>ERZ772967.1597-NODE-1597-length-15431-cov-3.381634_pt1 | contig 15431 bp, 12 predicted proteins | sample MGYA00511677_ERZ772967 | MGnify/ENA primary metagenome ERZ772967 (study PRJEB29015, sample SAMEA2737931) | human oral metagenome | biome: human oral; feature: human-associated habitat; material: dental | place: China | collected 2146 ...
GGGCAGGCGCTCTTGCAAGATGGCATAGCTGCGGTCGGGGCTGCCATCTACCACCAGCACCACTTCCAGCGATCCGGCAAGCTGGCCGTTCATGTCTTGCAGCGCCGCCAGCAGATCAGGCAGCGACTCTTCGTTTTTGTAAACGGGCACGATCAGGCTCAGCATGCGCCCCCCTGGCTGAAAAAGGCCCGAACCGCTTCTGTCACGCGCCCGATTTGCACTGGCGACAAGGCCGGGTGGCACGGCAGCGAAATCACTTCAGCGCATGCCGCCTCCGTCACAGGCAGGGCAAACGCGCTTTCAGCGCGGCGAACCGGCTGGCGATGGTCGGCGATGGGGGAGTGAACTTCGCAGACCACGCCCTGCGCCAGCATGGCGTCGGCGACTTTTTTGAAGCCGGTGATGTTGGCGCCATTGACGTAGTTGATGTAGCCGTTGTCGGCGCCGTTGCTCACACAGTTCTCGTGAATGTTGCCCATGATCTCGAACAGGCGCTTGTCGACTTCCTCGCTCGCCCAGGACAGACGCATGGCGTTCTGGCTCATTTCAAGGCCCGATGTCGCCACGCCGCCGGCATTGCTGGCCTTGCCCGGCGCGTACAGAATCTTGGCGCCGATGAAGGCATTGATTGCGCCCATGGTCGAAGGCATATTCGCGCCTTCCGCCACGCAGGTGCAGCCGTTGGCGAGCAGGGTTTTGGCATCCTGTTCGTCGAGTTCGTTCTGCGTCGCGCACGGCAGGGCGATGTCGCAGGGGACGCCCCAGGGCTTTTCCCCGTCGAAGTATTGGATGCCTTGTTCCTTGGCATAGACGGAGAGGCGCTCGCGGCGCTCGTTTTTCAGCTCCAGCAGCGCGGCAAACTGCGCTTCGCTCATGCCTTGGTCGCCAAAGAGAACGAAGCCGTTGGAGTCGGATACCGTCAGGACTTTCGCGCCTTTCTGAAGCGCTTTCCCCGCCGCATATTGCGCCACGTTACCGGAGCCGGAGACGAGGACCTTTTTGTTGGCGATCGAATCGTTGCGGGTTTTCAGCATGCTTTCGGTAAAGTAGACGACGCCGTAACCCGTCGCCTGCGTGCGAACCAGGCTGCCGCCGTAGGTCAAGCCTTTGCCGGTGAGCACGGAGGTGAATTCGTTGGCGATGCGCTTGTACTGGCCGTACAGGTAGCCGACTTCACGAGCGCCGACGCCAATGTCCCCGGCCGGTACGTCGAGATCGGCGCCAATATGGCGGTACAGCTCAGTCATGAACGCCTGGCAGAAGCGCATCACTTCGGCGTCGCTTTTGCCTTTGGGATCGAAGTCGGAACCGCCCTTGCCGCCGCCCATCGGTAGCGTGGTCAGCGCGTTCTTGAACGTTTGCTCGAAGGCCAGGAATTTGAGCACATCGAGATTGACGGTCGGGTGAAAGCGCAGGCCGCCTTTGTAAGGGCCGATGGCGGAGTTCATCTGGATGCGGTAGCCGCGATTGACCTGTACCTCTCCCTGATCATCCGTCCAGGCGACGCGAAAGGAAATGACACGCTCCGGTTCGACGAGGCGCTCCAACAATTTATCTTTGGTGTACTTGGGGTTTTTGGCGATGAACGGGGCAAGGCTGCCGAAAACTTCTTCGACCGCTTGGTGAAAGACCGTCTGGTGCGGGTCGCGCTGCTTGATTTTCTGGAATAAAGTGTCAAAACCGCTCATTTCGATGCTCCTATGGCTGAGGTTGTAAAAATTAATGAGGCTGAGAGGGTTGCCGAAAAAATCAGTATGCGTCGACGCACGATGACCATGACGTATGAAGCATGCCGGCAGTCTCGGGGATTTCGTCTGCTATGCATCCCGCGGCGGCGGGACAGGCAGAATGCATTCGATCCACGTGTCGGGCCGGCAGACTGCGATTGCAGGGATAGGCAGCATCCGGTGTGGCCGGCGTTGGAGGAAGCGCAGCAAAAAGAACGGAAAACGTGTAGATAAGACGCTGATGGCGCGAACCTGGAACGGGTTCGCGCCAAAATGCTCTGCGGTGTCGATTCCTGCCGTTTCTGCGTCGGGATTCTGCATGGTCTGAAGTCGAATGGCGCTATGCCACAACGGCGACGGATTATGCCTGAATTAGATGGTGTTTGTATAGAACATTGTGCTGACAAACACGAATCAAATTCGTGTCTTCGTTGGTATGCTACCGCGTGCTTTCGCGCATGATCGCGCACAGCAGACACTGGCAAGGTGGAAATTCTGCCGAAATCTGACCGCTAGAAGACGACGAGTGCGTCGTGAGAGCGTATTGGCGGTGGCCGTGCCGACGGGCTGAGCAGGCATCCGGTTGATGGCGCAAATGGCCCGATACATCGCAAATGGCCCAATACATTGTTCCAAAATTGTTGTGCCTCTTTGGGATACGCGTATCGACAATGATCCGCAGAGGCTGTCAGGCCCTGTTGTCCGTGGCAAGAACGATGGGCGAATTTGTCTTCGTTGGCCTCATCAGGGCTGTATGCGCCGGTGAGGTGAGGCTGATACCGACGCGGGTGATTTGACGATCTGTATGCCAGGGATGTGGATAGCCGTTACAAATTGGCGGGTATTTTTGTGTCGGCGGAGAACGTGAAAAATAACTCGCCGGAGGCAGCCATCCGGCGTAGTCAAATAGGCGTCTGGGTGAAATGCCGACTCTTCCATGCACGGCAAACCGGCGGGAAGATGGGTAGAGAATAAGGTGATTGATGTTAGGCCGCCAGCGGCGTCAGATGCTCACGCATTTTCTGCATGGCCTTGCTTTCGATCTGGCGGATACGCTCTGCCGACACGCCAAATTCAGCAGCCAGTTCATGGAGGGTCGCGGGGTCGTCCGCCAGCCAGCGCGCCTCGACGATCCGCCGGCTACGTTCATCGAGTATGCCCAGGGCCGCCTGCAAGCCTTCGCCCTGCAAGTGATCTGCTGCTTGGCGTTCGAGCACGCGCATGGGCTCGTGACGGCTGTCTTCAAGATAAGCGATGGGGGCGACAGCGTCGTCTTCATCATTGCCGGCATCGAGTGCCAAATCGCGGCCGCTCAGCCGCGTTTCCATTTCAGCGACTTCTTCCGGTTTGACGTTCAATTGTTGCGAAATGTCGGCAATCTGCGCCGGGCTTAGGGCTTCGCTGCCCGATTTGAGACTGCGCAGGTTGAAAAACAGTTTGCGTTGCGCCTTGGTCGTGGCAACCTTGACCAGACGCCAGTTACGCAGCACATACTCGTGAATCTCGGCCTTAATCCAGTGAATGGCAAACGATACCAGCCGCACGCCCTGCCGCGGGTCGAAACGCTTGACTGCCTTCATCAGGCCGATATTGCCTTCCTGAATCAGGTCGGCGTGCGGCAAGCCATAGCCCAAATAGCCGCGTGCGATCGAAACCACCAGCCGCAGGTGAGAAAGCACCAGTTGACGCGCCGCTTCCAGATCGTTTTCCTCATGGAAACGGGTGGCTAAGCTGAATTCTTCCTCTTCCGTCAGGATCGGGAACTGTTTGGTCGACTGAATGTAGGCGTCGATGCTGCCTGTCGAAGCGATCACCGGAAGCGCCAGAGTTTGTGTCATAAAGTTTGCTATCTCCTTGAAGAACAATAACTACAGCTTCATAAGCAATGCGTCGCGCACATTTAAATGCGCGCACGTTCATTGAGGACGCGATGAAGTTTAGCACTCTGCGCATGAGAGTGCTAAATCAAATGAAAGTTCCGTGTAGCAATATGTAATCAGGTGCCAGAAATCCCCGAAGGCATAGAGAAGCCCTAAGAAGAATTATGAAATTCACCTTGTAGATCAATGGGCTGCACGATGTTTTCGGCGAGTACGAAGCTGCTTTTCCAGCACGCTTCAACATTCTTCTTTCGTCATGAGCTATAAAGAAAATAGGTAAAAGCCGAAGAAGGCAAGCAAGGAGACAGATATGGTCACAAAAGAAGCGTTCGTGCGGGGGATGCACGTCCGGCTCAATGAGGCGAATCTTGAAATCGAACGGTTGATTACTCGGGAAGACCGGATTGATGCCGCCGCCTACGCTGAATACACGCACCATATCAATGTGTTGCGGCATCGCTGCAATGCTTTGCATTGTGCCCTGGAAAAGTTCCAGGCCTGCCATGACAGTGGCGATGAAGCGAAAATTCTGAAATCCAGCGTGGATACGGCGTGGGAAATTCTTGCGCAAACCTTGGCTTCGGCGCGGGAACATTTCCTTTAGGCGTCTAGCACGGGGGTATGGCCTGACCATGCGAAGTCCGAGGCATAAAGCACGCTTCGCTACTATTCATTTACGTGAGGACGTGATCTGAGGGCGCGCTGCCTTGCTTGGGGGCGTCAAGAAATTCCGCAAAATTGCGCCTTAAAACCGTTTGCCGGATCGACATCATGTCTGATGGGCGCCGTCGGGCAGGATAATTTTACGGTTGGTCGGCACGTGCCGAGGCATTCGGTGGTGACCTTGGCGCAATGACTGCGCGATCGTCCCGCACGGGGTATGCCGAATCCGTGTAAAAAGCGACACCTCTTGGCGATATGGCGCCCGAAATCTGGGGAAGCCGCCTTTTCGATGCGTATCGTTCCGTTCCGTGCCATTCGTAGGCGCTGCGCAATCACAGGCATCGCTAGCCTGTGCGCGCCAGAGTCGGAGCGATTACGCTTGCCTTTGTTGCAGTACTTTCTTGCCTTGAAGGTCGCCGTGCGAGCCGGTGTTCAGGGCCAATCCGGCGAAGATCAGCGGGGAGACGGGGGTATATAGAGTAGCGGGGTTATGCGGGGTGATGGCGCGCCATGATGAAATAGCCGGCAGTCGCCAGCGCGGCCAGTCCGGCGCAGGCGCCCATGGCGAGGGCCAGGCCGAGCGTCGATTGCCAGGCGATCGGTGCAATGACGCCGGCGATGAAGCTGCTGACCAGCGACTGGATGAAATTCTGGCATGAAGCCGCCGTGCCGCGCTGCTGTGGAAAATGGTCGAGCGCCAGCAAGGTCAGGCTGGGCATGATCAGCGCCATGCCCAGCGTATAGATGGGGATGGGCAGGATGCTCAGCGGCAGCGAAGGCGGCCAGACGAAGTTGATGCCAAGGTTGATGAGCGCGGCCAGCCCGACCAGCAGATAGCCATACGCGATGGTGCGCTGGAGCGAGATCCGTCCGGCGGCCTTGCCGGAAAGCCATGCCCCGCTCAGCATGCCGACCATAGCCGGACCGAACAGCCAAAGGAAGGCGGTGGCCGGAACGCCAAGATGGCGCACCAGAAATTCCGGCGCCGACATGAGGTAGACGAAAAAGCCGGAAAAAATGCAGCCCAGCCCCAGACTGGCGGCCAGGAATACGGGCGAGGTCATGATGCGCCAGTAGGCGCGCAGCAGATAGCCGGGGCGCAGGCTCTGCCGCTGTTCAATGGGCAACGTTTCCGGCAGGTGGCGCCAGCAGGCGAAGATCAGCGCGGCGGCCAGCAGCATCATGAAGGCGAAGACCGAGCGCCAGCCAAAAGCGGTTTGCAGGTGGCCGCCAATGACCGGCGCGGCAGCCGGCGCGATGGCGAACATCATGGTCATGTGCGACATCATGCGCTGCGCCGCCGGACCGTTGAACAGATCGCGCACAATGGCGCGGCTGAGGATGACGCCGGCGCCGGCAGACATGCCCTGAATGGCGCGCAGCAGCCACAGATGTTCGATGCGTGTGGCAAATATGCTGGCGGCGCAGGCGAGCATGAAGACAGAAAGCGAGACGAGGATGACGCGGCGGCGCCCTAGCGCATCGGAAATCGCGCCGTGCCAGAGCGACATCAGAGAAAACATGAACAGATACGCCGTCAATGTTTGCTGGACTTCCAACGGCGTGGCGTGCAGCGATTCGCCGATGCTGTGCAGCGAAGGCAGGTAGGTGTCCATCGCAAACGGGCCGATCGTCGACAAGGCTGCCAGCAGCAGGGCAATACCGCCGATGTCGTGCACGGAACGGGAATTCTGCATCAATGTATCCTGCTGTTTTCCTGCTATTCGCGAGCAAGGCGGCGATACTGGACGGCCTCGGCCACATGCGCGGCGCGAATGCTGTCGCTACCGGCCAAATCGGCGATGGTGCGCGCCACCTTGAGGATGCGGTGATAAGCGCGCGCCGACAGTCCCAGTCGCTGCATCGCCTGCCGGAGCAGGTCGGCGCCGGCCGGATCGGGCTGACAGTAACGTTCGATTTCCCGGTTTCCCAGACGGGCGTTGGCTTGCCCCTGCCTTGCTAGCTGCCGTTCGCGTGCCGCGCAGACACGCCCGCGCACGGTAGCGGAAGACTCGCCGTCGGCCGGGCCTTGCAGCGCTTCCGGCGGCAGGGCGGGCACTTCGACGTGCAGGTCGATGCGATCGAGCAGCGGGCCGGAGAGTTTTCCGCGATAACGCGCAATCTGCTCGGGCGTGCACCGGCATTGACCGCTTGTGCTGCCCAAATGCCCGCAGGGACAAGGGTTCATTGCCGCGATCAGCTGGAATTGGGCGGGAAATTCGGCTTGCCGCCCGGCGCGCGCAATGTGAATGCGGCCGTTTTCCAGCGGCTCACGCAGCGCTTCGAGCACGCGGCGATCGAATTCCGGCAGTTCGTCCAGAAACAGCACGCCGTGATGCGCCAGTGAAATTTCGCCCGGGCGCGGCGTTGTGCCGCCGCCGACCAGCGCCGCCGAAGAAGCCGTGTGATGCGGTGCGCGGTAGGGCGGCCAGGCGAAGCGTTCGGCATGGAACTGCCCGTTGAGCGAGAGCATGGCGGCTGATTCGAGCGCTGCCTGCCGTGTCATCGGCGGCAGCAGGCCGGGCAGGCGGGTGGCCAGCATCGATTTCCCCGTGCCCGGCGGGCCGACCAGCAGCAGGGAATGTGCGCCGGCAGCGGCGATCTCCAGTACGCGCCGGGCTTGTGTCTGACCGCGCACGTCGGCCAAATCAGCCAGATCATTCGTCGATAAGGCCGGTGCGTGTTCGGCCTCTGCCGGGCAGGCGGTCAATGCGGTCTCGCCGCGCAAATGCTGGCAGACCTCCAGCAGGCTGTAGGCGCCGAATACGGGCGCATCGTGCACCAGTGCGGCTTCAGTCGCGCTGGCCGCTGGCAGGATAAAGCTGCGGCCGGTGTGGCCGGCGGCCAGCGCCATCGCCAGCGCGCCGCGGATGGGACGCAGCATGCCGGAAAGCGAGAGTTCGCCGGCAAATTCATAATCATTCAGCGCTGTATCCGGAATCTGCCCGGATGCGGCGAGGATGCCGAGGGCGATGGGCAGGTCGAAACGCCCCGATTCCTTAGGCAGATCGGCGGGCGCCAGGTTGATGGTGATGCGTCTGGCGGGAAATTCAAAGCCGGAATTCTGCAGGGCCGCGCGCACGCGGTCACGCGCTTCCCGCACCTCGGTGTCAGGCAGTCCCACCAACGTCACGCTCGGCAGCCCGCCGGCCAGATGCGCTTCGACGGCGACTGACGGCGCGTGGATGCCGTCGAGGCTGCGGCTATGGACAATGGCGAGCGACATGGACGGGGCGTTGTTTTGCAGGAGACAGAGGGGACGGCGAATGGGTGGTCAGAGATTTCGGCCAAGGGACGCAGTCTAAACAATCTAGCCGGAAAAGTGGGAGGGAGGTGGGGTGAAAGAGGGAAGAATCGGGGAAGAATATGGAAAAAGCACGAAGGAGAAAAGGCACGAAAGAAGTACGAAAAACGAAAAATAGCTGGTCCGGCGGTGTGGGAAGACGGTGGCGGCATCGGGCGTCGATCTATTGGCTGCGGTCGTTATCGTAGTCTTTTGACTTGTTTTTATCACCCGTGCGCCGTGCCCGCCGGGTTTCGTGCTTGCCATGCGCAGACTGCTCGATCACCGGGGGAATCGGCACGCCGGGAATGCTTCCTATGCGAGTACGAAAAAACCACGACTGCTGCGGGCGCGTACCGGTAAAACAGGCGAACGATGCCCGTCCGGAAAAGCCGAAAAATTGGCGGTGCCTGGGCGGGCGGCGCAGGTATAATGCAACGGGTTATTTTTTAGTTTCACCGGCATGCCCGCCATGCCATTTGCGGCAGTTGATCTACGTACTTTTCAATCCCGACTTCACCCGATTTTTCTACTTCCGACGAGGGCGTCATGATCAAGCGTATTCTCTTTCAGGACACTACTTTCCGCGATGGATTCCAGTCCATATTCGGCGCGCGCGTGCTGACCAAAGATTTTATTCCCGCCGTAGAAGCGGCGGTAGACGCCGGCATTACGCATTTCGAGTCGGGCGGCGGCGCGCGCTTTCAGGCGCCTTTCCTGTATTGCGGTGAATCGGCCTTCGACATGATGGACACGTTCCGCAAGGCGGTCGGCCCGGATGTCCGCCTGCAAACGCTGGCGCGCGGCATCAACGTCGTCGCGCTCGAGCAGCAGCCGGCCGACATGATCGATCTGCACGCCAAGATGTTCAAGAAACACGGCATTACCCGCATCCGCAATTTCGATGCGCTCAACGATGTCAATAATCTGATTTATTCCGGAAAATGCATCGTTGACGCGGGCCTGGAGCACGAAGTCGTTGTGACCATGATGGAACTGCCGCGCGGTTGCTCGGGCGCGCACGATCCGGCGTTCTACATCAAGGTGCTGCGCCAGATTCTCGATGCCGGCGTGCCCTATACCAGCGTCTGCTTCAAGGATGCTTCGGGGACTTCGAACCCGCGCAAGGTGTACGAAACTTTCAAACAAGCGCGCAAGCTGCTTGGCGACAAGGTTGAGCTGCGCATCCATAGCCACGAAACCTGCGGTACCGGCCTGGCGCAATATCTGGCGGCCATTGAGGCCGGTTGCGACGGCGTCTGTGTGGCGCGCGCGCCGCTTTCCGGCGGCACCTCGCAGCCGGATCTATTCTCGCTCTGGCACGCGCTCAAGGGCACCGATTACGATCTCGGCATCGATATCGACAAGCTCATGGAAGCCAACCGCATCGCCAAGGAATGCTTTAAGGACTATGAGTTTCCGCCGGAAGCGCTGGGCGTCGACTCGGAAGTGATCTTCAGCCCGATGCCGGGCGGCGCGCTCACCGCCAACACGCTGATGATGCGCAAGGACAAGACCTTCCACCTCTATCCGAAAGTGATCGAGGCGATGTCCGAATGCGTGGCGCGCGGCGGTTTTGGCACTTCGGTGACGCCGGTGTCGCAGTTCTACTTCCAGCAGGCGTACGCCAACGTGCTGATGGGCAAGTGGGAAAAAATGACCGACGGCTATGGCAACATGGTGCTCGGTTATTTTGGCAAAACGCCGGTGGCGCCCGATCCGGAAATTGTCAAGATCGCCTCGGAGCAGCTTAAGAAGCCCGTGTTTACGGGCGACCCGATCAAGGATCTGGAACCCGGTATTCCCAAGGCCAGAAAACTGCTTGAGGAAAATGGCCTGCCGGTGACCGACGAAAACATCTTCATCATCGGCGCTTTTGCCTCCAAGGCGGGCAACAAAGGACTGGATTTCCTCAAAGGCAACTTCAAGGTTGACGTGCCGAAGAAAGACCCGAACAAGGCGTCTGCCCCTGCCGCCGCGCCCGTTCCTGCGCCCGCGCCTGCGCCAGCATCCGCTCCTGCGCCGGCAGACTTTGGCGGCAATCTCTACCACGTATCGATTGGCGGCCAGGCATTCGACGTGCGTGTCCGGTCAGAAGACTAAGCAACGTTCCGGCCGGGCACATCGGCGGACGTTTTATCTTCATTTCGCGGCGTTTCCGGAACACCGCGCCGCTCAACAAGGCTCCCCCTGCGGGAGCCTTTTTTCCAGGAACCGTTTTCTATGCAGATCGACCCGTCCCAACATTCCGGAGCCGACAATTACAAGCTGTTAAGCAATCTGGTCGTGCCGCGCCCGATTGCCTGGGTGAGCACCCTGGGCGAACACGGCCTCGTCAATCTTGCGCCGTTCAGCTTTTTTAATGCCGTCAGCGCCGCACCGATGTATGTGATGTTCAGCGTCATGCAAAACGAGTCCGGCGTGCCAAAGGATACGGAACGCAACGTGCGGGCGCGGAAGGAATTTGTCGTCAATCTGGTGACGGAAGACCTGCTCGATGCGATGAATCTTTCGGCCGCCGACTTTCCGCCGGACATCAGCGAGGTGGACGTGGCCGGCCTGCATTGCGCGCCGTCGGTCAAGATGGCGACCCCGCGTATTGCCGAAGCCAAAGTGAGCTTGGAATGTTCGCTGTACAGCGAGCAGCCATTGGGCCATTACACGATGTTCATCGGCGAAGTGCTCATGTTCCATGTCGCCGATGAGCTGCTCGGCCCGCGCCTGCGCGTCAATGGTTTTGCGCCGCTGGGCCGTATGGGATCGCCGTCGATGTACTGCCGCACGACGGATGCCTTCAATACAGCGCGCATCAGCTACGCGCAGTGGCTGGAGAAAAACGCCGGCACGCCGCCGGCGGGCGGGAACTGATTGGGGAGATGCGCGGGCTGCCGGCACCAGCCGGTGCGCCTGTCCGGGCGGCGGGTATAAGCCGTGTCGGGTGGTGGTTTCAGGCCGTCGGGCAGGTTGCCTGGCGCGCCGGATAAGGTATCTGACAAGGTGTCAGACAATGTGTAGGCAAGGTGTCGGAAAGGCGCTATTCCGGGTTACGGGTGGGGGACGTTTTTTCTTCTCCCAAGGCTTGCTCCATTTGCGCCACGCGGGTTTCCAGCGCCTGGAGGTTGGCGCGCGTGCGTTGCAGTATGTTCGCCTGCACGTCGAATTCCTCGCGCGTCACGAGGTCAAGCCGGGTAAACACGCCGGAAAGCAGGGCGCGGATGTTTTTTTCGATGTCGGCGGCCGGGCTGGCGGCGATGACGGCGCTCAAGTGCTTGCTGAGTTCGTCAAAAAGTTTGGAGTCGATCATGGCGGCGCTTTCAGTGGGGAGCGGAACGAAAAGAGTCGGAAAAGCAGCGGCAAAGAGTCTAGCACACGCCTTCTTCCGGCCGGCGACTGGCTGGCAGGTATCGCCGGCGTCCGCATGGATAAAGGGCTTCAGGGTAGGGGTGTCGAAGATGCCCTGTTTACAAGGGCTCCAGAGCATACCCCTCGGAGATGCCCTAAATACGCGGGCTAGCGGGTAGGCGCTCGGAAGAACCTAAAAACAAGGATTGAAAGGATTGTTTGACTGTAGGCGCTGACTTCCACCCACGGAACTCCTCTTGATGCCGTTGCGCTGTGCGGCAGCGCGCCCCGCTGACTTTCTTTGCTTCGCCAAAGAAAGTCAGCAAAGAAAAGCGACCCCAGGCGCAGAAGACTCCTTGTCGCGGGTTTGCTTGGCGGCGGGCTTGATAACTCGCTGCGCTCAGACAATCAAGCCCTTGTTCCCGCCAAGCTGCCCCGCGTCCCTCTGAAATAGCGGCTTCCTTTGCCAAAATACTGCCTTGGCTTCGCCTTGCCGTACTAAACGTACTGTCAGCGGCTTACTGCCTTGTCTTTTGGCAAAGTCGAGCAGCTATGATTGTCTGGTTTTTAAAAAGGGCTGCCCGCAACCCCTTGTGGATAGGGCATTTGCAGGAAGGTAGCTCTGGAACCCTTATAAATAAAGGGCTCCAGACGCACCGCCTCGGAGATGCACGTGGATAAAGGACTTCAGAGCATGGGTTTCTCCGTCGGCGGGGACGGGGGAAGTGTTACCCATGTTTTCGCACGCCGTTACCTATGTGTCCGGTCTATGCATGGGAAAGGGCTGGAGAGAGGGCAAGGCGAGTGAAAAGAGCGAAAACCCCTCCGCCCTTTGGGCGGCGCCCCCTTTAAAAAGGAGTGCGAGATGCACGGCGGCAGAGCGTAATTTTCTAACTTATATTTTTTGATGCCGTGAAGCCCTTATGTTTAAAGGGGTTCCGGGCATTTTATGTTTTTTGCCCTGTTTTTTTAAGAGTGGGCGGGGGTGAATAAAGCGCCCTAATGCGCGGCTAAGTTTGTCTGCGTATCATGCGCTTTCGCGGGCAGCCTTGCCGCGTCTTGTCTTTTTTCGTGATAGAGGAGTTTTTCGTGCGTGTGCTTCTGGTTGAAGATGATGCCATGATTGGCAGCGCCGTACAGTCTGCGCTGAAGGATGCGGCCTATGCGGCTGACTGGGTGCGGGATGGCGTGGCGGCACTGTCCGCGCTGGCGGCGCAACGCTACGATCTGGTGCTGCTCGATCTGGGGCTGCCCGGCAAGGACGGCCTGGAAGTGCTGCGCGCGATCCGGCGAAAGGACGACCCGATGCCGGTGCTCATCATGACGGCCCGCGACGGGCTGGATGACCGTATCCGCGGATTGGACGACGGCGCCGACGATTACGTGCTCAAACCTTTTGCCATGTCTGAATTGCTGGCGCGCATGCGCGCCGTACTCCGCCGCAAGGGCGGCCGCGCTGCGCCGGTGCTGGTCAGCGCCTGTTTGACGCTCGACCCGGCGACGCATGAAGCGACGGTTCGCGGGGGTGAGGCCGTGCCGCTGTCGAGCCGCGAATTTGCGCTGTTGCAGGCGCTGATGGTGCGGCCGGGAGCGATCCTCTCGCGCGCCGATTTGGAGGAGCGCGTCTATGGCTGGGGCGAAGAGGTGGAAAGCAATGCCATCGATTTCCTGATTCACGCTCTGCGCAAGAAACTCGGCAGCGATGCCATCAAAAATGTACGGGGTGCGGGATGGATGGTTGCAAAGAACGCCTGAAGCATTCCATTTATTTCCGCCTGGCGCTGGCCTTGTCGGCGGCCATTGTCTTGATGGCGCTGGTGGCGGGGGCCTTTTCCTTCTACAGCGCGTTTGAGGAAGCCCATGAATTGCAGGACGACATGCTCTCGCAGGTTGCGGCCTTTGTGCAGAACCAGCCTGCGGCGGCGCTGTCGCTGATGGAACTGAACGGCAAGCGCGACGACGACGATTCGGATCTGGTCATCCAGCTGCTTGCGCCGCACGGCAAAGCGGCCAAACGCAGCTTGCCGATTTCGGATCATCTGAAAGACGGCAAGCATACCCTGAAGCTGCGTGGCGATACCTACCGCGTCCTGATCCGGACACTGCGTGACGGGCAGCGTATCGCCGTCGCCCAGGAAACCGAAGTGCGCGATGACATTGCGCAGGACAGCGCCTTTCTGACCGTCTTGCCGCTGCTGATTCTGGCTCCCACCCTGCTGCTGGTCGTCACCTACCTGCTGCGCAAGATGCTGCGCCCGGTCGCCCAACTGGCGGCGGAAGTCGATGCGCGCAATGAGCAGGCACTGCATCCCTTGCAGACCGTCAATCTGTCGTCGGAAATCCAGCCCTTTGTCAACGCGATCAATCGCCTGCTTGGGCGCGTTGGCGAGGCGATGGAAAGTCAACGCCGCTTTGTCGCCGATGCCGCCCACGAGCTGCGTTCGCCGCTGACGGCGCTTTCCCTCCAGGCGGAACGCCTCAATGCCGCTGAAATGTCCGACGAAGCGCGACAGCGCTTGGCAACGCTGCGCCAAGGCATTGAGCGCGGCCGCAAACTGCTCGAACAACTGCTCAGTCTGGCGCGGGCGCAAAGTGCCGTGCCGGCGCCGGCGCAGGCCGTCTCCGTTCGCGGCGTGTACCGGCGTGTGCTCGAAGATCTGCTGCCGCTGGCCGAGGCCAAATCGCTGGACATCGGCATGGTCGACGGCCCGGATGCCAAGGTGCTGGCGCACGAAATGGATTTGTTCACCCTGGTGCGCAACCTGGCGGATAACGCCATCCGCTATACCCCCGATGGCGGGCGGGTGGATTTATCCGTCCGGCAGGCAGGGCGGCAAGTCATCCTGGAGGTGGAAGACAACGGCGTCGGCATTCCCGCCGCCGAGCGCGAGCGCGTGCTCGACCCCTTCTACCGCGTGCTGGGCAGCGGGCAAACAGGCTCGGGACTGGGGCTGTCCATCGTCCAGGCGATCGCCCAGAGACTTGGGGCGCGGCTCGAACTGAGCGACGCGACGCAGTTCCCGAAAGGATTGAAGATAAGGCTGATTTTTGAATCGGCATGATGCGCCCGCCGTCTTCTGGCGCTTCGTCTTTTAGCGCCCCGTTTTTTGAGGCTTTGTCTTCTGACGCCGCCCGCACGGCTGGCAACATCGGCGCAGATCATCGATTCATCTTAATATCAGCGAGGATTCTGCGCATGCCGGGAGCACCTGACTTGGGCGATAACGCGGCGGCCGCTACCCGACGGCCTTCCCCTCGCCAGCGTCCGGACGATGAAAGGAAAATGCGCGGCAAGCGCATGAACATCATCCTTAATGCCGGCAATGTCGATCTAAAGCGCTTTTCCGAATCGCTCGCGGAAGGCTGAATATATCCGCCGGACGGGCAGAATACCGGGAGATCCGCCGTATCACTTCTCCCGCGATAGCGCTTTAATCAAAATAGCTGCGCGCCGTTTCGTAGCGCTGGGCAAAGTAGCGGCTGTGCATGCTGTCGATGCGCACCCGTCCGTTGGTGGAGGGAGCGTGTACAAAACGGTTGTTGCCGATATAAACGCCCACATGCGAGAGCGGCGCATTGCGCGTGTTGAAAAAGACCAGATCGCCGGGGCGCAACTGGCTGCGGTCGATGGGCTGGCCGCGGCGGGCGATGTCGGCGGCGCTGCCGCTGACCTTGAGGCCGAGAGAGCGGTCATAGATGTAGGCGACCATGCCGCTGCAATCGAGTCCCGCTTCCGGGTTCTTGCCGCCAAAGCGATAGCCGGTGTCGATAAGCCCCAGCGCGAACAGGACGACTTCGCTGCCTTTGCCGCTTTCCGGGCCGCGCGGCTTGTACCGTATCGTGGACAGGCTGCTGCAGGCGCCGAGCAGAAAGCAGACCAGCAGTACCGCCAGCAGCGGCAGCCTGCGCAGAGAGGGAGAGAACGAGTTATGCATGGGGCGGAGTATAGCGAAACCGCCGCCATTTTCCTTGCCGCGGCGGTATCGGCGGAATGAATGTCGCCGGCGTTTCCCGCTGGCGCTGGTGCAGCCCGCGTGGATAAAGGCGCTCTGAACCCCTTGTGGAGTGGGCGTTTGCGGGCAGGCGCCTCTGGAACACTTGTAAATAAAGGTCTCCAGAGCAGGGGTGCCGGAGAAGCCCTAAATACGCGGGCTTCAGGCCACCTCTTTTTGGAAATGCACCTGTGCTTTCGCCCCGCGTTTTTCCATTCTCCCCCTGTCGGGGAGATGCCCCAAAACCCGTGCGGATAGGGCGTGTGCAGGCATGGCGCCCGGAGATGCCCTGTTTACAAGGGCTTCAGAGCATCCCCCTCGGAGATGCCCTAAATACGCGGGCTGGCGGGCAGTCCCTTTTGGAGAAGGCGTCACGGAACCGTCGCATCGGCGGTCGATGGGTTTTTAATTCTCCCCCTGTGGGGGGAGATGCCCCGAAGGGGCAGAGAGGGCAACACGCCAAAGGCTTGGCTTCTGTTACTTCAGATGGGATTTGATTTTTCTCCTGCGCTTTATTTGCCTTTTTATCCTCTCCCAAAGGGTA
>ERZ772967.1599-NODE-1599-length-15401-cov-6.555585_pt1 | contig 15401 bp, 12 predicted proteins | sample MGYA00511677_ERZ772967 | MGnify/ENA primary metagenome ERZ772967 (study PRJEB29015, sample SAMEA2737931) | human oral metagenome | biome: human oral; feature: human-associated habitat; material: dental | place: China | collected 2146 ...
CGGGCAAAACCCGATGTAGGGCCGAGCGAGGTTAAAATTTAGCTGAAATTTGACGCCGAGCTTGCCGCGATTTTGCCGCCAATTTCGTCAATCGACCGCGTGTTGTGGCGCCATTGTCGCGGTGCGATGTTCCGCCTCAAATTTACGGCTACGCGGCGATGAAATTTCACGGTGCGGAGGTACATTGTGCGGCTGTATTTTGTGCCGCAGGGTGCGAGTTGCGCGTGCGACATAGCGCACCGCTGAAAACGTATTGAAAGCGAGCTAAATTTAATCGCAGCAGTAGCGTTAAATTTTGAAATAGCGTTCGCGTTTAGCACCGTGCGGCGCGGCGGTATTGCTAAATTTTAAAACGATACGCGGCGAGCGGCAAGCGCGAAATTTAGAAATGAAATTTAAAAGGCAAAATTTTGAAAACAAAGCAGATAGATTTTAGCAAATACACCTCCGTGCGCATCGGCGGGAGCTTTGCGGTGCAAATTTTAAAAGACGAGGCCGATTTTGCGGAGTTTGAGAGTATCCGCGAGCGCGCGATCATCGGTGGCGGCAATAATCTGCTCATCTCGCCCGCGCCGCCGCACCTTGCGATGCTAAGCGAGGAGTTCGATCGCATAAGCTTAAGCGGCGATGTCCTTAGCATCGGGGCTGCGACGAAGTCGGGCAAAATTTACAACTTCGCCAAAAAGCAGGGTCTCGGCGGCTTTGAGTTTTTGCGCAACATCCCGGGCACGCTCGGCGGACTAATCAAAATGAATGCGGGGCTCGCCGGCGCTAGCATCAGTAATAGCCTACTTGCCGTGCGCCTAACGCGCGGCTGGGTGGAGCGCGAGCGGATAAGCTTCGGCTACCGAAGAAGCGGGATCGAGGAGCCGATTTTGGGCGCCGAGTTTAAAATTTCGCGCGGCTTTGACGTCTCGCTCGCCGCGGATTTCGCCGCCAAACGCGCCAACCAGCCAAAGGGAGCAAGCTTTGGAAGCTGCTTTAAAAACCCGCCGAATGACGCCGCGGGCAGGCTGATCGAAGCGGCGGGGCTTAAAGGCCACGCGATCGGCGGCGCGAAATTTAGCGAGCAGCACGCCAATTTCATCATAAATTTCGGCGGCGCAAGCTTTGAGGATGTGATGAGCCTGATAGATCTCGCTCGCGAGCGGGTTTTGCATCGCTTCGGCATCGCGCTCGAGCTGGAGGTTAAAATTTTATAGTTCAAGCGCAGACTTCGCAGGCTAAGACAGCGAGCAGCGTTACGAGCGAGCGTAGTGCGCACGGCGACGAGGAGGTAAAAAGCTGTGTTTATAACGAATACGGCGTGCTTGTGGGCGGCTTTTGCCTAAGATCGTTTATCGTGGCGGTCTATATATTTTGATCTCTCCTTTCTGATACCGGTCGGACGCAAGTCCGACCTTATTAAATTTTATCGCTATTCGGGTTTTGCAATCGGACCCCTACTTGATCGCTCGCATCTGCTAACGGCGCAAATTCACACTATTTAGATAAAATTTTGATATAATCTCCCGCTTTAAAAGCTAAAATTCAAAGGAAACATATGAAATTTATTTCTCACAAAATTTTAAAAAGCGCGGTTTTGCTGGCAGTATTGGGATCTTTCGCGACTTGCGGCGCCGAGACGCAGCAGCCTAGCGGCTATGCAATAAGCGGCGCAGCGCTATCGGCGATAGAGGAGGACAATAGAGCAAAAGAAAATTATCTAGTCATCGACGTCAGAAGCGCAGATGAGTACGCCGCAGGACACGTGAAGCACGCGATCAACATCCCGCTTGGAGAGCTTGAAAGCAGGCTAGATGAGATAAACGACTACAAGGATAAAAACGTCGTGCTTTATTGCAATACCGGTAATCGCAGTGGAAAGGCGCTTGATCTGCTTAAACAAAAGGGCTTCAATGTGCTTATGAACGCGCCTGGTGTGAAGCAGTACGACTATGAGCTGTATAAGGTCGGCAGCATAAACGCGGAGGGATTTTTGAAAATAGCAAATGAGCCAAACGTGTTGATCATCGACGTTAGAGAGAAAAAAGACTATGACGCGGGGCATATGAAAGGCGCGATAAATATTCCTGACGGCGAGCCTTTAGAAAACTACAAAGACGTGCTTGAAGCAAATAAAGATAAAACTATGGTCACGCACTGCTACAGCGGTAACCGTAGTGCCAAACTAGCTCAAATGCTAAGCGATAAGGGCTACAAGGTTTTAAATTTACTCGACGGCACGAAAGAGTATAATTACGAGCTAGTAAAATAAATCGAGATTAGCTCTTGAGGTAAAATTTTACGACCATTCTTTGTATTCGCCGCGTCTTTATAAAATGCAGCTTCGCGGCAGCCGATAAGACAGGCGCTGCTAAATTTGAAATTATTTGCTCCGCCTGCTCATTTGGCGCCTACTTTACATAGGATTTGCCTTTGATACAAAGCGCAATTTCGACTCCCCCATACCGAGGCGGCAATAGCGCTTGGGAGTTTAACTCCTTTTAGAGGAATTTTTAAAATTTAAATCATAAAGTTGTAGCGGAAAAGCAAGTATTTAGAGCTAAAAATAGAATTTTATAAGTTAGCGCGGGTTTTGTGAGACGCGAAATTAAAACGAGCTCTATAAAAGTTGCGTAAATTTTAAATGCAGCCGAATCGCTTAAAAATTTTACTTCCGAAAATGGAATTTCGCGCTAGTGGTGCGCGCGTTTTAAATAGCCTCACCAATTTCGATAAAAGTTGCACTTTAGGAGAGGCAAGTAAAATCAAGACCGAATTCTAAAAGCAAATTAAGCCCGCAACGTATTTTTTAACTCCGTCGTTACAATGAATCGAATTTTACGCGGAAACCAGGCGCACGAATTAAATTCTGCACGAAATTTTATTCAACCAAGAATTCCTTCTTATCGATCGTGCCGTGATAGAAAATCCCGAGCGTATCGTCAAATGTCTTATCCAAAAATCCATCTTTTTTTAGTCCTGCTAAAGATGTATTGATTAGCTCTAGCAGCGCATTATTGCCCTTCTGCACGGCGATTGCGTTGTAAGTTTGCTTACCTAGACCATCCAAAGCAACCTGCGTTTTATTATCGATGATTGCGTATGCGTGCAGGATTAGGTTATCATCGACATGCACGGCATTTTTCGCCCTTTTGAAAGCGCGGTAGCATTTAGCCGAGCTGGCGCAGAAATTCAAATTCTTTCTGAAGCCCGCTTTGCGTAAGAAATTGTGAATAGGAGAGTGTTTGATGACGAAAATCCTCTTTTTGCGGAGTTGATCGAAGCTCGTGACATTCTCGTCTTTTTTGGCTAGCACACCTACCTGCACCTTAAAATAAGGCTCCGAAAAATCTACTTTTTTCGCTCGCGTGGGCGTCGGAGTAAAGGTCGCAATCACCATATCCGCCTCATTACGCTGCAAAGCGCTAATGCGCCTTGAAGCCGTGATTGGGATAAATTTTACCTTGCCAGGATTATCGCCGAAAATCTCCTTACCGAGCTTTTCGCCAAGAGCAATCTCAAATCCCCTATATTTGCCGTCTACGAGCGCACTAAACGGCGGCTGATCGTTATATACACCTATGCGAACGAGCCTATCTTTTTTGATCTGATCCAAAGAATTTGCAGATAGAAAACCAAGTAGCAGAGCCGCCAAAACAAATACTTTCATTTGCTCCCCTTTTAGTTGAAATAAGGCGCAATTATAATAAAAAGAAATTATAGCCAGCTAAAATTCTGCGATTTATGGCGCATTTTCATCTAAATTTATGAAAAGATGAAATTTGCGGAGAAATTCCATGTCCAATTTACAAACGAAATCTCATAAAAAACTTACACGAGCGAAATAAGGCGTTTTTAATTAAATTTATAGACAAAATTTTACGGATGGATTTCACGTTAGAAAACCTTAGCGAAATTTGCGATATTCTTAAAAGTAAACGGCGAAATTCTACGCAGATTTAGCGTCTAATTGCGAATTTAGCTAAGGGGCGAAATTTAGCTCCGCTGTTGCGCAGAAGCTCAAGCTCTTAAAACTTCGTAAAGACCAAGCCAAGATGAAACGTAGCGGCCGATAAGTTTAGATCGGCATTACGCGGATGTTTGGGCTAAGGTTTTCTTGCAAAACATTTTCGATCGCGTATAATGTACCGCTCGCACCGCTGGCGCAGCCGCTACAAGCACCTAGGTAGCGGATGTAGATATCGGTTTTGCCGTCGTCTGCGGGCCTGATGTCGATGACGTCGAGATTGCCGCCGTCCATCTGAAGCATCGGACGGATATCCTCGTCAAGCACTCCTTCGACCGCTTTAAATTTACCGATTAAATTTAACTGCTCGAAGCTCATCTCAGCTCCCGCTTTCGCGCTAGTGGCGGCGCTCGCCTCGGCTTGAGCTTGAAGTCTCTCTCGCTCCATCTCCTCTCTGGTTTGCTTTAAAATATCGACCAGATAGTAATCCTTCTCCTCGTGTCCGCCCGGGCGTACACAGGATTTGCAAAACGCGCCCGCCTTCGTGTATTGCGTGATCTCTTCAACCGTATGAAGATCGTTTAATCGGATCACCTCTTTGATCGTGCCGAGGCTCACGCGCGCGCAGTCGCACACGATGATCTCGTCCTCGAAATGCGCGGGATCGATGCCCTTATAATTCGCCGCAGCCTGCTTGATGACGTCGTATGCCATGACCGAGCAGTGCATCTTTTGCGGTGGCACGGCGGGCTCATCTGGGGTATCGCGCATCGCGTGCTCTACGTCTAAATTTGTAATCTTTACCGCTTGATCGACGGTCTTGCCGATACAAAGCTCAGCCATCGTGTCCGAACTCGCAATCGCCGTACCGCAACCGAAGCTTTTAAATTTAGCGTCTAAAATTCTATCGGTTTTAGGATCTATCAGCCAGTACAGCCGCACCGCATCGCCGCAGCTCTCGGCGCCGAAGTCCGCGACCACGAGCTTGCCGCCTCTAGCCTTTGCTTCCTCCTCGGTGATCTCGCCCATATAGCGAGGATTATTCATACGGCCTTGCACTTTTTGCGAGTACTGCTCCCAGATCGAGCCGTTTATCAAACTATTTTTTGCCATTTTTTATCCTTTATTTTTCTCATAACCTTGTGGCGCGTAAGCAAACGTGCTTGAAATCCCGCGCAGACGGGTGATAGCTTTACCAATATGTTCGATCGCGTAATCGATCTCCGCTTCCGTAGTAAAGCGCGACAGCGAAAGCCTTAGCGCCGTATGCGCCAGCTCCTTATCCGCGCCGATCGCTTCCATTATCGGGTTATTCTCAAGCGCCTCGCTCGCACACGCAGAGCCAGTAGAAGCGGCGATACCAGCTTTATTCAGATCCCACAGCATTGCCTCCCCCTCGACGCCTTGGATCGAGGCGAGGATGGTGTTTGGCACGCGAATGCTGCGATCGCCCACGACGCTTACGTTTGAAATTTGCAAAAGCGCATCCTCCAGCTTATCGCGCAGTCTGCTTACCTGAGTGCGCTCAAAATCCATAAATTTATTCGCTAGCTCCAAGGCTTTGCCGAGCCCCACAATGCCCGCTACGTTTAGCGTGCCGCTGCGGCGCCCGCCCATCTGCTCGCCGCCGTGAAGTAGGCTCGTAAGCGGCTTACTATCTTTTATGTAGAGTGCGCCGACGCCCTTTGGAGCGTGAAATTTATGCCCGGAAAGGCTTAAAAAATCCACATCCGCATCGCGCACGTTCACCTTTATCTTACCTATCGCTTGCACCGCGTCGGCATGATATAGCGCGCCATGCTCGTGTGCGATTTGTGCGATTTTTTTTACGGGGAAGATCGTGCCGGTTTCGTTATTTGCCCACATCACGCTAACAAGCGCGGTTTTGTCGTCGATCTTTTCGCTAAGCTCGTCAAGATCGATTAGTCCGTCTTTATCGACGCCGAGGCGAGTAATCTTTACGCCGCAAATTTTTTCTAAAAAAGCACAGGTCGCGCTGATTGCGGGGTGCTCGACGGAGCTTATGACGATATTATCCTTCTCGCCGGTTAGAATTTTATCGTAGTAAATTCCTTTTAAAACCCAGTTATTGCTCTCGGTCGCACAGCTCGTGATGACGATATCGTCCGCATCCGCAGCGCCGAGTCCCGCATAGAGCCTATCCATCGCAGTTCTTAGCGCGGGGTGGGTCTCGCTGCCGAAGCTGTGAAGGGAGTTTGGATTGCCGTATTTATCGCAAAAAAACGGCTTCATCTCCTCAAAAACTTCGGGATCGACCATCGTAGTGGCGTTATTATCCAAATAAACGCGCTGCATAAAATTCCTTTCTAAAATTTGCCTGAAATTTAATCAGACAATTTCGCTCTTTTATCAATTTCGCACGATAATATAACATAATTGCTAAATTTTTCTTTAACGCTTGCCGTTTTAAAAACCAAAAGTTTTCGGAGAATTTATTAGATCGAAAAATTCCTTGCGCGTGTCGTTTCGGCTGATAAAAAGCCCCCGCAGTGCCGACGTAGTCGTGGTCGAGTTGATCTTTTGCACGCCGCGCATCTCCATGCACATGTGCCGCGCCTGCAGCACCACGCCCACGCCGAGCGGATGGATCACCTCTTGGATTGCGCTTGCGATCTGCTCGGTAAGCTGCTCTTGGATCTGCAGCCTGCGCGCGAAAATATTTACCATACGCGGAATTTTGCTAAGCCCTACGACCTTTTTATTCGGAATATACGCGACGTGCGCGCGCCCTATAATCGGCAGCAGATGATGCTCGCAGAGACTATAAAATTCTATATCTTTTATCAAAACCATCTCGTTGTTGCTGCTCTCAAACAGCGCGTCGTTTAAAATTTCTTTTGGATCCAGCTCGTAGCCGCTAGTTAGAAACTCATAGGCTTTAGCCACGCGCCCCGGCGTCTTCGCAAGCCCGTCGCGCTTCGGATCCTCGCCTAAAATTTCAAGCATCTGCGACACACAGCTTTCAAATTTAGCTCGGCTTTTTTCGTCCATTTTTAGCAATTCCTTTAAAGATCGATGCGCGATATTACTCAAAAACGCCTTTTATAACGCTGATAAATTTTAAAATTCCGCACGAAATTTTATCAATCTCATTATGTTAATGATAATATATTTAAATTTAAGAAATTTTTGTTTAAAATCCGCCGTTTCGATAAGCTTTATCTATAAGGAGTTTGGCGATGAAATTTAAGATGAGTTTTGGCGCGGCTTTGGCGCTTTTTTCTTTTGCTTGCGTTGAACAAAACGCCGCAGCAAACTCCGCCTCGGGCGAAAACCTAGGCGATATCGAGGTCGTAGAGTGGGCGAATAACGACGACGGCTACCGTGCCGTACGCAGCGAGATCGGCAAGACGACTAAGAGAATTTTAGAAATTCCGCAGACCGTAAACGTCGTAACGCAGCAGCATCTAAAGGACAAAAAGCCAGAGACCCTAGCCGAATCGCTACAAAACGTAAGCGGCATAAGCTATGCAAATACGACGGGAAATATTTTCGATGCGATCATCAAGCGTGGCTTCGGCGAGGGTCGCGACGGCTCGATTATGCGCAACGGCGTGCCGGGCGCCGTGATGCACAACTATAATAAAACTATTCAATCCGTCGAGGTTCTAAAAGGGCCCGCGAGCATGCTCTACGGCGCGCAGCAACCGGGCGGCGTCATAAACATGGTAACCAAAAAGCCGCAGTATGAGTTTATAAATGAAATTTGGGGCGGGCTAGGCAACCGCAACTATTGGGACGCGGGATTTGATACTACAGGGCCGATCGCAGATAGCGGCTTTGCGTATAGATTTATATTCGATTACTACGCGAAGGATTATTGGCGAAATTTCGGCGGTATAAAAAACACGCTCTTTGCGCCGTCGCTTGCGTATCAAGGAGATGATTATTCGATAAACTTAGGCTACACCCATAGCCGCTCTACCGATCCGGTGGATCGCGGCGCATTTTTGGTGCCGAGTACGGGTAAAATTTACGGCAGCGGCAAAGTCCGCTTCGACGAGCCGGTAAATAAACTACAAAGCAAGCTCGATACGGTTGATTTCGGCTTTGAGAAGGAATTTAACGAGGATTGGATATTAAAAGGCGCCTATGCTTTCTCGCGCAGCAAGCACGAATACGGCTACGTCCGTCCGAACAATCCATTCACGCCCCAAGGCCTTACCGGCACGACGCGATCGTATAACTACTACGATAATTTCATACACCGCACGCACGCAGCAAGCATCACGCTAAACGGCAAATTTGAAACGGGTCCGCTTAAGCACGACGTCCTTTTCGGCACGGATTACAAAAACTACTACAGATACCGCCCGGGCGCGCTAAAAGGCACCGCAGGGCGCATCAATATGCTTACCGGACAGACCGCTTCGGGCGCCGTCTTAACGAACGATAGAGAGCCAAAAATACAATATCAAAAGCTAAGAACGATCGGGCTTTACACCCAAGATAATATAAATTTAACCGACGAGTTGATACTTTCTTTGGGCGTGCGTAGGGAATTTTACGATCAAGTAGCCAAACAAAGCTGGCAAGGACCGAACAACACCGATCAGAAAAAGGCCGCTACGACCTATCAGGGCGGGCTTTTGTACCTGTTAAGCCCGCAGTGGTCGGTATATACTAACTACGCGCAAAGCTTCACGCCGCAGATGTCCATAGGCGAGGCGATAGGCGGCGATCTAAAGCCGGAGGAAGGCAAATCCGTGGAGCTCGGCACTAAATTTCAAAACGATCGAGTCACTGCGGGTGCGGCGGTGTTTAATATCGATAAAAGAAACATCCTGCGAACGGTAAATAATATAAGCGAGACGATCGGCAAGGCTCGCTCGCGAGGATTTGAGCTCGATATAAACGGACGCGTGACGCAGGGGCTTAGCATGTCGGCGAGCTACGCATACACCAAAACGAGGGTGCGTGAGGACGACGGCGCTTTTGCGGTGCTAATCGGCAAACCGCTGGAAGCGACGCCGAAGCACCAAGCAAGCCTATTTGCCAACTACGATTTTGCACATCTAGGCGCAAAGGGGCTTAGGCTGGGTGGCGGCGCGCGATATTTCGGCTCGTGGTACACCTACTATATGCGCACGAACCTACCGAACGTGCCCGCAGGAACGGCGTTTAAGCTGCCTCACGCCGTAGTTTATGACGCCTTCGTGAGCTACGATACTAAAATTTCGGGCTATGATACGAATTTTTCGTTCAACGTCAAAAATTTGACCGACAAAAAATACTACACCTCATCCTCGACCGGCACGACCACGAGCGTGATACCTATTCAAATGGGCTACGCGCGGCAGTTTATGTTTAACGTATCGGTAAAATTTTAGCCTCAAGCCCGCTTTAAATTTCAAGGCGGGCTCTTAAAATTTTAAAATTTAAAAGCCGCGAGCCGCTTAGGCTCGGCAAATTTTAGGAATTTATACTTTAAATAAGAAATTTTTTGATATATTACGAGCTATTTTTAAATTTTCTAAAGGAATTTTATGGAAGTAAAAGCAAAAATGAAAGACGCCGCGAATGCGGTCGCTGCGAGCAAGATCGAAGCAAAGCAGATCGCAGCCAAAGTAGAAGAGCTAGCCAAAAAGGCCTCCAAGCAGCTAAGAATCGACGGATTTAGACAGGGCAAAGTGCCTACCGCGGTGGTTTTGAAGCGATACGGCAAGCAGCTTGAGGGCGATGCAAAGCAGGAACTTCTTAAAAATATGATCGACGAGTCTCTTAAAATTTTAAAGAAAAAACAAGATGAAATTTTATCCGAGCCGATTTTTTCTAAATTTGATGAAAAAAACGGCGACATCGACGTTGAGATCGAAATTTCTTTCAGACCCGAAGTTAGCGTAGAAGGGTACGAGGAGCTGATCCCGAAATTTAGCAGCCCGCGCGTTACTCAAAAAGAGATCGACGAGAAAGTGGCGGAATTTTTGCAGATGATCGCTCCGCTTTCTAAAACCAACAAAAAAATTCTAGCCAAAGACGATTTTGCAAAATTCGACTTCGAAGGCTTCGTGGACGGCAAGCCATTCGACGGCGGCAAGGCGCAGGATTACGTCCTTCAGATCGGCTCAAATCAATTTATCCCGGGCTTTGAAGACGGTATGATCGGACTTAGAGTGGGTGAGGAGCGCGACGTAGCGGTTAAATTTCCGCAAGATTACGGCGCAAAAAATTTAGCCGGCAAGGACGCGATCTTTAAAGTCAAGCTTCACGAAATTCAGGCAAAAAAACCTGCCAAGGAGCTCGGCGAGGAGGAGCTAAAGCAAGCGCTTCCGGGAGAAAAAGAGCCGAGCAAGGAGAAATTTGAAGCGCGCATCAAAGAGCGCATCAAAAACGATAAGCTTCAAAAGCTGATAAATGAGGATCTAAAGCCTAAATTTGCCGACGCGCTCGCCGAAAAATTTAACTTCGCGCTTCCAAAAGCGATCGTCGAGCAGGAGATTAATTTGCAGTTTAACAACGCCTGGAGCGGCTTTTCAAAAGAGCAGATCGAGGAATTTAAAAACAACAAAGACGCCCTGGATAAAAAGCGCGAAGAGTTTAGAAAGGCTGCCGAAAACAGCGTAAAACTTACCTTCTTAATCGACGAGCTAGCCAAAAAGCGCAAGATCGACGTGAGCGATCAGGAGCTCGTCCAAGCGGTCTATATGGAGGCCTACACATACGGCGCCGATCCGAAGGAGCATCTAAATAGATACCGCAACAACGGCATGCTGCCGGCCGTTAAAATGGCACTTATAGAGGAGAAGCTATTTAACGATATTTTCTCCAAGCAGGGCAAAAAAGAAGAGAAGGGCGAATAGATGGTGATTCCTTACGTTATCGAACAAACTAGTCGCGGAGAGCGCAGCTACGACATCTACTCGAGGCTGCTAAAAGACCGTATCGTAATGCTTAGCGGCGAGATCGACGACGCGGTGGCAAGCTCGATCGTCGCGCAGCTTCTGTTTTTGGAGGCGGAGGATCCGGATAAGGATATCTATCTATACATCAACTCCCCGGGCGGCGTGGTTACGAGCGGATTTAGCATTTATGACACGATGAATTATATCAAACCTGACGTAAGCACGATCTGTATCGGTCAAGCGGCGTCGATGGGAGCGTTTTTGCTAAGCTGCGGCGCCAAAGGCAAACGCTACGCGCTTCCAAACTCGCGCATAATGATCCACCAGCCCCTAGGCGGCGCGCAGGGTCAAGCTACCGACATCGAGATCCAAGCCAAAGAAATTTTACGAATGAAAGAAATTTTAAATAACATCCTTTCGCAAAATTCCGGCAAAGATCTCGCGCAGGTCGAAAAGGACACCGATCGCGACTTTTTCATGAGCGCCGAGGATGCCGTGCAATACGGCTTGATCGATCAAGTACTTCAAAAGAGCTTTAAATAGATGATCCTGGACGTCCTTACCTATCCGAATAAAAAGCTATATCAAAGATCGATCGAAGTCGTTAAATTCGACGCGGCGCTGGGCGAGCTTTTAGACGATATGTATGAGACGATGATCGCAAAAAACGGCATAGGCCTTGCCGCCATCCAGGTAGGCAGGCCCGTGCGCGCTTTGATCATAAATTTAGCCAATGAGGAAAAAATCCAAGACAAAAAGGACCTCATCGAGATCATCAATCCGCAAATTTTAAAAAAGGAAGGCGAGGTCATATTTCAGGAGGGCTGCCTGTCGGTGCCCGGCTTTTATGAGGACGTAACGCGCGCCGAGTTTATCACGGTGCAGTTTCAAGACCGCGCCGGCAATACCTGCCAAATGGACGCTAGCGAGCTACTAGCCGTCTGTATCCAGCACGAGATGGACCACCTCGACGGACATCTTTTCATCGAGCGCATCGGATACAACAAACGCAAAAAATTTGATAAAGAATTCAAAAAAAGCCTAAAAGAAAAATCGAAATGAAATCCCTAAAATGCGCTGCCTTCACGGATGCACTGATCCCCGTAGAGGTCGAGTCGACATTCGTGCGGGGACTGCCGGGATTTAATATCGTAGGCCTTGCGGGAGCTACGATAAAAGAGAGCGAAAGCCGAGTAAAAGCGGCGCTTATGAGCCTAAATTTTAAATTTCCCGCGTCCAAAATCATCATAAATCTCTCCCCCTCCGACACGCCCAAAAACGGCTCGCACTTCGATCTTGCGATCGCGCTTCTAATCGCGCTGCAAAAAGAGCGCATCGATGGCGATTTCTTCGTCTTCGGCGAGCTCGGTTTAGACGGCAGTTTAAAGAGCACGGCGAGCCTCTTTTCGATCCTGCTTTTTTTAAGCACGAAGGTGAAGCGCGCTAAAATTTTAGTGCCGCAAAGCATTGCTCTAAAGGCCTGCACGATCCCAAACTACGACGTGTATGCGGTGGATAGCCTAAGCGACGCGGTCAGATTTTTTTTAGACGAGGAGTTCGCCGCAAGCAGGCTCATGCGAGAAACCCATCCGCTTTTTAAAAACGTCGTGGAGATTGATGGGCAAGCTTACGTCCCCAACCGCGATTTTTCGCTCGATTTCAAAGACGTCAAAGGGCAAAAGCGCGCCAAGCGCGCAAGCCTGATCGCCGCGTGCGGCATGCACAACATCCTCTTTGAAGGCAGCCCGGGATGTGGCAAAAGCATGTGCGCCAAGCGGATAGCCAGAATTCTGCCGCCGCAGAGCCTGGGCGAAGTGCTGCTCTCGTGCGCCTACGAGTCGCTAAATAACAAAGACGTCGATTTTAGCGCGCTGCGCCCCTTCCGCTCGCCGCACCACACCAGCACGCGCAGCTCGATTTTCGGCGGCGGCAGTAGCGGCGCAAAGATCGGCGAGGTCGCGCTTGCAAACGGCGGCGAGCTGTTTTTCGACGAGCTGCCGCACTTCGGCAAGCAAATTTTAGAAAGCCTGCGCGAGCCACTGGAGGATAATAGAATTTTGATTTCGCGCGTAAATTCCAAGGTCGAATACCAAACGAAATTTATCTTCGTCGCGGCGCAAAACCCCTGCCCGTGCGGAAATCTATTCTCCAAAAACCTCACCTGCACCTGCTCGCTAAACGACATCAGGCGCTACAAAAACACGATCTCCGCGCCGCTGCTCGATCGCATCGACATATACGTCGCGATGGACGAGACCGGCGCGGACGACAGAAGCGACGTTTGCAGCGAGGAGATGGCGGATGCGGTGCTGCGGGCGTTTCGCGCACAAAAGGCTCGGGGACAGAGCGAGCTAAACGCAAAGCTGCGCGACGAGGAGACCGAAAAATTTTGCGTCTGCGAAAGCGCAGCGCGGTATGTTTTGCAAACGGCGATTACCCGCTACGATCTTTCGCAACGCGGTGTAAATAAGACATTAAAGCTCGCGCGCACGATCGCCGATCTAGCAGGCGCCGAAATCATCGCTAAGGCGCATATTTTGGAGGCTCTTAGCTTTCGAATAAGGAGCGAAATTTGAAAAAAATTTTCTTTAACACCGAGGAGCTCGATGCACGAGCGAGCGCAAAATTTGGACTGAGCGAGCAAATTTTGATGGAAAATGCCGCCAGCAGGATCGAGAGCGAGATCAGAAAGCGGCTCAAAAAGGGCTCGCGCATTTTGGCGCTTTGCGGCGGCGGAAATAACGGCGCGGACGCGATGGCGGCGCTGCGAAAGCTAAGCGGCGATTTTAGCTGCACGGCGCTTTGCGTGCTTCAAAACAGAAGCGCGGCGGGCAAATTTCAAGCGGATGCGGCGCGGGCTGCGGGCGTTAGGCTTATCGATATCGCAAGCGCAAAAGACGATTGTGGGCACGTAGAGGGCGCGTCTATCAAGGATGCCTGCGCGCATGAAAGCGTAGACGGCTCCTCTTTAAAGGGCATTAGCTCTTGTGAGGGCAAGCCACATAACAAGCGCGAAAGCCTAAGCGGCGCGGATATTTCAGGCAACGGCGATAAATTATGCGCAAAATTTACGAGCGCTAAATTTGAGATCGCGGGGCACGGCGACGAATGCGGCAATCTAGGCAGCGAATGTAGCAAGCCGAGCGTCCTGCACGATGAGATTACAAGCGCAGACTGCATAATCGACGGGATTTTCGGCAGCGGTTTAAACAAAGCCTTAAGCTCTGAAATTTGCGAAATTTTATCTCTCGCAAACAGCGCAAAATCCCTAAGAATCGCAGTTGATATCCCAAGCGGCATCGATAAGCCCGGGCGCATTTTAGGCGGTGCGTTTTGCGCGGATCTGACGATCGCGATGGGCGCGCTTAAACTCGCGCTGTTTTCGGACGCAGCGAAGGATTATGTAGGGCAGATCAAGGTCGCAAATCTTGGAATTTCGCGCTCAAATTTTGAAGGACGGAGCGAATATTTTCTGCTTCAAAAAAGCGATCTGAAGCTGCCGCTACGCAGGAAGCAAAACACCAACAAGGGCGACTTCGGGCACACCTACGTCGTAAGCGGGCAGATGAGCGGAGCGGCGCAGATGGCGGCTCTGGCAGCTCATGCGATCGGCAGCGGGCTCGTTAGCGTCGTTAGTGATGGGCCATTAAATTTAAGCCCGATTTTGATGCAAAAAAGCTCATTTGAGCACGCGCGGGTCGTAGTCTGCGGCTGCGGCCTCGGGGAGCGCAAGATCGATCTTGCCGCGCTGCGGGGCAAAAGCTGCGTCATCGACGCCGATCTGTGCTACGAGCGTGAAATTTTAAGCCTGCTTAGCGATAACTTAAATTTAGTCATAACGCCCCATCCGAAGGAGTTTTGCTCACTTTTAAAGATCGCAGGCATCGCAGATCTTAGCGTGAGCGAGCTGCAAGAGCGGCGCTTCGAGCTTGCGCGGGCGTGGAGCGAGAAATTTAGCGGCGTACTCGTGCTAAAGGGCGCAAACACGCTCATCGCGCAAGAGGGCATCATCTACGTCTGCGACAAAGGTAGCGCCGCACTCGCAAAGGGCGGTAGCGGTGACGTGCTCGCAGGGCTCATCGGCGGGCTGCTCGCACAAAACTACTCGCCCTTGCAAGCCTCAATCTGCGGCGTCCTAGCCCACGCACTCGCCGCGCGAGCCTTCGCCAAAAACTCCTACGCGCTAAATCCGCTCGATCTCATCGAGGAGGTAAAATGGTTGTGAAAAAGCTCGCCGTGCTTTTTAGCGGTAGCGGCTCAAATTTGGAGGCGATCTTGCAGAAGCTACACGGCAAGGTTTTTGGCGAAACTAAGATCGAAGTCGTGCTAACGCTAAGCAACAAAGCGGATGCGGGAGGCATAGCAAAGGCCGCGAAATTCGGACTTCAAAGCGTGATCCTAAATCACAAAGATTTTGCTAGCCGCGAGGAATTTGACGCCGCGCTCGTGCGCGAGATCGAAAAAAGCGGCGCGGAGCTTACGGTGCTTGCGGGCTTTATGCGCATTCTCACGCCCGTTTTTACGAGCAGGGTTCGCGCGATAAATTTGCACCCGTCGCTGCTGCCGCTTTTTAAGGGCGCGCACGC
>ERZ772967.1604-NODE-1604-length-15384-cov-4.499445_pt1 | contig 15384 bp, 14 predicted proteins | sample MGYA00511677_ERZ772967 | MGnify/ENA primary metagenome ERZ772967 (study PRJEB29015, sample SAMEA2737931) | human oral metagenome | biome: human oral; feature: human-associated habitat; material: dental | place: China | collected 2146 ...
GTTTCTCCTCTACACGTTCCTCGGCTCTCTGCCGTGGACGGCGCTGATCCTCGGCATCGGCATGGCGCTTGGCGAAAGCTGGCAGATCATGCTCAAGGTCGGACATGAGGTGAGCATCGCCTTCGTTATTGTAAGCTGCATCATCGTCGCCGGTCTTTACTGGCGCTATCGCCGCAGCCGTCAGCAGAAGGCAAAGGAAGCGCTGATAAAATGAAGTCGCCCAGATGTGTGAAGATGGGTGGCTGAATTTATTCGTGGTTTCTTAATATGGACGTGGAGTGATCCACGTCCATTTTTTAGGAAGCGCTGTATGTATCACTTCTGCCTCAGAAGCTGCCGCCGTGCGTCACGTAGAGGAAGAAGAGCGGGTAGAAGAGCAAGAGGTAGATGACGGTCGTGACGAGGAAACTCGCGACGGTGAGGTCTACGTTGAGCTTGTAGAGCCGCGCGGTCAGGACGGCGTTGATCGCTGTCGGTGCGGCAGCGATGAGGAGCACGCTGCCGATGAGCACGGAGTCCGCAAAGAGCAGACGGCAGAGTCCGAAGAAGATCAGCGGCGTGAGGAGGAAGCGCAGGGGGATGAGGTCGGCAGTCTTTTTGATGTAGGGACGCGCGCGTGAAAAGTCGACAAGACAGCCGACGGGAAAGAGCGCCGTCCAGGCGCCGATATGCACGAGCGCCTGAAACGCTGCGGCTAGCACGGCAGGGCGCTCGACGCCGCAGACGTTGAGTGCGAGTCCTGCGATGAGACCGAGCACGGGCACCTGGTTCGGCGTGAGAAAGAGTTCCCTAAGCGACAGGTGGACGCGAGCCCCCTCTTTTGCCTCCTGAACACGGAACATCGCGGCGAGCGGGAAGCAGACGAGCACGAGGAGGCCGACTTGGAACGATGAGACGATCTGCACGTAGGCGAATCCAGTCTCGTCGTAGAGAATGAAAGCAGAAAGCCCCGCGATCGTGCCGATGTTCGTGAGCATGGCGCTCATGTAGTAGGCGCCGCGCGAAAGGGCGTCCTTGTGGCGGCGCGCGAAGGTCAAATAGGCGATGGATCCAGGCACGAGCATGAAGAGCGCACTGAAGAGCGGCAGCCAAAGCAGGCTTCTCGACAGCGGCATGACCCAGAAGCTCAAGACGGCGAGCAGCGTCGCCATGACGATGATGTTGAAGCGGATGATGGCATTGCATAGCGCGTCGGAGATGCGGCCTCGCTGATAGGCGATGTAGCCCGCGAGAAGGGGCGCAGCGAGGTCGCTGAATACGTAGAGGATGCGGAAGAGTTTTTCGTCCATGAGAGGCCTCTTTTGCTGGATTCGGTCAGCAGGGCAAGGGCTTGTCCTGCCGACTCGCGAAGATTTCATTATCGTGCATGTATCGTAACATGCGCACGGCAGGAATACAAGCCCGGGAGAAAGGATGGATCGAATGATATACCCGATGAAGCTTCGAGCGCCGCTCAAGGACTACCTCTGGGGCGGCACGCGCCTCAAGACGGAGTACGGCAGAAAGACGTCTCTCGCGAAGGTCGCGGAGAGCTGGGAGCTTGCGTGCCACAAGGAGGATCAGAGCATCATCGAGAACGGCGCGGACGCGGGGCTGACGCTGGAAGCGTACATCGCGCGCGAAGGGGCGCACGCTGCGCTCGGCTCGCACGGTTCGCGCTATCCGTATTTCCCGCTTTTGATCAAGCTCATCGACGCGCACGACGATATCTCGGTGCAGGTGCATCCAGACGACAGTTACGCCTTCGAGCACGAAGGCGAGTACGGCAAGATGGAGATGTGGTACATTCTCGATGCCGAGCCTGGAGCGGAGATCATCTACGGCTTCAAGGAGGAAATCTCGCGAGAAGAGTGCCGCCGTTGCATCGAGGAGAACACGCTCTTGGACGTCGCGCAGCGAATTAAGGTGAAGGCGGGCGATGCCGTCGTGATTCCGGCGGGCACGCTCCATGCCATCGGGCGCGGCATCTTCCTTGCGGAGATCCAGCAGAATTCCGACACGACGTACCGCGTCTACGACTATGCGCGGTGCGGCGCGGACGGCAGGCTGCGCGACCTGCACATCGACAAGGCGCTCGACGTGCTCTCGTTCGCGCCGCCGGCGTATGACGTGAACCGTGGCGAGAAGTTCTCCATCTTCGCCGAGCATGAGATGACGGTCGTCGCACGAACCGAGTTTTTCACGGTCTATCACTTCGCCCTCAAGGGTCGCTGCCACCTGCAGGCGGGACGCACGAGCTTCCAGTCCATCGTCGCGCTCGGAGGCCCTATGGAGCTTTCGTGGTCGGGCGGCGAGGAGATCTTGGAGAAGGGCGATTCGTACTTCATACCGGCGAGCTTCGGCGACTACACGATGCGCGGCGAGGGAGCGTTTCTGCTGACGGAGATCTAGCGAAAATGCGCCCCGAAGAGGAAGTTCTTCGGGGCGCATTCTCACGTTTCAGGATTCAAGGCATTTCGGGCGGCTGGCTGCAAAGGGCCGCGTGGTGCAGGAGGTCTTCGAGGCGCATTTCGATGTCGAGCGCTTCCTTGTGCACGGTTTCCGCCGTGTCGAACTCCGCAAAGTCGTCCGTTTCAAGAGCGTTGACGAAGTGCTCCCAAGCCGTGATGGAAAGCTCGGTGGATTCTGCACGCAGCTGGCTCAGATAGCGTGCGCCGGGCGGCACGGAGAGCGCCGAGAGCTTTTGCTGGCGCTCCTTGAGGGTCGGGATGATCTCCGTCCGGATGAGCTTCTTCAGCCCGTTTTTCTGCGCACTGGAGAGAAGTCCCGTACCGTCCCACGGCATGTCGGTCAGCGCGGAAAAACGCTGCTGCTCCTTGGCGAAGCGCTTGTTGTACTGCTCGACGATGGGTGCCGACGCTTCGAGGTAGGAGGCGACGTCCTTTTCGAGGAGCGGCGTCAGGCGGTCGAGGCAGTCGCGGTAGTTCTTGATGTAGGAGACCTGCCAATGACCGTCACCTGCCTGCTCCATGGCGAGGAGCAGCGTGAGTTCCGTTCCCGTCAGTTCGTCCTTCGCCTTGACGTGCGCCGTCGCCGTCGCGCCGTCGCGGTCGATGGAGTCGAGGCCGACGATGGTGATGTTCTTCAAGAGGCTGCGCTCAAAGAGGTTCTCGAAGTCGATGCGCAGCTGGCGTCCCTGCAGGAGGCCGCCGGGCTTCTGCCATTCGCCTGTCTCGATGCGGCCTGTGAGCGTCGTGCGCATCCCCGCCGTGACCTGTGGCTTGATGAGTTGGTAGAAACGCACGGCTTCCGTGCGCTCGTCGTTCGTCAGGGAAGTGTCGGCGGCGAAGAGACTGCGCGTGAGATCGTCATAGATTCTGCCCATGCTCAGGCTGACGTTGACGTAGCGCTCGAATTTTTCGGCGTCGTGCTTCTCCGCCGCTTCTTGAATCTCGGCAAGCGCGTATTCGGGGCTTCTCGCGTGGATGAAGAAGTACCAGAGCACGGAGCCGACGGCAAGCGCGAAGAAGACGATGACGAGCATCGTGAGCGTGCGATTGTATGAGCTGATCTTTCGGGCGCGCAGATGCAGCCGCCAAGTATAATCGTCCATAGAAATTCTCCTTATCGTCCTATTATAGCATATATGTCAACGAAAGCAGGAGGTGCGGGCATGAAATGGGTCAGCCATGAGGTTGTGACGGGTATGGCGGTCTATACGCTGACGGGCGCTCTCGTGCCGACAGCGTGCGCCATGGCGGGCGCTGTACTTCCCGACTGGATCGAGGGCAAGGGCGGCGGCGTGCGCCTGCCGTGGGCGGGACTCCTCGCCCATCGCGGCTGGTCGCACTGGCCGCTCCTCTACGTCCTCGGCTTTCTCGCTCTGGGCGCTTTCGGCGAGGAGCTGGGCGAGGACGCCCTCTCTCTCATTCTCGCGGGGCGTTTCATCCTCCTCGGCGCACTCTTTCATATCGCCGAGGATGCGCTTTGCGGCAAGGTGCCGCTCCTTCATCCGAAGAAGAAGGTCGGCGTGCGCCTCTTCCGTGTCGGCTCGTTCGGCGAGTACGCCTTCGCGCTTGTCCTCGTCCTTTTCTTTTATGGAATCGGACGATTGGTTTTCCGGTAATTTTATAGGAGAAATTTATTTTTGTACCGCCGAAGCAAGAAGGAAAGCGCCTTGCTTGCGGGGAAGTCTATAGGCATAGGAGAAGAGGTCACATTGGAGGGGATCACGATGGAACAGGGCACGCAGAAGAAGAACAAGCTCTTGGGGCTTCTCGCCGAGAAGTACCCGACGCTGGAATCCGTCTACGAAAGGCTCATCTCCCTGCAGGCGCAGCTCGGTCTGCCCAAGGGCATTGAGCATTTCATGAGCGATCTGCACGGCGAGTACGAGTCGTTCTTCCACATCTTGAACAACTGCTCGGGCGTCATTCGCGAGAAAGTCGAATACGTCTTTGCCGACCGCATGACGGATGAAGAGAAGGCGGAGTTCTGCACGCTCATCTACTACCCGAAGGAAAAGATCGAGCGCATGCATGCCGAGCGCAAGGACACGCCCGCCTGGTATCGCGAGAACCTCGCGCGGCTCTTGGAGCTGTCGAAGCTCATGAGCTACAAGTACCCGGCGGCGAAGGTGCGCGGCTTCATCCCCAAGCGCTATGAGTCCGTCATCGTCGAGCTTCTTTACACGCGCCCCGAGGAGGACACGGCGCAGGCGCAGTACCATCGCCGCCTCCTCGCGACCATCGTGCAGATCGACAGCGGCGCAGGCTTCATCGAAGCGTTCTGCGTGCTCGTCAAGCGTCTCGCCGTCGATCATCTGCACATCGTCGGCGACTTCTTCGACCGCGGCAGCCGTCCCGACGCGATTCTCAACATGATCCTCGACTACCACGATATCGACATCGAGTGGGGCAACCACGACGTCATGTGGATGGGCGCGGCAGCGGGCAGTGAGGTCTGCATCGCGGGCGTCGTGAGAAACAGCTTGCGCTACCACAACACCGACGTCTTAGAGCGCGGCTACGGCATCAGCCTGCGTCCTCTGTCGCTCTTTTCGACGCGCATCTATCCCGATTCCAATGCCATCCGCGCCTCGGAGAAGGCGATCACGATGATCATGCTGAAGCTCGAAGGCCAGCTCATCGCCAGGAATCCCGACTTCGAGATGGAGAGCCGCCGTCTCCTCGACAAGATCAATTACAACTCCTCCTACGTCATGCTCGGCGATCGCCGCTACGAGCTGGAGAGCGCCTACTTCCCGACGATCGACCCGAAAGATCCGTTCGCGCTCTCGGAGGAGGAGGAGCGCATCATCGCCGACCTCAAATCGTACTTCACGGAGAGCGAGATGCTGCAAAGGCACGTCGACTTCCTCTACAAGAAGGGCAGTCTCTACAAGTGCTGCAACGGCAACCTTCTTTACCACGGCTGCGTTCCCGTCAACGAGGACGGCTCGCTTCGCGACGTCATCTTCGATGGCAAGGCTTACAAGGGACGCGCCTACTTCGATTACGCCGACCGCCGCGCGCGCCGTGCCTACCTCTTCCGGGCGCAGGAAGATCTCGACTTCATGTGGTTCCTGTGGTGCGGCAGGACGTCGCCATGCTCGGGACGCGAGGTCAAGACCTTCGAGCGCTCGCTCCTAGAGGACGAGAGCACATGGAAGGAGCCGGCCGATCCCTACTACCGCCTGCTGGACGACGAGGATTTCTGCCGCTCCATCCTCGCAGAATTCGGCCTGCCCGAGAGCGGGCACATCATCAACGGCCATGTTCCCGTCAAAGTCAAGAAGGGCGAAACGCCCGTCAAGGCGCACGGCAAGGCCATCATCATCGACGGCGGCTTCTGCCAGGCGTACCACAAGAAAACGGGCATCTCGGGCTTCACGCTCATCTCCAACTCGCGCGGCTTCCGGCTCCTCATGCACCAGCAGGTCGCCGATGTGCGCCAGGCGCTGAAGGAGAACAAGGACATCGAATCCGTCTCCGAGACGGTCGAACTGCAGACGAAGCTCACGACGCTCGGCGACACGGACGAGGGCAAGGACATCCAGGAAGAGATCGCCGACCTCTACAACTTGCTCATCGCCTATCAGAACGGCGTGATCGAGCCGAAGGCATAGCCTCATATACGAAAATCTCGTACTTCGAGCTTGACTTAGTGCAAACTTTTAGGAAAAATGTTTGTCTTATGCGATACCCATACCAAACGGCTAGGAGTTCGGGGGATTCATGCGGGGCGATTGAGTTCATAAAAAAGCATCCATCGGTCTGAGCACACTGCCTCTGCACGAGGCGATGGCTTAGCTCGATGGATGCTTTTTGCTTTCGATGCCGTACTGAGTCGATCATCCGACAAGATGAACGTTCAATTTTGCCGGGAAGTGCCGGAGAAGCACGGATAAGGATTCAGCGGATGGAGAAGGGCAAGCCGTATCTGCTGTTACTGCTGGTGCGGGCCGTGGCCTGCTCCGTGGCCGCCGCGACCGTGGCCGTGGCCGCCGCCTTTGCCGCGATGCGGACAGCGGCCTTCGACTGCGGCGGCATCCTGTCCGTGGCGGTGTGCGTGCGCTTGGCCTTCGCCGTGGTGCTGACCGCAGTGGCCGTTGCCTTCGCCGTGGTGATGCGCATGTCCTTCGCCGTGTCCTTCGCCGTGGTGCTGACCGCAGTGGCCATGATCCTCGCCGTGGCGGTGCTGACCTTCGCCCGCGCCGTGCGCGTGGGAGCAGCGATGGCCGCCTTCGGCGTGCTCATGTCCCTCGCCGTGATGCGAGCAGTTTGCCTCCGTCGTATAGTCAAGCGTACCGGCGAGGTGCTGTGCGACAGCCTCGTCCGCCGCGCCCTTGATGCCGGCATAGACGCGGATGCCGGCATCCGTGAGCGCTTCGATCGCGCCCGCGCCGATGCCGCCGCAGATGAGCGCATCGACTTCGTTTTCCTTCAAAAAGCCGGCGAGTGCGCCGTGACCGCTGCCTTGCGTGCTGACAACCTCCGATTTCTCTACGGCGTCCTCCTTGACGTCGTAGAATTTGAATGCCTGCGAGTGGCCGAAGTGCTGGAACACCGTGCCGTTTTCGTTTTCATAGGGGACTGCGATTCTCATCGTTCCTTCTCCTTTCTTTCTCGGGGGCGAAAAGCAATAGCCTTGACGTGCCTCGGCACGCGGGCAGCATTTGCCGCACGGTGCGGACATGTCGCAGAGCTGGTAGAAGCCGCCTTCGATGATGAGCGGTCTGCCGTGCACGAGGCTCTCGGCGATCTTTTTGCGCGCTGCGGCATAGATTTCGGCGACCGTCGTGCGCGAGATCGCCATGCGTTTGGCGCATTCCTCCTGCTTTAGCCCGTCATGGTCGATGCTGCGTATGCACTCGTACTCTTCGACGAGCAGGGTGACGGCCTCGCCGCCGGGAAAGCCCGCAGGCGTGAAGCGCTCGTAGGCGGGACGCACGCAGATCCTTCGCCCCCGCGTCGGTCTTGGCACAGTCCTCGCCTCCTTTAAAACATTTTATAGATTTGTTATCGACATATGTCGGTAACTGTGTTATCATCGTATCATGGAAGGAACGACGTGTCAAGCCGTTTTGACGACAATGGCAGGATTTAGCCCTTTCATGGAGAAAAGAACAGTACCGCTCATCAAAATAGAGGAGGGATTCCATGGCAAAGGAAACGATACAGAAGGACGTCGTCATCATCGGTGCGGGCATGGCAGGCCTGACGGCGGCGCTCTATGCGGGACGCATGAATTTTTCGACGCTCGTCCTGGAGAATGCCATCGTCGGCGGGCAGATTGCGAACGCCACGGGCATTGAGAATTATCCGGGCTTTTTGAGCGTCTCGGGCAGTGACCTCATTCAGACAGTGCAGCAGCAGGCGGAGACGTTCGGCGCCGTCGTCGACGAGTTCGATGCGATTGAGAAGGTTACGCTCGAAGGCGCGGTCAAGCGTGTCGAGACGGAGAGCGCTGTTTACGAGACGCCCGTCGTCATCATCGCCTCGGGCATGAGCCGCAGGAAGCTGCCGCTCGCTGAGGAAGCGAAGTACGCGGGGCGCGGCGTCCACTACTGCGAGCTTTGCGACGGACACATGTATCAAGATAAAATCATCGCCGTCATGGGCGGTGGCAATGCGGCGCTCGATGCGGCGAACTTCCTCTCGCGTTACGCGAAGAAGCTCTACCTCGTGCATCGCTCCAAGCTTCGCGCCGACGAAGTTTCACAGAAGCGTCTCCGAGAGAATCCCAAGGCGGAGATCTTGCTCGAAACGGAGATCCGTGCCTTGCGGGGCGAGGGAAAGCTCGAATCTATCGAGATTTTCGACAAGAAGGCGGGCGAGGCACGGGAACTTGCTGTCGACGCCATATTTGTCAACATCGGCGTGCAGCCGAACACGGCGCTCTTTGAGGGACAGGTCGAGATCAACGAGAAGGGTCATATCGTCGCGGGCGAGGACTGCCGCACGAGTATCCCCGGCGTCTTCGTCGCCGGCGACATCCGTGAGAAGGAGATCCATCAGCTGACGACTGCCGCATCCGACGGCACGACGGCGGCGCTTCTCGCCGAGAAGTACATCACAGGAGGAAAAACATCATGGTAAAGGTCTATTCCATCACACAGTGCCCTTGGTGCGACAAGGTCAAGAAGTATCTGAAATCGAAGAACATCGCCTACGAGGAGCACAACATCGAAGAGGACGAGGCGGCTCGTGAAGAATGCAAGGCCATCTCGGGCGATCTCGTCGTGCCGGTGACGACGGTCAACGGCAAGGACTTCGTCGTGAGCTTCGACAAGGCGAAGCTCGATGCGATTCTCGGTATTTAAGGAAGCACGGATAAATTCAGCGCTTCCTTGAGAGAGTGACTGCTGCCGCAGGCGGCATCGAAAAACGCCCGCATGTGCAAAAGTGCATGTGCAGGCGTTTTTTCAGTCTGCGCCCTCCGGGCTTGACTTCTTGGACTTTCATGGTAAACTACACGCACAAACGTCCACTTTGTGGACATTGTGCGCCGCCCTTACATGAAAGAGCCAATCAGTCTGCGCCTACGGCTTGACTTCTTGGACTTTCATGGTAAACTATAAATTGCTATATCAGCCACATTAGCTCGATGGAACTTGCAGTGTGTGGGGGAGGAAATGGGACTTTCATGGAGAAGTTGATTATAAAGGGCGGCTGTCGGCTTGCGGGACGCGTGAAGATCAGTGGTGCGAAGAACGCTGTGCTGCCCATCATCGCCGCGACGCTTCTGGGGCAGGACGCCCCGAGCCGCTTGGAGGAGGTTCCTTCGCTCGACGATGTGCATACGATCACGGAGGTGCTGCAGGCGCTCGGCGTACATGCGGCGTTCGACAAGGCGGCGAACGCGCTGACTGTGGACAGCTGCGAGATCAAGCGGACGGAAGCGCCTTACGAGCTTGTGCGCAAGATGCGCGCTTCTTTCCTCATCATGGGGCCTCTGCTCGCACGCCTCGGTCACGCGAAGATCTCGCTGCCGGGCGGCTGCGCCATCGGCACGCGTCCCATCGACCTGCATCTCAAAGGCTTCGAGGCCTTGGGCGCAAAGATCGAGATCGGGCATGGCTACATCGAGGCGCGTGCTGACGCGGGACTCAAGGGCGCACGCATCTACCTCGACTTCCCGAGCGTCGGCGCGACGGAAAACATCCTCATGGCGGCTTCGATGGCCGAGGGGCAGACCGTGCTCGAAAACCCTGCGCAGGAGCCGGAAATCGTCGATCTCGCGAACTTCCTGAACGTCATGGGCGCGAAGGTGCGCGGTGCGGGTACGAACGTCATCAAGATCGAAGGCGTCAAGAAGCTCACGGGGCATAACTATACGATCATCCCTGACCGCATCGAGGCGGGCACCTACATGGTCGCCGCCGCCATGACGCAGGGCGACGTCTATATAGAAAACGCCATTTCCGAGCACCTGAAGCCCGTCATCGCCAAACTCAAGGAGGCGGGCGTCACGATCGAGGAGGCTGTTGAGGGCATTCGCGTGACCTGCGACTGCAGGCCGAAGGCGGTCGACATCAAGACGATGCCGTATCCGGGATTTCCGACGGACATGCAGGCGCAGTTCATGGCGCTCCTCGCCGTCTCGGACGGTGCGGGACTCGTGACGGAAACGGTCTTCGAGAACCGTTTCATGCACGTCGATGAGTTGAAGCGCATGGGGGCGTCCATCAAGATTGACGGGCGCACGTCCATCGTTGAGGGCGTCGATCATCTGACGGGCTGCCAGGTCAAGGCGACCGATCTGCGTGCCGGCGCTGCCATGGTGCTTGCGGGTCTCGTCTCCGAAGGCGAGACGCAGGTCGGCTACATCCACCACATCGATCGCGGCTACGACAAGCTCGTGGAGAAACTCGTGGGACTCGGCGCGGACATTCGCCGCACGGATGATTGAAGGGAAATCGACAGCAGATGTAACCGGTTGCTGCAAATAAAAATTGACATTCCTACGGGAAAAGTGATATATTGTTTCTATTGATGCGCTCGTAGTCCAGTGGATAGGACGTTAGCCTCCGGAGCTGAAAGCGTGGGTTCGACTCCCGCCGAGCGCACCATGTGGTGATTTGAAGGAGGGCGCGCTTTCGCGCCCTTTTTATCATATCTGCGAGAGGCGGAAGGTACGATGAACGAAAAGGCGAGCGCGGCGATGCGCCAGTTCCTTGAAGCGATGGGACTCGATCTCGCGGCGTGCGGCATGGAGAAGACGCCGGAGCGCGTGACGGAGATGTTTGAGCTGCTCTTTTCGGGCTGCAGCGAAGATGCGTCTTCGGCTTGGGGCGAGCTTTTCGAGACGAAGGCGCGCGGTCTGACGGCGGTGCAGCACATCCCGTTTTATTCGCTGTGCGAGCATCATCTCGTGCCGTTCTTCGGCGAGGTGCATATCGCCTATTTGCCGAAGGAGGGCAAGGTAGCGGGCTTCGGCAGGTTCGTCCATGTCGTGAATCTCCTTGCGAGGAGGCCGCAGCTGCAGGAACGGTTTACGCGCGAGATCGCGGACGCCGTGCTCGACGGGCTTTCGGCAGAGGGCGTGCTCGTCATCGTCGAGGCGCGTCAGCTGTGCATGATGATGCGCGGCGAGCTTGCGCCCGGAACGCGCACGCTGACTTCGGAGACAGGCGGCACGATCGCCGCCGATGCGGCTCTTGGCAAGGAGGCATGGGATCTTCTGATGCGCGGAGCGAAGGAGGGATGAGGCAGATGAAGGCGAAGAGACATTATCGACTGCCGTCGGGCAAGGAGCTGACGGTCGGCGAAGGGACGCTCGTCATGGGCATATTGAACGTGACGCCCGACTCTTTCTCAGACGGCGGCAAGTGGAACACGCTCGATAAGGCGCTCGACCACGCGCTTTCGATGGTCGAAGACGGCGCGGCGATCATCGACGTTGGTGCGGAGTCGTCGCGCCCGGGTTTCGTGCCCGTGTCGGCGGCAGAGGAGATCGAGCGGCTCGCGCCCTTCTTGGAGCATATTGCGCCGAAGATTCCCGTGCCGATTTCCATCGACACGTTCAAGGCAGAGACGGCACGCGCTGCCTTGCGGCTTGGCGCGGACATTCTCAATGATATATGGGGCCTGCAGTACGCGGCGGAAGAACGCGGCGCGATGGCTCGCGTCGCAGCCGAGTACCACGCACCCGTCGTCGTCATGCACAATCAGACGGGCACGGCGTACAGGACGGACGTCATCGAAGCCATGCGGGATTTCTTCCGCGAGAGCTGTGCCATTGCCGAGGAAGCGGGCGTGGCGAAAGAGAGCCTGATCTTCGATCCGGGCATCGGCTTCGGCAAGACGCCCGAGACGAACATCGAGGTGCTGCATCGTCTGCATGAGCTGATGAAGCTCGACGGAGAAGCGTATCCGCTGCTTTTGGGCGCGAGCCGCAAGAGCTTTATCGGCTATGCGCTCGATCTACCTGTCGAGGAGCGGCTCGAAGCGACGGGTGCGGCGACGGTGCTCGGCGTTGCCGCAGGCGCATCCATCGTGCGCGTGCACGACGTCAAGGAGATTGCACGCATGTGCCGCATGGCGGACGTCATCTTGGAGGGCGGGGAGCATGGACAGGATTGAGCTTTCGGGCATGGAGTTCTTCGGCTATCACGGCTGCCTTCCCGAAGAGCGGCAAAAGGGGCAGACGTTCATCGTCGATGCTGTGCTCTGCCTCGACCTCGCCGAAGCGGGGCGCACGGATGACCTCTGCAGGAGCGTCAATTATGCCGAGGTGTTCGAGGACGTGCGCACCATTGTCGAGGGAGAAGCGAAAAATCTCATCGAGGCACTGGCGGAGGAGATCGCGGCGCAGCTCCTCAAGAAGTATGCGGCGCTCGCGCGCGTCGAAATCGCCGTGCATAAGCCTCAGGCGCCGCTTGCGGGCGCATTCCGTGACGTTTGCGTACGCATCGAGAGGAGCCGCGCATGAGCGGCGAAGAGGCGAGGAGCGTGCACCTTGCGGAGAGGGGACTTGTGCATGGCATCCCGGGGCAGGCGCAGACGTCGTATCGCATCTATCTTAGTCTCGGTGCGAATCTCGGCGATCGTCGCGCTTCCTTGAAACGTGCTTTGAATCTTTTATCTCATGTCGAGGATACGCGGCTCCTGCGCGTATCCTCTTTTTATGAGACGCCGCCGTGGGGGAACGAGAAGCAGCCGCCGTTTCTCAACGTCTGCGCCGCTTTGGAGACGCGCCTTTCGCCCCTCGTGTTCCTGCGCCGCGCTCAGCGCATTGAGCGTGCGCTCGGCCGCGTGCGCAAGGAGCATTGGGGGCCGCGCACGATCGACATCGACTTGCTCTTCGCCGAAGGATTCGAGAGTGCAGCTCCGGAGCTTTGTCTGCCGCATCCGTATCTTCACGAACGAGCCTTCGTCCTTTTGCCCTTGACGGAGATTGCTTCTGGGCTGATTGTCCGAGGCAGAAAAATCGACGAATGGTTGGCGGATCTTTCGGAATCTGCCGCTTGTTGCAAGTGCGGCAGCGCATATCGTCCTATAAAAAACAAAAGAAAGGCTTTTTCTTCCAAAAGAAAAGCTATCTTTTCCTGTTGGAACATGGTAGAATAAACTTGGTTGATTGAAATTTCATGAGAACTACGCCAAGGAATTTGGATGGCGCGACTATCCTCTCCGTGGTACCTTTAGGAGGGAAATGCATGGCGAGATTCAGTATGCAGGAAGCGCGTCAGCTGGAGCAAAATCTTGCGCATATATATGATTTCGCTCGCTTTGTGGATGCAAAAGCATGTGAGGTGCTTCATCTTGAAGCGGATGGCACGGTGCGACGCGAGGGTCGCTGCTTCACCACTTGGGGAAGGACGCGTCGTTGCCGGCACTGCACGAGCTTCTGCGCCGCCGAGTCGCAGTCGAACTTTGAAAAGGATGAGATTTCGGACGACAAGATCTACCACGTCCTTTCTGCACCGGTTGAGATCGAGATGCCGGACAAGAGCATCCTGCATTGTGCGATGGAACTGGTGACGAACTACCCGCGCAATGCGGATACGCGCGCGATGTGCGACCGCGAGGTACTGCAGCTTCTCTCGCGTGCGAAAGATACGGCTCATGCGGGTGTCCTGTGCTTCAATGTGGAGGATTCCTGCATTTATGCCAACCTTGAGGCATACCGCGCCTTCCAGGTGCCGCCAGGCGAGCTTGAGGCTCTGCGTAGCTTCTTCATGACATGGCTCAAAGATGAAAGTTGGGACTCTCCGTGGGAGAGTGCAGCTGCATGGGAGCAGGAATTCTTCCTCGAAGGTGAGCGCTTCGTCTATCGGGTGACGATGGCGAAACTCTTTGATGCGGACGGACATTACAAGGGCTATTATTACACGATCCGCGATCGGCATGGAACGATGGAGGAACAGGACGATGCGGCATGGTCGCGCGATAAGCTCACGGGACTTTATGACCGCGAGGGCTTCTACGGCGCCGTGCGCGAGGAACTTGACTACGGCATGAAGGGTGAACGCTGCATCATCTGTTCGAACATCAAGGATTTCAAACTGGTCAACGAGCTTCTTGGCGAGGAGAAAGGAAACGAGATCTTGAAGAGCCTGGCGGAATTTTTCGCCGAACTTGCCATGGATTCGGGCGCGGCAGCCCGTCTGCACGGCGACCATTTTGCCGCTTATGTGGATAAGGCGCGTTTCACGGAAAAGGAGCTGCTCGATGGATTGGAACTCTTGGGGCAGGAGTTCGACAGCAGTGCCTACAAGTTGAACATCCATCTTGGCATCTATGAAATTCAGGAGGAGCAGATGCCCATTTCCGTCATGTGCGACCGTGCGCACCTTGCACTTTCCTTCTTGCGCGACGAGAATGGCAACAAGGTGGCGTTCTATGACGATGCCCTGATGGAGCGCACGCTGCGCGAAAAGGAAATCTTGGGGAGTTTCGAGGAAGGCTTGGCCGAGCGCCAGCTCGCCGTCTACCTGCAGCCGCAGGTTTCCACGGAGGGCGAACTGCTCGGCGCGGAGGCGCTTGTGCGCTGGAAGCATCCCGAGAAGGGTCTCCTTGCTCCTGGGCAGTTCATTGGTATCTTGGAAAGTGCAGGGCAGATCCATCGTCTTGATCAGTATGTCTGGGAAGAGGCGGCGGCGATTTTGAAGACATGGCAGGGCACGGAAAAGGAAGGGTTGACGATTTCCGTCAACATTTCCGTAAACGACATGCTTCATCTCGATATTTTCCAGACGATGACGGATATTGTAGAAAAATATGGGATCGATGCCAAGCAGCTGAAGTTGGAAATTACAGAAACGGCTCTGATGGGTGATATCGAAAAGTACAGCAAGCTCATCACCCGCTTGCAGGAGGCGGGATTCGAGGTTGAGATTGACGATTTCGGCAGCGGTTATTCTTCGCTTTCCATGCTTAAAGACATCGAAGCGGACATCTTGAAGATCGATATGGGATTTCTACGTCAGACAGGCAATCCGAAGCGCAGTTCCGTCATCCTGAACGCTGTCATCGCCATGGCAAAGTGGCTCGGCATGCGCGTCATCACGGAAGGCGTGGAGACCAAGGAGCAGGTTGAGCATCTGAGGTCGCTCGGCTGCGATATGTTCCAGGGGTATTTCTTCGCGAAACCCATGCCGGTCGAGGAGTTCGAGGCAAAGTATTTTCAGCCGAACGGCGATTGAGGAAATTGCGGCATGACGACGCCATGCTGCAAAGGAGGTATGCTGGATATGAAAAAGAGCCGGATGAAACGGGCAGGACGGCGGGCCGCCGCTCTTGCCGCCTGCCTTTTTGCGGGAGGGAGTGCACAGGCGCTTGCCGCACGCATCGATCCGCAGGAGCTTGAGCAGCTGCGCGGCGTCGTCGGCATGCTGCTCGAAGACGTTGAAGAGTTTTATCACGTGACGCTCCTGATCGAATCGTTCATGATCTTCATGCTGCTGGCCTTGATCATCGTCGGACTCGTCGGCTATAC
>ERZ772967.1605-NODE-1605-length-15381-cov-8.341185_pt1 | contig 15381 bp, 13 predicted proteins | sample MGYA00511677_ERZ772967 | MGnify/ENA primary metagenome ERZ772967 (study PRJEB29015, sample SAMEA2737931) | human oral metagenome | biome: human oral; feature: human-associated habitat; material: dental | place: China | collected 2146 ...
TCGCGATGTCCTGCATCTTCGCGCTGCGGAAGTCCTTCTCGTAGAACACCTGGACGGCGGCGGCGAGTATGCGCTCGCGCACCTCTTCCTTGAGAACCTGCATGTCCCACCCCTCGATTCCTCTTGCTGTTGAATGCTAGTTCGGTATTGGTTCATTCTAAACGATGCCCAGAGAACGGCGAAGGGCAGAGATTGAGCCGATGTGAGCTAGCCTGATCGGGATTGCTGCGTTTTTCATCGCGATTCGATAATCCATGACGATTAAGTTAACTCGCACACGATTGAAGCATCTCTTCCATACCAGTCTGATAAGCGGTAAAATTTGAAGAATATAGAGAGGAGGTGTCCTATGGCAACAGGCGAACAGGTAAAGGCCCTCATTAAAGCCCATTATGACCAGGACAACGAGCGTTTCAAGACTGCAGCATTGCGCATAGCGGCATCCGAGACGCGCGTCGGCCATACCACTATAGGCAGGGAAATCACAGCCATGGTCGACGCATCCACTCGCGCAAAGGGCAACATCATCAACCTCGCAAACAAGGACAACCTGTTCCTCGTCTCATTCCCGGAGGTTCGCCTGATCGACTTGGTAGTTTCGTCGGAAATCACCGAGAAGATCAGCCGTATGCTGGCCGAGTATCGCCAAAGGAAGAAACTCGCTTCGTTCGGCCTGAGCTGCCGCCGCAAGCTCCTGCTGGAGGGAGAGCCAGGCACGGGTAAGACGATGACGGCGTCGGTGATTGCAGCCGAGCTCGACATGCCTCTGTTCATCGTGCAAACCGACAAGCTCATCACGAAGTACCTTGGCGAGACCAGCGCTCGGCTTCGGCAAATTTTCGATACCATCGCCAGCAACCGTGCCGTCTACCTGTTCGACGAGTTCGATGCCATAGGAGCCGACCGCAGTAGAGACAACGAGGTTGGTGAGATGCGCCGCATCCTGAACTCCTTCCTGCAGTTCATAGAGACAGATACCTCCGAGAGCATCATCATCGCCGCCACGAACAACAGGAAGATTCTCGATCAGGCGCTCTTCCGCCGCTTCGATGACGTCATGCACTATGAGCTTCCCACCGTCAACGAAGTCAAGCGCATCGTGGCTAATCGCACGGGCGCCTATGACCCGGCGTTCTCCCTCACCGATGGGACGGCCAGCGAGCTCTCGCAACTCTGCCAGGCCGACATCACGCGCCTTTGTGAGGATGCGGTGAAAGAATCCCTGCTAACCGATTCTTCGCTGTGCGACGAGCTTTTCCAGCGTCTCTGCGCGGACAGGCTGTCCGTATACAACAGCGAGGATAAGGTCGGCTAAGCAGCATGGAGAGACCGAATCTCATCCTCACAAATACGTGCCACCAAGAGCCTTATACAGCCCCTCAGAGCGGTCGGGGTAAACCACCGATTGCGCGCAACCCCACATTGCATGCAGCGAAGCTCAACAAGGAGTTGCAAGACGCATTTGCTGCGGATGATGATAGAAGAGCACATGCTGTTGCTGACAGGCATGGAATCTATCTTGAGTTTACAGGCCCTCAAAACGGCGATTTGGCCACAAAGAGCTTGGAGGATGTACGGCAGGGTGTGCGCCTTCTCAATGTTCGCGAAGAGGACGGCGTCATGCGGGCGACTGTGTTTATCCCATCTGGGAAAGAACACTTTTTTCTTGATAGGGTGAAGGCATATGGCGATCCGCACCAGGTCACCAAGAAGGGCAAGCCTCGCCACGAGAAGCTGGTGTCTAGCATCGAGGATATCCGTCTGGCCATCGTCGATTCCCTCTGGACAGGCAGCGATGGCAAGCGTCCAGCAGACCAAAAGCAATGGCTCGAAATCTGGCTTCGAACAGGTAAGGATGAGGATGGCGGCTCCTTCGAAGCATATGCGGCACTGCTCGATATGCTCCATATCGAGCACAAGAGCACCTTTATCTTGTTCCCCGAACGTATGGTCACGCTGGCATACGCTAGCAAAGCCGATCTCGCCAGCCTCCTGAACAGCTACGATGGCCTTGCCGAGATAAAGGAGGCGCCCCTCGCGTCATCGTTCTTCGCCAACCTCGAGGCGTTCGAGCAGCGCGAGTGGATCGACGACCTATTGAGCAGAACGTCTTTTGCGCCTAGCAGGGCAAGCGTCTGCATCCTCGACACGGGCATCAACAGCGGACATCCGCTCTTGTCCCCAGCTGTCGACGGAGATGTCGTTCTGGCTTATGACGAAGCGCTTGGGACCGAAGACCGAGACAACCACGGCACCAAGCTTGCGGGGCTGGCCCTATATGAAGATCTGAAGGACAGCTTGTCATCTGCTGATCCGATTGAGGTGACCCACACCGTCGAGTCCGTGAAGATTCTGGACATGAACAGACAAAGCGAGCCTGACTTGTACGGAGACATCGCCAAACAGGCGATAGACAGGGCTTTCGTGGCAAAGCCGAAGAGGAACAGGGTATTCTGCTCCGGAGTTACTGCCAATGAATCCGAAATTACTGATGGTTTGCCTACCTCTTGGTCTGCCGCGCTTGACGAGGCTATCTCCCACGCGGACGACCCCTCGAGCGAGCATGAGCTCGTGCTTGTTTCCGGTGGGAATATTCCATTGTCTATGCTGAATGGAACAGTCTATCCCGAGGCAAACGAGATCCGCTCCGTCCGTAGCCCAGGCCAATCGTGGAATGCGCTAACCGTCGGGGCATACAGCGAAAACGCTCTGGTCGAAGAGAATGACATACTGGCCACAGGCTACGAACCCGTCGCGATGCCAGGAGAGCTGTGTCCGCTCAGCACGACCTCCCTGCAGTGGAGGCATTCGATTGCGCCGGTGAAGCCCGAGATCGTCTGCCCCGGTGGAAACATAGTTGGGATGAATAGCGACTATTCAGACTGTCAGGATTTATCGTTGCTGACCACTGGCGCTGATGTAGCATCGCGCCCGCTTGACACCGTCAACGCGACGAGCGCGGCAGTTGCCGAGGCTGCTTATATGGCGGCTGAGCTGGAAAATGCCTATCCAGACCTATGGCCCGAGACGGTAAGGGGCCTGCTTGTGCATTCCGCCCGCTGGTCACGAGCGATGATAGACAGATACTCGCCTAAGGGGTCGCCCGAGGACACGGCCACGAAGGGGCGCGGGAGGCTGCTTAGGGCTTGCGGCTACGGCATACCGGACTTGAGCCGCGCAATCGAATGCAGGGAGAACAGCGTCAATCTCATCATCCAAGAGGTTCTGCATCCGTACGAGGTGAAGGATGGCCGTGAGACGATGAGAGAGATGCACCTCCATGCGCTGCCTTGGCCAAGGGACGTGCTCGCTTCGCTTGCCGACGCCGACGCAACGCTCCACGTGACCCTTTCCTATTTCATCGAACCAGGGCCGGGGCAAATCGGATGGAAGAACAGGTATCGCTACGCTTCACATGGCCTTCGCTTCGATGTGAACAAGCCAGGTGAGAGCTGGGATGAGTTCGAGAAGCGCATCAACGTCAGCGTTCGCGATGAGGACGAGGGCAAAGCGTCGAGCGGCTCTGGCGACTGGTTTCTTGGCGTCAACAATCGAAACGTAGGCTCGATTCATTCCGACTACAAGTATGCATCCGCCATTGAGCTGAGCGATATCGAGTTTGTTGCCGTATATCCAGTGGTTGGCTGGTGGAGGTCCCGCAAATACCTCGGAAGGATTGACTTTGAGGCGCGATACTCGCTGATAGTAAGCATCGAGACGCCTGGCATGGAAACTGATCTCTATTCGGAGATTACCCAGGTGATAGAGAGCACGTCGGCAACGGCCGTCCCTATCACTGTCACCGGCATACAGCAGGCCGGTCTCTAGAAATCTTGAACTCAGAACGATATCGTTAAGACTCGTTTCCTCAGTTTAGGGTAGACGCCCTCCATTCGGGTATCCTGTGATTCCAAGGAGTCGCGTCTTTTGGATGGACATGCAGAGATGTGCCTGTTGAAAGGGGTGCATGCAAAGCTTTGTGATGAGCCAGGCACGTCATGCTATGGCTTGATATGAGCTTGAATTCTAACGGCATCACGGTGACTGGGAAGCGTTCTGCCGTCGTTTCGTGAGTGGACTGGCAACATCAGTATGGCGGTTCATTTCTTGCTTGCAACGTAGATGCGCGTTTTCTATGCGATAAGGTTTTCCAAGTCATGGGTTGCATGCGAAGGCAGAATGCCCCGTGCATATCGAAAGGAAAAAGGGGCTTGGCGTTTGACACGGCCGATAAGATTCTTCGTTTCAGAAATGAGTTCCAGAGCAGGGGGAAACCCTCCGAGGTAGAGTGGCGTTTCTATTACGACGAGACGAACAACTTCAGAAGACTCAGGGCTGGAAAAGCTGTAAAAGAGTCTGCTGATGGAAGTCGCAATGTGTCAGACAGTCTCGAGAAGAACTTCATAATAGGCGGGGTTGCGTTTGCTACCAAGGAGGCCGAGGAGACAATCAGACGGGACTTTGACGCTCAGCAGTTCCCGACTTCGCTAGATAGGCAAAGCGGCAAACACGAGACGAAATGTAAACAAATCTGCATCGGGCATAATGTTATCCAAATCCTAAACAACACCAGAGTTGGGAGAGTGAGTGACTTCCTGAGGCTGCTGGACAAGGATGACGTCTACGTCCATGTCAGCACATCCAATGCTTTCTTCTACTACATCGTCTCTGAAATTGTCCAGAAACTGACGTGGATTCTGGGAATAGATGACAAGGGCATCGACTACAGCTCGCATTTCCTAGAAGACGTGCTCTACGACATTGCGAGAGACGACAAGGCATGGTTTATGGAAACCCTTAGGTGCTGGGGTTATCCGTCTATGGACTACACTCCGGACATCAGAAAGTTTTGCGATGCCCTCGAGAAGCATGTGAGGAGTGCTGGGGACTCGACTCTCTGCGGCTATTCAATTAAACGCGACCCAATGAGATGGTATGAGCTGGGACGGCTGCTTCGTCACGTTGCAATAAAGTGCATTCTTATAGGGGAAAGCTCTGATGAACGGCTGAGGATCGGTTTGGGAGATGATTACATAGTCGATTCCCTCTGCGACTTTTACTGGGCACCCTGCCTTATGTGGTATCCCTTCTCGCACCATGTGTTCGATGAGGAAGAGACTGTCAAAGAAAAACTGGAGTCATTGCTCCCCGAAGGAACAATCATTAACGGTGAGATGCGCAATTCCGCCGATGACACGATGATTCAAGTCTCGGACATCTGGATCGGCCTATACGCCAAATACGAAAAGCTGCTGGATGGTTATGTAGCAAAGACAATTCTGTCGAATTACAGTGTGGATCCCAGACATATTTCAATGGAGGACGCAACGAGGGAAATCGTTACGAGAATCGAGGCAGAGAAAGAACGGCTTGATGCCCTGTATAGGGTAAGCGGTAACAGAATTACGCATAATGTTGCCCTGAAGGGACTGCAAAACAAGCTCGAAAGGGAGCTCGGCGCCATCTGCCGCGAGCTAAGCCTCCCAAATACAGATGAAGCTACTAAGGATGCCGCCAATGCTATTCTGAAGCAGCTGAACGAGACAGGTAAAGAAAACATTCGCCTGATTAGCAGGCTCATCATCAAGTCAGTCGATGCGGATGAATACATGTACCGCATCGAAGATAGCGAAACTACCTATCGGCTCAGGATGGGTCTGGTGAAAGCTCTTGCCACATCTTGAGTTCCTAAGGAATTTGCTACAATAATGGTGTTCATAGCCATTCGTAATGCCGCGCGCCCTTTTGAAAGACAGCAGGAGATGGAACTCAGCCGCGTGTCACATTTCGATAATCCCGCAAACCGAGCATCTGCTCTCCGGTAACTTGCGTTTATTCTCCGCTATCGCGTGCTGAAGTGGAACTCAATCCTGAGTTCCAACTGAGTTCCAGTTTTGGAACTATTTCACGGAGTGAGGAGTAAATAAGGGCGCTGTTCAGGCAGCATATTGCGTTCACGCCTCCCTGCCTTTCGACGATTGAGTGGGAATGACCATTTGCCCAGGTCAGAAAGCCACTTGTGACAACTCATAGCGATGCATTAAGTTGCAAGGTTGCTTAGAACAATTCAAGTCGCCTGAAATACTGTTGAATGACGATTGCGAATCAGCCCCGAAACGTCGATGTTGCGGGGCTTGTTTTATGTATGCTGACCTGCTGTTTTGGATGTTTGTCATCCAACATGTTTCCCTAATTCCCTCCACCCTTTGAACACGGCGCATCCAGTTGCGTCTCATTGAGAAACCTCAAAGCCACCTGCAACCTGCGTACAGCAGGCTACAAGGACCATGATTCCACCTTCTGCCGACCACGTTCCAAGCCCCACCGACCAGTTATGCACGGTGCGCCGACCACCCGCGCACCGTGCCAATCGCTAGCTCAGGACCACAGTCAGCCCTCTTCGGCCATGCGCTTGCGCATGGACTCCCTCCCCTCGATGTGTATCATCCTGGAGTTGTACACGACGCGGTCTATGACTGCGTCGGCCAGCGCCCCCTCACCGATGCGCTCGTGCCAACCGGATGGGCCGTACTGCGAGCAGAGTATCAGCGACCCCCTGCGGTAGCGCGCCTCGACAAGCTCCAGGAGCTCCCTCGCCTCCCGGCCCTTGAGGGGCTCAAGCATGAAGTCGTCTATGACCAGCAGCTCGACCTTCTCCAGGCGGCGCTTCGCCTTGGCCCATTCCTCGTCCCTTGACACGACCAGCTCGTCCATGAGCTGGGGCATCCTCACGTAGCGCGTCGTGTGGAACGACTCGCAGGCGGCGGCCGCGAGCGCGCATGCGATCCAAGTCTTCCCGGACCCGGTGGCACCGGTGATGACCACGTTGCGCCTGTCACTCACCCATGTGCAGTTCGAGAGCTCCATGACGAGCGGCCTGTCGAGTTTGCGGTCCGGGTCCCACCTGACGTCGGCCACCCTCGCCTCCGGGCATGACAGCCTCGCCTGCCTCAGCAGCCTGTCCCTCTTGTTGGTACGCCTGCTGTCCCACTCGGCATCCACCACCTGCGCGAGCCTCTCGTCGAAGGTCATGGCCCCGACGCCGGGCATCGAGTCCTGGTCCGCGTAGGCGTGCGCCATCGCAGAGAGCCTCATCCCGCAGAGCCTGTCGATCGTGCTTTGGTTTGCCATCTCCCGCACCTCCTACTCGAACTCGCGATAGTTGTCCGCTCCGCGCACGAAGGCGTGGGCGTCAGGGTCGGCCGCCCGCTCCTCGGCCATGTGGGCGGCCAGGGTCTTCACGGTCTTGTAGCTTGGGTTCCTCGATATCTCGAGCGCCTTCGCGCAAGCCTCCTCGAGCACGTCCCAGCCGTTGCGCTCCCCGAGCGACAGCAGGGCGCGGCAGGTGCGGTACGACTGCTGCTCGACCTGGCGCGAACGCAGTATCACGTCAGTGACGGCGAGCGTGGAAGGCCCCTTCTCCGCCGCCCATCTACGGAAGCGCTCGCCGCTCCACTCGGCAAAGTCGCGGTGCGCCCTGGGCATGTGCGCGGGGTCGGTCACGTAGGTGCCCTTGGGTCCGTGGCTGCGCTGATGTTGGCACAGACGCTCGCCGTCTGATGATATGGTTACGGTCGAGCGGGTGGCGACAACCTCGACGGACCTCCTGATGTGGGTGAACGGCACCGAGTAGTACCTGCCGTCGAAGGCAACGTGGTAGTTGAACTGCACCGTCGCCGACTTGCGCTCCACCAGCTCGTAGGGGGCCTGCGGCAGGGGCTGCAGGCATGCCCTCTCCTGGCCGAGAAGCATCTCGTCCCTGCTGCCCTCCCTCCTCTGGAAGGGCCTCGCGTTGATCGCGTCGACGCGCTCGCGGAGGGCCTGGTTGAGCTCGGCGAGCGAGAAGAAGGTCCGGTCCCTCAAAGCGGCGATCGCCTCTCGCTCGACGATGAGCACGGCGCCCTCGACGCCGCCTTTGTCACGTGGCCTCCTCACGCGGGTGGGGACGGCCGCCGAGCTGTAGTACTCGAGCATCCTGCGGTACTGCTCGTTGACTATCAGCTTGTCGATGGTGTTCCTCACGACGCCGGTCTTGAGGTTGTCCGGGGCGATGAGCGGGGTCGACCCCCCGAAGTCGGCGAAGGCGCGCACATGGCCCTCCACCCAAGCCCTCTCGTCCATGCGGTAGAAGCCCTCCGCGTAGATGTAGGCCGAGAACGGCAGGCAGGCGACGAAGACGTGAACCCTCGGCGGAGACGAGGCGTCAGGGTCTGAGACCCTCATGGTGTCGCCCGCCCAGTCGACCTGCGTCCACTCGCCCGGTACCCACTCGACGTGCATCGCGCACTCGGGGTTGGCGTCGACCCAGCGCTGGTGCCTGTGGCAGAACGAGGAGTACATGTAGGGTGTCCTACCGGCGGCGACGGCGCGCTCGGCGTACTCGCTCCACAGCAGGGTCATCGTCACGCCCCTGCGGCCCATCTCCCTCTGGACCCACTCGTGGTCGATCTCCGCCTTGCTGGCGTCGGAGCGGTCCTGAGGCGGGTAAAGCCTGGCACGGATGGCCTCGTCCCCCATCTCGTCGGACAGCGGCCACTCGAGGCGCCGCGTCGCCGCCTTACGCTGCACCTCCTGCACCGTCGTCTTCGAGCATCCCACGGAGCCGGCTATGCTCCGCTGGCTTATCCCCAGGGCCGTGAGCCTGAGGATCTCCCTGTACCTGATCATGTCTTCCCCTCTCTCGGGAGACGGGGCGACCCAGTGCGCCCCACTGGGTCAATCATGGTCGGTGATGCGTGCAGCGGCGGTCGGCGGAGCCTGGAACTGCGGTCAGTGGGAGATGGAATGCCGGTCGCTAGGGCCTGCTGTACGCAGCAACCATTCCAGCATGCCGATCCGGACGGAAGCGCACTGATTCGAATCAATTTCGAATCACCCCCTTTTTCGAGGGTCCGAAAATGCAAAACCGCAGGAAAACATAGTGGAATGACAAGTCACCCCGAAGCCGTGAATTTCGAGCTGCTGCTCGACCAGCTGGGCGAGACTGGAGTCTGGCTGGCGGCTCACAGCTACGACGCCAACCCGTCGTACAGGGGCGACGCCGAGATCGGCTCGACCCCCGTCGCGCGCCGCAGGAGGGGCTGGCGCTTCCTTCTCGCCGAGGGCGCGGAGGTGGACGAGATAGAGACCGTGAGAATCGGCGGCGACATGGTGCTGCAGCGCATCTGCGGCGAGCTCGTGGACGTCCTGAGGCTCGACGAGACGGCATGCGCCTGGGTCGACGGCAGCGCCGGCATGTCTACCGCCAGGAAGGTCGTGGCCCTCTTCGAAGCCCTTTCGCGGGTCGGCCCGGCCGATGCGAAGCGGGAGGAAACCGCCCGCATGTGCGGGTGCAGCCTCGCCCTCGTGAACGCCCTGCAGTCGATGGGCGTCTCCGCCGGCGAAGGAGGGGAAGAGGCCGAAGACGGCTGGATGGAAGGGCTGGACCATGAAGACGTTGATTAAGATCCTCGGCGTTTTCGTGCGCTTCCTCATACGTGCGGTCTTCCGCTTCATGTGACCCCAGGCGGGCCGAGCCGGGAACGAGGGCGAGGTCGACTCGCGGCCCTTGCCCGGCCTGTCCCGCATGCCTACGCTCCAGAAGCGCCGCCCGCCCCGGCGATCCGGGCTATCAGGGCGTTGACCCAGGAGACCGCTCCGTCCGCCGTGGGGAGCACGTCGAGGTCCTCCGACTCCGCGGCGTAGATGCTGTCCCAGCCCTCGCCCTTCACCACGGTGGGCGGCCACCCCTGGAGCCTGCGGTACGCGAACAGGCGCTCGCACACCCTGCGCGTGGCGTCGTAGTCGACGCCCGCCGCCCTGACGGTGAGCTGCAGGTCGACGAGGTCGCGCGCCCGGTCGCTTCCCGGCGCGCTCACCCCGTGCAGCTTCTGGGCGATCTGGTACGGGCCGACCATGAGGGGGACGGGGCCGGGCGCGGGAAGGCCGATCCTGGCGAAGGCGTCCGCGATGCCCGGGGCGAGCTCGACGTCGGCCTGCTCCGCGTCGCCGATCTCGTCGTAGCCCACCTCCAGCCGAACCGTGCACCACGGCCGCCCCCGGTAGCTCAGCTTCACGTCGAACGGCTGCATGACGTACTCGGCGGGGACGCCCCTGGGGTGCGCGGGCTCCCTGGGCGCGACAACGCCGGTGAAGCCCTCCCAGCCCTCCTCGAGGGCCTCCTCCAGACCCTCGACGTACGCCTCCGCCGGGGACGCGGTCGCGGTGTCGAGGTCGGAGGTGAAGCGGGTCCCCTCGTCCCCGAGCCTCATCTTGAGGGCGCTCCCTCCCTTCACGACCCCGTCGGGCAGCATCCGGGCCACGACCGTGTTCGCGACGAGCGTCCTCATGCGCACGAACCGGTCGTCCCCGAACGCGCGCCGTATCGCCATGTCCAGGTTGCGCCTGCTGTTAGGCCTCTTCGCCATCTCCGTACTCCTCCTCCAGGGACTCCAGCTCGCCGCCGCGCAGGTAGCCGAGCCTGCGTCCCTCGCGCGCCGCCTCGACGAGGCGCGTCCTGCCGACGACGGGCTCCGCGGAGCGTATCGCCGCCGCGGCCCTCTGGGAGGGGATCCCGTCGTAGAGGGTGCCCGGCTCGCCGCCCGGCACCCGCACGACGCGGATGCCGTCGGGAAGCGACCTGCGCACCCTCCTCGGCGTCGCGACGAACACCCGGGAGGGGTCGGTCGGGACCAGCCCGAGCAGGGCCATCACGGACTCGCCGTAGAGGTAGGCGCCCGGCCCGGCCAGCCTCACCGCGAGGGCGTAGGCGTCCGCCGCCTCCGGCGCCCGCCTCGCGAGACGGTAGACCCCGTGGCCGACGCGCTCGAGCCTGCCGCGGCGCGCGTACTCGACCAGTTCGTGGTTGCTGACGCCGAGCTCGCGGGCCTCCGCAGACGTTATCAGCCCGTGGGCGTCGGTGGCGGCCTCCCATATGTCGTCGAACTTCGTCATGGCAGAAGTGTACCGTATTCATGTCACTTCTGCCACTTGTTCTCGATAGGCCGGAAGCAGCGCTCTCGTCGCGTCCTATCGCGATTGCGGGTCAGGAGGGACGTCGTGGTCTGCGAGCGCGGCGGAGGCAGCGCGCGCGTGCCGGGCGCGCGAATCGAGCGGCTGCTGCCCCCGCTTGCCGAGGTACTCCCTGCGCTCGAGGTCGAGCGCCTCCTTGATCTGGGCTGGCATGACCTTGACGGTGTCCTTGGCCGCGCGCCCGGTCGATTCGTCGATGACCGGCTTGCCCTCGGCGTCGAGGACGGTCTTCTGCAGCCAGACCTCGCGGTCGGTGAGCAGCGGAACGTCGACGTAGTCCTCACCTCGGTACTTGGAGGGGTTCACGTAGAGCGGGCTGAACTGGTAGTAGCTCACGTCGACGCCGTCGACCGCGGTGCCCTTCGGCAGGGTCACCGAGTTGAACGTCCTCTGCTCGCCCGTCTTGGCGTCCGTGTACTGGATGTCCGTGCGGACGAAGCTCCTGTGGAGGGTGATGTAGGTGTTCTTCTTTTCAGCTGGCATGGGGATTCTCCTTTGTGTCTTGGGGACGGGGTTGTGGAAGCGCCCCGTCCCGTTCGTCTGGGTGGATGGCGGCGCGCTGTCGCCGGCCACGCCGCCCGGGCTGTCAACGGCGCATCAGAACCACCTCCTCTCGGGATGGACGGCTTGCTAGAAGCCGCTCACGATGTCGCGCGCCCAGGCACCGCTCTTGACGAGCGACAGGATGAGAAGGACGCACATGGCGAGGTACTGCAGCGCGTACGTGAGGCCGTTCGCGATGCCGTCGATCGGCGTTCCCGAGCCGGGGTTCGCGCCCGTGAGCCCGCCCAAGATGATCGGGAACGAGATGAGCAGGATCAGGATGATCAGGCCGGCGATGCACATTGCGGCGAAGTTTTTCAGGTAACCCACCCCGGCCTGGCGCGTCTCGTCGAGCGCCATCAGCGACAGCGGTATGGGGCTGAACGCCGCCATGACATAGAGCTGTAGGGCCCGCGCCCAGCAGACCACGAGCGACACGACGTAGGCTACGAGCACCAGAAGCCAGCTGATGAGGCTCACCACCAACATCGCGACGAGGGCGGGGACGTCGTCGTCGGTCGTGACGATGGAGACCGTAGCGAGGTCGAGCTCCCCACCCGTGCCGAACGCGTCCGAGACGCGCTGGATCGCCAGCCCCACGACCTCGTAGATCGCCTGCATCAGCTCGAAGCTGTTCTGGACGAGGAACAGGAACACCGCGAAGAACACCAGCAGGAACGCGACCTCCTTCACACCCGGCAGGCTCTGGTTGCCGTCCATGCGCTGCGAAATCTGGATGAGCTTGATGGTGAACACGAGCGACAGCACGCCGCAGCCGATGGGCAGGATCGCCACCTGCCAGACCATGTGCGAGATGTCGTACATGGACACCGTGCCCGAGGTCGTCAGCATGTTCTGGAAGTCCGCGCCGAGGATGCCGCTGTAGCCGATGGACTTGAGCACGTCCACCTAGGCCCCGAATATCCAGTTGCACACGTCGCGCAGGGTGCCGCACAGCCAGCCGTTGATGTCTCCGGCGATGTCCGCGTAGGCCGGCTGCGCGGGGACGAGCAGGGCGGAGAGCAGGGCGAACGCGGCCAGCCCGGCGATGGCGAAGCGCCTGTCGCAGACCACGGGGGCGAGCCTTTCTCGCACGGCCGCCGTCATGACGCCGCCAGCTCTCCGGAAGCGCTCAGCGTGACGCTCACCGTGGATGCGGCCCCGTCGTCGAGGGTGAACGTGGTCACCTTGCTGCCGGCCGTGTAGTCGACCCAGACCTCCTTGGTCCAGGTGGCCTTCCTGGCGTAGGGGGACTTGACGGACGCCCACTTGGATATGGCGGCGGCGAAGTCGTCGGGACCCCTGCCGAAGAGTCCGGTCAGGTTCTCGTCGATGCTGACGAGCGCGATCGACGCGTCGCCGGTCTCCGTCGGGTAGTCGGCCGAGAGCGCGTCGCATGCGAGCCTCATCGACCCGTTGCCCCTGGTCACCGCCAGCGGCGCCTGTACTGCCTCGCCGCCCGGTTCCTTCGAGACGAAGAGCGTGGCGGTGATGCCCGCATCGTCGCTCGCGACGCCGGTCGCGGTGTAGTACAGCAGGGTCTCGTCGTCCCCGCTCGACTCGATGAGCACGCCTGGCAGCACCATGAGCGTTGATTTCCCGTCGTCGGAGACCCAAGTCGTGTTCTCGATCTCTCCGAGGCCGCCCCGCCCCGCCTGCTCGGCTTGCTGCGCCTGTTCGATCGGAGCGGGCTGCTCTGGGGAGAGCGCGCTCTGCCCGTCTCGGGAAAGCGAGCACCTTGCCACGCCCGAGGCCGCGAGCAGCGCCACAGCCCCGATCGCGAGTCCCGCGATGACCTTGTTCTTCTTCTCTATTGACGATGCCTTCCTAGTCTGTGTGCCTGAGCGCGCAGCTGAAACTGCCGAGGGCGCCCGTCGAGATCTTGCAGACGTCGCCTGTCTGCGGCTCGTGGATGTACCTGTCGTCGCCTATGTAGATGGCGACGTGACCCGGCCGATAGAGGATGTCCCCGGGCTGTGCCTGGGAGAGCGGTACCTTGGCGAGCTGCTCGTACTGGGTCTCCGTGTAGTGCGCGATGCCGACTCCGGCCTGCGCGTAGCAGTACTGCGTGAGGCCCGAGCAGTCGAGCCCGACGCCGGGCGTCGATCCACCCCAAACGTAGGGGACCCCGAGCTGGCTGTAGGCTGCGGCGACGATCTTGTTGCTGCCCGAGTAGGCGGCGCCCGCGGCGGTGAGCTTGTCCAGGTAGCCCTTCGCGTACTCGATGCGCCGGTCGAGATGGGCGTACTGCCCGTTGGCCGGGCGTTCGTAGCAGGCCATCCACGAGTAGGTGGCCTTGACCACGTCGTCAGCCTCTTTGAACCCGCCGGCCTCGTAATAGGCCCCGTCTGTGTAGCCCGGGCAGTTGGAGTAGTAGCCGCTCCTCGCGAGCGCCGTGCCCCAACGTGAAGACCACGTTCCCCCGCAGTTCCCGGAGAAGGTCCATTCCATCTGGGCCTCCACCGTCGACCACGTCTTGCCGTTCGCTGAGCACCATCGCTTGAACGCCCAGTACTCGCCGGTTCTCGGGGAGGTCGACGTGTACTGGAAGATCCCGCAGGCGCGCTCGTAGGCGTAGTTGAACCGCCCGTCCATGTTCTCGTCGCTCGCCGGGTCCATGCCGCTTTCGGCCGATCGTGTGCCGATTGTTGGTGTCACGGGCCGCTTTGAGAAGAGGCGGCCATTGCCTAGAATCGAGCTTTGCGAAAGTGATCGACTCGAGAGAGGGGCAACGGCCACCGATGGATATTCCACGGGAAGAGGAGGCTCTGCGAGACCTGCCGACCCGCGAGGACGGAACGACAGGCATCAACGAGATGACGGGGCGCCAGCTCGAGGCGATGGCCGACCAGGTCACGGGCTGGCAGGTTGACGAGCTGTGCGGGGAGGGCGACCGGCGCCGCGGCTGCCGCAAGCGCAGGCCGGCCGCCACGGTCGGCGAGGCCGCGCCGCGCATACCCAAGCTGCGCGAGGGCACGTACTTCCCGGACGGGCCCGTCAGGCCCTACTCGCGGGTCGACCGCGCCATGGTCGGCGTCGTCCGGGAGGCCTGCGTGCGCGGGCTCCCGACCAGGAGGATAGAGAAGGCCGCCGACGCGCCCGGGTTCGCGTCGCCGGTCCCCTCGCGCGTCTCGCGCACGGCGGCGGACCTCGACGGGGAGGTCGCCGCCCCAGGCGCGCGGCGCCTCGGGGGCGTGGCGGCGGCGATCGCGTGCGGCGGGGACGGGTCGCGGCGCTTCGTCGGGTTCGGGGTCGTCGACACCGAGTCATCGTCGTGGAAGGCGTTTCTGCGCCGCCTGCGCGGGAGGGGCGTCTCCGGCGCCAGGTGCGTGGCCCCCGACGACCACGGGGGCCTCGCCCGGGCCATCGCCGAGGCCTCCCCCACGGGCACCACGTCCGCCTGCGCACGAGCGACGTGCGGGAGCGCGCCAACGAGGAGACAGAGCGCGGGGCCAAGGTCGCGGGCGCCTTTCCGTCGGTCGGGACGACGGCGCGCCTCGTGGGCTCGGTGCCCATGGACGCCGACGAGGGGTGGCTGGGGACGGGCCTCGTCGACGCGACCTCGCCCGAGGGCGCCGCCAGGTCCCAGGGGGAGCCGCGGCCCATCTCCGACGACGTCACGGGGAGGGCGAGGATATGCGTCATGACAGCGACAGGCAAGAGGCCCGGGAAGGCAGCGTGATACCGATGGCGTGGGATGTAGCCGATTCCAGGTGATGCCCTGCCCGCCCAGGCGGGCAGGGCAGTGACACCAACAATCGGCACACAGCCCGGAAGGCAGCCAGGGACTCCCCGAGGCCGACAAGTCGATCATCAGCCGATGCGTCG
>ERZ772967.1606-NODE-1606-length-15379-cov-3.866158_pt1 | contig 15379 bp, 9 predicted proteins | sample MGYA00511677_ERZ772967 | MGnify/ENA primary metagenome ERZ772967 (study PRJEB29015, sample SAMEA2737931) | human oral metagenome | biome: human oral; feature: human-associated habitat; material: dental | place: China | collected 2146 ...
GAGGGATCGACGGAAAAGGATCCTGCGCCCGACAACGGAGCTTCGGATGAGAAGAAGCCTGCGCCCGAGGGCGATTCCGGAGGCGGTGCGAGCTCCGATGCCCAGCCGCAGGCTCCGTCTCAAGATCCTGCCGAGCCGTCGGAACCCACGGATCAGCCCAGCGCTTCCATTGTCGAAGGACCCGGAGACGAATCGGCGGATACGCACGGGGCCGGCGGGCGCTCGGAGCGGGGCGAAGCGACCGATGGCCAGCACGAAGATTCGCGCGTGTTCGAGACATGGAATATCGATTATGCCGTTCCGTCATGGGCGACGTCGGGAAACGTCGACTTGCGGGGTAGCCTTTCGACCGCTTGGGAGATGCGGTTGCTTGAAATAGGTCTCGAAAAGGATGCGGAGTCCGTTCGTTTCCTTGCGGCAACCCGTATTATGCCGGGCTTTCGCGACGCGCGTATCGCGGGCGAGCGCGATGTCCTCGCGATCTACGCGGTCATGCGCGGCGAGACCGACGGCTTCCCCTACGGCGTAACGGTCGATTCCGCCGATGACGCCGAACTCCTCGGCAGCGTCTACTGGGCTGCGAACCGCGTCACTGCATCGCCCTCGGGCGGACTGAAGGCGGAAATGCTGAGCCTCTCCGAGACGGGCAAGTCGCTGGGGCTTTCCGACGAAGAGATAGCTCGTGCGCAGAATCTGTCCGATGCGGATACCGGTGCCGGGGTCGGCACGATGCTGGAGGGTGCGATATCTTCGAAGCTTACGAATGATGAGCTCCTGTCCATCGATGCACGTATTCCTGATGGAATTTCCTATGGCCGCAGGGCGGTTCTCGAGGCTGCCCTATCCCTCGAGGGCAAGGTGGATTACTTCTGGGGTGGCAAGAGCCGGGCGATCGGTTGGAACGACAGCTGGGGAAGCCCGGGCATCGTCGCGAGCATGGGAAGCGCGGCCACCGGTTCGATCAAGCCCATAGGGCTTGACTGCTCCGGCTTTGTCGAGTGGGCCTTCGTGAATGCGGCGGGTGACCCCGCTGCGGCGCGCTATATCGGGACGGGAACCTCCGAGCAGATCGGAAATTCCTATCCCGTTAAGTGGAACGAGGTAAAGCCGGGCGACCTTCTTTTCTTGGCAGGAACGAATGCAGGGGCCCTCAATCACGTGGGCATCGTGCTCAGCGTGAATGATGACGGCACGCCGCGGGAAGTGGTACATTGCTCCGGTTCGGCCGGCAACGTTGTCGTGACCGGCCCCAACGTGTTCACTATCGCACGAAGGCCGTACGTGTACGGAGAGTAATCCTCGTCGACCCGTTACCGGCAAGGAGAACTTCATTCGCGTCGCTCTCTGACCGGGAAGCCATGAATAAAGCAACCTTCAGCTCATCCGCAGAAAGAGAGCCTCATTCGTCTAGGGCTGCAATCGTGCAGGGGTTATGGCCTCTTTTTTCCATACCTCTGGCACGTTGCTTACGTGCGGTCTATATATCACGGTGTGATACGATGGGCCGCGGAGCATGTGCATGTCGTGGGTCTGAATTGTGGCAGCTAAGGTAGCATACTACCTCGATTGCTTCTGACGTGGCTCCGTGCCGGTGTCTCTGCTCCGCGCGAGCAGGGAAACGATGAAGGGGCGTTGGAGCATGGGCTTCGCTGAGGAATTCGGCAGGTGCATCGACGAGCTGGGCTGCTGTGCGGCCGACCTTTCAGACCTGACGGGACTGTCAAGGTCCACGATCAGCCGGTACAGAAACGGCAGCAGGCTGCCCTCCGAGGAAAGCATCCCCCAGCTTGCGGAAGCCCTCGTTCATGCATCCACTGTTCCTGCCGGCATCCCCCTCGACGTTTCCGAGCCCTCGGCCCCCGTCCCTGCGCCCGCGGCATCCACGGCTCCTGCGATCCTGACCTCGGGGGGATCCTCCCTCGCCGACACTTCCGCCCCACCAGGTCTCGACGCGGTCCTCATCGGGGAAATCTCCCGCCGGCTCTCCCAAAGCCTCCGGTCGGACCAGCCCGAATACGACTACGAGCTCTTCAGGGAGCGCATGAACGTTCTCATCGACGCGCTGGGCATCACGCTTTCCGACCTCTCGAACGCCCTCAACTACGACCCCTCCCACTTCTCGCGGATACGGACGGGGCGCAGACGCCCCGGAGATCCTCGGGTCCTCGCCGCAGGGCTGGCCGGCTACATTTCCCGCACCTATACCTCCGAAGCCAACCTGCGTACGATCGAACAGGCGATATCCTTCCAGCCTGCCCCTGCGCCGTGCGCGCCCGACTCCCTCGGGGCGGGCCTTGAAATCGCCCTTCTCAACTGGCTCATGGAAGGACAGCGGGAGGCGTCCCGCGACATCGTCTCCTTCGCTCGGACCTTGGACGAGTTCGATCCGGCAGACTACACGTGGCGAAGGATCCTGAGCAGCATCGCTCTGCCCGCTGCTCCTTTCCGTATCCCCCCTCAGCGCGACTACCTGGGAGAAAGAGAGCTGCGGGAAGGCGAGCTCGATTTCCTCATGGCCACCCTGATGGCGCGCAACGCCCGCGAAATGCTGATCTACAGCGACTTTCCCATCGAAACCTCGCTTGCCGACAAGTCCTTCATGAAGCGCTGGGTCTCGGGCGTGGCGCTTCTGCTCAAACGCGGCGTCCACCTCGATATGGTCCACTGCCTCGATCGCCCTCTGGGCGAGTTGATCGCGGGTCTCGAGGCATGGGTTCCCTTCTATATGACCGGGCAGATATCCGGGCACTACCTTCCCGAAGTCGCCGGTCAGCCCTTTCATCATCTTCTCATGGCGTCGAAGGCGGCGGTTCTCACGGGAAGCTGCGTGCGCGGCAGGCACGAGTTCGCGAAGGCCCGTCTGGTGCGGCGGAAGAAGGACGTCGCGCGCGAGGGGGAGAGCGCCGTAGCCATGCTCGCCCTTGCGAAACCCCTGGTCAAGGCATTCGATGAAAGCCGTAATCGGGAATTCCTCAAGGCCATCGGAGAAGGCCTTCCCCGCGCTTCGGAACTGCTCATCCTCGTGACCTCGCCTCCCGTGTTCGCCATGAGCGACGAGCTGCTCGAACGCATTTTGGCGAACTCCGGCGTCGGCGAACGGGAGGGTCGTCTCGTCCTGGCCGATGTCCGCTGGGAGCGCGCCCTGATAGAGTCCTTCCTCGCGCATGGCTCCGTCAGGGTCAACATGGTGACCCTCTCCCGCGCCGCCTTCGAGGAGCGCCCTGTGACCCTGGTATCCCCCAGCATCCGATGCAAAAGGCCCCTCTCCTACACCTATTCCGACTACACCAGGCACATCGCAGAGCTCTGTGCCTGCCAGAAGCGGTTCGATTCCCTTTCCGTGGCCTCCGTCCCATACGTCCCGTATCGGAACCTGCACGTCGTCGTATGCGACGACGCCTGGGCGGCGTTCATCAAAGGACGGTCTCCGGCCACCCACTTCCTCCTATGCCACCCTCATCTCGTCCAAGCGACCCGCGCCCTCTTCGAGGGGTCGTGCTCGAGCCTGCCGCGGAGTTGACGGACGAGGCAACGAAATAAACGCATGCGGTTGCCAGACGAGGTCATCGGCATGCTTCCTGACGGTCGATAGAATCTATGAGGGGATGCATAAGGCGTGCTGAACGCCGTGACGTCTCGTCTGCTCTGTTCCGCAGGGAGCGTTGACGACCGAACAGGATAGGGAAGGAACCGCCGATGCCGTTGCCTGAATCCGTGGCTGCGTACGTCAGCGCCATCACGTTCAAGAAAAAGGCTCTAGGGGGCATCGACGAGGTCGATGCCCTGGAGAAGATCGCTGACATCTGCAGGCTCTACGAGGCGGAATTCGCTGAGACGTCGCATGCGGATACAACAGATGTAGATACAGCACATACGGACACCGGCGATGAGCAGGCTTCGGAACCATCCGAGGAAACGCATGATGGGCGCATCGCCGAGCTGGAAGCGGAGAAAGCCGCCATCATGGCTGCGTCGAACGAACTTGCTGCCCAGGTCACCTCACTTCAGCAGGAGGTCGAAAACCTCAGGGCCGAGCGAGGCGATCTGGACGAGATGCGTCAGGAATACGAGCGCAGATACGACGAGATCAAGGAACTTTCCCAGTTCCTTCCCCAAATCAAGGAAGACCAGGAGGCCCGCGTCCGCCGCGAGGCGGATGCTTTGATTTCGGATGCCCGGAACAAAGCCCAGGAGATACAGGTTTCCGCTCTGGCCGAGAGGAATCGCATCGACGAGGACATTTCCCGGCTAGAAGTCGCTCGCAACGAGCTGCTGGTTTCCACTCAGAAGATGCTCCTCATGCACGAACGGGCCCTTGAGCGGTTCAGGGAGAAAATAGGCCCCTTCGATGTCGAGGAGTAGCGGAGGCTCTCTTGGCGTTTCGACCGGCTCTCTCGACCCGGCGCTTCGCAAGCGCATCGGGAGGGCGGCTCGGCGACGGGCGGCGAGGAGGTTCCTGGTCGTTCTCGGGGTCACTGCCTTGGCGACATACCTGCTCTTCGGAGTGCTCTTCGGGGTGGCGCTGGTGGAGGGTTCCAGCATGGAGCCTGCATACCAGGACGGCGATCTGGTCCTGTTCAGTCGCATGGACGGGGCCTATGCGACAGGGGATGTCGTGTTGGTCGGGAACGGGTTTCGCACCGACCTCATCAAGCGCGTCATTGCGACGCCGGGCCAGGACGTGGATCTCAAAGGAGGTTTTGTGCTGGTGGACGGGATGCCGTTGGTCGAGTCCTATGCGGTGGGCGTGACGGAGGCGAAGCAGGCCGTTTCGCTGCCTCTCTCGCTGGCCGAAGACGAGTACTTCGTTCTCGGCGACAGCAGGGATCGTAGCCGCGACAGCAGGAGCTTCGGTCCCGTTGAACGTTCCCGCATAGACGGGAGGGTCGTTGCGGTTCTTCGGCTGGGAGGCTAAGGCCCTCTGGCCATGACCATAGGACAGGGCCGGATTCGGCGAGATAGGCCATGAGGCGCATCTCTCCGAATCCGGTGGGAGACGAAGAAGGAAAGGACAGGAACGATGACCTCTATCATCAAGAAAGGGGTAGCGGCTCTCCTGCTAGTCGTGGCGCTGGCGGTGGGAATGGCTCCCCTCTCGGCGTGGGCGGTCGACTCGCTGCCTCCCGACCAGGGCACCATGACCATCCATAAATGGCTGATGTCCGACACGAGCAAGGCCCTCGATCCCAACGACGGCAGCGCCCTTACCCCCGCCCAGATCCAGCAGCTGATCGACGCGGGAGCCAAGCCGCTTGATAACATCAAGTTCGATGTGTACAAGATCTCCGCCGTCAACAACCAGACCCTGGGCTTCAACGGCGCGCTGCCCGGTGCCGCCCCGTACACGCTGATCAACGGCAACACCCAGATGAAGGATGCCGACGGCAACACCTATGACGTCACGTTCGTGAAGACCCTTACCACCGGCTCCGATGGCACCACGCCCAAGACCACCTTCGACAAGGGCTACTACCTGGTGGTCGAACAGGGCGGCGATCCCCGTGTGACCAGCCCTGCTGCGCCCTTCGTGTGCCCCGTGCCCATGACCAGCGCCGACGGCAAGTCCTGGATCACCGACGTCCATGCCTATCCCAAGAACGAATCCTCCAGCGCCGATAAGGCCGAGTCCAAGGTCACCACCACCAAGAACGCTGAGACCGGCAAAGCCGTCAGCGTGGGCGACACGGTGACCTACACCATCACGCCTTCCGTTCCGAGCGACATCTGGTCCGACGTCCCCACCGAGAACGCGGTCATCGCCTACAGCGTCAACGACGTGATGGATCCTGCCCTTGACTTCGTCGACGGCTCCGTGAAGGTGGAAGGCTCCGCCACCAAGGTCGCCGCCGGCTCGGGCACCACGATTCCCGCGGCGGGCAACTACACCGTGACCTACAACGCGGGCACTCGTACGCTGACCGTCGAATTCACCGCCGACGGCCGTAAGCTGCTGTTCGACAACGGCTACAAGTTCGTCAACATCACCTTCGACGCGACGGTCAACGACAAGCTGGCCTCCAGCGCCACGCTTACCGCCGACAACGAGGCGACGGTCAAGTTCATCAACCGCTTCGGCGAAGAGAAGACCACCACCACCCCAAAGACCACCATTCATTCGGGCAAGATCAAGATCGACAAGGCCGACGCCAAGAATAAGAATACCAAGCTGGCAGGCGCCAAGTTCAAGCTGGCCACCTCCGAGGCCAACGCCAAAGCGGGCCGTTTCCTGCGCAAGGCCGCCGATGGCAAGATTCTCGACTACGGTGCCGCCGGCTATGACGCCGCCACCGATTGGGAAGAGACCACCGACAGCGCCGGCGCTGCGGCCTTTGCGGGCATCGCCGACTACACGTCTTCCATAACCTGGAATCCCGCAACCGCCGCATACGAAGAGGGCGCCAAGACCTATCTGAGCTACTGGCTGGTCGAGACCCAGGCTCCCAATAACTACAACCTGCTGTCCGATCCTGTGAAGGTGTCCTTCACGGAAGACAACTCCACCGTGTCGACCACCTACACCGTGACCCAGAGCATATTCAACACCACCGATTTCACCCTGCCTAAGACCGGCGGTATCGGAACGATCCTGTTCACGGTCGGCGGCATCGTCCTCGTCGGTGCGGCTGTCACCGTCATTCTGACGTCCCACAGGAAGAGGGTCGTCAAGAAGTGACCGACCTCGCTCTGCGACCCGCAACGCAGGGCTCCGCAATCCCGCCGGGGACGGAAGATCCGTCCCCGGTCGGTGTTCGTCTCGGAAGAAGACAATGAGAAGGATCCTCTCGGTAATAGCACTCGCTCTGGCCGGGCTAGGCCTGCTGGCCTATCCTTCCGTAGCGACGTATCTCTCGGATGTGAACGGGTCATATGCATCGGAGAGCTACAACGAGTTCGTCGAGGAGGTCGATCAGGAGACCCTCGATGCCGAGTGGCAGGAGGCCGTTCAGTACAACGAGAGCCTGTCGGGCAATCCCGTGCACGACCCTTTCATAGAGGGAACGGGCATGGCCATGCAGGACAACTACTATGACGTCCTCGACTTGGGCAACGCCATGGGGACCGTGGAGATACCCAAGATATCGGTGAGCCTGCCCATCTATCACGGGACGACCGAGGACACGTTGCAGCAGGGCATCGGGCACCTCGAAGGCTCGTCGATGCCCATCGGCGGCGAGGGAACCCACGCGGTGCTCACCGGGCATACGGGCCTGGCCCATGCGCGGATGTTCACCGACCTGTCCGAGCTCGAGGAAGGCGACCTGTTCTATGTGCACGTTCTGGATCGCACCTTGGCGTACCGCGTGGATCAGATCCTCGTCGTCGAACCCGAGGATTCCGAAGCGCTGCGGCGCGTGAAAGGCAAGGACTACTGCACGCTGCTTACCTGCACGCCCTACGGGATAAACTCCCATCGTCTGCTGGTACGCGGCGAACGCACTGACTACATCCCCGAAGAGAAGGAGGGCATCGAGGCGGTAACAGGATCGAGCGCTCCCTTCGCCATCGCCCTCACCGCGGCCGTCACCACCGTCGCGGTCGTCATCGTCGTGACGGCGATAACCGTCAGGAGCCGCAGGAACGAGCGGCGCAGGCAGGCGGTCATCGACCTGATCCTGGGGGGCGGCTCGCAGGAAGGCGGATCGACATGAGCCGGCGGGCGGCCTGCATAGCGGCCACGATCTTGGCTGCCGCCGGGATCATCCTGCTGCTCCTGCCCCACGTGGCCCAGTGGATGTACGCGGGTCAGGCGGACCATGTGGCCCGAGACTTCGATATCCGCATGGAACGGGCCGAGGCGCTTTCGATGGGCCAAGGCGCCGAGGGGCCTTCGACGAATCAGGACGTTTCGGAAGAGGGCTTTCTCGATCTGAATGGGTTGTATGCGGATATGGTCGCCTACAACCGACGTATTGCGGATGACGGCCAATCGGGTCTGGTGGACGCATGGAGCTATCAGCGAAGCGAGATAGACCTGCGCGCCTACGGCTTTCCCGATCAAATGATCGGCTATGTCGAGGTGCCGGCCATCGGGCAGACGCTGCCCCTGTACCTGGGCGCCACCAGCGACCAGATGAGCTTGGGGGCCGTGCAGCTCACCCAGACCTCCATGCCTATCGGCGGCGCTGACACGAACTGCGTCATCGCAGCCCACCGGGGTGCCTGGTCGGCTGCGATGTTCCGCGATATCGAGGATCTGGAGCCGGGTGACGAGGTGCGCGTGACCAACCCCTGGGGCACCCTCACCTACCGCGTGCGGGAGACGAAGGTCATTGCCCCGAACGACATACGGCAGATCCTCATACAGAAAGGAAAGGACATGGTCACGCTCATCACCTGCCATCCCTATGGGAGCAGCGAGAAGCGCTACGTGGTCTATTGCGACAGGACATGACGGCAGGCGGGCACCGTGAAGCTTTCCGCGAACCAGGCGGCTGTCTGGCTCGCGGAAAGGATTCATGGTTTTCAGGGATGCTTCGCGCGGCGATCCGCGCAGGAGCCCGACGGGTTGAAACGGCCGATCGAGCCGGTGGAAGGGATGAATGATATGGACGCACGTCGAGAAGCGAGGAACATCAAAGACGTCGCCGGATTCGTCGCTGTCATGGCGGCGGGCGTTTTGGCGGCAGCGATCATGGTCGTCTCGCTGGCGGTCATCGCTTTGGCCGATGTCGACGCGGTGTCCCGGATAGCATCTTTTGAAGCGAAGGATCCCGTGGCGGCGCTTTCCGTGAAAAACGGCACGCCTTTGGACAAGGCGGGGCTGCCCGATGAGCTCGTCGCCGTGGTGAAGCTCGACAAGGACGAGGATGCGAACTCCTTCGTCCAGGCGACGCCTGCGTCCAAGGATGCTGATCAGCGGCATTATGCCGCTCCCGAAGGCGCCGACGCCCTCTACGCCGCCGGCGATAGGGTGGTGTATTCCTGCGACAACGACTCGGACGAGGCCACCGATCCCGTCTACCGCGTATACGGCAGCCTAGGGGAAGGCGAGGCGTCGTGGTTCGCTTCCGACAAGCAGGGCGCCATCCAAGGCCGCATGGTCGATATCCCCGTGACGTGGGCAGGGGATTATGACGCGAACCAGGCGGGCACCTACGTGATGACCGCGTCCTTCTCAGGCTATGCCTATGCGGAGGCTCGCCCGCATGCCACCGTTGACGTGGCCGCCGCCGAGACCGGCGGCGAAGGGGCCGATAACGCCAAGCCCGCGCCCCACGAGCCTGAAAGCAAAGAAGCCGATTCCGAGAAGGAAAAGGACGGCAAGGGCGGCGAAGATAAGGCCGCTGCCGATACGAAGGACGGAGCTGCCGAGGAAAAGGACGATGCCAAGGCCAAGGATAAGGCCAAGGACGCTTCTCCCGTCCAGACGGAGCCTGCCACCCTTACCGCGGATGCCGGCGATGGCATGAAAGTCACCGTCGAGGCGCCGGCGGGGACGCTGCCCTGCCCTGCGGACGAATTGACGCTCAGCGTCGCTCCCGTGGACGATCCCAAGGCGCAGAAGCTGGTCGAATCGCAAGCGGACGATCCTGCGGACGGCGCCCGCCGCGAGACAAGGCTCTACGACGTCAAGCTCACGCGCGATGGGCAGGAGGTCCAGCCTGTCGGCGATGTCAAGATGACATTCGAGGGCGTCGACGCTCCCAAGGACGATGCAGAGCTCTACAGCTTGGACGAAAGTGCCGAGACGGTCGAGAGGCTCGACGCCGCCGAGAGCGGCGACACCTCTATGTCCGCCGTGACGCAAGGCTTCCCGACCTGCGCGGTGACCTGGACGGTGGACTTCCGCTTCGACGGAGGGACGTTCTCCATCGCCGGCGAGTCCTCGGTCCTGCTCTCCGAGGTCTTCTCCCGCCTGTCGGTGGGCCGCGAGGCCTCCGACGTCGTCTCCTGCGAGTTCAGCGACCCGGAGCTCCTTTCCGTAAAGCGGGAGGGGGGCGACTGGAGGCTGGCGTCGCTCGCGGCCTTCTCCACCGAGGAGAGGCTCTCCTGCACGTTCCCGAACGGCGACGTGGTCGAGATCAAGGTGACCGACGCGCCCGCCGGCGGCGTCGCCGAGGACTACGTGCCGGGCACGGGCGAGGTCTCGGGCCTGAACGTGTCCAAGGCCACCGGCACCGCGCCCTTCGACGCGGACGACTCGGCGGGCAACGACTCCTCGGCGTCAAACGACGTCGTGCGCTCCTTCGACACGGTCTTCTACAGCGTCGGCTACACGCTGAACCTGGCGGACCGCTACCAGGGGATGTTCTCGGGCTACAGGAAGGCGGGCGTCTACGTGAGGGCGACCCTGCCCCTGCCCAAGGAGCAGGCGGCCTTCGACCTGGACGCCATGCCCTGGCTCTCCGACGCCCGGGTGGACGACGCCGGCGCCGTCCAGACGCTCACCGGCCGCTACGACGCGGAGGCGGCCGCGGGCGACTGCGTGGTGCCCTCGACGGGGTCGGTGCGCTTCGCCGTCTCCGTCAAGGCGATGGCGGACGGCGCCGAGGTGCGCCCGACCTTCGAGCTGTGGCTGGACGACGGGGACAACGAGAACCACGTCTCCGCCCCCGCGGAGACGCTGGCGCCCGCCGCCACCGCCGTGAGCGCGAAGGCCGCCTACGACGTGGACATCGAAGAAATCGGGATAAAGGATCCCGGCACCTTTGGGCCGGATTCTTACATCGTCAGCTATGCGGTCACCCTCAACGCCTCCGTCCCCGAGACGGAGAAGGGGATGCGCGGGATGCTCGTGGATATCGACGAGGCGTCCTTCGACATCTACGCCGGGTACTATTCGAAGTGCAAGCCGGGCGTGTATCAGGGCAACACGTCGTCGGCGACGCTGGGAGCCTACACCCCGCGGCTATACGACTACTCCCTGGTTCTGAACAACAACGCCACCACCGGTCAGTTGGGCAAAGATATGACCGTTATGAGCGGCAATGGCGATGCCGATATGGGCAGGCGCGTCCTCCCATACTCTTCCAGAGCGGAGAGCGGAAGCGCGGACAATGCAGTGATGGACTCGGGAACGATGACGGCGACCCAGGGCGTCGGGACGCCTGACCAGAGGATTCGCGTCACCTTCTCGGGTATCGAGAACGACTATGTTTACCCGAAGGTAGCTGCGAGGCCGGACCATCTGGGAAATACCGCCTCCCTGGGCAAAGGCAGCGCCATTCTCGCCTGCGGCGTCATCCAGGTGGAATATCCGAGGGAGAATATCCCGGGGGCTTACAGTTACTATTTGGGATCCACCGTATACAGGCACAGGTATTTGGACGCCTATGACGACCTCGCCATCCACACCTCGTCGGGGAGTCAGACCGTCGCGGACGCAGATCCGGACAATGACAAGTGCGAACAGTACGGCTCCGTCTTGATAACCGCATTGGGTTCAGGGACCCATTGCTACACGTTTGACATCAACGGAGACCCTCTCTACTACAAATACGGCCATGGCAGCCAACACGAGTACCTTCATCCGGGCGACAAGTTTTATATGAGCGGTTATGCCGGATCGGGAGTTCCGGGCGAGCCCACGTATGCGTCAGATTCGCTTCTCTACTTCGACACGTCCATTTACGAGCCTCTGGCAGAGGACGGCGACGATTGTTTCGTAGCTCACTATGCGGACCCGGGGCCCAACGACTCGTATAGGCAGGCGATTCAGAGCCAGAGCAGCGTGGTGCCGGGGGTATCGGTGAAGCTGTACTACCTCTCCATCCCTAACGAGTATATCGACTTCTTCAGCCTGCATACCTACCCCAGATACGAGTCTCTGAGCGAGGCGAAGGCCGCGGGCGTCACCTGCAACGCGGTATTCGTCGAGGCCAGAAGCAGTACGCCGTACTACAACTACTACACCCCGAAGGTCATCGTCCCATTCAAGATCCGGGACGATGCGCAGGCGACGCCTGCCACGGCGGTGGCGAATAACACGACGAGGTGGAATTGCATTACGCACCAGGCGATCATGTACGGCCAAGACGTAAGCGGCTATACCCTGAAAAACTATACGTCTCGTGACAGCTGGGGACCTGGCAACGGACATACCTACCTGAGAGTCTGGCCACCGCATGGCGGCCAATATACGCATCAGATCTACTATCTCTCGCCGGGGCGGGACGTCTACGGCAGATTCGTAGGCAGCGGTTCGACTCATATACGACTCGAACCGTCGGGGACATGGTACCAAGATGCAGCTTACTTCGGCGGCTTCACGGCGATTATCAGGGACAAGGAGGTGTCTGTCGGCAAGGAGACCTCGCAGCGGGAATCCGGCAAGCCGCGGCATATCTATTTCGCAGGCAGCGGCGAGCGCTATGCCGATTACACGCTGTCTCCCGAACTCGCCTTCGCCGGCTCGTCGGTGCCGCCCGACCCGAAATACTCCACGGTCACCGTCACCGACACGTTGCCGGCGGGCCTGTCCTACCGTGAGGATAGCGCGTGCATCGGCGGCACCTACGAGCAGCCCGCGGACCGGCACTCCCACGGAACGGTGAACGGGGGCACTCCGCTTGCGCCGGGAACAACCGCCACGGGGGTTGCCACCTCGGCCACCACGACGGGGGACGTCACGTTCACCGTCACTCCGAAGGCGGACGGCACGACGGAGCTCAAATGGGTCATCACCAACGTCCAGGCGGGGCAGGAGATGCCCAAGCTGTACTACGGGACCCGTATCGGGGACGAATCGAATCCCGCCGACGATGTCGCGGATGGCCAACAGCTCACCAACACGGCGCAGATAGCGTCGACGAGTAGCCAGACCGGGAATCAGGACAGCGAGCCCAGCTCGGCTTCGTGGACCATCAGCGTATTCAAGATGGACAGCGCCACGCTCTCCAAGCGCTCCCTGACCCCCGAGGTGGACGTGGGCGAGGACGTCTCCTACGCGATCGACTACGTCAACGACTCCGAGGGCGAGCTCGACGGCGTGGAGATCCTCGACGTGCTGCCCTACGACGGAGACCTGCGCGGCAGCTCCTTCCACGGGAGCTACGAGGTGGCCTCCGTGACCGTCGAGCGGCTCAACGACGCAGCGGGAAATTACGCCCTGGACTACACCGAGGACGCCTCGGTGCGGGGCCATGAGGGCGACCCGTTCGGCATCTCGCCCGCCCCGGCCTGGGCGGCGGCCGCCGCGTCCGAGTCGGGGAACGTGACGACGTTCGCGCTGCCGGCGGGCGCGTCGCCGACGATGCTGAAGGTCTCGGGGGAGGGCGTCGGCGCCCACGCCCGGGCCAGGATCACCGTGACCCTGCGCCCGGCGGGCAACGCCGGCGGAGACGTGTACGCCAACGACGCCGCCTACGGAGCGCCCTCCGTGCCCGCGCCCGTGCTCACGGCCTCGGCCGACGCCCGGGTGGTCGCCTCCCAGGCCCCCTTCTCCTTCGTGAAGGTCGACAGGGACGGCGCGCCGCTGGCCGGCGCCGCCTTCGAGCTCTACGCCTGCCCGGCGGGCTGCGACCACTCCCTGTGGCCTCTGGCCTCGGCCGCCTCGGAGGCCGCGGGCTGCTGGGTGGTCTCGTCGCCCTTCAGGCGCGCCGTCTCGGGCCCCGACGGGACCGTGGACTTCGGGGAGCTGCCGGCGGGCGCCTGGATGCTCGCCGAGACCGAGGCGCCCGCGGGGCTCGCGGCCCCCTACGGGCAGTGGCTCGTGGAGGTCGACCCCAAGGCCGACCCGAGGGTCAGGATCACCGCCCACGCCTCGCCCGCCGGCGACATGCCGCCGGCCTTCAGGCCCGGGCCCGGCGCCGGCTCGCTCGCGCTGCCCAACTACCCGAACGTCTCCATGCCCAGGGCCGGGGGCCGGGGCGCCCTGGGGGCGACGGCCGCGGGGGTCTGCCTGCTCGGCGCCGCGGCCGCGCTGGCGCTCTCGGGAAGGAGGCGGGCGTAGGGGGCGGCAGTCCGTCAGCCCTGCACGATTCTCTTAACTAGCTCGTTCGCCCATGTCACTGCGAGCTCGACATCGCCGACGACGTCGAGCTCGCCCGACTGCTCACGGTACAGGTCGTTCCAGTCGGCACCTCCATTGATCTTCGGTGGCCAGGATTGCATCTGGCGATAGGCGAAGAGGCGCTCGCAGACAGAGCGGGTCTTCGCGTAATCGACGTCGCACCCTGACACGAGCAGTTGCAGATCGATGAGGTCATGCGCGCGTCTGCTGCCGGGCTCGCTCAGCCCATGGAGTTTCTGGGCTATCTGGTGGGAAACAGGCATGAGGGGAACGGGACCGGGGCTGGGCAGCCCAATGGACTCGAACACCTCCACGACGAAGCGGGGAAGGCAGAGGTCAGGCTCGTCGGCATCCCCTATCTCGTTGTGGCCGACCTCAAGGTCGACGGTTACCCAGGGCTTGCCGTTGTAGTCGAGCTTTACGGCAAACGGTTGCATGACGTAGGTTGCAGGCACCCCCTCGGGCGACGCCGGTTCGCGTGTCACGACGCGGCCGGTGAAGCCCTCCCAGCCTTCGGCAAGCGAGCTCCGGAGGCGTGCGATCCAGTCCTCCAGATCTGACGCCCTCGCGACGTCGAGATCGGTGGTGTAGCGTGTGGCGCCCTCGCCGAGGCGGAGCTTTATGGAGCTGCCACCCTTCACGGCACCGTCGGGAAGCATCTGGCCGACTATGACGTTCGCGATGGTAGCTCGGGCCCTCGTGAACGAGCGACCGCGCCCGAACGCCCTCTCTATGGCAACGTCGAGGTTCCTCCTGCTGTTCGGCTTCTTCATGACCCCTCGACTTCTTCTATCAGCCTGCCGTACTCCACCTCATCGACGTAGCCCTCGCGCCTAGCGGCCCCCGCCGCCTGCACGAGCCTCTCGGGCATCATCCTGCCCCTGCAGGCCCGTATGGCAGCTTCGGCTGTCTGAGAGGATATGCCGTCGTAGGCCGTCGTCCCCATCCCGTCCCCGCGTTCCACGACGAGCCCGTCAGGAAGCCTTCTGCGGATGCGCCCAGGAACGGCAACATGGAGGCGGCTCGGGTTGGTGGGCGCAAGGCCGAGCATAGCGATCACGGATTCGCCGAAAAGATACGCCCCAGGCCCGGCGAGAGCGACCGCGAGCGCGTAGGGATCATTGTCCTCCGGAACGCGCCTTGCCAGACGGTAGAGCCCGTGACCGACCCTCTCGAGGCGTCCGCGCCTCGCGTATTGCACGAGCTCGTTATTGGTGACGCCGAGCTCCGCCGCGCGCGCGGACGTGATGAGCCCGTGGCTATCGACTGCCTCCTCGTATATGTCATCGAACTTCGTCATGCCAATAGTATAACGGAAACATAATAGTATTGCTGAAAAGGCTATCGACGGACTGTCATGCGGAACGCCTCGTCTCTCCCCGCAAGGCTTCCCGACCTGCGCGGTGACCTGGACGGTGGACTTCCGCT
>ERZ772967.1612-NODE-1612-length-15336-cov-30.816831_pt1 | contig 15336 bp, 9 predicted proteins | sample MGYA00511677_ERZ772967 | MGnify/ENA primary metagenome ERZ772967 (study PRJEB29015, sample SAMEA2737931) | human oral metagenome | biome: human oral; feature: human-associated habitat; material: dental | place: China | collected 2146 ...
GCCGGGGCACCACCGCCAGGACCGCGGCGCCCCCGACCCGTCGTCGCCGGGGCACCACCGCCAGGACCGCGGCGCCCCCGACCCGTCGTCGCCGGGGCACGCAGATGCCCAGGCGGAAAACGACGAGAAACCTCAAAGTTTATTTGAAAGAATCTCTAGTTTATTCCACAATTTCTTGTCTCGATTTTCCTATAGAAGAACTTGTGTGTTCGGCAACAAATCATTCACAATAAAACAGCGGAGTCAATCACTCACACCTACTGATCCGCCTTACTCATCATCTCACTATGAAGTGACACGAAGTAGGGCGTATGATGTCAAAACTCCTACACGACCAGAATCGCAACAGCAGATTAGTAACTCATCCTCCTCTAGTCGACCGAATCCTAGCACTGAAAAAAGGCGTCCCAGACGACCTCGACCACACCATTGCGATGGGACGTTCTCCACGGATTGATCATGACGAAATATTATACTGGTAGCGGACGCATCATAAATATAGGACGACAGATGGGAATGCCTGGCGCCGAGGGAACCGTGTTCAGCATATTAGGCCAGCCAAATATGGTTGTGAAAATTTATCACGATAGCGAATTAAATAGAATGCGGCAAGAAAAGCTACATTCGATGGTGGCCAATAAACCTCGAAAGTACACTATGTTGGACAAGCGAAGCGGTAGACATGTCCCTGTCTTGGCTTGGCCGGAGGACATCGTGATGCGGAGCCGGAGTGGGCAGGTATGCGGTTTTACGATGAAAGCTGTTGATGTAGAACAAGCGGTTGAAATACATAATATTGAAAGTGCTTTTGCGCGAGATGCCCGACCATGGACAAAAAATCTCGGTCTTGGGCTTCGAGCCCATATAGCGCGTAATCTCTGCTTCCTAGTTAATCAAATTCATAGTGCCGGCGCTATTATCGGCGATTTTAATGAGCGGAACGTTCTGGTATCTCAAAATCTCATTGTTTGCATGATCGACTGTGACTCGATGCAAATACGCGACTCATCGAAATACTACCCATGCACTATGCTACAACCTGGTTTTATTGCACCCGAACTACTCGGTAAGGATTTGAGTCGAACAATAAGACATGCCAGTTCTGATTATTTCAGTCTTGCAGTGCATATATATTGTCTCCTTTTAGATCGTCACCCATTTCGTAATGGAGTTTACACTGGCCCGGGCGAAAAACCGCCCAACCATATTCTAGCTAAACAAGGCCAATGGCGTGGCCGATCGGGAGGCATTCTCAAAATTGAGCCTAGTCAGATAGACCCGAGAATACTTCTGCCGCGAAGTATGATGCTTCTTTTTGAAAAAGCTTTCCAAAAAGGTGCAACAGATCCATCCATACGTCCCTCGGTAAGAGAGTGGGAAGCGGAGCTCAGAAATTTCATTGGCGGATGGAAGTCTAATATGTGATTTTCCACCGCGCAACATAATTTCTCGTCATATAATCGACAGACAACTCAAAGAATATGATGCGGGGTGGGGAGAGTGAGGTTATTAGCGCGCACGGAGCTGCACCACCCTGACCGCGTAATCACCACCACGCCATCGCACCGATCGCAGCACAGAGGGTCGTTAGAGATTACGTCGGCCAGGTCAGGTTTTTGCGGGCGGCGGGGTGGGCGTTGGTTTCCAGCGGTAGGCAATCCAGAAGGTGGATAAATAAGGTTCCTGATGGTGATGATGATGTCGGCCGGTGCGGATCGCCCCGAGCTGGGGTGGTGGGTGACTCTTGATCCCACGCCTCGCGCGGATCAGTCGAACTTCACTCACATCAATCCCATGATATACTCATGGTGGTAACCATCCCCGTAGACTTATGGTGGCAGCAACCCATAATTCCCTAACGGGACGGGTTGCCATCATATTGCAGTTCACTCGGGGAATGCACCTAAACGCTTTATAATAACTTTCGTCGCAATCGGATCAAAGGCGAATAGAATCGAAGAGAGAAGACTAGGATGGCATTGATTGACTGCCCTTACGGACATCAGTTCTCTAACCATGCATCTAACAATTGTCCTTATTGTAGCCACGAAAAATCAATCTCTGGTGCGGGCATAAATCGAAACCTTCACTCAAATCAAGGCGATAAAGGCTTATTATCCGTTTCTTCCAGAGGATCCAGTACATCTGTCCATCGTCCACACATATTTGGTGCGATATTAAAATGTTTTACAGTAGTTATTGTGATTACGATTGCGCTTATGGTTAGTCATAGACTTCTTATTAAAAATCCATCTACGGAACCAACCACCGCCACATCTACCGAGCCTGTCGTCTCGGTCGGGACTTGTCTGAAAATAACATCTGCAGAATTAAATTATGATTTACCATCGAATTGGAGTAGTCAAACAATTTCGTGTGATCAATCGGACGCCTTTGTGAAGATTATTAAAATTCAAAATTCTTCTGAATCAATCGAAGAATGCAAGAATGCGAAATGGTGCTTGTGGGTTCCTTATGATGGCTTCGATTATCAGTACACCGTGATTCCACACGTCGGTCAATGTTTTTATGGGTATGTGAATACAGCTTGGCCCGATAAAGGTGGTAGTGGTGAAGGTATTGGATGGGCCCACTATCTTACACAGTGCGGGACATCGTTCCCGGAATGGGCGGCAGATAAATCTACAGTGAGTACGTTGCTTGGAGTCGAAGAAACGTTCCTCAAGCCCGTTCAATACAGAATCGAGAAGCTCGATGTCGATAATAGCGGTGCATGCGAACAATCGTATTTCGAGGTTGTGTATTCTCCAGAAAAAGTCACTAATATCTGTGTCTCAATTATAGATTCAGCACCTGCGTCTTAAATATTTTGTGGCTCTTTCAGGAAGTTAGTAGAGCCTGGTTTAGGTGGATGAATGGGTAGAGTAAGCGTTGTCATTCTCGCTCGCGTTGGGTTCTATAGTCTCGGCGAGCGTCTGGAGGAATTTTTTTGAGTGCTGTATGATAAAAAAGTTTCTTCATATTGAGCCTTTCTCACCAGGAAGGCCCCCGGACTGGCCAGGATCGACGTGATGGCGCGGGAAGACCCGAGGCAGTGCAGGGCGGTGCGGCCCCCATACGCGCCACACCCACTCCGCGCCCATCCTTCCCGCACCGTCGCGCCGATCCCCGCCCCTGAGCCGCCAGTTCTGGTGAGAAAGGCTCATTCATGGCCGAGGAGTTGCTCAAAAGCTGCGACTTTGACTTTGAAGGTTATTCTGGGTGGATCGGCGACAAGGGATACGTCGGCAGGGAGATGATTACCCCGCACAAAAAGCCCCCAACGGCGGACTGAGCGAAGCGGCCAAAGAGGCGAATAGGAACGTCAACAAGATATGCCAGACCGAGAGAACCGAGAGAGCAGACCATCGCCCACATCAAGTCCTGGAGAATCCACCCACACCGCCTACAGGAGACCCCCTGCACACATTCGAGCAGACGATCCCGCCGCACCCGTACTCTACACCTTCAATTCAAAATCGCACCTGAATAACCTTCCCGGAGCCCGCGGCGGCGCGAGTTGTCCAAATCTGTTGCAAAGACCCCGATCGAGCCGGGGGGTGCACGAGAAGAATCGTTGATATTCCGTGCCTCTGCTCGCAACCGATCCTGACCCAAGGCGCCTTTGCAACAGATTCGGACACACCCGTCCCGGTCCATCCCACCAACCCCACCAGCATCACACCACTATCCCCCACACCGCACCGACCCGGGCCCTGAACCGCAGGTCCTGGTGAGATAAGGTTTAATAACGCTTCCCGGAAATGTATGCAAACGCCCGCCGAATAACCTTCAAGGGAGCGTCCAGTGAGATCGGACACAAAAGCGTCTTTGTTTCGTCATAGAAAAGATCGTCAAGATCACTGACCACGCGACGACCTGACTACTCGCAAGGCCGCCTGAAGGGTAGTACTCTACCGTTAGGAGCGGCGATTCTCCGTCCACGTCCGCCGGAAGACAAAGCTCTTGCGCGCCGTCCCACCCGCATATACACCGACTCACCTGGAAGAAGCCGTCATGGTCTCGCAAGTGCATCGATTCCTGAGCGATCGGACGCTGTTCACCGCCGAGCCCGTGTGGCACCTGACGGGGAACACGGACGATATCTTCTTCCACGACGCCTATCTCGGATGCCTCTCGCTGACTGACACTATCCGACACTGGACACTCGAACAGGACCTCGAGGCCCTCGCTGTCGTACTCACCACCGAAGGAGAGCTGATCCCCGGGGCAGACACTCTTACCAGTCTTCTGCATGCTAGGTGCAAACAACCCACACGCCGCAACCACATCCTTGCGAACACCTCCAATGACGCCATCGTCTCCTCGCCCTCCGACCAGGCCGCGAGGAGAAGCGCTGTTGAAGACACTCACACCCACGCCGGGAGTCAAGAATACGCCGATCGACTCGCCCTCCTGTCCGCCGTTTTCACTCAATTCAGGAGTAGCATTGTCGCAGTCGTCTTCGGCCTGCCGGAGCAATTCGAAAGAGCCGCATCGGAAGGAGAGATCTTCGAACTCCAAAAAATGGTGCGTGCACTCGTCCGGCACGCACAGGAAAGCACCGGATCCCTCCTAGTTCTGGTCGATCCGAGAGCCGAGCTCAGCCCCCGCCTCCTGCGGAGCTGCAGTACAGTTACGATCAATATCCCCACACCGTCCCGGGAGGAGATCGAGGTTGCTCTCGCGAGGGTTTCACTACGGCACAGCATCACCATGCGACATGATGCGAAGAGCATAGCCAGTTATCTGGCCACGAGTGGGAACCTGCAAGACGCCCTCAGACGGATCGCTTCGATCACAAAATATGCCCGTATAATCGGTGTGGACACGCTCCTACGTCTGCCCGAACCGGATGAATCCCGTGTCGCCTCCATCTTCCAGGAGCTGGACTCCCTCGTCGGACTAGAGAACGTCAAGAGCCATTTCCACGGCCTTCCTGACATCGCCCGGCAACGCCGTATAGAATTGCGCGAGCGAGGCAAGCTCCCGGAAACCACCATGCACATGGTTTTCAAAGGTTCCGCAGGCACCGGTAAGACCTCCGTGGCCCGCATCGTCGCCCAACTCTTCCATGCACTGGGGATTCTTCCCAAAGACGAAATCGTCGAAATCCTTCCGACAGTGCTCATCTCCAAGCACGCAAACGAGGCCGCCGAGCAGATGCGGGCCGACCTCGTAAGAGGGCGCGGCGGTGTCATTTTCATCGATGAGGCGCATCAGCTCATGGGGAATCCTCACTCCGAGGAGTCGATCAAGACCCTGGTGACCTTCGCCGAAAATCATCGCAATGACACGGTCATCATTCTCGCCGGCTACACCGACCGCATCGATGCACTCATGCGGATCGACGAGGGTCTGAAACGTCGTTTCCCCACGAACCTGATCTTCCACGACTACAACACCGCGGAGCTCTGCCAGGTCGTACACGACATGGCGCGAGCCGATGGTTTCACCATGAACGCGGACACGCGCACTCCCCTTATGCAACTCCTCGAGGACAGACGCCTCGACGCGAACTTCGGCAACGCCGGCGGGGCCCGCAATACTTGGCAGCAGATACGCGACATACATTATTCCAGACCCAATGCCGTTCCGAATGTCATCGAAACCTCCGATATTCCCGCCACCATCACCGTCGATAGTACTCAGGCGGCGCGGGCCAGCTCCCCGGAGACGGCGCCACCAACCCCACTCGGCGCCATGATCGACTCCGATTACATAAAACTACTGCAAAACGCAATCCTGCCGATCGTGGTCGCCCGGGAGGATTATCAGGACATGGGTACTGGCTTTCTCATCGCCGCATCCGGTTTGGTCGCCACCGCCGCCCATGTTATTCAGGATGCGGTGCGCGTGACCATCGGCCTGGAGGATGTAGAAGCTAAAATTATCGCAGTCGATGAGAAGACGGACACGGCGCTTCTCCATCTGCCCGCCGAAGCCGTATCGGGGTACGAGCCGCTGCCGCTCGGGCAGAGCTGGGACGTATGCGCGCCGAGCGAGTTGCTGGCGGTGGGTTATCAGAATTGGAAACCGGGTGAGGATCCCTTCATCGTCCGGGTCCATGTCAGCCGCAATATGCGGGATAAACCGAAGTTCTTCGAGGTCGGCGGAGGCCTCGACCGCGGTACCAGCGGAGGCCCTCTCATCGATCCCTCGCAGGGGGCCGTCATCGGTCTCGTGAGCGGAGGTGCTGGAAGTACCATCAAGATGATAGCGCGCATCGAGCAGCTGCGCCGACTGCTGGAGAAGCAAGGGCACGGCAACAAGCATCAAGAGCATGGAAGAGCCGGAATAGACCCGGAGCAGGGGGTATAGTGTATCCATGGTGAGCATCGGAATCGATCTCGGCACGTCGAACACGGTCGTGGCCAAGGTCAATGACAGAGGAGAGGTCTCAATCCACCAGTTCGAGGGCAGTGATCTGCTGCCCTCCATCATTCATGTCGAGGGCGAGGCCGGTCATCGCATTGTGGGGAAGAAGGCTCGGTACATCTGGGCAGATCCGGACGCCGATCCTTCGGAGACCTTCCGCAGGTGGAAGATGTCCATGGCTACAGGCGCGGTACTCACCACTCAGGACTGGGGGGACGGGTCGCAGGACATCACTCCCGAGCAGTTGACGACCTGGCTCGTGGAGCACATTATGAAAGACATCACTGCGGACCTGGGCGGCGAGGCGGTGGATTCCGTCGTCGTCACCGTGCCTCACGGCTGGCGCAGGGAGCGTGTCGAGAAGTGCCTGGCCACCCGGGAGTCCGCCCGTGCGGCGCAGGCGGACGGACTTCCGCGCGAGGCGAAGAGGGATGACCGCCCTCTCGGGACGAAGGTGGCGGACAGGACCGTCGATGAGCCGGTCGCCGCAGCCGCCTACGCCCTGTACGCATCCGACGATGCTGCAGACTTCATCGACAAGAACATACTCATCATCGATATTGGAGGCGGAACGACCGATCTGAGTCTCGTGCGGGTTAGAGCGCCCGGAGAGCCGCTCACCGTCATCGATGCCATTAACAACAACATCGGCGGCGACTACGCCACCGCCCTCCTGCTCGGCAAACACCTGGAGACCATCAGCTCCCAGATCGGCATTGACGTCCCATCCACGCCCGAGGCCGTGCTCACCGAACTGGAGAGCACGGATATGGGTTGGCTCCGAGAGGCCTTCGCCGAGGCGGAAACCGAACTCCTCCACGAGCTGTCGGCGAAGTTCGAGGCAATTGAGGGATTGGACGACTTCGCCGAGAAGGTCGCGGGCAGGTGGGGTCGACGTCGAGTCCCCATGAGTTCAGTGGTGGGTGAAGAATCGATCGACACCAGTATGCCATACTCGGAGTATCTCACGCGCCTGGGGCCCTTCTTCGAGAGCACGAGGGAGCTCCTCACCCGCTTCCTGTCCCGCGGCGAGGGATCCGAGCGTTTCCCCTACGCCATTCTCATGACGGGCGGGGGAAGCCGGATCGGCGGACTGCGCGACCGGGTGATCGAACCGGTGGTTAGCGAACTCGCCGGCCCGACGAAGGGCACCGAGATCCTCGATCGTCTCGACAAGCTCCGCTTCAACGATTCGAGACTCTCGACCGCGGTAGCCATGGGAGCCGCACTCGTCGCCGCGGGAAGGATCTCCATTGAGGAGCGTCTCCTGTGGGATGTGGGCCTGGAGATCACCGTGACGAAGAGTATGGCCCGCTACCTCGGTCTGGACGACCCCTACAATTGTATCGTCTCCCCGCTCCTGACCAGGGGGGCGAGTCTTCCGGCGACGGTGAGTCTCAAGGAATTCGGCTTCGGCGAGCTCGATATCGATGCCAATAATGACTTCACCCAACAGGTCGTCGTCTTTGATGATCTGAGAAGTCCCTACATCCAGACCTGGAATCGCGAGCTGTCCAGCTCGGGAGACGCATTGAAGAATGTCGAGGTCACACTCAGTGCGGATACCGAGGGAATGCTGCACCTCGTCATCGTTGGCAGCACCGGAGATGGACTCGTCGATGCGCAGGAGCAACTCCACAGACCGCGCCGGCCTCATACGGGAGGACTCAGCTTTCGCGAAGAGTCGACACATCCTCCCCTCAAGATCAGAACCCCGCGGCAGATCGTCGAGGCCAAGGCCGCCGTGGACGGCGGATCAGAGTCATCCGCTGTTCACATCAGAACCTCCACTACTACACGACCGGAAAGATGAAATAATGACTCTCCAGACGATGCTCGCGCAGTTCGCGCGATCCCAGATAACGCTGGACTGGGACGAATGGTTCGCCCTCGTTCTCGCCGCGCACAAGGAGCCCGGGCAGTGGTGCGAAGCCTGGACGAGTCTCGATTCCGCCGATCGCAAGGCTCTCATCACTCTTCTCCGCAAGGATGCCGGACCTCTGTCCGACCATGTCCTGCGCAGCATCATGCGCGACACACCGACGGATTCCGACGACCCGATTCTTGAATCGGCTCTCGACGATGCGGCTGATGCGACGGACAGACAACTCGAACGGCTCAGTGAGCTCAAAAGAATAGCCGAGAGTGATGTGCAGGCCCTCTTGGTGCTCAAAGATTACACTGCGATCGAGGAACTCCGCAGCGAGGCGCAACGTTTGAGAGAGGAGATCGCTCATAATCCCGAGTTCGCGGAGCGGCGCAGTCTTGAGGAAAATATTCACCGACTGCGTACCTACAGAGAGAGTCTGCTCAGTCGCGATTGGGACGAACGACGAGCCGAGCATCAACACCTTGTCGACGAAACAGAGTCATTGAGAGTCGAAAAAAATGAACTCGAGGATACGATTCGACAGGCACGCAAAGACAGGCTCAACGCCGAGAAGGAACTTGCTGAGGTGCAGCGCGAATGGGACCAGGAGCAGACTCATCTGCAAGAAGTCCGCACACAGATACGCGATCTCGAGGATCGCCTTGAGCAGCTCCGCACCATGGCAGAAGACTTGACGAGGTTCACCAGTGATCTTCAGTCCACCCTGAAGCACGACTCTGGCAGGCTGAACGCTATGAGTCGGAAACTCAAGGACATCATCGGCGAGAAGGACCTGCTTCGCCGTTTTGGCCTGAACAGGGGATGATGAGCGCCCATGATGTTGAGTGACTTCCTGACCGAGCTCGCCTCCTCCATGAACCCGGTCCCCTGGACAGCATGGCTCCCGCTCATCACCGAGGCACAATCCTCCGACTCCTGGAAGAACGCCTGGGCGAGGCTCAGCGGGCAAGCGCAGCTGCGCGCCGTCCGACACTTCCACGAGAACCCCAACGCCTGTACTGACGCCCTGCTCCAACTCGCCATCGCGGACTCCAAGTCGCTGCCCACCTACGGACCGGCTCGAGAGCTCCTTCTTGACGACGCCTCCGAGGCGGCCGGACGCAACGTCCAGCGGCTCCGAAATCTGCAACAGCGTTTGGAGGGCCTCGGTCTCATTCTGGATGATACGAGGGCTTCGGAGCTGGATATCAGGGCGAAGATCGCCGAGCTAGAGGGGCGAGTAGCGGTCTTCCGGGCCGATGACGTCAAGGGAAAGTACTCCGATCTTCTCGCTCTACGGGAGGAGGAGATTCGGTTGCGGCACGCGGCCGAAGGACTCAGCGACGTTGATCTGACCGCCGAGCGGAATCGTGTGGCACGGCTGAATCAGAACATCGCCGACACGCAAAAGCAGAGGACTGATGTTCTTGATTCTATCAAGGAGAAGAAGAAAACGCTGGCCTCGATGAGGCAGGAGGTCACCGAGCTCAGCGCCGAATGCGCCCGATTGACGACGGAGGAGCGCGAGGCCAGGGCTGAGCGAGATCGTGCTCAGAAAGAGTTCGAGAGGCTCGAAGACGCCGTCAGCCGGAAGAAAAAAGAGATCGAGGAATTGAAGGAGCGACAGGTTCAGACCAAAAAGCAATTGACCGAGGCGGAGGGGCTATTCGCCGAGTTGAGCGAGCTCAGTCACGCCCCGTCCTCGGTCGAGGCGGAGCGCCTGCTGCGCAGCATCCGTGCCTTCGCCCGAGGACTTCCCGCGGACGAGGCCGACAAGAAATTTTAACTACTCATATGCAATCGCACCGATGAGCGGAGAAGAATTAGATCCGAACCGAACGATTCACTGCGCTCTAGAGCACCGCCGGACGGAGACCGCCGGCGTCGTTCTCATTGACAGGCACCGCCCTACGGACGCATGACGATGCCCTGGGCGGCCGCCACCTCGGCCGCCCAGGGCATGCTCAGATCCAAGCCCGCCGGGATCGTCCTGGGGACCAGAAGATCCCAGGACTGCACATCCGGCGCCTCCACCTGTTGCCGCACGGACCGGCTCCTCCGGCGCGCCCAGCGCGTCGCCCCGTCCTGAAGCTCCCGCATCCGCTCGCGCGCCGGCCCGCGCAGCGGAGCCCTCGCGCCCGGCACGCTCACCACGTCAACGACGTCAATGGCCCGCATCTCATCGGCCGTCACCGCCGCCCATCCCGTCAGACGCGCCCCGGCCTCATCGGGCCTCAGCTCGACGAGCACGGGCAGGAAACCCGGAATCGGGACCCGGGCGAGGGCCCTGGCGCCGTCGATATCGTGGGCGATCCGATCGGCCACGGCCACTGAGACGTCGAGCCTGAATCCGCCGTCGCGGACGGGGGCCACGACCCACCGCACGGCGTCGTTGTCGGTGGCGAGGAGGCCGCAGAAGTTCTGAGACCAGTCCAGGGCATCAGTGCCGTGGCGCACGAGGGATCCGCCCTCCCATACGTCCTCCGGCTGGACGCGCGCACGCCGCGCGCGCGGCTCCCGCATCACCGGGGCGAAGTAGAACTGCTTCACGGCCCGGGGCAGCCCCCCGAGATCGCCGTACAGGGCCCACAGGGCATCGATCTCGTCTCCGGCGCCCGGGCCGTCCCCGTCGTCACCATCATTGTCCTCATCGCCCTCATCGTCCTCGATCCGCTCGATCAGCCAGGACAGTGCGCGCCGCAGCAGAACATGCAGTTTCCGCACGAGGATGTCCTCCGCGCCGTGGTCGCGCAGGTGCTCGGCCGCCCCGCGGATCCGGTCCCGGTGAGGACCGTAGACCAGCGACTCCATGGCATCGGTGCCGAAGCAGACGGGCACCGGCTCCATCCGCATGAGCGCGCCCAGCTCCAGGTCCAGAAGGAAGGGGTCGATCGCGAGAGCCGATCCGTCGGCCGGGCTCGGCCAGTAGCGGCGGATCCACAGCCCCTGGGCTAGGCGCAGGAAGATCCAGGCGGTCCGGGAGGGACGGGTGAACCAGGTGCTGCGCACCGTCTGTGTCAGTCCGACGGCGCCGTCGGACTCCGGCCCGGCCGTCCGGTCCAGCATCTGCCCGGCGGCGCGGGCGACCTCGGGCCCGTAAATCAGGCCGACCCACTCGGGCACCCTCCCGTCCAGGAGACGGGCGCTCATGCGCCCCGCCCCCGCCGGGTCGGCGATCCCCGGGTCGCACACGATCTCGCCGCCGTCCACGGGTAGGGCGGGGCGCACCAGGTCCTCCCGGAGCTCGCCGCCGCCCGGGTCAATGACCAGGGCGGAGTCGGTCAAGTGAAGGCGGACGAGGTCCGGCTCCGCGCGGGCCCCGGATTCTCCTCGCCCCGTCTCAGGACTCATGGTGGATCTCCTCCCCGGCCTCCGGGACCTCAAGCCCGTCGAGCGCCGCGACGACGTCCTCGACTGTCAGGTCCATGCCGGCCATCCCCATCACTCCCTCGCGGCGCCAGCGCCGCAGCATTTCCTCAATCCTCGTGCGGGCGGCCCTCAGCGCCCCGATGTCCCCGGCCCCGGGCTCCGCGGCGGACCGGCAGCGCCGCACGGCCACGAGGTAGCCGCTGAGAGCGCCCCTGCCCAGGCCGGTGCGCTGCTCGGCGGACGCGCACAGGCCGCGGTTGATCGCGGTGAGGACGTCGGCGGCCGATCGGGGGCCGGTGGTCCGGGACCGGCCCGGTTCGTCGTGTTCGACGTCGTGCTCGACGACGAAGTGGGCGGCGTCGTTCAGCCAATGCCCGAAGTCCCGGGACAGGGCCGTCAGATCGTCCCTGACGGGGTCGTGCAGGTACTCCCCGCGGTGCAGCCTCCTCCAGGCGACACGACCGATCTCGCTCATGAGGCGGTCGTCCGCCCAGGCGTCGGGATCCCGCTGCGCCCTCAGGTCGACCATGTCCCCCACGCCCTCCGGCCGCCCGTTCCACCGCCCATGGCACAAGACGGAGTTCCAGGACGCCTCGGCGATCCTCCGACTGACGCGGCTGTGGACGGCGATGAGCCAATTGACGAGGGTCCGGCGCTCCTCCCGGTCGATCGGGCCGGCGCCCCGCCACCCGCGTCTCTGCGCCTGCTCGACGACGACGCCGACCAGGAGAAGAACCATCCGGTCGTCGAGGCGGCCCAGACCCGTCCAGTGGGCGCACCGCGCGACCTCGTCGCGCAGATCGTCGAGCAGGGCGCCGGTGCGGTAGTCGTCGGGGAGGTTCGCCAGGACGGCCCCGACCCTCTCCTCGAAGCTCCACTCCAGGGGGGCGCGCCCCGTCCCGGTCTGGCGGAGACGGACCGGGGCGCGAACGGAGGAGGCGTCCACGGCCTGAGTGAGCCCCAGAGCGGGCGCTCTGTCCAGCAGGAGCCCGTCGACGGACCCGTCGGTCGCGTCGTCCTGCGTCCGCAGATACCGCCATTGCTCGCTCGCCTCGGGCAGGTCCGTCTCCCGGCCCGTCGCGTCCACCGTCTGGAAGGGGCGGGTCGCGAAGCCGCGCAGCTCCCCCGCGAGCAGGTGCGCCGCGCCGGCCCGGGGCCCGCGGGCCGCTTCGGGCGGGGGCCGCCAGGTATCGCGCAGGGAAGCGGCGAGCTCAGCGGCGACCGCGGGGTCGTCGAGCAGGCCGCGCAGGTCGTCGAGCCGGGGCCTGAGGCTCTCCCGCTCCATGATCTCGCCGAGGACGGCGTTGATCTCCTGGCGGGTCGCGGGGAGGCTCCGTCCGCCGTCGAGCCTCTTGCGGGTCTCCGCGACAAACTTGCGGGTCCGCCACTGCTTGTCCCGCTTCGGGAAGAGCCCCGCCCACTCCGGGCTCTCCTGCGAGCAGCCCTCCAGGGCCTCGATCATGCGCAGTGCGTCGACGATCCTGGGGGCGCCGTCCGCGATCCGCTTCTCCAGCCTCCTCGCCTCGTCGTGGTTGAGGCTGCGGTAGCGGGCCCGGTTGAGCAGCGACGACGGATCGGCGAACTCCCCCGTCAAGAACGTCGGAAGCAGCTGCTTGCGGATGGAGGCCATTGGCAGCCCCTCGACGCGGGGCGGCTGGCCGACTCGGCCCATCCGCTGAGTCCACCTGTCGACGAGCCCGGGCTGGTGTGCGCGCACCCGCGCCCAACCGCTTCTGAGGGCGCTCTCCGCGCTGACCACACCAACCCCCGGGCGCTCGCTCTCCAATCCGCGCTCCATGGTATGGCATCGCATGGCCGGGCACACCCCCTTGACGACTCGAACCGCCCCGTCCGGGCGGGACCCGGCGGGGCGGGCCCCGCGGCGCGCGGCCCTCGTCGTGCATGACGGACACGGAGACGTCGTGTCCGTCATATACAGCGTGAGCAATCGACTGCACTTCAATAATGTCCACACCTATGCCCGTGTCCGCGCCCCGCTCGCCGTGTCGCCGCGCCGCGCCCAACCGCCCCGCCTCGCCCCGCCGTCGTACCTCGTGCAGGACTCCCGCGCCCAGAAGCCCGTGCGGGAGCCCCCCGCGACCCCCGCGCCGTGCGCGGGCGCGCCGCTGCCGCCCGAGAACCAGTCGCGACATCCCGATCTCGACGGCTGGCCCCTGGAGGTGCTCTCCCGCCTCATCGCCCGCGATCCGCAGGACACCATCCTCATCACCCCCGATCACCTCGCGCCCGACGACCTGATCGACCGACTCGACGACGCCCTGGAGAACACCGCCCCGCCCGCCGACCGCCCCGCCAACCGCCCCGCGCACCGGGCCTGCGTCCTGCACAGGTGCCGGAGCCTGACGGACCTGCGCGCCCGCGCGGAAGACGGCCTCCCCCCTGATGACCGGCGCCACGTCCTGGTCGTCATGGACGACGACCCCGTCGAGTCGGGCCTGCCCCGCGCGGCGCGCGCGACGGCCCGCGACCTCGGCGTCCCGGCGCTCATCGTCCTCACCGCCCGGGGCTGGGAGGAGCTGGAGGACCTGGGCGGCGCCCCCCTCCTGCTGCCGGGAACCGCATCCGTGGACGCCCGCCCCTGCCCCGGTTCCACGGAGATCATGGACTACCTGCGCACGGCCGCCAGACGACTGGAGCAATACCACGAGGTCACCATCCCCGAATCGACGATCGCCGCCGCGGCATTGGCCGACCCTCCGGAGGGCGAGCAGGACCAACCCCGCTTCGGGGAGGGGCTGCTGGACCTGTGGGCGTGCCGGGGGGCGATCCTGGGACGCCCGCGCATCCTGCCCCCGCAGGAAGACGACGCCCGGCCCGAGACCGCCGCCCCCGACGTCGAGCAGCTCTTCGCGGCCCTGTCCGCCACGGTCCTGGGCCAGGAGGAGGCGTGCCGCGCCGTGGCCACCCAGGTGGCACTGGGCGCCTCGGGGCTGCGCCTGGTGCGCGACCGGCCCCGTTCCGCCCTGCTGCTGGCCGGGGGCACCGGGACCGGCAAGACGCTGCTGGCGCGCACGCTCGCCGAGCAGGTCGGCAGGGGCCCCGAGCCGCTCATCCGGGTGGACATGGGATCGCTCACCTCCGACCATCTCGGCTCGGCCCTGCTCGGCTCGCCCCCCGGCTACGTCGGCTCGACCAGCCGCGGCGGCTGGCTCACCACCCGCATCGAGGCGAGCCCGCACGCCGTCCTCCTGCTCGACGAGGTGGACAAGGCCTCGCCCGTCCTGCGCGACGCCCTCCTGCTCGAGCTCCTCGGCAATGGCACGCTCACCGACTACTCGGGCAGGACGGTGGACGCCTCCGGACTGCACGTGGTCCTCACGGCCAACACCGGGGCCGAGGCCCTCACGCGCACGACGACCGGATTCGGCGACGGGCACGACCGCCGCCACAACGCCGAGGCGCAGGTCAGGCGCCTCCTGCCGCCCGAGGTATTCAACCGCCTCGACGCCCTCGTCCTCATGGCTGGCCTCGACCGCCCCCGCATGGCCGCGGTCCTCGACTCCGTCCTGGCCGACCTGTCGCGGGTGGCCGGCGCCGCCGGCTACGAGCTGGAGGTGGGGGCGCGGGTGCGCGAGCGGCTGCTCGCCGAGGCCCTCACCCGGCCCGACGGCGCCCGTCGCCTCCAGCGCACCGTGGAGCAGGCCCTCGCCGCGCCGCTGCTCGGGCGGCCCGCCGGGGCCTACCGGGCCATCGTGCAC
>ERZ772967.1614-NODE-1614-length-15322-cov-3.153730_pt1 | contig 15322 bp, 9 predicted proteins | sample MGYA00511677_ERZ772967 | MGnify/ENA primary metagenome ERZ772967 (study PRJEB29015, sample SAMEA2737931) | human oral metagenome | biome: human oral; feature: human-associated habitat; material: dental | place: China | collected 2146 ...
ACATGCAAGTTGTATGCTTTTGAAGTAAAAGAATAGTATATAATACGTATATCCGATGCTTTTCGTGTAAAAGGATAAAACTTGCATGGTATATTCCATGCTTTTGATGTGAAACACGGGAGTAGTCGATGAATGATTGCGTCCTTTTACTATAAAAGCAAGGCTTAGTCAGGTGACATACGGTGCTTTTACTATAAAAGCAAGGTATATACATGAGACGAAGATTCCTTTTACGGTAAAAGCATGTAACTGGCCATGCAAGTTGGATGCTTTCAATGTAAAAGCATGCCATATACAATCGATTTTTACCTTTGCGCGCACTGGGGTGGGGTAGGAGAGACTCGAAAGGGCGCCGACTTCACCGGATCATATTCAAAAGAGATAAGCACAGTCATGGAAGAGATTATCCAAATACAAAAACTCAGTCTGTACAGGCTGGACAACGCCTCGCATACCGATTTCCACACCACGATCGGCGGTCGCATCGCGGAGGTGGGCGCGGAAAAGCTCGGGATACCGGCGGCGTTGGCTGCGGAGTACCAGCAATGCATTCAGGAGGCGATCGAGATGATCAAGGAGACGCGCACGAGTCGCCGGACGAAGGCGCTCCAGCAGAAAGACGCCGAATGCGACCGCCTAGTGTCGTTCATCCTAGCCGTGGTGCGCGCCATGCGCCTCTCGCCCCGGGCGGAGGCGGTGGAGTCGGCCGAAGATCTGTACCTCCAGCTGCGCGTCGGCAAGCGCATCCAGGCCGAAGGGATCGGCGTCAAGCCCGCGCGTATCGAAGCGCTACTGCACGACCTGAGGAAGCCGGAACACGCGGTGCACATCACCCGACTGGGCCTCGACGAAGCCGTCGGGCTGCTGGATAAGGTCAAAGAGGAGGTGCGCGCGCTGATGAACGAGCGGTCGGAGGAGCGGATCGAGAAAAAGCGGCCGTCGCTCACCCACCTCCGCCCGAAGACGGACGAGGTCTACGGCCGCATCGTCCAGCACCTGCAGATGTCGCACTTCGTCGGCAAGCCGCCCGTCGATCGGGAGGCGATCGCCCAATTCGCCAGCTATATCAACGAACGCGTGAGCCAGACCCGCATGACGCACAAGCAGAGCCAATCCCATCGCAAGGCCCTCCGTAAGCCCAAGGCCGCGCCAATAACTCCCCCTAACTCCCCGGCCACATAACCACCGGGGCGCAGCCCCTGACTACCGCGCCGCAAGGCGCCTAACTACCCCGGCCAAAGGCCGTAGAACTACTTGATGACTATGCAACCCCTATACAACCCAGACGCCGCCCGCGCCTTCGCCCAGCGATGGGCCGGAAGGGGCGACGAGAAGAGCGACACGCAGACCTTCTGGCTCGAAATGCTCGGCCAGGTGCTCGGCGCACCCAACCCCTTTGAGTTGATCCGCTTCGAGCGCTCCGTCAAGCTCGGACACAAGTCTTTTATGGACGCCTTCATCTCGTCGACTCACGTACTGATCGAGCAGAAGAGCCTCGGCGTAGACCTCGACACGCCGCAACGCCAGAGCGACGGCACGCTGCTGACCCCCTTCCGCCAAGCGGCGCGCTACAACTCCATGCTGCCCTACTCCGAGCGGGCCCGATGGATCGTCATCAGCGACTTTGCTCGTATCCGCGTCTACGACATGGAGACGCCCGAGGCGCCGCCACGCGTCGTCACCCTGGCCAACCTCGCCGAGGAGCTCGACCGCCTCGACTTCCTCGTCAATCCCAAGGTGGAGAGCATCCGCCGGCAGGAGGAAGCGCTGTCCATCCGTGCCGGCGAGCTGATCGGGAAGGTCTACGACTTGCTCTTGCCGAACTACATCGACCCCACATCGGCCGAGACGCTCCGCTACCTCAACATGCTCTGTGTGCGCATCGTCTTCTGTCTCTATGCCGACGACGCGGGGCTCTTCGGCAAGCGGGGATTCTTCTTTCGCTACTTCGAGCCGCTGATCAAAATGCCCGAGATCTTCCGTCTCGAACTGATCCGTCTCTTCCGTGTCCTCAATACGCCGCATGACGAGCGCGACCCCTATGAACGTGCGTTCGCCAAGCTGCCCTATGTCAACGGCGGACTTTTCGACATCGCGTCCGCGGAGGCCTACGCCTGGCAGGTACCTATGTTCAGTCCCGAAGCCATTCATGCGCTGATGATCGATGCCTCGGAGGGATTCGACTGGAGCGGCATCTCGCCCACCATCTTCGGCGCCGTGTTTGAGAGCACCCTCAACCCCGAAACGCGTCGCACGGGCGGCATGCACTACACCTCGGTGGAGAACATTCACCGCGTCATCGACCCGCTCTTCCTCGACCGCCTGCGCGACGAGTTTGACAACCTCAAAGCCATCGCCGAACCGCGTCGTCGCCGTCGGGAGCTGCTGGCCTTTCAGGAGCGCATAGCCGCTATGACCTTCTTCGACCCCGCCTGCGGCTCGGGCAACTTCCTGACCGAGACCTACCTCTCGCTCCGTCGCCTCGAGAACGAGGTGGTGCGCGCCGCGGCTGTCGACACGGCCGACATGGCCGTCCTGGGCGAGGCCTTCACGCCGATCCGCGTCTCGATCGATCGCTTTTACGGAATCGAGATCAACGACTTTGCCGTCGTGGTGGCGCGCACCGCGATGTGGATCGCCGAGACGGGCATGAAGCGCGAGACGGCCTCCATCGTCCACCACGACCTCGACTTCTTCCCCCTCCGCTCCGAGGCGCATATCGCCGAAGACAACGCCCTGCGCCTCGACTGGCGCACCGTCTGCCCCGCGCCGGACTACATCATCGGCAACCCGCCGTTTGTGGGTTATTCGTTGCAGTCGAAGGCGCAGAAGGAAGATCTGCTTTCGGTTTATGTAGATGAATCGGACAAGCCCTACAAGGCCACGGGTAAGATCGACTACGTGGCCGGCTGGTATTTCAAGGCGGCCGAAATGATGCAAGGCACGCCGATCCGCGCCGCACTGGTGTCCACCAATTCTATCACGCAGGGCGAACAGGTGGCTCTTATCTGGAAGCCGCTTGTCGATCGATTTGGCATTCATATCGACTTTGCCTACCGCACCTTCCGCTGGGACAGCGAGATGGCCGAGACGGCGCATGTGCATTGCGTGATTATCGGCTTCAGCACGGCGCCGAGCGACGCGCCCCGCCGGATTTACGTTAGCAAGGATGATTATATTGAAGTCAAGCATATCAATTTCTATTTGATAGAGGCAGAGGATGTCTTTGTGGAAAGTCGGCCGAAGCCACTTTGCGAGGTGCCGGAGATGACGACAGGTAACCGACCGGCTGATGGTGGACACCTGATTATTGAGGGAGAGGATTACGCCGCCTTTATCAAGAAGGAACCCGGTGCGCTGCCTTATATAAAGAAGCTGGTCGGTGCCGAAGAATTCATCAATAACAAACCGCGTTACTGCCTCTGGTTAGTAGGTGTCAGCCCAGCGGTAATCCGGAAGCTGCCATTAGTGCTTCAGCGTGTGGAGGCGTGCCAGCCAGCTGGTCGTGCATGTCACGCAGGTTGAGCGTGGTCAGGTAGCGATCGCTGTAGAAGGTGTCGAAGTGCGAACCGAGTACGGTGTTTTTCCACACGCCTTTGGAGGGGACACTGGTGCCGCTCTCTTTCGATTCGGACATGACGGCGATGACGTTGAAACGGCCTTTGAGCGACTTGAAGGGCTCGTGAGCAAAAAGCGCGTCGTTGGCCTCGGTGGCGTGGGCGATAAAGTCGTCCATGTCTTCCTTGCGATACCCTTCAGCGATGTAGGCGATGTGCATACACTTATTCGTGTCTGCGGCCTGCATGAGGGTCTTGTAGGGCGTCACTTCTTTCTCGCCGATGTGCTTGATGAGGATGTCAGACGGTATCACGCGATGGGTGTAGCTGACCAGGACGTCGAGGCGGCTGGTGCGCAGCTCCACGGTCACGTCGACCGTATCCTTGGGCATAGGCAGGAGGAAGACGTTCTCGAACGATTTCCTCACCTGCTTGGCTTCCGGGTAGGCGAGCCACTCTTGAAAGAGGGTGGAGAAGGAGTTTTTGTAGATCACGCGACCGTCTTTCGATCGGACGGTGATGTCGCCGTTGCCCGCAGTAGGGACTTCGGCCAGGTTTTGTCGTTTGCCATACCAGCGAGGGATAGCGTTCAGTCGGATAACGGAGATCTCTTGTTTGTTGACATCTCCCGTAAAATCGTAGTCGATGCGCAATGTCCGATCTTCAAAATAGTCATTGAAGTTCTGCGCGGAAGCCGCGGTGGCTCCACAGACAATACACATGGCCAAGAGTACCTTTTTCATACGGGGCATTTGTATTTATTGCGTTAAACTTGAATTATAACTTTGCGCCAAAGGTAAAGGAAAAGCCTTCGAACAATTGCAAGAATGAATCACTGAAAAATGCGCCACAGCCCGAAACTTATCCTGCTTTCTCCTCGCAACTCACTCTCTCTCACAGCCCTTATCGGGCTTTCTCCGGTATAATAAAAATGAAGCCCAGGGCGGCGCTTCCCTCTCTCCGCAGCCTGCGGGAGACGTCCGTAGCCCTACAATTGTCTCCTGCAAACTGCGGGGAATGTTCGTAGCCCTACGGAGTATCTCCTGCAAACTGCGGGAGATGTTCGTACATCTACGATAGGCCCAAACAAATTGCAGGAGATGTTTGCCCCCCTTCGAATAGGGGCCACAAAGAAGCGGCGCCCGCCTCTCACTGTTGGAGGGGAGCGCCGCTGATGGAGTAATGGCCAGAAAAAGCAGAACTATTTCGCTTGATAGACGTAGCTGAAGGTTACGACGCCGTTCTTCTGCCCCGTGGCGTCGCTGTAGTCCGTGAACTTCAGCTTGGCGTTGGCGCCGCTCTTGAACTTCACGACGTAGACTTTCTCCGAGAGCTTGTAGGTGTAGGGCGGCATGGTGCCGGTCGGGGTGCGGATCAGCCAGCCGCCGAGGGTGGCGTTGAGGGTTTCTTCGTCCGCATAGCCAACAATGCCTTGCATCATCTTCGACATGTCTGTGATTATGCGCTTTCGAACCAGCGTATCGGGCTTGTAGCCAGCGGCGGGCAGGCTGGTCACTTTGTCCAGCTCTGTCTCTGTGGTGGCAACGGCTTCGCCTGCGTTGGTCTTGACATCAAAATAGTGGATGGCGATGTGCCACTTGATTTTCACGTCTGCTTCTGATCCCTTGGCGGGGGTGTGACTTATCACAGTGTCTTCTTTATAAGACGTCCAGCTGCTAAAGTCGCGATGTACTTCTGTCTCGCCTGTTTCGAGGTTGATGTAGGTCCAGTCGGCATAGTTCGTGGCGTCGACGGTCATCTTCTTCGTCACGCCTTGATCCGGCTTGGGTTGCGGTTGAGGCTTGTCATCGCCACATCCAACCATCATTGTCATACTACACGCCATGAGCGCGAGCATCATCAGGTGCTTCATTTTCATCATTTCGTCAGGTTTTTATTGGTTATTAACGGCCGCAAAAGTAGAGGCGCCCGTAGGGGGTCACAATCCCAATTAGGGGGGATTTCGGATTGGCGCAATCACCGAAATTCGGGACGCACCGAACGCAAAGCGGGCGGATCCGCTTCATTGCAGACCCGCCCGCAGACTGATTCTCGTCGTTCCATTCACCGCTACTTGTTCGCTGGATGATCATAGGGGCCGGTGCGAACGTCCCAATACATCTTGGAGTAGTAGTTGTTCGTGCCTCCTTCGAGCTTCGATACGGCAGCGTTGAAGTTCTCGCCGTTCAGCGTACTCTCGTTCGTGGGGTACTTCACGCGGGGGATGATCATCCCCTTGGTGTCGGAGAGGGGGCTGAACTTGATCGTGTTACCCTTAGGCCCGATGAGGGAGACCTCACCCGGACGAATGAGCTGGTCGGGATAGCCCGTCCGACGGATCTCGACCCAAGCCTCGGTGCCGTTCATATAGAGGTCGATGTACTTCTGGAGGGCCACCGCCTCAGCGTCCACCTTCTTTGAGACGGCGTCGACGTATTTGTCGAGGTCTTCGGTGGAGATGGGCTTGCCGTTCAGCGTGGTCCAATACGTGACGGAGGCGCGGACGCCCGTCTTGTATTCATCGGCCGAGAATCCTTTGTATTCACTGAGGATGAACTGCAGTTCGGCGTAAGTCATGATGGGCACAGCGAAGTCCTTGGAGAGGTGAATGGGCGGGTTGCTGTACCAACTCGGCGCTATGTTGCGATAAGCAGAAGACATATCACCGCTGGCGATGCCGAAGGGGATGCCGATGTATTTTCCATCACGCGACGTGGTGTAGACCTCCAGTCGAGGGTCTACGACGCCTGCCCAGGGGTGCGACTTCTTGTTGAGCGTATCGGGTTGCCCCTTGAGGATGTCCATGAAGGGCCGCGCAATGGTGAAGTCGTTACGCTGGGAGACGAAAAAGCCTTCGTAGAACTGGCAGTAGTCCTGCCCCGTGGTGGAATACTTGAAGACGGCGTTGTCAGCATTGCTTTCGAAGACGCCATCCTTGAGCGCCTCGGCGATGTAGGTCTTCCAGTTGCTGTCCACCTTAGAGAGGTGGATGGCCAGGCGGCACTTGAGGCTGTTGGCAAACTTCTTCCACTTCGCGGCGTCGCCCTTGTAGATGATGTCGCCACCGATGAAGGCCTTCTCATTGACATTGATCATCTGCGAAGCCTCGGTCAGCTCACGGATCATGGCGGCGTAGATGTCCTTCTGGTCGTCATACTTGGGGTGATAGACGTCCTGGATCAGTTTGCCAGCCTCCGAGTAGGGCACATTGCCCCACGTGTCGGTGATGATGGAGAGCATCCAGACCTTCATGATCTTGGCGGCTGCGATCTGGTTCTTGTTGTTGCCATAATTGACCGAGATGGCTGCCTTCTTCGGGTCGGTGTTAAGCTCGATGATGCGATCCATGTAGTAAAGGTTACGGTAGAAGCTATTGAAGTAACCGTTGTTCACTGATTCACGAATCTGATAGCGATCCTCCTCCGTGTAGTTGCGTTGCGCCCAATACTGGCTGTAGGTGAGGCATTGGCGGGCGCTGAACCAGTTGTCGTAGACGTCGTCCATCATGTGCTTTTGGGCGCCGCTCATCAACATGTGCGAGGGAACCTCTACGGGGTTGTTAGGGTCGACGTTCGTCGTTTCCAGCTTCTCGCACGAAAGGGCAAAGACACCAGCCACGACGGGCAGAACGAGGTATTTATATGTTGCTTTCATCACTGCAAATTCTTAGGTCGTTAAAATTTCAAGTTCACGTTGAATCCGAAGTTCGCCACCGAAGGCAGTGCGCCGCCTTCGATACCCTGAATGTTTCCAGAGCCGGTGACGATCATTTCCGGGTCGAAGTGCTTCGTATCCGGCCCCCAAACGGCCAGGTTACGACCGTAGGCCGATACGCGTACGGCTTTGAAGAAGGCGTCCTTCTTCTTGAGCGGAATGGTGTAACCGATGTTGATCTCGCGGAGCTTGACGTAGTCCGATCTGAGCACATTCTGCGCTGCGGGGCCTGAGTTATGGTCGTTGCCGTACTGCTTGGCTGAGATCTTGGTCGTGTTGGGCGTTCCGTCTTCGTGCACGCCCTCGAGGACGATACCGTTTTCACGGATGCCGTTGGCGGCGGACTCTTCGAGCATACCGGAATACATTCCCCAGAGGTAAGACGTGGAGAAGTAGTGGCCGCCCTTAGAGAAGTCCAGGAGTACGCTCAGGTCGATGTTGCCCAAGCGGAAGGTGTTGCTCCAGCCTCCGGTGAAGTCGGGGAAGATGCTGCCCAAGTTCACGTTGCCGTCGGTGTACATATAGCGTCCTTCGGCGTCGATCAGCTTGTTGCCGTTCTTGTCATACTTATAGTCCGTACCCATGATCACGCCATAGGCCTCGCCCTTCATAGCGCCAATCTCCACCTTGAACGGTGCGGTGGCGATGCGGTAATAATCGACCACCATCTCCTTCACCTTGTTCTTGTTCGAGGCCAACGTGAGGGCCGTCTCCCAGGTGAAGGTGCGGCTACGAATGGGCAGGACTTTCACCATAAGCTCCATACCCTTGTTTTCGATCACGCCACCGTTCACCACGCGGAAGGTGTAGCCCGTAGTCCCTGAAACGGACAGCGGCACGATCTGATCCTTCGTTTGGCTGGCGTAGACCGTAGCTTCGAGGCTGACCCGGTTGTCGAAGAGCGAGAGTTCGAGTCCGGCCTCGAAGGAGTTCGTCGACTCGGGCTTCAGGTTCTCGTTTTTGAGCGTATTGCTAACGACGTAGCCCGGTGTGGAGGGGTCGACATGGGTGTACTGCGTCATGGTGTTGATCACCTGATACGGATCGGTGTCGTTACCCACCTGGGCATAGCCGAGGCGCAGCTTTCCGAAGTTGAGCCACGTGAGCTTATTCTTCAGCAGTTCCGAGAAGACAAAGCTACCCGTCACCGAGGGATACATATAGGAATTGTTGCCCACGGGCAGCGTCGACGACCAGTCGTTACGCAGCGAAGCATCGAGATAAAGCATGCTGCGCCAGCCGAGCGTTGCGCTGGCAAAGACGGAGTTGATGGCCTTCTTGAGCTGGTAATTCTCGGCCGTGGCGGGCGAGACGGAGTTGCTCATGTTGTAGAAGTCCGCAATGGCCAGTCCGCCCACGGTGCGACCGTACGTCATCTCGTAGTGGCGTTTCATCAGGTTGGCGCCCAAGTTGGCGTTCACGGTGAGGTCGCTCACGGTCTGGTTGTAGAGGAGCATGAACTCGTTGTTCAGCTCGTACTGCTGGCGGGCGGTCTCCTTGTATTGGGACTGCTCTTGCGAGTAGACGGCGTTACGCTCGAACTGCTTGTCGGCGAAGAAGTCCAGGTTGGCCTTGTATTGGAACTTCAGGCTGGGCAGGATATGGTAGACGAAGCCCACGTTGCCATAGACGCGGTTACGGGTATCGTTCTGATAGTTCTCGTAGCGACTCCAATAGGGGTTGTTGGCGTAGGCAGGGCGCGGATCGTTCCAGTCACTGCGGTTCCAAGTGATCTGCGAGCCGTCGATGGGACTCTTGTAGAGGGCCTCGAGCTCCTTCATGTCCAGCTGGCGGTGGCCCCACTGGATGAATTTCTCCATCACGTTGTTGTTGTCGTAACCCGTCTGCGAACGGCCGCGAGCGGCGGAGTTGAAATAGGTCACGTTGGTCATCACCTCCAGCTTTTTATTGGCGCTGGTGGTCGAGGCGGAGACATTGAAGACGTTCTTACGCAGCGAGCTGTTCGGCATGTAACCGCTAAGCTCCGAGTTGGTGTAAGAGACACGTATGGACGAGCGGTCCGTAGCCTGCGAAATGGCGACATTGTTCGTGAACGAGACCCCGGTCTTGAAGAAGGTCTCCACGTCATTGTCCGGAGTCTTCCAGGCGGACGTCTTCGGGTTGCCCACCTGACCACCGATTTCCCAGCGCGCCAGGTCGGCCCATGAGAGCACCTGTTGGTTGTCCAGCTTCGGCCCCCAGCTTTCGTCCGTGGCATAGTCCGGATAGAGGTACTTCTGCCCGTTGATCATCACCTCGGTAAACTTGTCTTCGCCACCACCGCCATAGAGCTTTTGCAGCTTAGGCAGTTTGTTAACCACTTCGAATCCCACGGCGGTGTTGAACGTAATGCCGTAGCCTTCGTTCTTCGCCCCCTTCTTGGTGGTGATCATCACGACGCCGTTCGTGGCGCGTGAGCCGTAGAGGGCCGATGCGTTGGGGCCCTTGAGCACGGAGATGCTTGCGATGTCGTCCGGGTTGATGTCCTGGATCAGGTTGCCATAGTCATAGCCACCTCCACCGCGGGCGGTGCTATACTGGTCTCTGCCCGCGCTACCTGCGTCGTTAAAGCCTTGGCCCTCGATGGGCACGCCGTCGATCACGAAGAGGGGCTGGTTGTTGCCCGATATAGAGCTCGTGCCGCGGATCAAGATCTTCGACGAGCCACCCATAGATCCCGCACCGCCGGCGATCTGCAGACCGGCCACTTTACCCTGCAACGCATTGATCGGATTGCTGACTCCACCACGCGATTTCAACATTTCATCGCCACCCACCTCGGTCACGGCGTATCCAAGCGCCTTCTTTTCTCTCGATATGCCGAGGGCGGTGACCACCACCTCGTCCAGCGCCAGATTCGCGCGAAGCACCGTTGTCACGTGCTTATCCGAGATGGGAATTTCTTCTGATCGCATCCCCACGTAGGAGATGATCAGGGTTTTGGCAGAGGCGGGTACGTTCAGCGTATAGCGTCCGTCCATGTCTGTGACGGTGCCCGCGTTTGCGGCGCCTCTGACGGTGACTGCTGCGCCGATGATGGGTTGCCCATCCTCATCGGAAATCACCGTTCCACTCACTTTCACCGTTTGGGCTACGGTCCACCCTATACCTATGAGGAGGTATAGGAGAATCATTGTAATCCTTTTCATAGAAACTCTCGTGTGTTAGTTAATAGTCAGCTTAAATTTCTCATATCTCGACGGGGCAAAAATAGAACATCATTTGAGAAAATACAACTTTTGAGTGATATTTCTTCGTTTTTATCTTTGATTCGATTTCAATTCATCAGCGAAACGCGCTCTTTAGCTTACAGTTTAGAACCCATCGAGAGCTGAGCCGACGGAGTGGCTTTCACAAGCATTTATCTCGACAAGCAACCTTTTACGCGTCGCTCGCAACGTATTTTCACCCACGAGCAGCTGCCCGAAAAAGGCCTTCGGCGTAATTTATTTCCCCAGCAAATGGCCGGGCGGAGCCATTAATGGGTTTCTATTCGTAAGCCACGGAGTGGAATCTGCTTATAATCGGATTTTATTCGGCGGCCACGATCCGCAGGGCGCCCCTCTCCTACTCTCCATTGGCGGCCCATTTCTGCCGGTGGCTCCTATATATATAATGTATAGGGGCAGCGGAGAGAAAGTTGTTCGTTTTTTTGTTGGGTTTGTTTATCGGTCACAAATAAAAGGTTACATTTGCGGTGCATAAAGCAGAAAAGAGATGACTCAAACAATCAAATACCCTCAGACGATGAGCTACACAGCCCCCAGAGCTGCGAAAAGGATCATGCCTTCACGGCTACGACCGCTCCGTGGCTCCCGATAGACTTTCAATTTGCCATGCCATGAACGATTCAGCTGTATTATATATGTACGCGCAGACCTACGGCGCCTCGGCCGCTTTCGCCGGAGACGCCACAGCCCACTTCGGGCGCGCTGAAGCCTCAGTCGGACAGTCGGACGGGCGCCCCCACTCAGGAGGCGCCCCCGATGGACTCTCCGTCGTGTGCTTTGATCACCTGATGGCCCCCGTCGGATTTTCCAGCGAGAGCCCCCACCGTTCCGCCGCTCCCGTCGTAAATTCCGATGAGAGCCGCCTGCACCCAGTCGCCCTTGTCGTAAAGTACGATAAGAGCCGATTGCACTCAAGCGCCCCTGCTGGAGAGTCCGACAGGAGCCGCTTATGCTCAGACACCCCCGTCGGACTCTCCAATGAGGCGTCTTTTTGCTCAGACACCCCCGTCGGACTTTTTTCGGGGGGATGATGTAGCCCGGTGGCCCCGGTCGGAATATCCGGCGGTGGGCCTATCGCGGTCAGGCGCTGCTATCGGAGCACGTGGCAGCCGCCCCATTCATTGTGGTGCTCCAGTCGGGCCGTTCGACGTGAGCGCGGGATCGACAGCCGTCCGCGGCAAAAAATGCTGCGAAGGCCGTCGGCGCCTCCCCGCCCCTCGGGCCGCTTCCGACATTTACCCTTTCACATTAGTGTTAAGCCAAAAACGTTTATGTCCATGAAACCTGTAAAGGCTATAGACAAAACAATGAGTGGGCAGTACCAACTGGACCTGCACACAGATTATCAACAACGCCTCTATGGCGTGATCTCGAAAATCGAGCCGGAGAAAATCTTCCTCGACGCAGCCGACATCGCTCGGTGGCACACGGGGATCGAATCCGAGAGCGAAATTGCCCGTGAGGGGCGCGCTTCCAAAGAGTCTGAATCGATCAAGAAGAAGGACGAGGAGCGCGACGAGATCATCACGGCCCTGTTCCAAGAGATTCGGCAGGCCGACAAGTCTCCCATCCCCACCCGCCAGGCCTCGGGCCACGTGCTGCGACTGATCGTAGACACCTACAAGGGCCTGCAGAGCGAACGCTGGGCCGGAAAGACGGCTCACATCAACGGCCTGCTCAACGACCTGGGTAAGCCCGAGTCCGCAGCCGCGGTGACGGCCATCGGAGTGAGCCAACTCGTGACCATGCTGCGCACGGCCAACGACGAATTCAACACCCTGCGTGAGTCGCGATCGTCGAAGGCGGCCGGCATCAACCTGCCCTCCAGCGCCTCGGTGCGGAAGGCTAACGACCAGATGACCACCGACATCTTTTTCCACATCCAAATGGCCTACTCAATGGCCACCAACGAGGCGGAACGGAAGGTGGTCGGCGAATTGATCGACCAGATCAACCAGCGTATCCGTGAAGCCAAAGCCACCTTTAACCAGAGCGAGGCCCAACGGAAACGTCGCGACAAAAAGCGGAGGGGCAACGACCCCGACATCCGTTTACCGGAGGACGAGAAGCCCAAGAAGCCCGACGGGCCGAAGGATCCAAAAGATCCCAAGGACCCGAAGGAGCCCAAGAAGCCGGAGACGCCCGGTGGTGGCGAGCCGCCCAAGAAACCCGACGAGAAACCCAAGCCGGGTGGCGACGGTGGCGGCCCAGATATCCATCTGCCGGAGGAATAGGCGGAGCGATCTAAGAACGATTTGTTGAACAACTCAACCAGCCGGGTACATATGGAGGCGACTCACATGTATCCGGCTTTTTCATACCCCGCTTCGTCGCCCGATTTGCACCCATTTTCGCCACGGTATTGCACAGGCGGGGGGGGGCGATATTTGGGGCCGTTATTTACGCTAAAAACATCACGACAATGAAGCACTACTTCCTTTTCCTTATTGCATGGCTGAGCCTCTCGCTCTCTGTGGCTCACGCCCAACATCACGCCTTCAGCGGCCGAGTGACGGACACGCAGCGTCAGCCCTTGGTTGGCGTGCGCGTGCTGCTCTCCCGCGGCGATTCGCTCATGGCTGCCTGCCTGACGGACGCAAAGGGGCGCTTCGCATTGTCCGATCTGCCGGCCGACACGTTTCGCTTGCAGATGATTTTTCCCGGCTTTACGACGATCGAGGAGACGTGCCCCCTGACGCGCGACCTCCACACGACGTTCGTCATGAACGAGGAGATGACCGGGCGGCTGGACGAAGTGACCGTCACCGCCTCGGCCTCGGGCGTCGTTCGTCGCACAGCCACCGGCGAGGTGTTCCGCCTCTCCGACTCTGCCCGCGCCTCGGGCGACCCCTACCGTGCCCTCCGCGAGATTCCCCGCCTCGCCGTCAATGAGTCGCTACAAACCGTCAGCATGATAGACGGCAGCCAGCTGCTCGTGCTCATCGACGGCCGCATGGTCAATTCGGGCATCACGCCGATCGATCCGAAGGACATCGAGACGGTGGAGCTGATCGACGCCGTCGGCGCCCGCTACGTACAGATGGGCGTCCGCCACATCCTCAACATCCGTCTCAAGAAGAAGCGCGACCCGTACCTCTTCTTCGAGGCCGCCACACGTCACGACATCCCGCGGCGCCACAGCTTCGGCGTCGTCTATTTCGAAGTCGGCAATCCCAAGGCCTCGCTCTACGGACGCGCCGTAGCCGAGGGCACGCACCACGACGACAGCCGCATCGACTCTCGCCAGAGCGACGTGAGGTACCTCAAGACGTACAACGGCCAAACGCGCAGCAACGATGGCTCCCTGATTGGCGAACTGCTCTTCAAATGGAGCATGTCGCCGCGGGACTATTGGGCGCTGCATGCCTACGGGTGGAAGAAGCACAAGACTTCCGAGTCGAATGGGCAGGGGGAGCTACGTATGAACACGCCCGGCGCCTTCACGTATGAAGGGTACGACAAGAACGACGCCTATGTCCTCACCTCGAGCCTCTACTACCTGCACGACTTCTCCGACCGCCGACGCTTCGAGGCCACCCTCGACTACAACCGCAACAGCGACACGGACGACGGCGATCGCCGCGAGGTGTACGTCGCCCCCCATCCCTTCATCACCGACTATAGCTACGACAACCGACGCACCTCGGCCGGCCTCAATGCCGACTATTCCGCCTCTTGGGGCGAGGCCAGCAGCCTGAACCTCGGCACCACGCTGCGCGGCGTCAGCGACCGCGTGGAGAAGTTCAGCTACCGGCCCGTGCCCGTTTTCCGCCACCGCGAGTGGAACGGCTACGTATACGCCTCCTTCAGCAGCCGACTGGGTCGACTCTACTACATGGCTTCAGCCGGCCTCGAGGCCATCCGACTGACCGCCGGCGACGCAACGAACGCCTACCTCAAGCCGCGCATCTCCACCAGCGCCACGCTCAACCTCGGCGCCGGACACTCCACACGCCTCTCCTACACGCTCACCAACCGCGCCCCGTCGATCGGGCAACTCAACCCCTACAACACCTCCACCGATCCGCTCGTCATCACCCGTGGCAACCCCGCGCTGCAGCCCGAACAGTGGCACAACATCGCCCTCTCGCACACCTACGGCCGCGGCGGCCTCTACCTCATGCCCGCCGTCTATGTCGACTTGGCCTCGGACCTCATCCAGGCCCACGCCTACAACGACGTCAGCCACTTCGTCCGCACCTACCGCAATGCCGGACGTTACGCCACGCTCTCGGCCGGCGGCATGATCCAGTATCGCTTCAAGGACAACCGCGGCAGCGCCTACATCAGCGCCTACCACATCGAAAACTACTTCGAGGGCCTCTCGCCCCGCCGCAGCCTTTCGCTCGGTGCCGGCGCATGGTACACGTGGGGCCGCTGGTACGTGGGCGGCGACATCTCCTACCGCAACTACACCTACACGCCTTTCTCGCGCACCCGCCAGCTGACGCCTGAATACTCGCAAGTGCAGGTGAACTACAACTTCACGAAGGACTTCTACATCGCCCTGGCCCTCCCCTACTTCATCGGACGGCTCGCAACCGAGACCAACACGCGGGCGGACAGCTACTCGGCCTACTTCCGGCAAGAGATGATCAGCCAATCCTTCCGCCCGTGGGTGCTGCTGCGCTATACGATCCGCCGCAACGTCAAGTCGAAGATCCGACTCGACAACGTCGTCCACAGTCGCGAGGAGGGCATCTCGTTATAGGCCTCTCATCAAAGCGAGGTGCAGCCGACGACTGCCACGTAGCCATCGGTCGCACCTATTTTCTGAGGGAGATTCACCCATTTTCGCCACGGTATTGCACAGGCGGGGGG
>ERZ772967.1615-NODE-1615-length-15314-cov-5.823252_pt1 | contig 15314 bp, 17 predicted proteins | sample MGYA00511677_ERZ772967 | MGnify/ENA primary metagenome ERZ772967 (study PRJEB29015, sample SAMEA2737931) | human oral metagenome | biome: human oral; feature: human-associated habitat; material: dental | place: China | collected 2146 ...
TTAAATTTAGCGACGCGGAATTTTTGAGCGCCGTATTTTGCGACATGGAATTTTCACTCGTAAAATTTCTCTGCGTTGGATCTTCAGTGGAATTTTCACTGGCGAAGCTTTGAGACGCGACGTCTTGCTGCGTAAAGCTTTGCGGCGCGGAATTTTGCTCGGAATTTTCTATTTTAAAATTCTGCTCCGCCGAATTTACAGCAAAATTTAAAGACGCGCTTTGCTTCTCGCCGCCGATCTTTTGCGAGAGCTGCGCGTCAAGAAGCTTTGCGAAGCTTTTTTTATCGAAAGGCTCAAAGCAGTCCGCGATCGCGTCCTCATCCAGCACCCGCACCAGCGCCGCTACGTCTGGGATCGTCTCGCAGTCGAATACGCAGATATAATCCTTTTTCATCAAGCTCCTTCCTGGCGGTTTTACCGCTTTTTTCAAAAACGGCTCTGAAATAATCCTCTATCTCCATGCCGTTTTTAGGTATGCTCGCTAGACCTAGCTCCTCGCTCATCCAAGGTTCTCATCGCCGCTTCCAATCTTAAAATTTTACGCTGCCGTATTTTCGCGGCAAAAGGGGCGTGCGCGGAGGCGGGCAAATTTCGCTACCACTCGCTGCGGCGTAATTACCGCGAACAAAAGCGCGCCGGTCGTTAAATTTATCCTTGGATCAAGCGCCTAATGTCTGGCAAAATCTCGCCGGACGCCTCGCAAATCCTGCTTCGCAGCACGCTAAAATCGCCGCAGTAATCGCCCAGAAGCTGCAAAATATCGTCTCTGATGGCTTGCGAGCGCTCGCTCAGAAGCAGCTCCTGCAAAAGGGCGAAAATTTCGCTCTCATGCGCCAGCGTGCAGCCGTAGTAGGGATCAAGGTAATAATCTAGACACAACAAGAGCGAGGCTTTCTCGGCCTCATCATCACCTCGCAAAACGGCGGCGATGCCCTCTATGCCGCCCTCTGCTATGGCTTTGTGCCTAGCCTCGTAATAGACCGTGCGCGTCAAATTTTGCCCTTTTTGCACGCCGCTTTACTCGGTCTTGGCCGCTTCCCACGCAAAGATCGTCTTGCCCTCGGCGTCGGTCGCCACGTCGCCCATGCCCATGATGTTGTAGCCGCAGTCGACGTAATGCACCTCGCCTGTCACGCCGCTAGCTAGATCGCTGAGCAGGTACATCGCGCTTTTGCCGACGTCTTGAGTCGTGACATTGCGCTTGAGCGGCGCGTTGATCTCGTTGTAGCGTAAAATCATCCTAAAATCGCCGATTCCGCTTGCCGCAAGCGTCTTAATCGGGCCTGCGCTGATAGCGTTTACGCGGATACCGCGCGCGCCAAGATCGTGAGCGAGGTAGCGCACGGAGCTTTCAAGAGCCGCTTTTGCGACGCCCATGACGTTGTAGTGAGGCACGAATTTCGGCCCGCCAAGATATGTAAGAGTTAGCACAGAGCCGCCCTCTTTTAGCACCGGAAGCACCGCGCGCGTGAGGCTTAGCAGCGAATACACGCTCGTGCCCATCGCGATATCAAAGGCCTCCTTGGTCGTGTTTACAAACTCGCCCTCTAACGCTTCTTTTGGCGCATAAGCTACCGCATGCACGACGAAATCTATCTCGCTTAGGTCTGCTTTGATACGATCCGCAAGGCCGTCTAGGTGGGCTTGGTTGTTTACGTCGAGCTCGTAGACGAATTTGCTCCCAAACTCCTCCGCGATCGGCTCTACTCGTTTTTTCAGCGCGTCGTTTAGATAGGTAAACGCCATCTGCGCACCCTGCGCGTGACAAGCTTCGGCGATGCCGTAAGCGATAGATTTGGCGTTAGCGACGCCGACGATGAGGCCTTTTTTGCCTTTTAAAATCATTATTTCTCCTTTCTATTTTGCTTGGCTTTTGAGCGCTTTTTGGCGATTTTGTTAAAATTTTGCTCGGCAGACTATATGTCTAGCCTACGCAAAATTTTAACTGCAAAGCCCCAAAAATCATCTCAAAATCCTTCGCAATTTGACTTAAAATTCTATAAACTAAAATTCTCAAAATCTCGCGAAACGCCAAATTTTAAACGCAATTCGATAGCGGCAGTATCGCAAAGCTAGACTAGGCGACTTAAAATTTTGCGACGGGAGTTACCCTATTAGGTAATGACCGAGCAAAATTTTAAGGCAACGAAGTATAGCGATGCGAGACGACGCGTATAAGTTCCAAAAAGCTAGAGGCGTCCCAGCTCGCCGTCCCCACTAACACCCCGTCGCAACCTCTTATCGCGCAAATTTTTGCGATATTTTCAGCATTCACGCTGCCGCCGTAAAGTAGCGGCGCGGGGCTTTTAGCACGCAAGAAATTTAGCATTCTTTCGATCTGCTCGCACTGCGCGCTTCTGCCCGTGCCGATCGCCCAGACAGGCTCGTAGGCTAGTACTAAGCTCGGATATTTTAGATCGATACCCTCAAGCTGCGCCGCTACGAAATCCTCGCTGCGATCTTGCGCAAATGCCGCCTCATCCTCGCCGACGCAAAAGACGATGCGCCAGCCCTGCGCTGCGGCAAAACCGAATTTCTCTCTTATCAGCTCCGCGCTCTCGCCCAAAATAGCGCGCCGCTCACTATGTCCGATAAGAACGGTTTTGATGTCAAATTCCGCCAGCATATCGCCGCCGATCTCGCCCGTAAAGCTGCCGTGCGCGGCAGGATAGAAATTTTGCGCGCCTTGAGTAAAATTTTTCACTTTCGCGCAAAATGCGCTAGCAGGAGGAAAAACCAAAATTTCATCCTCGCGCGAAATTAGGCCCGCTAAGCCTTCATCTAAAGCTTTAGCGTACCGCTCAAAGCTAGCGCGGGTATGGTTGCATTTAAGATTCGCCGCCAGTATCATCGCAGCTCCGTTTTAGCAGTAAGCACTCGCACGCCCGGCAGCTCCTTGCCTTCGATGAGTTCTAAGCTCGCACCGCCTCCGGTAGAAATAAAAGTCATATCATCAGCGTTGCCCGCGCGTTCGACGACATCTGCAGTATCGCCGCCGCCCACTACGGTCGTGGCGTCGCTATCTGCGATCGCGTGCGATATATGCAGGCTGCCGCGAGCGAATTTATCGATCTCAAAAACTCCCATCGGTCCGTTCCACCAGATCGTTTGTGCATCGTCTAAGGCTTCTTTAAAAAGCGCTACGGTCGCAGGTCCGATATCTAGCCCCATCCAATCGCTTGGAATTTCTTGGACGGTAACCTTTTTTGTAACGGCATCTTGCGAGCATTGCGGAGCTGCGACGGCATCGACGGGGATATAAATTTTAACCCCAAGCTCGCGAGCATTGCGGAGAATATTTTTTGCTTCCTCGATTAGATCCTCTTCGAGCAAAGATTTGCCGATGTCATATCCGACGGCTTTTAAAAAGGTAAACGCCATGCCGCCTCCGATGATGAGCTTATCGACTTTAGGAAGTAAATTTTTAAGCGCCTGAAGCTTGCCGCTTACTTTGCTGCCGCCCGTTACGGCTACGAAAGGACGCGCAGGATCTTTAATAAGGTCTTTAGCAAATTTTATCTCTTTTAGCAATAAAAATCCCGCCGCCTTATGCGCCTCATCGTAGAATTTCGTAATCGCCTCTACCGAAGCATGCGCGCGGTGGCATACGCCAAAAGCATCGTTGATATAAAATTCCGCGTAGCTCGCAAGCCTCTTAGCTAATGCTTCGTCATTTTTGCTCTCGCCCTTTTCAAAGCGCAGATTATCTAGTAGAAGCACTTCGCCCTTTTTAAGCGAATTTACTGCAGCTCCAGCTTCCTCGCCCGCGACATCGGAGACAAATTTTATCTCACGCTCCAAAAGCCTAGATAACCTCTTTACCACAGGCTTTAGGCTAAGTCTTTCTTCGTATCCGTTTTTCGGGCGCCCTAAGTGGCTGGCTAAAATTACCGCGCAGCCCTCGTCTAAGCAATATTTAATCGTAGGGATAGACGAACGGATGCGACGATCGTCCGTAATATTGCAAAACTCATCCATCGGCACGTTAAAATCGCACCTGATAAAAACGCGCGCGCCGTCTTTAAATTTCAAATCTTTAATCGAAAGAATTTCGCCCATCTTATTTCCTTCTTTTTGCCGCATATAGGGCTAAATCGATGAGGCGCTCGCTATATCCCCACTCGTTGTCATACCAGCTCATCACTTTTATCAGATTGCCGTCAATTACCTGCGTGCAGTCGCTAGCTACGATGCTGGAGTATTCTGAAGTACAAAAATCGCTGCTGACGCGGCTATCGTCGTCTACGAGCAAAATTCCTTTCATCTCTTTAGAGGCATAGCGGCGGAAAATTTCATTTAGCTCCTCAGCACTCGTCTGCTTGCGCGTTAGCACCGTTAGATCAACCATCGAAACGTTAGCCACCGGCACGCGTACAGATTGTCCGTGCATCTTACCGCTTAGCTGTGGAAGTACCTTACTAATCGCTTTTGCCGCGCCCGTCGTGGTCGGAGCGATATTAAGAGCCGCGGCGCGTGAACGGCGAAAGTCCTTGGCTTTTACATCGACTAGACTCTGTCCATGTGTATAGGCGTGAATCGTCGTCATCAGACCCTTTTCGATACCAAGCTCATCGTCTAAAATTTTTGCAATCGGAGCCAGACCGTTAGTGGTGCAGCTAGCGTTTGAGATGACGCGCTGTCCTGCATAAGCGCCCTCATTAACGCCGATTACGAAAGTAGGCGTATCATCCTTGGCAGGCGCGCTCATTACGACTACGCCGATACCGTTATCTATGAATGGCTTGCATTTTTCGCTCGTTAAAAACGCACCAGTACATTCAAGCACAGCTTCTGCACCATCGCCCGCAAAATCAAGCTCCGCAGGCTCTCTGGTGGAATAGACGCGGATCTTTTTGCCGTCTACGGCTATGCATTCGTCGCTTAGAATTTCTACTTTTTTACGAAACTCGCCGTGAACGGTGTCGTATTGAAGCAGGTATCTCGTAAGCTCGCGCTTAGCGGTATCGTTGATCGCCACAAGCTCCACATCGTCCCTGCTTAGCGCAATTCTAGCCGCGCACCTACCGATCCTTCCAAAGCCGTTAATTGCGATTTTTACTGCCATAAGGTTCTCCTTATTTGGGATGTTTTCAGCTGGAATTTTACTAAATTTGGGTTAATCTTTGATTAAATAAAAAGTCGCGAAATCTAGGATTTACTTTTTGGCTATATAATTCGCGAACTTTTTTTAAAGGAGAAAAAATGAGACGAATTGTATTCTCGTCATTAGCGGCAATCGCGATTTTAAGCGGATGCAACCAACCTAAGGCCGATACGGCTCCACAGCAAAAGCAAGAGTCTGTAGCGCATACGATCGTATTTCTACTAGGAGACACCGGAGATAAGCGCATCAGCCTTAGCTCGAACGATATGTTCGCAACGGGCGTGTTAACCGACGAAAAAGGCAAAAAGCATAATCTCAAACGCGCGGCTTCCGCAAGCGGCATAATGCTTACGAACGACGAAGGCATCGAGCTTCTTTTCAAACGCGGAGAGGGAGTGTATACACCGGGAAAAGGCAAGAAGGATATTCCGGTAACCTACACCGAGCACGAGCACAAAAGCGGCGAAATGATGTAGCCGCGGCGGGGTTAAATTTAAGCGCCCGAAAAGCGAATTAAATTTAACCCCTCGTTTCTCGTTTCGACTTCTTTATCCATAGCAAAATTTAACTCTCGTTTCGGTCTCTTTGATCTGTGATGAAATTTAACCTTTTATTTTCGCTTCTTTCGTCTACGCAAATTGAGCTTTTTTTGTAAATTTGAGCTCGCGTGCGTTAAAAAATAAGCTCCGCAAGCCCGAAATCCTCAAATTTTAAAAATCTCCATTTAATTTGCGCTCTACCTACGAATTTTTAGTTTTCAACCGAATTTCACTTCAAATTCGCTAAACTGCGCTGAAATTTTAGCAGGCCGGTGCAAATACGGCGCAAAATAGATCATTTAGCGAGATTGCCGCATGGATAGCATTAAATTTTACCTAAACGATTACGAAATTGAGGGTGAAAGCTTTACCGAAGTCGTCGTTGCGATAAACGGCGAGCCTCTGCTCGAGCTAATTAGGCGGCGCGAGCAAAGCTTTGCCGCAAAGGACGGGCAGGCTAGCATCGCGGGAAGCTATGCTTATTTGAGCTTGATCGATTTTGAGGAGCTATTTTTGCGCGCCGCGCTTGAGGCTGATCTGGCGCAAGATGAGCGAGATGCCGTGATACTGGGCTGTCCGTGCGGGATCTGGAGCTGCTGGTATCTCGCGCTTAGGGTTAAATTTGAAACGGAGACGGTTAAGCTTTACGAGTTTAAAAACCCGCGCCGCAAAGATTGGCAGTATGGGCTTGAGTTTAAATTTGACCGCGTGAGCTTTGTGAGCGAAATTTCTAAAATCGCCTCTTTTAATAAGCTCTAAAATTCAGTAAATTTTAACGGCACGCTCGAAACTGCGCCGAAACAAACTTACCTTTTCCTCGGCAAAATTTAGCTTTAAAGCGGAATAGCTGCCGCGCAAGCTCATAAGATTAAAATTTTCGCCTTGCCGCTTCGCAAAACCTCAAGCAAAATATCATAAAATTTACCCAGCCTTAGCTTTAAAATTCCGCCCCTTTTGATAATCACGAAGACCTGTCCGCCTCGCTCGCCAAGCGCGTCGTAGAGCGCGTCCAAATTTGCGACGTATTCGGGCTCGAAATCCAGCGCTGCAGCAAACAGCGCGAAAATTTGATCTTTGCGCCTAATCTTTGCGCCGTCGATGATGATCTTTGCGGCGCGGCACGTTTTAAAATTTAAACTCATTGCACGCGCTCGAAGCTTTCATAATGATCGGCGGTGTAAAAGATCAGCCCGTCGTTTGAAAATATCAGCCGCTTCGCGCCGCGCGGGCCGCCGCGATACTCGATGTCGCACTCGCGCCAGATCCGCCCCTTTTTATCAGGCAGCCTGCGCTCGAAATTGCCGAAGCGGTCGCCGCCGATGCTCTTGCCGCGCGCGTATCGCCACAGATCACCGCCCTGCCAGCCAAGCTCGCCCGCCTGCTTTTTCGTGATAAAATTTCGTGGCAAAGAGCCCGTGCGGCGGATGTGAGCGCTTACGCACTCCCTGCTTATGCAGGGCTCGTCTGAGGGCTGATTTTTAGAATTTACGTCTGGATTTTGCGAGTTTGAAGCTTCATAATCTGCGCTGTGCCGCCTGTGGACGTCCGCCTCGTCTTTAGAATCTGCCACGGCGCGCTCGTTTTCTCGCGGATGAGATTTTAAATCTCCTAGATCTGCTCCGCCGTCTGCACTTCTTGCGCCGTCTATATTCGTGCTATATGCGCCCTTTTCACCGCTCTCATCTTTTGCGCCGGCGCCACTTGCAGGATTTTGTGAGCTTGAAATCTTACGATCGGCGCTGCTTTTGATATCTTGCGCGCCGCTTTTACGCGAGGCGGCATCCAGGGTTTTGGAGGTAAAAACCCGTTCATCTTTAGCCACCGAACCGCGCGAATTGGAGATGAAATTTAGCGCCAAAAGAAGTGCTGCAAAAATTGCGAGCGGGATCAGCTTTTTTGCCACCGCTAGCCTCTTTTGCGCGTGGCGAAGCGAAAATAGAGCACGATCGCCGCTACTATCGCGCCTAGAGCCAGCGGAGCGATCCACGGCGCGTCCTTGATATGCACATAGAGCTCGCGCACGAAATCGCCCGCGTAGTAGCTCAGTAGCCCCACCACAAGCGCCCAAATGAGCGAGCTTACGACATTGATGACACTAAATTTTAAAAATGAATATTTTGTGATACCGATCGCGATCGGCACGAGGGTTTTGAGGCCGTAGATAAATTTTTTGATTAAAATTATGCGGTCGCCGTATTTGCGAAACAAAATTTGCGCCAGAGCGAGATTGCGGCGCTGTTTGCGCAGATATGGCATGACCTCTTTTTTATTATAGCGGCTTACTAAAAATAGCCCAGAATCGCCTATGAAGTTCGATATGCAGGCGATTACGATGCATAAGACGATATTGAGCTCGCCGGCCGAGCTTAGCACGCCCGCTGCCGCAAGCGCCAAAAATCCTCCGCCCAGCGAATACAAAAACAGTATCAGATACCCCCACGTATGGAGGTTTGCAAACATCGATTCCATCAAATCCTTTCATTAGATCGTATAAAATTCTAAAAATTTGACTAAAACAGCTTTAAAATTCGGCGTGAAAACTTCACTCCAACGTCCTGCACTACTTGATTTTGCTGCGACATTAAATTTAAAATTCCGCGCAGCTGTCGCAAAATACAAAATTTCGCCGCAAAATATTGAGCGAAATTCTAAAATAAAATTTCTAGACATCAAGCAAAATCTCCGCAAAATTTAGCGATAAAATTTTGCAATTCTAAATTTAATGACAAAATTTCGACTTCTTTAGAATTCAAAGTAACTTGCGAATTACGCAGGATTTACGCGATATCCTCAAATGCCTCCCACCCCGCGAATTGCAATAAAATTACGCACCTAAGTCTATTATTCTGCAGAAATCACGCGAGCAAAATTCCAAGCCGCTAATAAAACGCCCATAAAGCAAAATTTTTCGCTAAGCTATGCGCCTTAGCATCTTTAGCTAAATTTTACTCATCTGCGCCAATTACTCGCATCAAAAGCGCATAGCCCTCAGTATTTGGATCAAAAGCGCGGTCGTTTTTGGTCTCCAGCACCGAACCGCCCAGACTCACTCCCGCAAACAGCCCACCTTTATTCGTAAAGACGTACATATCTTGATTTAGCACATCTAAAGAGCCGGAATCGGCGCTGTAGTTACCTGCAACTGCCGTAGCGTCGCCTGAGAGCGTGATTTGGGAATTTCGCATTTTTTGGATTACATCGTCATGCATTACGAAAATGACTAGATAATTATCCTCATAGCCGATCTGAAGTCCTACGCTAGCGCTGCTGATCTCAGCACCGCTTACGCTATGCGCGCCGTCATTATTATAGATGATGATTCCCTCGCCGTACATTCCGCCTATGATGAAGCCCAGCTTTTTGACGCTCGGGAAGATCACGATCGCGCGGGCTTGTTGCGCTAGATATTTGTACTGCGAGTTTGTGCGCATTACCGACGAATAGGCGCTTGCGCTGTTGATGATGAGCTCATCATCGGCAAATGCCGCGTTAAAAAGCAAAAATAAAGCGATTATAAATTTTTTCATTTCATACTCCTTATTTGGCTATCTCGACCGCGCGAAGCTCGCGTATGACGTTGACCTTGATCTCGCCTGGGAATTGAACCTTATCTTGGATCTCCGAAGCGATCTCTTTAGCGACCAAAACCGCCTCGTCGTCGTTCATAAGCTTAGCGTTTGCGATGACGCGGATTTCACGACCTGCGTTGATCGCGTAGGCTTGCTTGACGCCCGTTTTACTCATCGCGATCGCTTCGATGTCGCTAACGCGCTTTAGATAGCTCTCTAAAACCTCGCGTCTAGCGCCCGGGCGCGCGGCACTTAGCGCGTCTGCGGCACAGACTGCGGCGCTTTCTACGCTGGTAGCCTCCTCGTGGCCGTGGTGGGCGTAGATGGCGTTTATAACTACCGGATGCTCTTTGTAGCGACGGCAAACTTCGGCGCCCAGATCCACGTGCGAGCCCTCGTACTCGTGAGTCAGCGCCTTGCCGATGTCGTGAAGTAGGCCCGCTCGCTTGGCTAGCTTTTGATCTCCGCCCGTTTCTGCGGCGATGATGCCCGCAAGATGCGCGACCTCAAGGCTATGCGCAAGGGCGTTCTGTCCGTAGCTCGCGCGAAATTTAAGCTTACCGATGAGTTTTAAAATTTCAGGATGAATTTTGCTAAGTCCTAGATCCATTACGATATTTTCGCCCTCTTCGGCGATGCTAGCTTCAAATTCGTCGCTTACTTTTTTGTAGATGTCCTCGATGCGCGCAGGCTGGATTCTGCCATCCTCGATAAGAGTTTCGATGACGCGAACGGCGATGGCGCGGCGGTAGAGATTGTGCGAGCTTACGATGATCGCATTCGGGGTATCGTCGATGATGACGTCCACGCCAAGAGTCATCTCAAGCGCCTTTATGTTGCGCCCCTCCTTGCCGATGATGCGGCCTTTAAGCTCGTCATTTTTGATATTTACGACGTTAATAAGTCGCTCGGCGGCAAACTCGCCCGCAAAGCGCGACGTAGCCTGCGCCAAAATATAATTCGCCTTTTTTCGCGCCTCTTTTTTGGCTTCCTCTTCATATTTTCGCACGATGTGAGCGATGTCGGTGCGGCTTTGCTCCTCGACCTTCTTAAGCACCTGCGCGCGCGCCTCATCCTGCGTAAAGCCCGCCACGCGCTCCAAAACTTTAAGCGCTTCGGCTAGCTTCTCTTCATAGCTTTTCTTTAAATTTGAGCCCTCTTCGTAGAGGAATTTCGCCTCTTTTTTGGCGCTTTCGAGCTCTTTTTTGCTGTCTTTTAAAATCTCTTGCTCGGTTAGAAGCGCGTGCTCCTTTTTGCCGAGCTCGTCAAATTTAACGTTAAATTCTTTCTGCAGTTTGCTTGCCTTATCTTCGTATTTTTTCTTAGCTTCAAACTCAGCTTCCTGCACCGAAATTTTAGAATTTCGCAAGATGCCCTCGGCTTCAAATTCTATAGCTTTGGCTTTAGCTTTAGCTTGTTCTACGAAAAAATCGTAATTGGCGTTATTGATCTTTCTAGCTACTAAGTATCCTATGCCAGCGCCCACCGCAAGAGCGCACAAGGCGATTAAAATCTCTATCATACTTTCCTCTTTTTAGGTAATTTTGGCTCGGAGTTATGTAAAAATCACCCTTTACGTCGTGATCAAGCGATAAAATTTCGCTGCAAAAGCAGTCTTTTATACTCACGAACGCGATTGCGGGCTTAAGCTTCAGACCTGAAAAAAACATATCGTAAAATCCTTTCCCATGTCCTATTCTAGCCATTGCGCCATCCACTCCGATAGCTGGAACCACGGCTAGATCGACCTTTTTAAAATACCCGTTTTGCGGAAGCGTCTGCCGCAGCCCAAAGCGTGAAATTTTAAAAGGCTGGCGCAATCTTACCATTTTTAAGCTAATATCCACCATAAACGGAACGTAAAATTCGCAGCTTTTTGATAGCTTTTTTCTTAAAATCAAAACGTTCGGCTCGTAACTCATCGGCAAAAATATCAAAATTTTACGCGCTTTTAAAAATTTTATTAGCCGCTCCAGCCGCCATAAAAGTGCGTAATGCTCGCATCTAGCCGCTCGCGCGGTGTGAGATTTTAGACGCGATTTGCAAATTGCTCTAAATTCATTCTTTTGCATAGCTTAAGCCTTTTATAAAATTTTAACGCTTATTTTAGCTAGTTTTTGTATAATCTTGCGATTAAATTTTAAGGTTTATTATGAAATTTCGTTTTTTTCTAGCGCTTTTTACGGCTGTTTTGTTTCTTGCGGGTTGCGGCGATGATGAGGATAAAAAATCAAGCGATACCCCGACCGAGGCCAACGCCACGCAGCCGCAGTCCGAAACCGAAGCCGTGATCCAGGTCGATTATACCGCTCCTTTTACACTTCAGCTAAGTAACGGAAAAATTTTAAATATGCAAAAGACAAAACAGGGCTTTAACATCGACAACAACTCCACCGTGACGCTATTTGCATTTTTTACGCCGTGGTGCGACGCCTGCGCCGTGCAAGTAAGCGCGCTAAACGCCGCCAAACAAGCCTACTCCGGCAAGCTTGACATAATCGGCGTGATGATCGGTGATGCAAATTTAGACGATGCAAAAAATTACGCAAGCGCACACGAAGTAAATTACGCGATCGCTTACGGCGAAGGGACGGACTTTTTTACAAAGGCGCTAGGCGGCATAAACGAAGTGCCGTATATGGCGATATACGACGAAAAGGGCGAGTTTAGCGCGCAATATTTCGGGCTGATGCCGGAAGAAATTTTAATGACCGAATTGGAGAAAATTTTCTGATGTTCGAATTTTTTAAAAAAGGGCTTAGCAAGACCATAGACGCGATGCGAGGCGCGAAAAGCGAAGATAAAATTTCAAAAGAAATCCTAGAAGAGATGCTGCTTGAAGCCGACGTAGGCTACGAGCTTGTAGAAGAGATTTTAGAAAAACTGCCCGCAAAAAAGCTAGTCGCTAAAGATGATCTCAAGGGCATTTTGAAGAACTATTTCGATTACGAGATCGCTAAAGCTGCAGATGAGAAGCCCTTCGTAGAGCTCATCATCGGCGTAAACGGCGCGGGCAAGACCACGACGACCGCAAAGCTTGCAAATTTATATAAAAATAGCGGTCAGAGCGTGATTTTAGGCGCATGCGACACCTTTCGCGCGGGCGCAGTCGAGCAGCTGCGCAAATGGGCGCAGATTCTAAATTTGCCGATCGTAGCGACCGCGCAGGGGCACGATCCCGCGGCCGTGGCGTTTGACACCGTAAGCTCGGCAAGCGCAAAAAACATAGATCGCGTCCTGATCGACACCGCCGGGCGTCTGCAAAACCAGAAAAATTTAGCCGCGGAGTTAGAGAAGATCGTGCGCATCTGCGACCGCGCAAAAAGCGGCGCACCGCACCGCAAGATCATCGTGCTCGACGCCACTCAGGGCAATCACAGCGTCGCGCAAGCTAGGGCATTCAACGAGATCGTAAGGCTCGACGGCATCATCATCACGAAGCTCGACGGCACGCCCAAAGGCGGCGCACTTTTCGCCATAGCGCGCGAGCTGCGGCTGCCGATACTTTTCGTCGGCGTGGGCGAGCGGATGGAGGATTTGGCGGAATTTAACTCGGATGAGTTCGTAGAGACGCTTGTAGAGGGAATTTACGCTTAAACTCTGCGTGTCTACGTAAATTTATATTCATATTCTCGCCGAACAAGCTTAAATTTTACGCGCCGAAATGCTCGGCAAATTTTGCCGCTCGATTATCTTAGAATTTTACGATTTTCGTTTTATAATTTTACAAAATTTTCACTCACGTGCACTGCATAAAAAACGCGCTCACCCGCGTCCGCTCACACCAAAACACGTAAAATCCCTCCGCCATCAGCAAAGCAGCGCGCTTATAAGAATTCCTCAATGATTTCGAGGTGCTTAAATTTTACGGTTATCCTCTGTCCGCTCGCAAAGATAAAATCATACTCGCAAACGCCTCTAGGCTTTAGCGAAAATTGATGAACTATCAGATCGTTATTTTTAAAGCTCTTGTCGTCCGTTTTGAAGCGGACGGCTAGGACGTTTTTGAAAACAAATTTAAAATTTCTATCTCGGTAGGGCGATAAAAATTTTATCGTCAGTCTATCTTCGTTTTTTAAAATGCCAAATTTAAATTCAGTTAAAACGGCGTCGTGAAGGGTTTCTTTTGTATTAAACAGATACCTTTTCGGATCCAAGACAAACCGCCTGATAGGCTTTGCTATTTCGTTTTCATTCTTGCGAAGCGACTTAAAATAATCGTCAAAATACCAAATATCGCCCCTTCTTTTTATTTTCGCCGTGATCATCCGTCTGTCCATTTGCGCATTTTTCTTAAATTTTACTCACGTGCACTGCATAAAAAACCCGCTCACCCGCGTCCGCTCGCACCAAAACACATATAAAATCCCGCCGCTGCCGAAATATACCTCGCCGCCTTGCTCGCAGCTTGGAAGCTCGCTGTCAAGCTGCATCAAAAACTCCATCTTTTCGCCGCATATCGGACACGTCGGCACCTGGGCACCCTGTATCCACGAAGGCTCGCCGCCGATGCGCGCGAGGTTTTGCCTGCTGTTTGACATCCCCCAGTCCTGAGCCGCCCAGCGCGCCGGCGTAGGCGCCAGCGCGACCTCGCACTCCTTTATCGGTTCGTCAAAGGCGTATTCCACCTGCGTCCTTTCGCCGATACGTCGCGGCATACCCTGCGCGTCGTGCTCGTAAAAGACTATCTCGCCTTCGTTTATCTCTCTAACGTGCGCGGCGAGGATTAGGCGCGGCAGCGATCGCACGGGCAAGTCACGGGGCAGCGGATCAAGCGTGATGAGATGAAATAGCGGATTTTGCGCATCGCCGTCCGCCTCATCCAAAACCCCGCCGAGCCTATATCCCGCCTTGCCGCCCTCAAACCGCCAGGTCGGATGATGCTTCGCCAGATGCGCCGCATAGGGAGCGCCGAAATAGCCGCGCGGAAAGATTATGTGATACACGCGCTGGCTGCAGTATCTTTTGAGCCTGAATTTCTCGCCGCCAAAGCAAATTTCATCGTTCGGCGCTTTTTGTGATTTATCGGAGTTGGCTTCGTTTGAGTTAAATTTAACGACGCTCGCCGAATCGCACGCTTCATTTAAATTTACATTAGCTCGCGATATGTCGCACTCGCTAGTTTGGGCTGGCTTGGTATCACCGTGTTTGAGCGCATCCATTTTTAAAATTTCATTCGCTACCGCTTGCGTCGCGCCGTCTGCGTCAAATTTAACCCGCTCAAAGGTAAATCCGACAGCCTCCAGCCAATAGCCAATATATTCAAGCAGGTCGCACGGACGGTCGAAAAAATCCTCTGCAAGCGCGGACTCGCAGGCAAATTTTACGTTTCGCGGATCGCGGGTCTGAAGCAAGCAGCTAAAAATTTTTTGCCGCTCATCTTTGCTCGTCTGCGGATCCGCAAGCCTCTCGCGCCAGATTTGCGAGCTCTCGTAACTAAGCCCGCGCCACGGATACTCCGCGTAATACGCGCTCTCGTTCGGCTGCAATTTAAAAAGCTCGCCCAGATACGGGTGCAAAAACGGCGCGAACTCGAGACTTGCCATGATGATGACCTCTTCGGCGTTTTTCCAGCGCGCGCTCTTTTCGTCTCTGCCGCGTTGCCGCGCATTTCTGCTTGCGCTTTCGTCTGCCCGCGCCGAGCGTGCATTCTCTCCCGTCTGTGCCGCGCTTTCGTCCTGCTTCGTTTTGCGCCACCCTGCTGCTTCTTCGCGCAAAATTTTAACCGCCGTAGCGATCAAAGCTTTAAAATCCTCCTTGCCTACATAGCCCAGAGCGTCCTTTAGCAGCGTGCGGCCGTCCATCCGCCCGCGCAGCAGGCTGTCTGCTAGCGTAAAATACGCCGTCTCGTCGCCTTGCAGCCGCCAAAACCGCTCGTATAAATTAGGCATACTAAAGCCGTCGCGTTCGAAATCTCGCGCCAAGCTTAGCGCTTCGTCTCGCTTGCCCATCTTGCCATCCTTACTTTTAAAATTTTATTTTGATAATTCTAGCGTAAATTTAGGTTAAATTTTGAAGGCAGTTTATTTTATATGTCGAAATTCTATGGAAAAATATGGGAGATTAAATTCGGTAGCGAATTAAATTTTAAAAGTACGCCGA
>ERZ772967.1616-NODE-1616-length-15311-cov-2.674292_pt1 | contig 15311 bp, 10 predicted proteins | sample MGYA00511677_ERZ772967 | MGnify/ENA primary metagenome ERZ772967 (study PRJEB29015, sample SAMEA2737931) | human oral metagenome | biome: human oral; feature: human-associated habitat; material: dental | place: China | collected 2146 ...
AAAATAAACGAGGTCGAGCTTTAAAGGATAGGCCCCAAGTAATGGTCGGTCTTCACAGTTATGAATATAATACTCCGAAAGCCCCTATTCTATGAAAGCAATCTCTCGTCTGATGCTGCTATGGCTGATAGCCGTAGTGTGCTGCGCTTGTCATAAGGATACTCCTCGCCGTGTCACGGGGATGGATGAGCCCTATCGACAGCGCCCTGTAGAACGTGATTTTCATATCCTCATCGTCAATGAGCAGCAGCAGGATATTACTGCGGAGGTGTATCAGAAGCATCTCTTAGGCTTTGTCGATGGTAAGACGAATGGGCTGCTTAAGGACAGCTTGGATGTGACGGACAATTCGATTGTGGTCATAGCCCCGCGCCCCGAATTCTTCCCTCTTGAGGGGAAGATTAATCCCTCATTTGTGCGCGTGCTGAGTACCAATGGAGGGGTAGAGCTGGAGTGTGAGTTTCTTCCCCCCGTGATTAATAATTCGACTTGGCTTGTCAATGGGACAAAGGAAATCCTCTTCTTGGTGGGGATCTATAACGCGGGTAAACCTATTCATCAGGTCTCAGTGCCGAATAGGCCGGAGGGTATTTGGGTGAAGCTTCAGCTCTCCGATGGCGTCGTCACTCCTCTCAAGTGGTAGGGTGAGTAAGCTGTAGGATATGTAAATGATAGGCGCTTATCCAAGCGCTGTGATGTGTGATGCGAGGGGGCTCTCTTAGAGACCTCCTCGCATTTCGCTATCTTTGCATCTTATAATAAGGTATATAATCAATACGCATAATGGCCCTACAATGTGGTATCGTAGGCTTGCCCAACGTCGGTAAGTCCACCCTCTTCAACTGCCTCTCCAACGCGAAGGCGCAGTCCGCTAACTTCCCCTTCTGCACCATCGAGCCCAATGTCGGGGTGATCACCGTTCCCGATGAGCGTCTGAACAAGCTCGCAGAGATCGTACACCCCCAGCGCATCGTCCCCACGACCGTCGAGATCGTCGACATCGCTGGTCTAGTCAAGGGCGCAAGCAAGGGCGAAGGGCTTGGTAATAAGTTCCTGGCTAACATCCGTGAGACGGATGCCATCCTGCACGTACTGCGTTGCTTCGACGATGACAATATCACCCACGTCGACGGCTCCGTAGATCCCCTACGTGACAAGGCCATCATCGACACCGAGCTTCAGCTCAAGGACCTAGAGACCGTAGAGGCTCGCATCCAGAAGGTCTACAAGCAGGCTCAGACAGGGGGCGACAAGACGGCCAAGCTCACCTACGAAGTCCTCTCCCGCTACAAGGAAGCGCTGGAGCAGGGGCTGAATGCCCGCACCGTCACCTTCGAGACCAAGGACGAGCAGAAGGTCGCCCGTGAGCTCTACCTCCTGACGAGCAAGCCCGTCCTCTACGTCTGCAACGTAGACGAAGCCTCCGCCGTCACGGGTAATGCCTATGTCGAAAAGGTACGTGAAGCGATCCAAGAAGAGGGGGCTAACCTCCTCGTCGTCGCCGCTAAGATCGAGAGTGAGATCGCCGAACTAGAGACTTACGAAGAGCGCCAGCTCTTCCTCGGCGAGATCGGCCTCGAGGAGTCGGGCGTGAGTCGTCTGATCCGTGCTGCCTACCAGCTCCTTGACCTAGAGACTTACTTCACCGCAGGGGTGCAGGAGGTACGTGCCTGGACTTACACCAAGGGAAGCAAGGCTCCTCGTGCCGCTGCAGCCATCCACACAGACTTCGAGAAGGGCTTCATCCGTGCTGAGGTGATCAAGTTCGAGGACTTCATCGCCTACGGTAGCGAAGCAGCAGTCAAGGAAGCAGGGAAGATGGCCGTCGAAGGCAAGGAATATGTCGTGCAGGATGGTGACATCATGCACTTCCGCTTCAACGTCTGATGCCCACCATGCAGGACTACGCCATCATCGTCATCGGCGCAGGGCATGCAGGCTGTGAAGCCGCAGCTGCCAGTGCTCGCTTAGGATCGAAGACCCTACTCATCACGCCCGATATGAATAAGATCGGGCAGATGAGTTGCAACCCCGCCGTGGGTGGGATCGCCAAGGGGCAGATCGTGCGTGAGATCGATGCCTTGGGTGGACGTATGGGGGTGATCACCGACCGCACCGCCCTACAGTTCCGCATGCTCAATCGGAGTAAAGGCCCTGCGATGTGGAGCCCTCGTGCCCAGAGTGACCGGGTACGCTTCATGGAGGCTTGGCGGGAAGAGCTGGATGCGGAGCCGAACTTAGATCTCTGGCAAGATACCGTCACCTCCCTCCGCTTAGAGGATGGACGGGTACGAGGGGTGAATACCGCCCTGGGGGTATCCTTCTCTGCAGAGGCGGTCATCCTCACCGCTGGCACCTTCCTCGGCGGACTGATGCACTTCGGGGAGCTTCAGCTAGCCGGAGGTCGTGTCTCCGAGCCTGCCACCTATGGGATCACGGATCAACTCCGTGAGGCAGGTATTCGTACCGATCGCATGAAGACAGGGACGCCTCCACGCATTGACGCTCGTAGCCTGCATATCGAAGAGCTGGGCATCCAGCTGGGAGAAGACGATCACCACAAGTTCTCCTTCCTCGATACTCCGAAGTCCCGACTGAAGCAACTCCCCTGCTACACCCTCTACACCAACGAAGCCTGCCACGCTGTACTCCGTGAGGCGCTTGACCGCTCTCCCCTCTACAATGGGCAGATACAGAGCATCGGACCACGCTATTGCCCCAGCATCGAGACGAAGATCGTGACCTTTGCGGACAAGACGCAGCACCAGCTCTTCCTTGAGCCAGAAGGGGAGCGAACGAATGAGTATTACATCAACGGCTTCTCCTCTTCGCTCCCCCTAGAGGTACAGCTCGAGGCACTCCGCCAAATCCCCGAGCTCCGTGATGTGCGTCTCTACCGCCCTGGCTATGCGATCGAATATGACTTCTTCGACCCTACACAGCTTCACCATACGCTGGAGAGCAAGGTCATCAGCGGACTCTACCTCGCAGGACAAGTCAATGGCACCACGGGCTACGAAGAGGCTGCAGGCCAAGGACTGCTCGCAGGGATCAATGCCCACCAGCAGGTACGAGGCTTAGCTCCCTTCACCTTGAGCCGCTCCGAGGCCTATATAGGCGTGCTCATCGATGACCTTGTCACCAAGGGAGTCGACGAACCCTACCGCATGTTCACCTCTCGGGCGGAGTATCGTATCCTCCTTCGTCAGGACGATGCCGATGTTCGCCTGACACCGAAGGCAGCCGCTATCGGTCTAGCGACCCCAGAGCGTGTTGCACTCCTCGAGGAGAAGATCCAGCTACAAGATGAGCTAATCAACTTCATCCAAGGCTTCTCCGTGCGTCCCGACAAGATCAATCCCCACCTCGAGGCAGCGGGGCTTGTCCCACTTCGCCAGGGATGCAAGCTCATTGACCTCGTGCTTCGTCCCCAGCTGACGATCCTCCAGCTCGCCACCTATATCCCCGCCCTCCAGAGACAGCTAGACAAGCTCCCCGAGAGTCGTCGTGCCGAGCTCATTGAGTGCGCGGAGATCCTCATCAAGTATAGTGGCTACATCGAGCGAGAGCGAGAGCAAGCAGCGAAGCTCGAACGTCTGGAATACGTCTTCATCCCAGAGAGCATCGACTACAGCAGTATCCAAGCGCTTAGCACCGAGGCTCGACAGAAGCTCGAGAGGATCCGTCCGACGACCATCGGCCAAGCCTCCCGCATCCCTGGTATCTCCCCTCACGATGTCAGTGTCCTACTTGTCCTAGCAGGGCGGTAGGACTTTCTCTCCCTCTATTCCTAAGTCATGACGATCGAAGAGATTCGCAAGATCCTGCCGACGTTACCCGAGTCTCCCGGTTGCTATAAGTACATCGGGCAGGACGGCACGATCATCTACGTCGGGAAGGCAAAGAATCTGCGCCGTCGGGTAAGCAGTTACTTCCAGCGAGACGTCCATAGCTCGAAGACACGTCTGCTAGTTCGACAGATCAGAGGGATCGAATACATCGTCGTCGCTACCGAAGCTGAGGCACTCATCCTAGAGAACTCCCTCATCAAGGAGCATCAGCCTCGGTACAATATTCTCCTCAAGGACGATAAGACCTACCCTGAGGTCGTCATCCGCCACGAGCCCTTCCCCCGCATACGTGTCGAGCGCCGTCCTAAGCAGGACGGCTCTCTGCGCTTTGGCCCCTATCCGAACGCAGGGATGGCGCACGCTGCGGTGGATATGGTACGTGACCTCTACCCCATACGTACGTGTGACCTCGACCTCTCACCACACAAGATCACCCAAGGGAAGTACAAAGAGTGCCTGCAGTACCATATCAAGAAGTGCAAAGCTCCATGTATCGGCCTACAAACAGAGGCCGACTACGACCAAAACGTACGGGAGATCACTTCGCTCCTACGTGGTAATCTCCGTGATGTCATCGATCTCTATCGGGGCGAGATGCTCCGCCTGAGTGAGGAGCTTCGCTTCGAGGAGGCACAGATCTACAAGGAGCGTCTGCAATACCTAGAGAACTACCAGGTCAAGCATACCGTAGCTCCCCATCACATACACAATGTCGACGTCTTCAGCTTCGATGAAGACGACGATGGTGCGACGTATGTCAACTTCATGCACCTCACCCAGGGCATGGTCACCCAGGTTTATACCCTCGAATACCGTAGTCTCCTGGAGGGAGAGACGCGTGAGGAGCTCTTTGCCTCGGCGATCACCGAGCTTCGCCAGCGCTTTGCCTCCCGAGCCAAGGAGCTTATCCTCCCCTTCGATCCAGGGTGGCAAGACGACGCACGTGTCACGATCACCATCCCCCAGCGTGGCGACAAGAAGAAGCTCCTAGAGATGAGCGAGCGGAATGTGCGCCAATACAAGCTGGACAAGTACAAGCGTGCCGAGCGACTCAATCCCGATCAGCGCCTCATGCAGATCGTCACCGAGCTGAGGGAGCTCCTCCAGCTGGACAAACTCCCGCTACACATCGAGTGCTTCGATAACTCCAATATCCAAGGCGCTGACCCTGTCGCTGCCTGTGTCGTATTCAAGCGAGGGCGCCCGTCCAAGAAAGACTACCGCAAGTTCAACATTCGCTCCGTCGAAGGTCCCGACGACTACGCCTCCATGCGTGAGGTCGTCACCCGTCGCTACAAGCGTATGAAGGAGGGAGACGAAGCTCTCCCCGACCTCATCCTAGCCGACGGTGGTAAGGGGCAGGTCGGAGCGATCCGAGAGGCACTCCTTGCCCTCGAGCTCGACATACCGGTAGCAGGACTCGTCAAGGACGATCGTCACCGCACGGCAGGCCTCCTCTATGGCGAAGACCTCCTTCGTGAGATCCCGATCAGGCATCACAGCCCGGTATTCCGTCTCTTAGAGCAGATTCAGGCGGAGGTTCATCGCTTCGCCATCACCTTTCACCGAGACAAACGTAGTAAGAGCCAGCTCTCCTCCCGCTTGGATTACATCAAGGGCATTGGTCCTAAGGCCAAGGAAGGTCTACTTCAGCACTTCCACAGCGTACAGGCCGTCTCGACAGCCTCCCTCGAAGCCCTAACCGAGGTGCTGGGTCAGAGCAAGGCAAGGCTCGTCTACTCGGAGTTCCATCCCGAGGATACGACTACGAGCCCCGTAGCTTCGGAGCCTAGCTAGTTCCTCTTCCCGCACCTCTCCCCTAACCTCTTCGTTACCCCACTCTAGCTCCTTCTGAGGAGAAGCTCTACCTCGGTCTGGGAAAAGGTAAACCTTTGTCCAAGCCAAGGTAGAGCTTTATCCCCGCAGAGGTAGATCTTCATGGGCTGAAGGAGATAGCCCACTGATCGAGCAAGAAGCCCCTCGCCCCCTCGGGCTAAGAGCTAGGCAGGGGAATATCGTATCTTTACGGAGCTAAATAGCCTACCGAAACCTTTCCTATCCACGCTATGGCTTCCTTCAAGACCTTCGTCATCAAGACGCATCGCCTACTTGGGGCGTCCTTGAGCCTACTCTTCGTCCTGTGGTGCCTATCAGGACTCGTGCTCATCTATCATCAGTATCCGAAGTACAGCCAGCAGGAAGAGCTCCAGCACCGTGACCTCCTCCCCGAGAAGCTACCCTCGACAGACAGCCTAGCCCAGCTCCTAGAGCTCCAGCACCTCGACACCCTACCCCTCGAAGAGCTAACCCTCCGCTCGGGATCCTGGGACGCCCGGGCGCCCTACCTCCGCCTCTACACCTTCGATGGGAGCCATGAGAGCCGGACGATCACGGGCGATACGCTCCAGAGCCTCGTCGTCGATGCCGATTACCTCGCCTCTGTAGCAGGTCGCTGGGGGAAAAAGATCACCCACATAGACACCCTCGACGCCCTCGACCAATGGGTGCCCTTTGGACGTCTAAGGGAGGAGCTCCCCTTCTACCGCCTTCACCTCTCGGGAGACGAGGGACACGAGGTCTATGTAGCTAGCCGATCGGGGCGAGTGCTACAGGAGTCTACCCGAAGCGAGCGCTTCTGGGCTTGGTGTGGAGCTATCCCTCACTGGATCTACCTCACCTTCATTCGCTCGAATCAAGAGCTCTGGCGGTGGATAATTATCGTTCTCGGAGCGCTAGGTACGTTTATGACGCTCTCAGGCTTCTACATCGGCATCGCACAGTACCGCCTACGGACGAAAAAGCAGGCCTGTAAGCTCTTCTCCCCTTATCCTAAGCGCCGACAGCAGTGGCACCACTTCTTCGGGACGGTCAGCGGTCTGATGCTCATTGCTTGGATTCTGACGGGACTTCTCTCGGTCGTCGACTACGAAACCACCGAGGCTACGGATTATCCCGTGGATAAGATCGCTGGTTATACCTTAGCCTCCTACCAGACCGACCTCACTGACCTCAGAGCTCAGGAGCCCGAGCTACGTCAGCTGAGCTTCGAGAGCCTAGGCACGATCCCCATCCTTCGAGCAGAGGGAGCAGACAAGCCCCACTACTATGACTCACGCTGCGTGACCCCTCGCCTCTTGGCGCTGGATAGCACGACGATTCTTCGGGAGCTACGGAGTGTCTTCGGCGATCGACATACCTATACGGTGACGTGGCTAGAGCAGTACGACAGCGACTATATCCATCGAGGGCACAAACTGCCCCTGCCGGTCTGGCGGATCGCTATCGACACGAAGGAGCAACATACCTACTACGTCGACCCAAGCTCGGGCAGAGCCCACCTCGTGGCGGACAGTGATCGCATAGAGGCCTGGATGTTCTCCCGTTTGCACCGCCTTTCCTTCCCTTGGCTCGTGAATAATCCCGTAGTATGGACCGTCGTGATATGGCTTCTCCTAGGTCTCTGCACGATCACCTCCGTGACGGGGCTCTGGATGACCTATGACTACCTCCGCCGTCAGCGACGCACTCGTAGGAGGGAGTAAATAGCTTCCTCCACTCTAAGCTCAATGAAAAGCGCCCCACACTCACCGGAGTGTGGGGCGCTTCCTCTATGTTCGTCGCAGGGAGCTACTGCTTATAGAAGTGATTGAGCTGCTCCATCGCCGCATTGAAGGCCTTCGGATCTAGGCGATAGGCAGGTACGGGCTTCATACGAGCATCGTAGACATCGAGACTACCCTCGGCCGTCTTCTCGAGGATCGTATCCCCTGGGAGGATGAAGGCATAGTTGAGGTTACTCCCGACGACCTGCCATAGGCGGGGCGAAGGATCATCGAGCATTCTTCCCATACTATAGTCGCTGGGATCATTCCTCACACCGAGGTAGCGAGAGAGGAGGGTCGGCACGAGGTCATAGTGCGTCGTGCGGTGGCTATAGCGCTGGGCCTTCGTCTGGGGAAAGTGGACGATGAGTGGCACACCGAGCTGATGGGCGGAGAAGTTCCCATTATGTCCCCAGTAGTTACGCCCATTCTCATTGAACTCCTGCCCGTGGTCTCCGCTGATGATCACGAGAGTATTCTCCAGCGCTCCCGTAGCTCGGAGACGCTCTAGGACAGGCGCCAGCAGCTCATCGGCACGATAGCAGGTATTGCGATAGAGGTTGAAGAAAGGCTCGGGGTCTAGGTCTGCCTTCAGCTTCGTATAGTCTGCATACGGCCAAGCTGGCTGGAAGGGCGCATGAGCTCCCTCCATGGGCTCGAAACTATGGGGCAAATCAAGGAAAAGGAAGGAGAAGAGCGGACGACCGCTAGCCTCCCGCTGTGGGAGCTCACTAAGGTAATCCGCCGTGAGGCGAGCATCTCGCTCCTGCGAGGTCTCCCCCGGGGTCGTCTTACGTAGGTTCGGGATCCGGCTGAAGAGGATCTTAGCGAAGTTAGGGTTCTCTAGTGTGGCGCTGGGATAGGTACGACAGTCATAGCCCAGCTCAAGCAAACGGTCGATGAAGACGGGGCGTACCCCAGCAGCCTCAAAGTCTTCCCAATAGTAGCACGAGAGTCCGAAGAAGAAAGAGAAGACACCACTCCTTGTACCATTACTCCCGCTGAAGTGATTGGTATACCACTGGTTCTCCTGAGCGAAGCGATAGAGGTGAGGCATGCACTCTGGAGTAAGCGCTCGCTTATTCCATGAGTCGAGTAGAATGATGAGGATATTAGGTAGTGAGTCAGGCGTCTCCTTCACCAAGGGTCGGACAGGATAGGCGATGAGCCCTGATCCTCCAGCCTGAAGCTTCCTTAGATCATTCGGGGAATGGAAGCCGAGGTTATTCATCAGACTATAGGCCGTCGTAGGGAAGTAATACGGGAGGATCTTCGCTGACTGCACGACCGCCGTACGAGAGACGAAGCTTCCCCAGATATGGATGCCATGCGCCAAGACCGTAGCCCCAAGGATCACCCCTAGTCCCCAAGCTACATACCCCTTCTTACGTCTCTTCCAAATCCAGTGAGAGGCAAAGTATGCCCCCACGACTAGGAGCGTCAGCGAGAGCAGGAGAAGTCCCTCCTTCAGGTAGAGTGCTAGGTCAAAGGTGAAGATCTCCCCCGCTCCAGGACCAAAGACCATGTTCAGCACAAAGCCATTGATATGGAAGCGGTAGATAGCAAAAACCTGTGCATCCAGCTGAGCCAGCACGACGACGAGGGTCGCTAGCACCCCCTGGACGACAAGAGCCGTTCGACGGAGCGTACAGGCGATGAGAAGTAGCGCTAAGAGCAGGCTCGGGAGCATCCAAGTCGCTGCATGGGAGAGGCAAGATAAGAGATAGAAGCACCAGCCCACCCCATCCATGAGCTCTAAGACCATACTCCCCAAGAGGGCAATAATGAATTGTCCTGCCAGAACGAGTGTGCAAGCTAGATAAAAGAGAAAGGAGCGCTGTAGCCAAGTACGATAGCCACCGAGCGGAAGAGGAGTCGTCATACCCATCGGCATAATGGAAAGAAAAAGCCGTGTGCCTTCGCTCCGAGCGAAGGCACACGGCTAGGCGGATCAGATTACTTGCGTCTTGTGCTAGGGCGAGCTACCTGAGCTGGAGCTTCGGTAGCAAAGGCCTCGGTGATCGGATGACCGATACAGCCCGAGGGATACTGCGTCTTCAGCAGGGCAGCCAGTGTCGCCGCGATGTCGGTGATATAGGTCTCTCGATAAAGGTGACCTGGGCGGATGCCATGCCCCATGAAGATGAGCGGAATGTGCGTGTCATAGGGAGACCACACCCCGTGTGTCGTCCCCTGAGGTAGACGTCCGTTCCACTTATTATACCAGCCTGGATCAGCGACGATGAAGATATCACCACTGCGTCCCTTACGGTAGCCATGGATGATACGGGTCTTGATGACCTCAGGGATCGTCGCCATCTCGACTTCCTCTGCAGGTACGACGAAGGCAGCCCCTGGGAGTTTGGCACGTAGCACCTCGGCTACCTTCCTCAGTAGCGGGAGGCGGTCGATGCCTAGGCTATCGATCCGTTCATTTTCGAAGAACACTTGGTAGTTCGAGATCCTACGGATGAGCTTAACATCCTTACCCGTGAAGGCACGAGCGGCAGAGTCTGCGATACCGAGAGCAATATCTAGGCGAAGGGCAGCCCCTGGGATCTTGTGGTCTCGCTCGAAGGTTAGGTTATGCCCAGCTGCATGGTCGGCGGTGAGAACGAAGAGATACCCATCCCGACCGTATTGCTTATCCAGGTAAGCGAAGAAGTCTGCGAGATCCTTGTCTAGTCTTAGGTAGGCGTCCTCCGTCTCTACGGCGAAGGTACCATAGCGGTGTCCGATGTAGTCGGTAGACGAATGGCTCATCGCCAAGAAGTCGGTCTCATCAGGACGGCTACCGAGCTTCTCCCCTTCGATAGCGGCCTTCGCCATCTCAAAGGTAAGTGTGGCACCCATAGGTGTCGTGCGAATGACTCCTAAGCCTTGCTCCTTCATCAGCTCTGCCGTATTGAGTGGTAGCGTAGCTGGATGTTCGCCGTTCTTTCCCCAAGGCTGTTCATAGCGGACGTCATCTGCTGTACTCTCCTTGTAGGTGCTGAGGGGGTAGAGAGGTGCCCATCCCTGCATCAGAAGCTCTGCCACTCGTCCACGAGCGTTAAAGTCCTTGACCCATTGAGGGAGGTCTTGCATGTAGTAGGTACTGGTGATGAAGTGACCAGTCTTATCATCTAGCCAGTACGCACCATTGGTGGTGTGGCCAGCAGGGAGGATCGAAGCTCGGTCTTTGATAGCCACTCCGATAGTCTTAGAGCGGAAGTTCGTAGCGATACGTAGCTCGTCTGCGATCGTCGTGGTCAGCAGATTGCGTGGCGACATCTGACCACTCTTCCCATTGGGTGCACCCACAGTGGAGACAGAGGTATCCTCGGTGCAGTAGATGGGCTTACCATCCTTCTCGAAGTCATTCCCTGCGATGCCGTGAATGGCTGGGACACTCCCCGTATGCACTGAGCTATGGCCGATAGCCGTCACGCTGGGGATGTAGTTAATACGTGTGTTCTCGCAGTTGAAGCCCTGAGTAAGCAGACGCTTAAACCCACCTTCGGAGAAGCGAGCCTGATAGCGGTAGAGATAATCCCAAGTCATCTGGTCGACCATCATCGTGACCACAAGACGAGGGCGCCCATACTGAGGAGCGGCCTTGGCCGTCCCTAGCCACGAGAGAGCTAGGAGCATGAGGGCAAGCGTACGAATCTGTTTCATAAGATTGATCTATCGTGTAGTGTAAATGAGTTAACGTTCATTAAGCGTTACGCTGGAGCTCAAGGAGCGACCAGCGGTTCTTCGTGGCCACGCTGACTAGGCTTAGCCCCAGCTCCTGGCCTCGCTCCTCCAGAAGAGGGATATCTTCCTCATAGAAGCCACTTAGGACGATGCGCCCACCGACCTTCATGACCTGTCGATAGCGTGGGAGATCCTCGAGGAGGATGTTACGGGTGATATTCGCCAAGATCAAGTCATAGGGCTCCTTCCCCTCGAGGAGAGAGGCATCACCACATAGCATTTCGTCGATTAGGACGCCCGAAAGTGAGGCATTCTCCTGCACATTGGCGTACGCCCATGGGTCAATATCTATCGCAGTTAGATGTTTGGCGCCACGCTTCAGTGCGATCAGTCCAAGAATGCCCGTCCCACAGCCCATATCGAGCACGCGAAGTCCAGACAAGTCATGCCCGAGGAGCCACTGACCTACGAGAGAGGTCGTCTCATGATTGCCCGTACCGAAGGCCATCTTAGGATTGATGATGATCTCCAGCGGGATGTCGGGACGAGAAGCATGGAAGGGTGCTCGGATGAGGCAAGCACCTTCACCGAGTACTATCGGCTGGAAGTAGTTCTTCTCCCACTCCTCATTCCAATTGATGTCGGGCAATTCCTCCAGCTGTGTCTCGTAGGAGAAGCCAGAGACAGGAAAGTTCGCCAGAAGCTCGTTAGTAGCTTCCTCATTATAATCATCTGCGAGGATGAAGGCCTTGACATAGCCTTCACCTTGCTCGAAACTATCATAGCCGACTTCACCCAGCTCGGCGATCAGCCAGTCAGCGAGGTCTTCGTCAGCGAGGGTGGAGGCTACGGCGTCGTAGCGGTAGCGTATCTGTAGTTGGAGGTAGGCCATAGGGATGGAGAGACTTAGTAGATTACAGCACTTCACCGAGGACTTCATCCATCGCAGCTATGGTGCGGGCGAAGTCTTCGTCGGTGTGTGCCATGGAGAGGAAGAGGCATTCGAACTGCGATGGTGGGAGATAGATCCCTCGCTCGATCATGCCTCGGAAGTAGCGAGCATAGGTTTCGGTATCTGACCCCTTAGCATCGGCATTGGATACGACTCCTCCTGGGCGGAAGAAGATCGTGGAGAGAGAGCCCACACGATTATAGCTCAAGCGATCAGCATAGCGGTCAAGGAGCGGACGGAGTAGGCTCTCAAACGTACGACCACGCTCTTCTAAGCGGTCATAGAAGGTCGGCTCGGCCAGCTCCGTCAGCATCGCTATCCCTGCAGCTAGGGCTAAGGGATTACCCGAGAGTGTCCCAGCCTGATAGACGTCACCTAGTGGAGCTAGGCGATCCATCAGTTCGGCTCGCCCACCGAAGGCTCCCACGGGGAGACCGCCACCGATGATCTTCCCCAGACAGGTGAGGTCGGGGCGGACACCATAGAGCTCCTGAGCGCCCCCACGTGCGGCACGGAAGCCACTGATCACCTCGTCAAAGATCAGCAGGACACCCTCCCGCTCGGTCAGAGCCCGTAGTCCCTGCAAGAAACCAGCCTCGGGAGGGATCAGACCCATATTCCCCATGATCGGCTCTAGGATGACGGCTGCTACCTGACCCTGATGCGCTGTGAGGACAGACTCGATACTCTGGAGGTCATTATACTGAGCTACGAGGGTATCTTCAGCGGTGTGCTTCGTGACTCCGGCGCTCGAAGTTTGCCCAAAGGTCGCTAGTCCCGAGCCTGCCGATATAAGGAAGCTGTCGGCATGACCATGATAGCAGCCCTCAAGCTTGACAATCTTGTCCCGTCCCGTGACCCCGCGAGCCAGACGGATAGCACTCATCGTCGCTTCAGTCCCAGAGTTCACCATACGCACACGCTCCATCGAGGGGAAGAACTTCGTGCATATCAGCTCGGCCATCTCGACCTCTCGGGCATTACACGCCCCATAGCTCGTCCCCTTACGTAGCTCTTGCTCGATAGCGGTCTGGATCTTGGGATGGGCATGTCCTAGCAGTAGTGGTCCCCAAGAGCTGATATAGTCGATGTACTCATTGCCATCCACATCGAAGATATGGGCGCCACGGCCATGATCGATATACACGGGCTGGAGGCCAACAGAGCGAAAAGCACGTACAGGGCTATTCACTCCTCCAGGGATATACTGCGAGGCACGGGAGAAAAGCACCTCGGATTGCTTGGTCTGTCTCATAAGAAAGATGACGAGGAGATGCCTAGCTCCCGCTTGGCACACCTCTTTATAATAATGTAGTACAAATTTAGGGATAAAAGGCGAAGAGGTCTACCTCTGCGACGAGGTCAGGTGCTCTCCCCACACCTCTACCCGAGCACTTCCCCGAGCGCATTATCCCCCTACACATCCCGAGGCTCTCTTCCACCCAAGGCGGATCCCGACGTTGCCTCGGGTAAAGATAGAGCTCGTAAAAGCAAAGCCTACCCCCTGCGTAGGCAAGAGGTAGGCTGTATGTAAGAGGGAGATCTAGCCTCCCCAAGAAGGCGCTTTCAGCGAGCAGGCTACTGCATCACCTTACGATCAGAGAAGACATAGACGCGGTCACCTGGGCGCACCTTAGCCGGGACGGCGATCGAGCAGACCTGCCCCTTCGTAGCTCTATCGACCGACTCCATATCGACTCGGATCTCTTCGACCGTGAGACGCACGAGCCCCGTCGTAGGTCCGGTGATCAGGATCTCATCCCCCACCTTGATCTCGCCACTCTCGACAGCGAACTCACCTACCCCGATCTTGGAGAAGAACTTATTGGTCTTCGCCACATAGATCTTCTGCTTCGTGGCCGAAGATCCATAGTTGGGCGTCCATTCACCGAGGCGCTGACCGAGGTAATACCCGTTCCAGAAGCCACGATTGAAGACCTGCCCGAGGTGCTCATCCCACTCCTCGACCTTCGCCAGCGAGAAGTTGCCCGAGCAATAGGTATCCACCGCCTCACGATAGGCACGTACTACGGTATCGACATACTCAGGTCCGCGAGCACGACCCTCGATCTTGAGGACACGAACCCCTGCATCCAGCATCTTATTGAGGAAGTGTATCGTCTTAAGATCCTTAGGCGACATGATGTATTGGTTATCGATTTCGAGCTCGATCCCCGTCTCCTTGTCCTTGACCTCATAGGATCGGCGACAGATCTGTGAGCAGGAGCCTCGGTTAGCGCTCTTGCCTTGCTCATGCAGACTGAGGTAGCACTTCCCGGAGACAGCCATGCAGAGGGCTCCATGGGCAAACATCTCGATGCGGATAGGCTGGCCTGCGGGGCCGACAATGGGCTCATTGACGATCGCCTCATGGATCTTAGCGACCTGATCCATATTGAGCTCACGAGCCAAGACCACGACATCAGCGAACTGGGCATAGAAGCGCAGTGCCTCGACGTTCGTAATATTCAGCTGGGTAGATAGGTGTACCTCGACCCCAATGCTACGAGCGTAGAGCATCGGGGCAACGTCTGCAGCGATGATCGCAGACACCTCCGCCTCCTTAGCCGAGTCGATGATCTCACGCATGAGGGCGAGATCTTCGTCATAGATGATCGTATTGACGGTCAGATAGCTCTTGACGCCGTGCTCACGGCATATGCCTGCGATCTTATGGAGGTCTTCGGTGGTGAAGTTGTTAGCACTCTTGGAGCGCATATTCAGGCCTTCGATACCGAAATATATGGAGTCGGCGCCGGCATTGATAGCTGCCATGAGGGACTCATACGAGCCCACGGGCGCCATAATTTCATAGTCTTTTCTATTCATTGGTGATAAATACAATCGTAATTGGCGTACAAAGATACTGCAAATACCCACGGCACGAATGTGTACCTTTGTACAATGCGATAGGAAACCCTATCGTTCCCCTCATCAACCATCCTCTTTGCTCGATCCTTCATGCCTTCATCTCTCCTATTATTCTTAGCGATCTGCCTACTCTCAGCCTGCCTTATTACCATTTGGAGAGCCAGACAGAAGAGAAAACCCAAGGACTACGAGCGAGAAGAGGTCTCCCCGACCAAGCCCGAGCCTCATACTTCCACTGCACAGACCTACGATCAGCCTCAGTTTCTCCAGGCTGTCCGCTTCTCGCATGAGAGCTATCCACTCATCTATGTACCGCAGTCTGGTACAGCTCCCGAGCGTCCTCGCTTCCGAAAA
>ERZ772967.1619-NODE-1619-length-15308-cov-23.286304_pt1 | contig 15308 bp, 13 predicted proteins | sample MGYA00511677_ERZ772967 | MGnify/ENA primary metagenome ERZ772967 (study PRJEB29015, sample SAMEA2737931) | human oral metagenome | biome: human oral; feature: human-associated habitat; material: dental | place: China | collected 2146 ...
GGACACCGCCCTCTCACGGCGGCGGCGCCGGTTCGAATCCGGCTGGGGGTACGAGAGGCGAAGGCTCGCACCGCCCCGCGGCGGTACGAGCCTTCACCGTCGTAGCCCGCGATGGCCGATGACCCATGACGGATCTGAACCGGATGAGGTCGGATCAATCGATTATCGAGGCACCCTCTGTAGGATGCCCGCGTGACGAACTTTCCCGTGCTGAAGACCCCCGGCCCCCTTGCTGACGGTGCCATGCGTATCACTCCGCTGGGAGGTCTGGGCGAGGTCGGCCGCAACATGACCGTCTTCGAGCTTGATGACAAGCTGCTCATCGTCGACTGCGGTGTGCTCTTCCCGGAGGAGGACCAACCCGGTGTCGACCTCATCCTTCCCGATTTCTCCTCGATCGAGGACCGCATCGACGACGTCGTCGCCCTCGTCCTGACCCACGGCCACGAGGACCATATCGGGGGCGTGCCATACCTGCTGCGTCTGCGTGAGGACATCCCCCTGGTGGGCAGTGAGCTCACCCTGGCCTTCGTGGAGGCCAAGCTCAAGGAGCACCGCATTCGCCCGGTCCTGCGCCAGGTCGTCGAGCACGAGGAGGTCTCCTACGGCCCCTTCGACCTGGAGTTCGTGGCCGTCAACCACTCCATCCCCGACGCCATGGCCGTCATGATTCGAACCGACGCCGGCAACGTGCTCGCCACCGGCGACTTCAAGATGGACTCCCTGCCCATCGACGGGCGCATCACGGACCTGCGCTCCTTCGCGCGCTTCGGCGAGGAGGGCGTCGACCTGTTCTGCGTGGACTCCACCAACGCCGAGGTCCCCGGTATGGTCGGCCACGAGGGCGAGATCGGCCAGGTCCTGGACAATGTCTTCGCAGACTCCGACGGACAGATCATCGTGGCCTCCTTCGCCAGTCACGTCCACCGGGTCCAGCAGGTCCTCGACGCCGCCGCCCTCCACGGCAGGCGGGTCGCCCTGGTGGGGCGCTCCATGGTGCGCAACATGGGTATCGCCGCCGAACGCGGCTACCTCAAGGTCCCCGCCGGCGTCCTCATCGATGCCCACGACATCACCTCGCTGCCCCCGCATGAGAGGGTCCTCATGGTCACCGGCTCACAAGGAGAGCCGATGGCGGCCCTGTCCCGGATGGCCCACTCCGAGCACCGCAGCGTCACCATCGAGCCCGGGGACACCGTCATCTTCGCCTCCTCCCTCATCCCGGGCAACGAGAACTCCGTCTTCCGGGTCATCAACCAGCTCATGCGGCTGGGGGCGCGAGTGGTCCACCAGGGCAACGCGAAGGTCCACGTCTCCGGGCACGCCTCCTCCGAGGAGCTGCTCCACGTCTACAACATCGTCCAGCCCCGCAATGTCATGCCCATCCATGGCGAGATCCGCCACCTGGTGGCCAATGGAGGGCTCGCCGTCAAGACGGGAGTCGCTCCAGAACGGGTCATGCTGTGCGAGGACGGCGTGGCGGTCGACCTTCATGGGGGAGTGGCCCGCATCGCCGGCCAGGTTCCCTGCGGCTACATCTATGTCGACGGATCCTCCGTGGGCGAGATCGACGAGGCTGAGCTCAAGGACCGTCGCATCCTGGCGGAGGAGGGCTTCGTATCGGTCTACGCCGTCGTGGAGACCACGACCGGCACGATCCTGGCCGGCCCGCACATCCAGGCCCGGGGTGTGGCCGAGGACGACTCGGTCTTCGAGGAGATCCTCCCCGACGTCACTGAGGCACTGTCCGCCGCGCTGGAGACGGGGAAGGCGGATACCTACTCCCTCCAGCAGGTCATGCGCCGCACCTTGGGGCGTTGGATCGGGCGTCGTCTCAAGCGTCGTCCCATGATCGTTCCGGTCGTCATAGAGGCCTAGGAGGGTGCTTACTGCATGACTCTGTTCCGGCCCGCGTGCTTCATATCCACCGGTTCCATTCTCATTGACATTCCCCTTCACGTCAGCCGAGTGCCGACGCCGGGAGGGGCGATCACCGGGGCGTCGTCGGGCCCGGTGGTGGGAGGCGGGTACACGGTGGTCTCGGCCGCCGCTCGCCAGGGTATCCCCACGGCCCTGGCGGTCACCCTGGGAACCGGCCCCAACTCGGCGCGGGTCCGTGAGTCGATGCGTCTGGACCAGGTCGAGCTGCTCGTCGAGGAGCTCGTCGGAGACATCGGTACCTGTACCACGCTGATCGAGCCCTCTGGTCGACGTACCTTCATCACCACCGCGGGTGTCGAGGGCGAGCCCCAGCGAGAGGACCTCGAGAGCCTTGACCTGAGAGTGGGGGACTGGGTCTACGCCACCGGATACGACCTGGCCCATTACACGAGCCGAGGCGTTCTCGCCGACTGGCTCCTGTCGATCCCCGATGACGTTGGACTGGTCATCGACCTGGGACCGGTTCAGCCCGACATTCCCGACCAGGTGCTCCTGCCGCTGCTCGTCCGGGCGACGATGCTGACCGGGAACGACCTGGAGATGACTCGCCTGGAGGAGCGCCTGGGGGGCCCGGACGCCATCCGGGAGGCCTGCCCACGGGCGCTGATCGTCCGACGAACCGGAGCCCATGGGTGTCTCCTGCGCCCGGTCGGAGGTGAACCGATCGAGGTTCCCGGTTTCGTCCGTGAAGTCGTTGACACGACAGGAGCGGGAGACACCCACACCGGCGTCCTGGTCGCCGGCCTCATTGACGGACTCGACGTCGTCGAGGCGGCAAGACGCGCCAATGCCGCAGCCGCCCACGCCGTGGCCTGCATCGGGCCGGCGCAGGCCCCTCGCCGTGAGGAGATCGACCGGTTCCTCCAGGAGAGCGACGAGAGGTCCTAGGACGTGCGCGGACCTCGACATCCCCTTCTCACCGGTGGGTGGTTGCTCGTGAGGCTCAGCGAGAAGAAGGTGACGTGTCTCCGGCTGTCCGCGGCGGCGTGGCAAGGCCGCTGAAACCAAGAATCCGATAGTTTCTAGGACATCATGGCCAATCGTCGCACCACGAGAACTGCTACGTCTCCGTCCGAAACCGGCAAGGGGCGTCCTCGAGGAGCGTCCGCTCAAGGACCTGCTCCCTTCGCCGCTCCCGGTTCCCAGCCCTCCGGTGGGCGCTACCGCCGCACCGGATGGGCCTTTCTCATTCTGGCCCTGGCGGCTGTCCTGGCACTGCGCGAGTGGTTCGGGATCTCCGGGGCCGCAGGGAACCTGCTGCACCACATCGCCGCGGGCCCCGTCGGCGTCCTCGGTATCTTCGTGCCCCTGCTCCTGGCCGCGCTGGGGGTCGCCATGCTGCGGGCTCACAGTATGGGGGCGGTTCACGCGCGAGTCTCGGTCGGGTGCCTGGGCCTGCTGACCGCTCTGACCGGAATGATCCAGGTCGGCAGCGGAAACCCGATCCTCAGGGACAACGTCGCCGGTCTGGAGAACGCCGGCGGACTCCTGGGATGGCTGGTGGGTTACCCGCTGGCGGCGCTGTTCTCCTCGGTAGGAGCCATCATCCTGTTCATTCTCCTGGCCGTGTTCTCCGCCCTGGTTCTGTCCGGCAAAACCATCGCCGAGATCCGCGACCTGCTGGCCCAGCGCCGGTCCCTGGCCGCTGGAGAGGGCGGAGCGCCCGACGACACCGGTGACTCCCTGGCTCGGCGTCTGCTCGGTCGGGTCCGTGCCGGTCTCGGGCCAACCGGCACCGCGGGTGACGATTCGGATCAGACGACGCTCCTGGACTCCTACGACGGTGACGAGCCTTTCCGCTCCGCGCTGGAGGTGGAGGAGTCGACGTCGCGCAAGCGAGGCAGTGGTCGACGAAAGCGCTCCGCCGACCGGGAGGCCCAGCAGACCTCGATCACCGAGCTCCTCGAACCGGGCAGTGAGCATCCTGGCAGCGAACAACCCGACGACTCCGCCTTCATCGTCCCGGAGGTGGGCGACGAGGACGACGCCGTCTCCTCATCGGCACCGTCGGTCGCATCCCCCGCCAAGAACCGACCCGGTGGCGCCGCAGCGACCAGACCGTCCTCAGCGGCGCAGCGCAGGCCCTCCGCAGCGAAGCGTTCCGCGCCGTCCGACTTCGACGCCGTCACCGAGGAGACCCCGGAGGTCCCGCTCGAGGAGCCCGACCTCGCCGACCAGCTCGCCATGAGCGACATGAGCAACATGGCCCTGCCTGACGGCTCCACCTACGCCCTGCCCGAGGACTCGCTGCTCGGCCCCGGCCCTGGTCACGCCACCCGGACCCCCGCCAATGACGCCATCGTCGAGGCACTGCAGAACGTCTTCGCCGAGTTCAACGTGGACGCCACTGTCACCGGCTACACGCGCGGCCCTCAGGTCACCCGCTATGAGGTCCACCGGGGCCGAGGCGTCAACGTCTCGCGCATCACCGGACTGGAGAAGAACATCGCCTACGCGGTGGCCTCCGACGAGATCCGCCTGCTCACCCCGATCCCCGGCAAGAGCGCCATCGGCATCGAGATCCCCAACACCGACCGCGAGATGGTCAAGCTCGGCGACGTCCTGCGCTCCCAGGCGGCCCGCAAGCAGGCGCACCCGCTGGTCGTGGGGCTGGGCAAGAACGTGGAGGGCGACTACATCGTCACCAACCTCGCCAAGACCCCGCACCTGCTGGTGGCCGGTCAGACCGGTTCGGGCAAGTCCTCCTTCGTCAACTCCATGATCACCTCGATCATGATGCGCGCCACGCCGGAAGAGGTGCGCATGGTGCTGGTCGACCCCAAGCGGGTGGAGCTGACCATCTACGAGGGCATCCCGCACCTCATCACCCCGATCATCACCTCCCCGAAGAAGGCGGCCGAGGCCCTGGAGTGGGTGGTCCGCGAGATGGACGCCCGCTATGACGACCTGGCCTCCTTCGGCTTCAAGCACATCGATGACTTCAACAAGGCGGTGCGAGCCGGGGAGGTACAGCCCCTGCCGGGCTCCCAGCGCGAGCTGAGTCCCTACCCCTACCTCCTGGTCGTCGTCGACGAGCTCGCCGACCTCATGATGACGGCGCCCAAGGACGTCGAGGCCTCCATCCAACGCATCACCCAGCTGGCCCGCGCCGCCGGGATCCACCTGGTCCTGGCCACCCAGCGGCCAGTCGCCCAGGTGGTCACCGGTCTCATCAAGTCCAACGTGCCCTCGCGCCTGGCCTTCGCCACCGCCTCCCAGCTGGACTCCCGCGTCATCCTCGACCAGAACGGGGCCGAGACCCTCACCGGCCAGGGCGACGCCCTCTACCTGGGCCCCGGCGCCTCCACGCCGGTGCGCATCCAGGGATCCTGGGTCACCGAGTCCGAGATCCGCTCCGTCGTTGAGCACGTCAAGGCCCAGCTGACTCCCGAGTACCGCGAGGACGTCGTCGTCCCGGAGGTCAAGAAGCAGATCGACGAGGAGATCGGCGACGACATGGACCTGCTCCTGCAGGCCGCCGAGCTCATCATCTCCAGCCAGTTCGGCTCCACCTCCATGCTCCAGCGCAAGCTGCGCGTCGGCTTCGCCAAGGCCGGGCGCCTCATGGACCTGCTCGAGTCCCGAGAGGTCGTCGGCCCCTCCGAGGGATCCAAGGCCCGGGACGTCCTCGTCCAGCCCGAGCAGCTCGAGGAGACCCTGGCCTGGATCAAGGGGGAGGGGAGTGCCCCCGGAAGCGCTGAGACCCCAGCAGACACTGAGGGATCCCAGGAGGCGCCCGACTCCGATGGCCCAGCCGTTGCGAGTGAGCCCCGTACAGTGGCCCTGCCGTCGAACCGCTACAGCACGGACCCTCTGGAGGTCGCCTCGAGTCTGCCGGAGTCGGAGTCCTGGGACGATGCCTCCGCCGAGGAGGACTCGGAGGACGCCTGGTCACTCACCGGCCGCGGCTCATCGTGGTGATGAGGAGGCCGATGCCGTGCCCGGCGGGTCCAGGTGCGTCCTTGCTCGTTTGATGACCTCTTCCCGACTGGGAATCGTCGGGGCGGGCCCGGTGGATTTCGGCGGCGTGGTGGACATGGTCGAGGCGTCCTTGACGTCTGAGGTGAGCATGCTCCAGCGTCGCTCGATCTCCTCCTCGTCCAGACTTAGGCCGGCAGGACGCTCACCGTTGTGAAGCGCCGCCAGGTCCCTGACCTTGTAGCCGGCCCCCTGATCCACCGTGAACGGGTGCCAGTTCAGTTTGTCCACACTCACCGAGCCGTCGGCGTGGGAGGTGACGTCGGCCCAGACCAGCTGGCCGACGTCGGACAACGGTCCGCAGTACGACTCGTCCTGGCTGGAGATGTAGTTGCCGGCCGAGTACGACACCCACATCCCCTTGCCCTTGACTCCCCCGGGGAGCTTCTCGGCGGGCTGAGGCACATGGGGATGAGCACCGAAGAAGATGTCGACCTGCCCGCTGTCGGCGAGATCCTGGGCGTAGGAGACCTGTTCCTTGTCGGGAGTGGTCTCGTACTCCTGGCCGATCTGGGAGTGGACGACGACGAGGTCGGCGCCTGCCGCACGGGCCGCCTTCGCCGCCTTCGTGATGGCGCCGACGTCGTTGAGCGACACTGAGTACCCGGTGGGATCATCGAGACCGTTGAGCCCCATGGTCGTGGATATCTGGGCCACGGTCACTGTGCGCCCTCCCCGCTCGAGCTCGTAGAGCGCGAAGGGCACGGAGGCGTCCTCCCGGCTCCGGTAGGTGCCCGCGTGCCCCAACCCGTGAGAGTCCAGGGCGTCCAAGGTGGCAACGACTCCCTCCTCTCCTCGGTCCGCGGAGTGATTGGAGGCGGTCGCGCAGCCGTCCCACCCGGATCTCGCCAAGGCGCCGACGACCTCGGAAGGAGCGCCGAAGGTGGGGAAGCCCGAGTAGACCCCGTCCGGAGCGACGGGAACCTCCATCCCGCACAGGGCCAGATCCAGGCCCTCGACCCAGGGGGTCTCGGCAGCGACGTTGTCGGTGATATCGCCCGAGGCCTCTGGAGTGGAGCTCAGAACCGGCATGTGCATGAGGACGTCCCCGGCGTAACCCACGGTGAAGCGCACGTCCTGCGAGCTGCCCGCCCCGGTGGGCCCGGACTGAGCCGACAGCGACTGACCCGAGCTTGGCGAGCACCCGGCGACCACGATGGAGGCGGTGAGAACGGCGGCGGTGAGGAGGCCCGGACCTCGTGACCTGCGGGCGACACGTACGGCGCGCGGCGAGTCGCTCGGATACTCGGTGGTGTGGTGCCGGGGAGCGAAGTTGTTGGAGCCTGCCAAAGACGATGAGAGAAAAGTAGAGGAATACATAATTATGAACGTAAGAACCGAACCTTAACGGCGTGTGTGCGGTCCGTGCTCTTTTCGGCGGCCTGAGGAGGAAGTAGCGAGATGGCAGGGGAAACCGTGGGTGGGGATTGATCCCCTGCTGCGTGTCGCATGGAGCGGTGCCATGGCGCGGACGGCGGAGGCGTGCGGGGACGACGTTGTCGAGAAGACGAATCGAGGTGTCTTCGACGGTGTGAGGGCATGCACTACTAGGCTGGTCACGATGAATGCCTCGACCGCCCCGGACGGCGCCGCGCAGCCAGAGCAGGCGCCGCTGCTCAACATCGCCAACGCCCTGACGGTGTTGCGACTGCTGCTCGTCCCCGTCTTCATCTGGCTCTCCCTGCTTCCGGGGGATCGGGCCAGGCTCGCTGCGGTCGTCGTCTTCGTGGTGGCTGCCTTCACGGACCGTCTTGACGGTCAGCTCGCGCGATCGTGGGGGCTGGTGACCTCCTTCGGCAAGATCGCCGATCCGATCGCGGACAAGGCGCTGACCCTGTCCGCCTTCGTCCTGCTGAGCATCAACGACAGGCTGTGGTGGTGGGTCACCATCCTCATCGTCGTGCGCGAGCTCGGCATCACGGTCATGCGGTTCTTCATGCTGCGCCGCGCCGTCATGGCGGCATCACGCGGCGGTAAGATCAAGACGACGCTCCAGATGGTGGGGCTGGTGGGGCTGCTCACTCCGTGGTCCTTCCTCCTCCTGCCCGCAGGTCTGGCCGCGTTCCTGCTCAAGGCGTCTTACGTCGTCGTGGCTGCGGCACTCGTCGTCACCGTGGTGACAGGTCTGGACTACGTACGAGAGGCTGTGCGCCTCAGTCGCCGGGACGACCATGTCGGCCACTGAGCTCCCCGGGGCGGAGATCCCGGTGGTCCATGGGGGAAACGAGCGGGAGATCTGTGCGCGGGCAGCGGCTGACCTTCTGCGAGCCGCCAGGGCTCACTCGCTGACGCTGGCGGTCGCCGAGTCCTTGACGGGTGGTCAGGTCTCTTCGAGCCTGGTGGAGATTCCAGGAGCGTCGCGTGTGCTTGTCGGCGCCGTGGTCGCTTACGCCACCCGGATCAAGGCGCAGGTCCTCGGTGTGGATGCCGCTCACCTGGAGCGGACCGGGCCGGTGGATCGTGACGTCGCCCTCCAGATGGCGCGCGGCGTGCGCCGCCTCCTGGGGGCCGATCTGGGGTTGGCGACCACCGGGGTCGCAGGGCCCGGGCCGGCTGACACCCACCCGGCGGGAACGGTGCATATCGCCGTCGTTGCCCCGTGGGGAGAGGCTCACCGCGAGCTGCATCTGAGTGGGGGTCGCTCGCACGTCCGGTACGACGCCGTGCTCAGCGTGCTCGGCCTGGCCGTCGAGTTTCTGCACGAGGCGGGGCGAGGTGAAACGGACTGAGAGCTGTCTGCCGAGTGCCGAGCAGGTACAGACCGTAGACTAAGACGCGTTTCAGGTTTCTTCCAGGAATGGCGGTAGAGTGGGGGACAACGCCACCGGAGCCGGAGAACTGGCATTGCGTGGCGGGAATGAATCCACGACGTGAATGGTTGTGCTAGACGATGAACAACACGACTCACCCCCGCACCACTCGCCCGATCAACAACCGGATGCCGATGCGCCAGGGACCCGGGGCAGGGTACGGTGTGTCCGTGGACACCCCGAAGCAAGAGAATGTCGTCCTGCGCCGCGAGATCGGAGAAGTTCTGCGCGGCGTCCGCCAGCACCAGGGGCGTACGTTGCGTGAGGTCTCCTCACAGGCCCGCGTATCCCTGGGATACCTCTCCGAGGTGGAGCGCGGTCAGAAGGAGGCGTCCTCTGAGCTGCTGGCCTCCATCTGCCAGGCCCTCGACGCGCCCCTGTCCATGGTGCTGCGTGAGGTCTCCGACCGCATCGCCCTGACCGAGGGCGTCATGATTCCGGACACAGTTCCCGATGAGCTTGTGCGTCAGCAGGGGATCGCCCTGAGGTGATCGTCCGCTGCAGGCCTCGGTGAGGCGTCCCTGTGGCGTCTGCGACCTGCGGCCGATGAGCTGACCTTCCCCGGCGGTGGGGCCACGATGTGTGGGTCCGCCGCCGGGGTGTCTGTTGAGGAGAGGGGGAGTGGTGAAGCACTCGGAGTTCTGGGGTGCTGTCGAGGCGGTCTTCGGTTCGGCCTACGGCCGGTCGCTGGCGCAGGATCTGGTCCTTCCTGAGCTGGAGGCGACTTGTGTGCAGGCGCTCGCCAATGGTGTGGCGCCGGAGCGTGTGTGGGCCCTGCTGTGCGAGGAGACCGAGCGCTCGGACGCCGAGCGGTGGATCTTCCGCTCCGACCCTCGCCGCTGAGATGGGGTGAGGGGTGGTGCAGTCGACACGCGCGTGACGATGATGTCGTGGTCGAACAGGTGTTCGGGTACTGTTCTCCACGAACGACGGCGACGCACCTGAAGTCCACAGGGCTGATGAGGGGCGGAGATAGATGTCAGTGGTCAGGCATACCGTCGTTGGTGAGCCCCGGAGAGGGGACCTCGCCGAAGTGACCAGTCATGTCCGCCGCGGCTGTGAGCCGCCCCGAGAACCGAGGTAGAACAATGCCTGCTGCCAGCCAGACCCAGGACCGTTCCAAGGCCCTGGCCACTGCCCTCGCCCAGATCGACAAGAACTTCGGTAAGGGCTCCGTCATGCGTCTGGGGGACGATACCCGTCCGCCGGTGTCTGTCATCCCCACGGGCTCTGTTGCTCTTGATGTGGCGCTGGGGGTCGGAGGGCTTCCGCGAGGTCGCATCATCGAGGTCTACGGGCCGGAGTCCTCCGGAAAGACCACTGTTGCCCTGCACGCTGTGGCCAGTGCGCAGCGGGCCGGCGGCAATGCCGCCTTCATCGATGCCGAGCACGCCCTTGACCCGGTTTATGCCAAGGCTCTGGGCGTCGACATCGACAACCTTCTGGTCTCCCAGCCGGATACCGGTGAACAGGCCCTGGAGATCACTGACATGCTTGTGCGTTCGGGCGGCCTGGACATCATCGTCATCGACTCCGTGGCGGCCCTGGTTCCCAAGGCTGAGATCGAGGGGGAGATGGGGGACTCCCACGTCGGCCTCCAGGCTCGTCTCATGAGTCAGGCGCTGCGCAAGATCACCGGGGCCCTGTCCTCCACCGGCACCACTGCCATCTTCATCAACCAGCTGCGCGAGAAGATCGGTGTGTTCTTCGGCAACCCGGAGACCACCACCGGCGGGAAGGCCCTGAAGTTCTACGCCTCCGTGCGCTTGGATGTGCGCCGTATCGGTGGGCTCAAGGACGGCGACCAGCCCGTGGGCAACCGCACCCGCGTCAAGGTTGTCAAGAACAAGATGGCGCCGCCCTTCAAGCAGGCCGAGTTCGACATCCTCTACGGACAGGGCATCTCCCGGGAGGGCAGCTTGCTGGACCTGGGCGTGGACAACGGCGTGGTGCGCAAGTCCGGGGCTTGGTTCACCTATGGGGAGGATCAGCTCGGTCAGGGCAAGGAGAACGCTCGCAACTTCCTCAAGGACAATCCGCAGCTGGCCGCTGAGATCGAGGAGAAGATCCTCGCTGCCCTGGGAATCGGCGAGCCCGGCCGCAAGGCCCGGGAGGCCGAGGAGCTCGCCGCAGCCGAGGCGGCCGTGGCCGCAGCCGCCGTCCCGGTGGATAGTGCTGATGCCGCTGCCACGAGTGCTGTCAAGACCGCCCGCGGACGCGGGAAGAAGGCCGCAGGCTCCACCAAGGCGTCCAAGAACGCTAAGACCGCCAAGGAGACTGCGGCGGAGGATGCGGACACCATCTTCGGTGAGGATGCCGGCGGGTTCTGATGCCCTGGATCACCCCTGATGCCCACGCGCAGGCCGTCGAGGCGGCGCGGGAGATCGTTCTACGCCGCCTCGACCGCAGCGCCGCCCCGCGGGCGGCCTTGGCGGACCTGCTCGGGCGCAAGGAGGTGGACCCCCGCGTGGCCGCCGAGGTCCTGGACCGCCTGGAGGCGGCTGGAGTGATTGATGATGCCGCCTATGCAGCCCGGCTGGCTCGCACCCGCTTCACGGAGAAGGGGGCGGCCAGGCGGGCCATCGCCGAGGAGCTGCGGCGCAAAGGGCTGGGGGATCGGGACATCGCCGCAGCCCTCGACCAGATCGACTCCGATGATGAGGACACGGCGGCCCTGGCGCTGGCTCGCAAGAAGCTTTCCGCCACGCGCGACCTGCCCTGGGAGGTTCGCCGGCGTCGCACCGCGGCCATGCTGGGCCGCAAGGGCTACAGCCGGGAAGCCGCTGTGCGTGCCCTTGAGGCGGCTTTCGCCGAGGAGCCGGACTGAGAAGTGGTCCCGTCACCAGGTCCTCGAGGGCCTGAGGCTTTCTCGTCGGCCCACTAGGCTTGCCCCATGACTCAGGCGATTGCGGCCACTGACGGCTCTCAGACTCCGGTTGACCTTGGCGCGTTGGCGGCCTCGGCGGGAATCGCTGCCGAGCACGTTGTTCCCTATGGTCACGACGTGGCCAAGATCGATCTGCGCGCCCTGATTCCTTGTGGTGAGGGGGCCGGCGCACAGGATGGTCCCGGCAAAGCCCGCTACATCGTCGTCACTGCGATCACACCGACGCCTTTCGGGGAGGGCAAGACCACCACGGCCATCGGACTGGCCCAGGGGCTCACTCGTCTGGGAGAGCAGGCCGTCCTCACCCTGCGCCAGTCGGCCATGGGGCCCACCTTCGGCATCAAGGGCGGGGCCGGCGGCTCCGGGGGCGCCTGCATCCTGCCGGCCGAGCGGATGAACCTGCACCTGACCGGCGACTTCCACGCCATCACCGCCGCCCACAACCTCCTGTCGGCGATGATCGACAACCACCTGCACCACGGCAATGAGCTCGACATCGACGAGCGCACCATCACCTGGCCCCGGGTCCTGGACGTCAACGACCGGGCCCTGCGCCATATCGTCACCGGCCTGGGCTCCAAGGTCGATGGCGTCACCCGGCAGGCATCCTTCGACATCACCCCGGCCAGCGAGCTCATGGTCATCATGTCGCTGGCCACGGACCTGGCCGACCTGCGCAAGCGCCTGGGGCGCATCGTCATCGGCCGAAGCCGCGGCGGAGAGTGGATCAGCGCCGAGGACCTCAAGGCAGCCGGTGCCATGTGCGCCGTCCTGCGCGACGCGCTCGAGCCCAACCTCCTGCGCACCGGTGAGGGCACCCCCGTCCTGGTTCACACCGGCCCCTTCGGCAATATCGCCACCGGATGCTCCTCGGTCATCGCCGACCGCGTCGCCGCAGCAGGAGCCAGGGACGGCGGCTACATCCTCACCGAGGCCGGCTTCGGATCCGACATGGGTCTGGAGCGCTTCGTGGACCTCAAGTGCGCCGTCTCCGGGATGCACCCGAGTGCCGCCGTCGTCGTGGTCACCATCAGGGCGCTCAAGGCCCACTCCGGCCGCCACCGCCTCGTCAGCGGCAAGGACCTGCCCGAGGAGATGCTCCAGGAGAAGGTCGAGGACGTACGCACCGGCGCGGCCAACCTGCTCAAGCACCTTCAGATCGTGCGAGGCTTCGGCATCACTCCGGTCGTGGCCATCAATGTCTTCCCCACCGACCATGACAGCGAGGTCGAGGAGGTGAGGAGCATCGCCCGCGAGGCCGGTGCCCGGGTGGCCGTCTGCCACCCCGTGACTCGAGGAGGTGAGGGCTGCCTCGACCTGGCGAGCGCCGTCGTCGAGGCCTGCCATGAGGCCAGCGATGCGGTCTCCATCCGCCCCGTCTACGAGCCTGAGGATGACCTGCGCACCAAGATCTCCAAAGTGGCGGCTCTCTACGGAGCCGACGGTGTGGACTACACCTCTGCCGCGAGCAGGTTGCTGGACGACTATGAGCGCGGCGGTTTCGGGGGCCTGCCAGTCATCGTCGCCAAGACCCCGCTTTCCCTGTCCGCTGAGCCCGGCCTCAAGGGTGTTCCCACCGGGTGGCGTCTGCCGGTGCGCGAGGTGCGCCTGGCCGCCGGGGCGGGTTACGTCTGCGTGATCTGCGGCAGCCTGTCGACCATGCCGGGCCTGTCGAGCCGTCCCGCGGCCGAGCGCATCGACGTCGACGTCGGCACCGGGGAGATCGTGGGGCTGCACTGAGTACTGAGTGCTGCGGCCACAGGTGGTGGGTGGTCGTTATCGCCCCGTTGAGAGGGACTTGAGTGAGTCGACCTCCTGGCTCAGAATGCGCACGGCTTCGTTCGCGGTGGCAGCCCCCACCATGGTGGCCTGGGCCAGGCCATTGCTCAAGGCGATCAGACGCTCCGCCTCCTGTGCCGGTGCTCCGGCCTGTTTGAGCAGGCCGGCTGCGTAATCCAGTGTTTCGCGGCACGCCTTGGTGACGATCTCCATGATCTGCGGGTCCGCCACTGCCTGGGCCAGGTAGGCGTACCAGACCGCGGTACCCAGCCGAAAAGCGTTGTTGCGGGGGATGGGCTGGGTGAGCAGCTCAGTCAGGGCGTCGAACGGCTCCAGTGCCTCGGTGCGCCCGAAGTGGACGGACTCCGCGGTGTCCACGATGGCCTGGCAGCCGGCGCGCACCAGGTCCTGCTTGGAGGTGAAGTAGTGCTGGATCCGCCCGACCGAGATCCCGGCAGCCCGTGCCACCGTCTGGTAGGAGGCCGCATGGATTCCCTGTTCGTAGATGACCTGCCACAGGGCGTGGATGATCTCGGTTCGGCGCTGTTCGTGGTCGACGATCTTAGGCACCCCTTTACAGTACATGTATACCGTAATACTATTACAATATGAATATACTGCAAAAAGTGTTCTCCCCGGTCCGGCGGCTGCTCTCCCTCCGGCGGAGCCGTCCTCCGTGCTCCCGCAGGCCTGCGGTTCGGTGTGTGGCGAGGCTGCTCGTCATCGGGCTCGCGCTGACCGGCGCGGTGAGTATCGGTAGAACCGTGCTGGGGCCTGCCGACGTCGGACACTTCAGGACGGTTCAAGGACGCGAGGAGTACGTCGGCTACTACCAGCAGGCCATGGAGGCCATGCCGGCGCCCAGCTCGGTGCAGGACGTCGCCACCGACTTCGGAACCGTGCGGGTCTACATCTGGGACGCCGGCAACGGAGCAGCCGATCGCGACTCATACCCGGTTGTCCTGCTGCCTGGGCGCTCATCGGGGGTGCCCATGTGGTCCGCGAACGTCTCCGCCTTGATCCGCTCGCGGCAGGTGATCGCCTTCGACGCGCTCGGTGACGCCGGGCTGTCCGTCCAGTCCGTTCCGCTGACCTCGATGGAGGACCAGGCCGCTTGGATCGATCAGGTGGTCACCGCCGTCGCACCTCGGGGAGTCCACCTCGTCGGACATTCCTTCGGCGGCGCGACCGCGACGGCCTATGCGCGGCTCCATCCCCAACGGGTCAGGTCCTTGACCCTGCTGGAACCGGTCTTCACCCTCGCCTACCCGCCGGCGGGGAAGCTCGGCTGGGTGATGGTCGCCTCCGTACCGGGGCTTCCCGAGAGCCTGCGGGACAAGGCACTGGGGCGTATCGCAGGCGAGGACTTCGCTGGATCGGATCCCATGGCCCTCATGATCAAGGCCGGGTCGGAGCACTTCGAGGCTGATCTGCCCACCCCCTCACCGCTGACGAAGGAGGAGGCCAATGCCTTGACTATGCCCGTCTACGTCGCGATCGCCGGGAAAGACTCCCTGGCGGGAGGGAGGAAGGCCGCCGAGCGTGCCGAGGAGCTGCTGCCGGGTGCGCGGGTGCAGACATGGAAGGACGCCACCCACTCCCTGCCGATGCAGGAGGCGGAACCCTTGGCGCAGGTGCTTGAGCCGTTCTGGCGCCAGGTCGAGTCGGCGTGATGATTGATCAGGTGAATGGGCTCACCGGAGTGCGTGTGGGCCGGTGGCCGGCATGTGCCGGCCACCGGCCCCTGAGTGCTGAGAGCACCCCTGATGTCAGTCCTTCTCGTGCTTGGAGGTCTCGAACAGGAGGTTGACCTGCTCGTTGTACGTCGTCAGCGTCGAGGCGGGTACCCGGTTCGCCCACAGGTCGTCCGTCGCGGGCTTCATGATGGCCGCCACGTCCGCGCCGAAGTAGGT
>ERZ772967.1620-NODE-1620-length-15299-cov-3.102335_pt1 | contig 15299 bp, 24 predicted proteins | sample MGYA00511677_ERZ772967 | MGnify/ENA primary metagenome ERZ772967 (study PRJEB29015, sample SAMEA2737931) | human oral metagenome | biome: human oral; feature: human-associated habitat; material: dental | place: China | collected 2146 ...
TCCATAATGACTTTTTTCATTGCCATAATTTTTGCCTTATTTTTATGGTTTTCTTTTCGGTTAGTGTTGGTAAATTACAGTCATGCGATAATCGCAGAACCTGACTTAATGGGGTTGCTAAAGTTTCTAATCTCTTCTGCAGAAATAACATTTTCCAAGGCTTGAGATAGAATTTCTGAATATTGAGTCTCACCCGTGTATTCAGTTCTCGGTAGAGAATTTGATGTGCGCCATTTGTAAACTGCACGCACAGAAATACCGCATAAATCTGCCACTTTAGCCGCACCCAAAGAGTCAATAATGTGTTTTAAGCTTTCCATATATAACCTCTTTAAATGAACTTAAAGTACATCATAAATCAGAACTGAAAGTACTTCAAGTTTTATTTATAATTGAACCAATGGTTCAAAGGTGGAAAAATGATTACTGAAGAAAAAATTAAAAGGGATTTCGCTGCACGGCTGGATATTGCCTGCAAGAGAAAGAACCTACCCGAGAAAGGGCGGGGAAAAATTATTGCGGATATATTGAAAATAACGCCAAAAGCCGTGAGTAAATGGTTTAATGCCGAGACATTACCAACTCAAGCGAATATCTATGTTTTAGCTGACTTTCTTGAGGTAACAAAGGAATGGCTAACTTATGGCGATAAGAATGCATCGATTGAAAAAATCGAAAAACAAAGATCTTATCCCCTATTAAGTCCTGTTCAAGCAGGATTATGGATGGACATTAAATCACTTGAAGGGTTTGATGGCTACGAGATGATCCCAAGCACAGTGGTTGCCTCTGAAAACTCCTTTTATTTACGGATTGAAGGTAAATCAATGCTCCCTCGTTTTAATGAGGGTGATCTCGTTTTAATCGACCCTGATATTATGCCCACTCCAGGGAAATTCGTGGCCGCAATCAATGGCGACAACGAGGCAACATTTAAACAATACAAAGAGCTTGGCACAAGAACACCGGAAGGCATACCGCACTTTGAGCTTGTTCCACTTAATCCAATGTTTCCGATACTCAGCTCGCTCAACCAAGAGATCCGCATTATTGGCGTGGCAAGAGAACGTGTCGAAACGTTATAGCATGGCAAGGTGGGTTTTACGGACTATAGTAACCTTATTGTTGAGGGGATGAAATGAGCAGACTTCATGTAAGACAAATTGCAACAAAAATTACAGAATTATTTGGAAATAAAGTGGACATCTCTGATATTCAGGATCCACAATCAGAGGAAGGGAAATCGCGGTGCTTAACACGCTATCTTGCTGCTTATGCTGTGATGAACTATGCGCAAACTTCTGAAATAGACGCAGCTAATTCAATAGTTGATGGTTATAACGATAATGGCATTGATGCAATCTACTATGCCCCAAATAATAAGAAAATTGTCATTGTTCAATCCAAATGGATTCATAAAGGCAGTGGACAACCTAACAATGGTGATGTGAAAAAATTTACGGATGGGATCCGTGATTTAATAGATTTACAATTTGAACGATTTAATCAAAAAGTCCAAAACAAACAAAATATCATCGAAAGTGCGATAAATTCTTTTGATTCAAAGTTTGATGTGATACTCATTCATACGGGTGATGAAGCTCTAAGTATCCATAACGATCGAACCATACAAGATCTTGTAGATGAACTCAATGATGCCGGGGATGGAACAAAAGAAAATATCATGACTTTTCATTATCTGTCCCAGGCTAAAATTCACGCCAGTCTCGCAAAAGGTGTAGAGGGGGATCCAATCAACATTGATGTTGGCCTTACTCAATGGGGAAAAGTAGAAGACCCTTACTATGCTGTCTTTGGCGTTGTTTCAGGAGAGGAAGTCCATTCTTGGTATAAACAATTCGGAAACCGCCTTTTCTCAAAAAATATTCGTAAAATGTTAGGTTTTACTGATGTTAATGAAGAAATTAAAGAGACCATTCAACATACACCTGAAATGTTTTGGTTCTACAATAATGGCATTACGCTCATTGCAGACAGTGTTAAAAAATCCATCGCAAACGGAAATAATCGTGATATTGGCACATTTCAGCTACTTAATACCAATATTGTTAATGGCGCACAAACCGTTAGTACAATCGGACAAATAGATGACGAGGAACGAGTTAATCTTGAAAGCGTTCGGATCCCTATAAAAATCATCTCATTGGAGAAAGCCCCAGATAATGTTGGCATTAATATTACCAAAGCCAACAACAGGCAGAATCGAATTGAGAATAGAGATTTTGTTTCACTTGATGAACACCAAATTAGATTAAAAACAGAACTTGCTCTTGATAATATTGAATACAATATTTCTAGAGTGGAAACATTCAGAAGCGCAGAAAACGCTTTTGATCTTTCTGAGGCGACTATCGCACTTGCCTGCGCATCCAAACAAATCTCACTAGCTGTCCAAGCTAAAAGAGAAATTGGTAAGTTTTATGAAAATGTCAGCAAACAACCTTACTCCACTATCTTTAATGCGAACACCACAGGGAGGTATGTTTACACTGCTGTAAAATGCTTAAGACAAATTGAGCAAATTATTCAAGAAAAAGTAATCTCGCTATCTAAACGAAGTGGAAAAGCTTACGGTACGTTAATTCACGGAAATAGAATGTTAGCCTTTCTTGTACTAAATCAAGTTAACATCCATCAATTTTCTCAGCAAAGCGAAATCAACTTGGATCCGCTTAACATTCCGGAAAAATTCAACGCAACTTATGAAAAACTCCTTAATATTATTGAAGATAACTACCCAGATAAAGTTTTAGGAACCTTATTTAAAAACGCTACAATTTGTAAAAATATTAACACCATCTTTGATAGTCAATAATCATAAAACCGCGCACTAACGTGGTTTGATCTGATGCCAGAGACATATCAACCACAATAGACTGCCTCTTCTGGCGGTTTTTTTCTTACCCTCCTTAAACATTGCTTAAATTCGCCAAATCTTGCTTATCTCCATCTCAATTTACTGCAACTCCCTAAAAATCTAGCCTCATTACGCTTGCTTAATGGCAACTAAAACTTGCTTACACCCATAAAAGCACCTCAAAAATTAACCGCACTTTTCTATTCTTGCTTATTTGCTGGTTAAAAAATAAGCAAACAAACACATTTCTTTAAAATTTATTTCTTTGAAAATCAATTAAATATGAACAATTAGTACATTTTACTTAAAATATGTACTTTTTGTTCTTGACTATAATGAACTTAAAGTACATAATGAGCCCATCAAAACGAGATACACAAAACAACCTAGGAGCAAAAAAATGACCGCACAACAACTTATTCAAAACAAAGATTTTTTCACAATGGCATTAGTAGAAAGCATTAAGTTAATGGCTAAAAAAAGTGGAAGAAGCTATCAAGAGTTGCACCGCTTATATCAAAAACAGGAAAAAGGATTTATGGAAGAGCTAGTAAGAAACATCAATGCTTGCGCAGAAATAACTGCCAAATCCATCGCCTAAGAATCTTTACTAAGCCCTCGAAAGGAGGGCTTGAATAAAGGTTTTACAACCAAGCCGAAAGGCAACGCTCTTTAACAATCAAATCCAAAACACATTGATCGCCCAATGGTGAGCAGTTAGTAAAAGTTCGGACGGCAAATAGACCCGACACTGCAACAAAACGGATAAAAGCCCGAATCGGTTAGTGTGTTTAGCTTAAATATGCCTCCGGCAGTGAATCGGAAATATTGAGCGAGAGCAAACGCGGCTTAGGCGTGACATACCGGAGAGACGGCAGCCATTTTTAACCGCACTTTTCTCTTGATGCGGACGAAATCGATGTTGAGGAGAACAGCGTTCTCTAATCTGACAAATTAAGCGCGTTATTACATTAGAGCGCGGTTAAAAATGGCAAACATAAAACAAACGAGGTTAAAAATGGAATCGCCAAAGCGCACAATCATCGCGCAGCTAACCATTAATTACAACGGACGCGAAGCCAATTATGGCGTAAGAATTGATTTAGACAAAAATGAATCAGTACAAGAAGTGATAACGGACTTAGTTCAACCGCTCACACAGCACTCAGAAACTTCTCAAAAAGAAACCAATGACTTTCTTGCTTTCTTTGATTTCAGCCGAGCATGAGGGCTTAAAACTTATGTAGTTTTCATAACTTGGTTCCTTAGGTTTGCCCTCCGTAAAACGATGGCTTTTTTTTAAAAAAGGAAATAAAAATGAAACCAAACCGCTTTACCGCCGCCTTTTTCGAATCGCGGCCAAACAAATTCAAACAACGGCTTATCGACGCCGTTTTCACGCTTTCAAGCTGGCTATGTTTTATTCTCGTCGCCCTCGCTGCGCTAGCGATTCTCTACTGCTTCCGCCCGGCGTATGCAAACCCGACAGACTGGCACGACGACGAAGTCAGCCGCCAAATTCAAGCCGACGCTCGCGCCGAAGCACGCAAAATCTGGCGCGAAGAACACGGCGACTGGCAACCGAATCTCACCCCTGCGGCCGAAGCGGAATTAGCCAGCTACACCGCACAAAAACAAACCGAAATTGACCGCACTTTAGGAGTTGCAAAATGAAAGTCGAAAGCTATAAAACGCACATCATCTATACTCCCGCTTCGCAACAATATTGTGGCGAATTATGGGTCAACAACCGACTGGAACAAAGAACCGGTAATTTTCTAAGCGAAGGCATTGCAATTATGCGTTTGAATAAACGCATTGAGAATTTTAACGCAATTCACGGCACGCAAATTCCGCCGTATAAAAAAGAGGCGCTGCAGGAAGAGGCAACAAAAGCGGAAAAAATGGGGGAGGAACTCAAGCAGGTTGACGTCGAAATAGTACACAAACATCCACCGCGCAAGCGTCGTAAACCGTTTACGCCCTACGGGCTGAAAGGCTATTTTGTCGACAAGCAAGGCAACATCCGCCTCCATCTCGACCGCAAAGCCTACGCGCGCACCATCGTCTTAAACCCCGACATGTTTGCTATGTTAGCTGACATGGTGCGGGCGACACAGGAACAGTAAGCATGAAAACTTACGCCGATTATTACAGCCAACTCGACGCAAAACATCAGCGCGAACTGGACAATCAAGCAACTTATGGTTGCGCCTTAGATAGCGAAAAGTCCAACGTCGATGACGATTTAAAAGCCCGCGGCGAAAAAAGCGATTATTTCAGCGAAATCACCGAAATACTCAGCGTCAACGATAATTTCTGGCTTGCCATCGGCAGTGGCGCGAGTTATGACGACTTCCGCAGCGCGGCCATCGAAGAGATCGCTGCGCGTAACCTTGAAGCAAGAAAAAACAACTATTACCCGGATTAAGTGAGGTAAAAAATGACGACTCAAGTTCAAACCCAACAAAAACAACCGCCGGCATTAAAAGCCTTTTTCGACAAACCCAATATTCAAAACAAAATCAAAGAATTAGTCGGCAAAAATGCTGCCACGTTTGCGACCAGTGTACTACAAATCGCCAACAGCAATTCAATGCTTAAAACCGCCGATCCGATGAGTATTTTCAATGCCGCCTGTATGGCAGCCACACTCAATCTCCCGCTACAAAACGGCTTAGGCTTTGCCTACATCGTCCCGTTTCGCAATAACAAAGAAAAGAAAACCGAAGCGCAATTTCAAATCGGCTACAAAGGATTTATCCAACTTGCGCAACGTAGCGGACAATTTAAGCGCCTCGTTGCAATGCCCGTGTACAAAAAACAATTGCTCAAAAAAGACTTTATCAATGGCTTTGAGTTTGACTGGGAACAAGAGCCGGAAAAAGACGAAAACCCTATCGGATATTACGCCTATTTCAAGCTCCTGAATGATTTTTCTGCCGAGCTATATATGAGCCACGATGATATTGTGAAACACGCTCAACGTTACAGTCAGACGTTTAAAAAAGGATTTGGAGTATGGCACGATAACTTTGAAGCCATGGCGTTGAAAACGGTCACTAAGTTGTTGTTATCCAAACAAGCCCCGTTATCCGTGGAAATGCAACAGGCCGTATTATCCGATCAGGCGGTAATCAAAAATGAAGGCGAATTCACTTACAACGACAATATCATTGATGGTGAAATTGTTGTCGCCGTTGATGAAACTACCTTTGAACAATGCAAGCAAAGTGTTCAAAACGGCGAAACTACAGTGCAAGAGCTTTGTGATAGCGGTGCGTATGAGTTTAGTCAAGAACAGTTGGCGGAGTTGGAAGAAGTTGAGAATAAAAGATCAGAATAAATAAATTGACACCGCCCCCACTTCGGATTAAGATACCCCCACTTTCAACAGAAAGTCGGGATTGGCGTCCTGAATAACACGGCGGTTAGAAACAATAGTCGCCTAAATGGTGGCTTTTTTTATAGCCGAAAAACAGAAAATCAAACCCTTTTAAAGGGGTACATCAGTTTGATACCCCCCTTTCAAAAGTAGTCAATGATGGACTGGTTAAGGGATCGAAAGATCGCCGTTTACACCGTGTTACGGTACGCCAACCTTGATCAGTTCATCACCAGTAATTGGCGTTGCTTGTGATGAGTTTTTAAAACTTAAACACGGAGGCAGTCAAAATGACTACTACATTAACTTTCCAAACAACTACTCTTTCGGTTATCAATCAAAACAACCAAATTTGGTTAACGGTTACAGAGATCGGCAAAGCATTAGGTTATTCAGATCCTTTTAAGTCTGTTAAAAATATCTACGACCGTCACCGCGACGAATTTACCGAAAAAATGACCGCACTTATCGACATACCAACGGCAGGCGGATTACAAAAAGTGCGCATCTTCTCACTTCGTGGCGCACACCTCATCGGCATGTTCAGTCACACTAAAACGGCAAAAGATTTTCGACGCTGGGTACTTGACGTATTAGAGCAAGTTGCACAACCACAACAACCCGCTTTGCCGGAACCGGAAAAGACATATACCGTCACACTAACGGAATATGAACTGCAAACCGTCGCTTGGGCGTGCTTCGCATTCCGACGCAACAACAACCTGCTACACGAGCTTTACAGCCCGCTTGCTGCCATCGGTTCAAAATTCGCCGTCGAAGCAAGAGATAATGCTGTTGAATATCGCAACACACTACGCCGCTTCAACGAAGTAGTGAAACGTATCACCGTCGACATTGAAGCAGATCCAGAAACAAACTGGCGCGTACTGAAGCATATCCGCAGCTTTAACGAAAAAATCTTCGGCAAAGTCGAAACCACCATCTAAAACCCCAGAAAATCCGACCGCACTTTTTTAAGCCTGCGGCGGATTGTTACACCTAAAATTTAACAAGGAAACTAAGATGTACCACTTTAAATCCCGCTGTTCCGGCATTGCTGATTTAATGCCGGTGCCGAAAAATAAAAGCGATGGAATTTCCGCCACGGCCAAAAGTGCGGTCAGAAAAATTGCCAAATTAGACTTGTTCGGCTATCAAGACTTTGAGGGCAACAAATACACCGAAAAAGGGAATTTGTTAGAAGAACAGGCGATCAAATTAAGCGCGCGCAAGCGTGGACTGCCTCTTAAAAAAAACAACGAGCGACGCGAAAACGACTGGGTGACGGGTGAATGTGATGTTTATGTTCCAACCCGTCGCTTAATTATCGATACAAAATGTTCATGGGACATTGGTACGCACCCGTTTTTTACCGACGAAGCCGAAGAAAAAGCAAAAAAGGCGGGTTATGACTATCAAATGCAGGGCTATATGTGGTTGTGGGAATGCGATGAAGCGCAAATCGATTTCGAGCTTTTCCCCACGCCGTTTGAGCTATTAAGCACTTACGACAATTCCGAACGTTACATTGACTTAGTCGAACAAATCCCGCAGGACAAGCGAATTACCACCATCACAATTAAACGTGACAATGAAATTATCGAACAAATCAAACAACGCGTCGAAGCGGCGCAAGACTATTATCAGCAACTCATACAGGAGATGAGCTAATGGCAGGAATTAACAAAGTCATTATTGTCGGCCGCCTTGGCAACGCCCCGGAAATGCGCACCATGCCGAACGGCGACGCAGTGGCAAATTTAAGCGTCGCGACGTCTGAAAGCTGGACGGACAAACAAACCGGCGAAAAGCGCGAGATCACCGAATGGCACCGCATTATCTTCTTCCGCCGACAGGCCGAAATTTGTGGGCAGTACTTGGAAAAAGGTTCGTTGGTTTATATCGAAGGAAAACTCAAAACCCGCAAATGGCAAGATCAAAACGGCCAAGACCGCTACGTCACCGAAATTTACGGCGACCATCTCCAAATGCTGGGCAGTAAATCGAATAATCCGCAGCCGCAAAGTCAGCCAACAAACACCAAACAACAACCGCCGAAATACGACCCGCTCAGCGCCATGGCCGAAGCGCAAGACAACGGCATGTTTGATGACGATATTCCGTTTTGAATTCCATCACAAGCCACTAACAAATAGTGGCTTTTTTATTATCCAAATTAATGAGGTTAAAAATGAAAGAGCAACGAAAGAAATACGAGTTAACCGGTGAATTTATTGAGCATTGGAGCGGTAAAAAGCTATACCGAATTAGAGCTCTAGTTTCGTTTGGAGTAGTAGTGGCGGGACAACTTGGGGGGGTTGTTGAGGCAGAAAAAAAATTAGATCAGTCATTATCAGGTGACGCTTGGGTGTCTGGTGACGCTTGGGTGTTTGGTAACGCTCGGGTGTCTGGTGACGCTCTAGTGTCTGGTGACGCTTGGGTGTACGGTAACGCTCGAGTGTACGGTGACGCTCGAGTGTACGGTGACGCTCGGGTTAGATCTTATGCGGTAATTTCCGAGCGGAAAATGATTTTTTGGGCGAGTAATGTCGGTTCGGAAAACGGTACGCTAACAGTATTTAACGGCAAAGACGGACTAATTGTAACGCGTGGTTGTTTTACTGGCACGGTTGATGAGTTTTTAGCAAAATCTGCCGAAGTGCATGATGATAAAACAAAACGCGAATATCAGTTATTGATTGAAGTAGCGAAAAGTCGAATCGAAGGCTAAGCAAGTAATGATACATGTTTAGGAGATTAACAATGTACTGGTTCAAAAATGCGATGATTTATCGCTTAACTAAATCACTTAATTTAGACGACTTGCAAAGCAAATTAAATTACGCGGCGTTTACTCCTTGCGAGCCATCCGATAGTACCCATTTCGGGTGGACTACCCCGCTTAAAGACAGCGAATTGTTGCACCACACGGCAGGCGGAAACGTGCTTTTAGTCGCAAAAAAAGAAACAAAAATCCTACCGGCGGAAGTGGTAAATAAAGAATTAAATGAGCAGATTGGAAAGCTTGAAAAATCCGAAGGTCGCAAACTTAAGAAGGTTGAAAAGCAAACCTTAAAAGATGATGTTATTACTACTCTGCTGCCGCGTGCATTCAGCAAATATCAATACACTGCACTTTGGATTGATACTAAAAACGACTTAATTTATGTTGACGCGGCAAGCTCAAAGCGCGCCGAAGACGCTTTAGCGTTGTTGCGTAAAACTCTTGGTAGTTTACCTGTAGTACCGCTGGCATTTAAAAATGAGCCAGCAGTCGTTATGTCCCGATGGATTGCTGACGAGGACGCCCCGGAATGGCTGATCGCAAAAGAGGACTTGGAGCTGAGAAGTAAAGCAGATGATGGCGTTGTTAAATGTAAAAACAATGACTTAGCTCAAGAGGAAATTTTAACACTGGCTGATCGTGGGTTTGTTACAAAATTAGCGTTGGAATGGGAAAACCACGCAACATTCGTGCTGTGGGGCAACGGCGCCATCAAGCGATTAAAATTCGCCGACGCTATCCGTGATAAAAACGACGATATTCTGAAAGAGGACATTGCGCAACGTTTTGACGCGGATTTTGTGCTGATGACGGACACGTTATCGCAGTTAGTCGCAAACTTGGCAGCAGAATTTGGTGGGATTAAGGAGAGAGAATGATGAAAGAGTTAATTCAGCAAATCGAACAATGGGCGGAAGAACGCAATTTGATTGAGGGTTCAGCACCGCAGAAACAATTCATCAAACTGATGGAAGAATTTGGCGAGCTTTGCAGCGGCGTTTCCAAAAACAAACTTGATGTGATTAAAGATAGCATTGGGGATTGTTTTGTGGTGATGGTTATTTTAAACAAGCAAACCCATAGCAAATTTGATTTTATCCCACTTACTTATGAACTTCGTGGGTATGTTGGTATTGACACATGGATTGAAAAAATCACAGGAAAATTTGCAAGTATTTCTGAAAAAATCAATTACACAGGAAAGGCTAATCGTTTTCTTTGTTATGACTTAGGCTATGCTTTATTTTGCTTGACTATGATTGCTCAAGAATTTGGATTATGTTTGCATGAATGCGTGCAAGCGGCATGGGATGAAATTAAAGACCGCAAAGGACGTATGATTGATGGTGTGTTCGTAAAGGAAGAAGATTTATGACAAAACAAGACTACGCGCAAGAGGAATTATCCTTTTTGTACGAACAAGAAAAACAACTAGAGCGATCGTTAGAATTAGTCCGCGAGCGCATAAGAGAGACGATTAATTATTCGGATAAAAACAAGGTTAAAGATGAACGAAATTAATATCAACATTCCTTACTCAAGATTTTCCGATATTTTCGGGTGCTATTTTTATGTGCGGATGAATAGCGGTGACCCATCGGCTGTTACGCGGGCATTAGATGACGCTAAATACAGTTGGCTTATGTTTGGGTCTCAGTTGCGAAATGACATTATCCGAACGGCGGAATCAGCACACTATCCTATAGTAGTTAAAAACTACGTAAATAATTTTATTGAGTGGGCCAAAAGTCAATTTAATGCACCGCAAGATTACAACTCACCTCGACCACTGGTTAATGTGTTGCCGGTGGTTGATTTAAAACCGTATAAGGGCAGTAAGAAATGGAGCAAAAATTAATTCTTGATGCTTGTTGCGGGTCGCGGATGTTTCATTTTGACAAGCAAAATCCACACGTTTTATTTGCCGACAATCGCAAGCTAAAAACTACATTTAAGGATAAGGGTAAAGATAGACATCTTGCAATTAACCCAGACGTTATACACGATTTCATGGCTATGCCATACCCAGATAAATCTTTTAAGTGCGTGATTTTTGATCCACCTCACTTAATAAAAGGCGGTGACAAATCTTGGTTAGTCAAAAAATACGGACGGCTTGACGAGGATTGGCGAACGCAGCTTAAAAAAGGTTTTGATGAGTGTATGAGGGTGCTTGATGATTTCGGCACCCTTATTTTTAAGTGGAATGAAACGCAAATAACGGTCAATGAGATTTTAAAAATTATCGGCGTAAATCCAATAATTGGACATAAATCCGGTAGGCTAAATAATACGCATTGGATGCTTTTTGTTAAAGGTGCTAACTATATCGGAGATGATACAAAATGAGCCAAGATAACAACAAAGGATGGATTAAGTGTTCGGAGCGGTTGCCTGAGCCTAAAGATATAGACGATGGACTATATAAAAAAGACCTAGTTTTGATCTTTTTTAAAGAATACAACAACGATAGTCACATCATCGAAAGAGATGGGTGTGCAGGGCTTGGGTGGTACGTAAAAGAACGTATGCCAGATGGTGAATATGTGTATTACTGGGAAAATGACAATGAAGATATTGGATCATCAATTGAGGTATCACATTGGCAACCACTCCCTCCACCGCCAACAGAATAACCAACGACCGCCAAAGTGCGGTCTTTTTTTTAAGGAGAATTTATGAAACAGTTTGATTTACAAGAGGCGTTGAATGGTGCGCCGGTGAAGTTACGCAATGGCAATAAAGCTTTTATTACTTTTAACTTATCCAATTTAAAAGATTGGAGCAACGTTACTGACCGACCATTAATTGGTCACTCATTAAATAAATCAGAATCTCTTGAGGATTTGCATTCTTGGACTTTATGCGGTTGGTCCGCGGGCGGGAGTAATCTTTCCGACATAATCAGCATGTGGGAAGAGCCAGAACTAACCTCCGAGCAGGTGTTAGAAAAGGCGTATAGCGAAGATTTGATTGTATGCTGGGAAAATAATGATGGAGAGTTTTTCGAGGGAGTCCCCGTAGCAAAAACTAAAGATGGTCGATATTTATTTAAAGACTGTTGTGATTTTTTCCTCATTGATAATGAGGGTGGCGTCTGGCTAAAAGAGGGAGCGCAAACCACAAAATCCGACACAATCACCGTTACGCTGCCTAAGCCGTTTAAGCCTAAAAATGGAGAGACATACTACAGCATTGGTGGTTACCATGATGGGATGATAGCCGAAATGCGCGCAAATTGCATGACGCACATTTCCATTTTAAGTGGTAATTGCTTCCGCACCGAATCTGACGCCCAAGCATGGCTAGATGCCATGAAAAATGCTCTAGATGATTAATTCAAGCCGTCCGAAAGGGCGGTTTTATTTTTTATTAACAACAAAGAGGAAAAAGAAGAATGAAAAAATCAATCATTCATGTTGTGGTCGCAAGCACTATCGCCGCGTCATTATCCGCCTGCTCACCATTTTCGGTTGATGAAGGGGAAATTGGCTTAGTGACTCGCTATGGCGAAATTCAAGAAACGAAATCAGCAGGGCTACACTGGCGTAGTTGGCTTGAAGATGATGTTGTATTTAGCACGCGTGAGCAAAAGGTCACTATTGGAAAATTCGATGACGTTGGTGATATTACCTCGGGTATTTCCGCTTATACCCGAGACACACAAACCGTCACCACGGCGCTAACCATTACGTTCAAATTAACCGACCCTGTGGCAGTTTACAAAAACTACCGCAATACAGATAACATGATCAACCAACTTCTCGAGCCACGTAGTCGTCAAGCGTTGGAAATCGTGTTTTCACGCTATTCGGCACAGTTGGCGTTGGAAAATCGGGCGCAATTAACCAATGATATTACGGCGCAAATCCGCGAGGCGGTGAAAGGTTATCCTATTGAAATTACTGCGGTTCAAAGCGTGATCAACTTCAACAAAGAATATGAAAGACGTGTGGAAGAAAGCGTACAAAAGAACGTCGCAATCCAAACCGAAGAACGTAATTTGATTATTCAGCAGAAAAAAGCAGAAATTGCTCGTGTTGACGCACAAGCCAAAGCCGATGCCGAAGTAATCCAAGCCAAAGCCGATGCCGAAAAAGTACGATTAGCCGGCGAGGCGGAAGCGGCAGCTATTCGCGCCAAAGGCGAGGCATTAAAAGAAAACCGCCAACTTGTGGATTTAACCGCAGCCGAAAAATGGAATGGTGTACTGCCAACAACCATGACACCAAGCGGAAGCGTACCATTTGTTAAGGTTGGTCAATAATGTCAGGTTGGTTAGCTGGCGTTGTTTTAGGTGGGGTGGCGTTAGCCATCCTTTTTATTATGTTTTATCTAGATAAAATGGAGTAACAAAATGTATTTCTTGGGTGTTCTTTCCGGAATTGCAATCGCATTTGCTGCACAAGCTTTCTTTCGTCAGTACAAGTTGACGGAAAGAAATAAAGAAGATTAATCATTGATATACCGCACTTTTGTGCGGTTTTTTATTGGGGTAAATATGGATGACACAATGTTTTGGATGTTTGTTTTTAGTCTTGGATTACTTTATTTGGCAATGTGGGCGGATAAATTATCCGGGCTATCCATGCGCGAAAAAGAAATGCTTTTTAGGTTGCAAATATGGTGTTTGAAACAAGGTGGCACAGGTGTTTTTTAGAAACGAATTACAAGTAATGGACGGCAAGCGATATATCGTTATTGAGTGCCAATTTCACCGAGATTGGGACGTTGTCCGAGAATCTGAAAAAGGCGTAACGCAAGGCGAGGCGTTGGAAATCGTCCAATACTGGCTCAAATACAAAGGCATTGATCGCAATCAGATAATGATTATTGAGGTGCCGGATATTGTAAAGAGGGAGTAAATGAGCGAAACACTAACAATAAAAGAGGTCGCCAAGCTACTAAAGCTCAGTTATAGCACAGTGTATAACAATAGATCCAACTGGGGATTTTTTAAGGTTGCTGGAGTGCGCGGCTGGAGAATTTACAAAACTGATCTTGATAAGATCAGACAAAAACAAAATAATGTCGTCCGATCGGGTGTGCGAATCGGCGATAAGGAGATGATATGTCGATCCGCAAAAACAAATATGGTGTTTGGCAAATCGACTTTACCACGCCGTCAGGGCAACGAGTTAGATCGTCTAGTGGCACGACTGACAAGCGGCTTGCGCAAGAGCTGCACGACAAACTAAAAGCCGAGTCTTATAAAGTAGAGCGTCTAAACAAACAGCCCGAGCGGACGGTAGAACAGGCGTTAATCCGTTTTTTAGAGGACGCCGAACATCAAAAAGATTTGGAGACCAAGATACATCACGCACAATATTGGCGAGATCGTATCGGGCATAAAAATCTTAGCTCTTTAACAAGTGATGATATTTACGATAATTTGCCGACGCACAAACGCACCGGTGAAAAACTATCACCGTCCACACAAAATCGATACCGCACATCAATCATGCGGGCGCTTAATCTTGCGAAACAAGCCGGGTGGGTTGATTCAATCCCTTATCTTGCGAAAAACAACGAGCCGAAAAAACGCGTCCGGTGGATCACGCAAGAAGAGGCGGATCGTTTAATCGATAACCTTAATTTAGAGTGGATGCGAGAAATATGCTCATTTGCCCTGATTACCGGCGCCCGCATGTCAGAGATTTTAACCATGACGTGGGATAAAATCGATTTTTCGCGTAGCATTGCCATCGTGACAAGTGATGTAGCAAAGTCGGGCCGAGCCCGCTCACTTCCGCTACCGCGCAATGCGGTTAATTTCCTACGGCAAAAGCAGTCAAAGCGCATTTCGCAGTATATTTTTCACCGAGGCAAAGGCAAGATGATTTCCGATATTGATCGGGAGGATTTTAAGCGAGCTTTGCAACGAGCGGGAATAAAAGATTTTCGTTTCCACGATCTTCGGCACACATGGGCCAGTTGGCATGTACAAAGTGGCACACCGCTAATGGTGCTCAAAGAGTTGGGCGGTTGGGAGACAATCGAGATGGTGCAAAAATATGCGCACTTAAACGCCGGGCATTTATTGCAATACGCAAATCATGTCAAAGTTACGTCAAAGTTGTCTTTTTCTGCGATAAATTCTGATTTTTTAAACGAGGAGGATTTATGTTTCGACACAAATAAAAAAGCCGTAAGTTATTGAGTTTAGAGACCTTTTCAACTTACGACTTTCTGAAAAATGGCGGAGGAAGTGAGATTCGAACTCACGGAGGGCGTAAACCCTCGCCGGTTTT
>ERZ772967.1623-NODE-1623-length-15288-cov-5.109368_pt1 | contig 15288 bp, 17 predicted proteins | sample MGYA00511677_ERZ772967 | MGnify/ENA primary metagenome ERZ772967 (study PRJEB29015, sample SAMEA2737931) | human oral metagenome | biome: human oral; feature: human-associated habitat; material: dental | place: China | collected 2146 ...
TGCAAAGATAAAAACGGTTCTTCAGCTGAAGAATGACTATAATGCAGGCAAAATCAGCTTGACGGATGCTAAACGGATATTAAAGGAAAAAGTCGGTTCCTTAAAACCGTACGAGATCGCCCTCGCAGAGCAGGAGCTCAAGGAATTTGATGAAAATGAATGCCAAAAAGAAGACATTCAAAAAATGCTTGAGCTTTTTGAGGACATTATGGATACGAGCCGCCCCGACCTACCCGACGATCATCCTATTATGTGCTATTACCGCGAAAACGATGCACTGAAAAAAATCCTTTTGGAAATTGAAGATCTTGTTCAATATCCGCTTATCAAAAATCAATGGCTTGAATTATATGAGCGGCTGGATCAGTTCAGAATACACCTGTCCCGTAAGCAAAATCAGCTCTATTCCATTTTGGAAAAGAAAGGATTTGACCGGCCTACCACAACGATGTGGACATTTGATAATTTTATCCGCGATGAGATCCGCGATGCGCGGAAACTGCTTGACGATAATTCCGATGACCAATTCATCGCGGTACAGGCTTCGATTATAGCCGATGTCCGCGACTTACTGCAAAAAGAAGAAGCAATTTTATATCCCACTTCGCTTACGATGATCAGCGATAAAGAATTTGAGGAGATGAAATCCGGCGATCGGGAAATCGGTTTTGCATGGATAAGCGGCAGCGAAACAAATGGAGCAAATGCTAAAAGCGGTTCCGGGCAAACGGTACAAGATATGCAAACGCAGGACGGTGCGGGAACGGCGTCTTCGCTAACGGAAGATTTGGTTGCCGTATTGCGCAAACACGGTTTGAATGCCGGCGGCAGTTCCGTTTTTGATGTGGCAACCGGTAAGCTGACGCTTGAACAAATCAACTTGATCTACCGGCACCTACCCGTCGATCTTTCGTATGTAGATGAAAATGAAACGGTTTGTTTTTATTCCGACACGGAGCACCGCGTATTTCCGCGCAGCAAAAACGTTATCGGGCGGAATGTTAAAAACTGCCATCCGCGGGCGAGCGTGCATATCGTAGAAGAGATCATCGAAAAATTCAGATCCGGTGAACAAGACTCCGCAGAATTTTGGATCAACAAACCCGACATCTTTATCTACATTCTGTACACCGCCGTCCGCGACGAAAACGGAAAATTCCGCGGCATCCTCGAAATGATGCAGGACTGTACTCATATCCGCAGTCTTACCGATTCGCAAACGCTGCTTACGTGGAAAAAAGGAGGCGAGGTAAACGGCCAAACCGTTATCCAAGAACAGTCCGCCGAATCCGGTAACGGAAGTACAGCCGATACGGCAGATATGCAGGGCGCCGAAAATCCGCACGGGAAGCACGGTGGTAAAAAACTCACCGCAGCGGATATTACTGCCGAAACGTTTTTAAAAGACATTTTTGCAGATTATCCCGCATTAAAGGATCAAATGGAAGAAATCAGTCCCAAGTTTAAAATGCTGAAAACACCGCTTGCACGGATTATGCTGCCTAAGGCGACAATCGCCATCGCAAGTGAACGCACCGGTGTCGAACTGAATACGTTAATTGCGGAAATCAAAAGGCGGATCGGAAAATAGAGCATACAAAAACGTCTCTTGAGTAATTATGCTGCATAATTACTCAAGAGAAAATATGCATAGAATCCTTAAAAGCTAACCGTTTTTTTTCAGATGCCCTAAAGCCTCTCTTCTATATTTTAAACTTGGATACTTCCTGCGCTAAATTTTCGATACTTCGTTTGTTCTTATTGGTGATTTCTTTTACACCTTGAATTGCATTATTGATTTGCACTGCCGCCGCCGCCATTTCTTTCATACTCGCAGCGATTGTGTTGGTAAGTCCATCGAGCTTTTTCATTTCGTGCGCAACCCCTTCTCCGCCTTTCAGCATATCGCCTGATCCCGCTTCTACTTCAACGGTTACCTCACTGATATTTTTAATTGCCTCCAATACCTCACGGCTTCCGTCTTCCTGTTCCCTCATCGACTCGGTTAAACGGGTACTCATATTTTTTACCTGATCGGAGAGCGTAAAAATAGTAGCAAATTTTTCACCCGCAACTTTCGAAGAAGTAGAAAGCCCTTCAATTTCTACAGTCAACGTTTTAAGCGTCGCAGTAATTGTTTTACCCTGCGCGGCGGAATCTTCTGCAAGTTTGCGGATTTCGTCAGCAACAACCGCAAACCCCTTTCCTGCTTCACCGGCATGAGCTGCTTCGATAGCGGCATTCATTGCAAGTAAGTTCGTTTGAGATGCGATGTGTTGTATCACACTTGAAGCCTCCATCAAACTGCCCGACTCTTCGGCAATCTTTTGAGTAACGCTGCCGGTATTTACGATAATTTCCCGTCCGTCAGCGGTCGCTTCCGCAAGTGTTTTAATAACCCCGTCCGTCTTTTCAAGCGTATCGGTAATCGATGCGATATTGGCAACCATCTCTTCTATCGCAGAAGAAGAAATAGATACGCTTGCCGACTGGCTTTCTATGCGGGTATTTAATTGCCGTATCGTTTTGATAATTTCTTCAACCGTTGCTGCCGTTTCTCCGACGCTTGCAGTTTGCGTCAGCGCTTGCTGTTTTACGCCGTCGATATTTTCATTTATCTTATGAACAGCTTGCGCGGTCTCGGTCATATTCTGAGCAAGCTCGTCGCCGATCGATCGCATTATTCCGGCATTGCTGTCGATAGATTGTATGGAAGACCGAATCTTTTTAATTGTTTCATTAAAATATTCCGATAGCCGCGTTACCTCATCATTACCGATAAGAGGAAGCTGCACGGTCAAATCGCCTTCCCCTTGCGAAATATCTTTCAGCGCATTAACCGCTGTCTGAACGGGAGCGACCATCTTTGCCGCAATAAAAAATATAATTGTAAGTGTTACCGCAAGGATAATAATACCGATGATAATGATCATTTTACGTAAATCCGTAATTGCGCCGAGAAACTCTTCCGCCGGGGCGGCAATAATAATTGTCCACTGCGTACGCGGCATTTTCGTATAGGCTGCAATATTCTTTTTACCGTTATAGGTATAATAACCGATACCGGCGGAAGAGGCAGCAAGAGCTTGCCGCTGAAAATCTGCGATGGACGCTAAAGAGCTGTCCGTCTTTGCCAACTCCATCGCATTTTTTTGCGCTTCAACGATTGATGTGTTCTTATGGGCAATAGTTGTTCCATCTTTCCCTAAAATATGGCAATTCCCCGTTTTACCGATTTCGATTTCTGATATGGTATCGCAAATAACAGTTCCCCCCAGCCCTGCGCCCAAAACAGCAATAACTTTATCATCGTTATCTAACAGCGGAACGGCTAAAATGACTTCCAGTTTTTTAGTGAGCGTTGAAATGTGAGGCTCGGTGATAAAAGAAACGCCGCTCACCGCGCTCTTATACCAGTCCGTATCCCCGACAAAGGTAACCGTACCGTCGGCATAATAGCTATTTCCTTTGGTATCGCATATATTAAAAAAATTGAGAGTGTCGGCATAGCCGATATCGTCACGCACAATTCGCGTTTTTTCCGTAAAAGATACTGAAGGATCCTTCATTGCCGTATTGTGCATAAATCCGCTTAAGAAACTGAAGTCCACTTGAAGATCACTATTGATGAACGAAGCAATATCGTTTACTTTATCGATAAGATGCGCATTAACCCGCGCCGTAAGCGCTTGCTGCGCAGTATACCTCGCTAACGAACCTTGTATAACACCGGCTACCGTAATCAATGTTCCGAAAATGATAAGCAGTTTCTTACGAATAGAAAAAATTTTCTTTTCCCGCATAAAAAGAAGTACCTCCGCATACCGAGCCTCTCTAACAACTCGCTTGGTTTTTAGAGACGCCCTTGCCTTGTCTATAATAATATAGTTACTATATCTGAGTTTAGCAGAGATGACAATACATATTCGACAGATAAAAGATGATTGGATTTATTGCCGTATCGGAGTATAATGAACTTATTCGACACAAGGAACATTTATGGAAAACTTTAATGCACTGTATTATCAAAAACCGTATATCAAAGAATTCGATGCAACGGTAACTGCTTGTTTAAAAACCGAGAGAGGGTATGAGATAGAACTGTCGGATACGGCATTTTATCCCGAAGGGGGCGGACAGCCCGGCGATAGGGGCAGCCTTGTTGCGGAAGGACAGCCTGAACGGGCTATCCGAATATCGGATACGCAATTTGCAGGTGAACGCATCGTGCATATTGCCGATGGAGAACTCGCTGCCGGAACAAAGGTTCACGGCGTATTGGACTGGGTAAACCGTTGCGACAATATGCAGGGGCATTCGGGCGAGCATATCCTTACCGGCATCCTCGCGCAAACCTACGGGTATGAAAACGTCGGTTTCCACATGGGAGAAAGTTTTATCACCATCGATTTTAGCGGTCCGTTGACCGATGAACAGGTACTCGATGCGGAACAGCGTGCCAATGAAATTGTCCGTGCAAATCTTCCAATACAAGAAAGCTTTCCTAATGCGGAAGAACTCAAGACAATGGAATACCGCAGCAAGAAAGAACTTTCGGGTACCGTACGCATTATCACCATTCCGGGACTTGATGCCTGCGCCTGCTGCGGCACACATGTTACTACAACCGGCGAGATCGGCTTGATTAAAATCCTCAACTTTACAAACCGCAAAAAGGGCGTCCGTTTGGAAGTGCTCTGCGGCAGAAAGGCGGTTCTTGCATACGAACAAGAAACGGCGCAAGTACGGGCTATCTCCCGCTGCTTATCGGCAAAGCCATCCGAAGTGCAGGATGCGGTGGAAAAATTAAATGCCGAAAAAGGAAAACTCCGGCAGCAGCTGCACGAGATGACCGAAAAATATCTAAAACAGAAGGCGGAGTCGGCAGCAGATACTGAGTGTGCACCTCTTTATTTTGAAGATAACCTCAGTATCGAATATCTGCGTTCGTTCTGCAATCTGCTCTTAGCAACGGGAAAAATGCACACCTGTGCAGCATTATCAGCGGTTATAGTTGAGTCGGAAGAAGTGCAACCGACGGCATATAATTACGTCATCGTCAGCAATACCATCGATTTAAAACTGCACATAAAAACATTAAACCAACAGCTCAACGGCCGCGGCGGCGGAAGCAGTTCTGCCATTCAAGGAACGTATTTTGCGGGGAAGGAAATTATTGAGGAAACGCTTACCGGCTTGTTGAGCAGGGCACGAGGATAGTATCCTGTATAACTAGATGAATCAGCCATAGGGGAGGAGCACTCTGAAAAAGAGATTAACACTATCATCATGGAAAGGCAGATTAACTGTCATTGCCGATAAGAATGAAGATGAAGAAATCATGGGAGAAAATAAGAAATGACGAAAATCAATAAACCCTTATTTGCCGTTCTCGTGATTTATATATTGTGCTTTATATTCCGATTTATAGAGTATTTTATTATTCGTACGGATCAAACATTTTGGGGAGAGGCATTTTTACACAAACTTTTGGGGATAGTTGTTTTATTCATAGCGGCTAAATTATATAACTTTAAAGTGCAAGATATCGGATTTAATAAAAATAGAGCTGTAAAATATACATTGATGGGATTGCTGTTTGGAATTTGTATATATGTATTAGCTTATAGTATAGAGATTGTTATAGCTGTTTCAAATAAAAATTTTCAATCATTACAATTATATGTCAGTTCTTATTCTGTAGATAAAAATATAGGAAATCAAACTTCACTACTCTTTTTTGTAATTTGTATTATCGGGAATATCATTAATGTGATTATGGAAGAAGGGATATTCAGAGGCCTGTTTACAAAAATGCTTGAGAAAAATCATACATTTTTTGTATCTGTGCTTATTACTTCTGTTTTGTTTGGATTATGGCATTTTATCGGACCTGTAAGAAACTATTTTGACGGCAGCAGCAGTATTGAAGGTATGTATGTAAATATTATTCTGTTGGTTACTGCTTCCGGATTTATCGGATTTAAATTTGCTTTATTAACAAAATTGACCGGCTCTATTTATATGGCAATGGGTGATCACTTTGTAAATAATACAATCATTAATATTTTTCATATTGTTTCTTCTACGGGGTGTGATGAATTGATATTTTTAAGAATTGCAATTGCCCAATCCGTGTCGTTTATAATTGTTCTATTTGTCTATCTGCATAAAAAAGATTGTAGGTAGTAAAGTCTCCACACGAATGAAGGAGCGCTGCATGTATACAAACGATGAAACATGGCAAAAACTTCAAATGTTTTTGCCTGAACGCAACAGGATAAGCATTTCATGCGCTCCTTCCGAAATGTTCAGCACATTCGACAGAACGAACATCCATCTCGACATATACAACGAACATAGCAACAACGGTGTTACGCTCGTGCTGTTCCACGGTGTCGGCGGGAACGGCCGACTCCTGTCGTTTATTGCAGCTCCTTTGGCAAAGCGCGGCTATAAGATCGTTTGTCCGGATTTGCCGGGGTACGGCTATACCGAATACGAGGGCATACCGTCTTATAAAACATGGATCGAGACAGGCGTTCACATCGTACGACAGGAATTACAGCGCTCCAAAAAGATTTTTGTACTGGGTTTGAGTGCAGGAGGCATGCTCGCATACAACGTTGCCTGCTTGGCTCATGGTGTTTCCGGCGTCATCGTTACCACCCTGTTAGATAATCGCTTAAAGCCGGTGCGTAACTATTCGGCAAAAAACAAATTGCAGGCGCGTATCGCTTTGCCGCTTTTACGTTTTATACCGAAGCAGATAAGGCACTTAAAAATTCCGGTAAAGGCGGTAACGAATATGAATGCAATCGTCAACAACGACCGGGTACTTTCTTTGTTGCTGCAGGATAAAAGGGGAACAGGATCTTCCGTGCATCTTGGTTTGTTATGTTCGATGATGGAAAGCATTCCTGCCGTAGAGCCTGAAGCATTTGAAATTCCGCTTTTACTTTGTCATCCTGAAAAAGATTGCTGGACACCCGAATGGATAAGCCGCCTCTTTTTTGATCGCATACGGAGTCCAAAACAACTATGCACGCTTAAAAACGCGGGGCATTTTCCGATTGAACAGCCGGGTATTACACAGCTTGAAGAAGCAATTATTTCCTTTATAAACAAAACGCTACAAGAAAGGTAAAACTATGAACATACAAGATTTTTTGAACGCAGTATTAAAACAGGATGCCGAATGTTTATTTTCAGCCGCTAAGATATCGCAGCTGAAAAACACTGCCGAGTTTGCCTACCGGCAAACATCGCTTATTGACGTGTGCGCTTTTCGCGCACCAATGCAACAGTCTTCGAGAATTGACATTCTCTCAACTGTTGCATTTTAAGGAAGGGAAAGATGACACAAAAGGAACGGCGTATTTTTTTAATCGAATATCTTTTAAGGGAAAATCCAAACTATCGCGATGTGCAGATGCCGGATGATGAGGATGAACAGAAGAACCTGCTCCGCTCTCTGATGAATGTCCGACCACCGCAGCATACAAGCGAAGAGTTCCTGCGCATACAGGACAGCTATTTACAGGAAGCGATCCGGCAGCGCGGCATTACCGACCTTGCCGATTTAAAACCGGTTACCGAACGGGGCAACGGGGATTGGTATGTGTGGAGGGGCGACATTACAACGCTTAAGGTCGATGCGATTGTGAACGCGGCGAACAGCGGCATGACCGGATGTTGGCAGCCCTGCCATGCGTGCATCGACAACTGCATCCACACCTTCGCGGGGGTGCAGCTACGTGCCGTGTGTGCCGGCATCATGCAAAAACAAGGACACGAAGAGCCAGCCGGAAGCGCAAAGATTACGCCTGCGTTCAATTTACCGTGCAAGTATGTGCTGCATACCGTAGGGCCGATTATCAGCGGTCAACTTACCGACCGCGACTGCATGCTGCTTGCAAACTGCTACACGTCCTGCCTGAACCTCGCAGCCGAGAACGGCGTAAAATCTATTGCCTTTTGCTGTATTTCCACCGGTGTGTTCCGGCTCCCTGCTCAAAAAGCTGCGGAGATTGCCGTCACATCGGTTGAAAACTGGAAAGCAAAAAACAACAGCACAATGAAAATCGTGTTTAACGTATTCAGCGAAAAAGATGAAGCCATTTATAACAAATTGATGCATTACGCATAAAGGGTTAGCGATGGGTTATCCTACGGCAGTCATTACTTTACCGATAAAGTAAATTCCCCAGATTACTCCGCCTATAATCAACAGCCTTACCAGAGACAGAAAAGCGATGGACAATGACTTTCTTTTTATATTTGTATCTCTTTGGAAACTCAAAGCAATAACAGTCAACTTCAATAAAATACTGATGATGACTATGGTTAGCCCGTACCGGAAAACAAGACCTACCATAAAAAAACCGATCTCCACACTTCCAAGTCCCAGTGAAAAACCGATAACAAAGCATACACAAAGAGTGATGTCTAGGGCTATGGAGCCCCACAGTATATATTTAATGAGCTTTTCGCTTTTATCCATACAAAGTTCCATACATTTGATGTTACCCTACTTAATCCAAATGAATTCCCTTGGTTTCTAAATTTTTGAGACACTCACGATAATAGCAGTCATCATGTTCAGTATATATGGGGTTGGGTACTTCAATGACCGCTAAATCGTTATATGCCGGACATCTCCTGCCGCGATAGTCTTTGTCCAACCACTCAGGACTAACCCTGTAGCCTCGTCGATTCATCTCTGCCATAATGAGTCGGTGATAACAATAAAGCAGATAGGGTGAATAACGAAAAACATAATTGACAGTTGCATGCTGCCTGCCCCAGCCGTTTCCGCGCAAGGCACAACACTCCCTATGTTGTCCCAACAGCTGTTGACGCGGAAGTTTGCTAATCATATCTTGATGCCACAGTCTCATCTTGTTCTCCGAATAATAGATGCGATTGCTGCAAATACTTGTTAGGGTAGACTGCAAAGAGCTTGCGAACAGCGCCCAACAAAATTTCCTGTTCCGCCTGACCGCTGCGATATTGCTCCAAACAATACATAAACTCCGCCTTTTCATCCTGAGTAGCCTGCTTCTTAAAATATCCCCAGATATGCTGAAACGCGTTGCAGACTTGTCCTCGATCCTCCGGTAAAGTGCGCGCCTGATCAATGAGAGTCAACACATGCCGCACTTGTGCATTCTCCCGCTTTAAATACTCGCGAATCTCGTTATAAATAGAGCCGGACTTGCTGAGAACGAGATACTTATGTGCTGCCCAAAGTTTCTGACATTCTTTTAATTGATTTGATTCTCTCATATCGTTTCTTTAAATCTCGAACAAATTCGCCCAAGGTCAGGTTTTCGAGATGCCCTATCACTTATTCGGAATCCCCTGAAAAAATCGCTTTTAATTGACACTCTGCGATTATACAAAAAAATATAAGTATTGAGAATATAGGCAATCCGACGTTGATCTGCCGACTGATAGAAAATGTATCTTAAAAACGATATGCTATTTATAAATAATAAGAGATAAAAATTTGCATAACGGAGATATAAAATGAAAACAGTACAGACAGAAATCGGCAGAGTATATGCGGATATAGTCGGAAAAACGGAAGAAGGCAGGACAGTGTATTCTATATTGGGCGTCCCCTATGCACAAGGCAAAAGATTTGAATATGCAAAAATTCTTAATAAAAAAGACTATACACCGGAAACAGTAATTAACCGAACGGAGACAGTATGCTTTCCGCAGAGAAAATATCCGCTGTTTTTAAATATTTTAATGAAACATCATATGCTGCGTCCGGAATTTCAACCGTTAAAAGATACCCAAACGGAAAATGCATTTGTAGTAAACATATGGGCGCCTGACAATTTTACGAAAAAGAAACCGGTGCTTGTATTTTTACACGGCGGAGGAGAAGGATCGGGAACGGTTCCGATATACACAATGGCGCATATTGCCGAGCAAGGTATTGTAGCGGTTACAATTACTTATCGAATAGGAAACTTCGGCTATATGCCTGTTTTTGAAAAAGGAGAAGTAAGAGGGTCGCTTTCCTACCTTGATCAGCAAGCAGCTTTAACTTGGATTCATAATAATATCAACTCATTCGGCGGAGATAATACAAACATTACACTTATGGGGCATTGCGGAGGCGCAGTCGCAGCCCTGTATCATTATTTAAATCCGCTGAGTAATAAACTGTTTCATAAACTCATGCTTTGTGCGGGAAATGTCCCGATACTGTCTGAATATGATTTCGCAAAAAATGAATATGAAAAAATGCTGTCAAAAAATCATTTAAACGGACTTGAAGACCTGAAAAAATTGTCGGCTAAAAAATTGATGAAACTAAAAGGAGGTCAAAATGATATCATTGACGGTAAGTTTTTTACAGAGCACCCGATGAATCTGTTGGAACGAGGATCATTCCCTTGTATGCCGGTACTGATAGGGTCAAATAAAGATGAATTTTCCATGATTGAATTACCGATGTACTACAAAGCCCTTGGAATTACAAAGAACAAAGAACATTTAAAAGAATTTCTGTTGAAAAAATACGGAGAATTTGCAGATTCTCTTGAATCCGAACTAAAACCGGAAGCGAACGGAATCGTAGACTTACAAATTCAAATCATGGAGTTGCTTGTATTTCACTCAAGTGCACTGTTCCTCATGGAAAAAATCGGAGAAAAATCTCCCGTATACGGATATAGAATGAATTATATTCCTAATCTATATAATGGACTTCGCGGCTCATATCATGGGGCGGAACTTGCATTTTTCTTTGGCACCATAGATAACATGAATATACACATTACCGATGAAAATAAGGCTGCCGTTATTGCAATTCAAAAGGACTGGATACAGTTTATTAAGTTCGGCAAGATAGAAGGGCGTCCGCTTTTTAATGAAACCGGAAAAATTACAGAATATGATAAAGATATCAAAACCATACCGTTTCCGCATGCAAATCTTATTCACCATATTCAAAAGAGCGGTATTGCCGATAAGCTCAGAAAAGAATATATACAGAACCGTAGATAAGTTTCCGTAAAAATAACAGAAAGGCATTGTGAAAAAATTATACAGCTCATAAAGAACTGAGCGAAGGGGAATATAAAAGAGGTTGTATGGAAAAAGATTTATGCTTTAAAGCACTGTTAAAGTTTTCTCTCGGCGTGGTGGCCATAGGAATTTTATTGTTTTTGCCTGCAGAAACTTTTCATTATTGGAAAGCATGGTTGTTGATGGGGATATTATTTATTCCGATGCTCTTCGCAGGAATTGTATTACTGTTGAAAAATCCGGACTTGCTCAAAAAACGTTTGAATACAAAAGAATCGCAAGCGGAACAACGTCTGGTGATAAACTTAAGTGCCGCAATGTTTCTTTTGGGATTTGTTTTAGCCGGATTGAATTTCCGCTTCGGATGGATAATAGCACCCGATTGGTTGTCATGGACAGGTACCGCTATATTTCTGCTTTCATATATGCTTTATGCGGAAGTATTAAAGGAGAATGCCTACTTATCACGAACGGTTGAAGTCCAAAAGGGGCAAAAGGTCGTTGATACCGGATTGTATGGGATTGTTCGCCATCCTATGTATACCATAACGATTTTTTTATTTCTGTCGATGCCTTTGGTGCTGGGTTCTCTTATCTCTTTTGTCGTTTTTCTTGCATATCCTGTCATTATTGCAAAAAGAATTATAAACGAAGAAGCAGTGCTTGAAAAAGATTTAGACGGATACACCGAATATAAAAAGAAGGTAAAATACAAAATCATTCCGTATCTGTGGTGAGTACTGATTTTACCGTATTGAGCTTGTTAGGAAAAATCGAATATATTGTCCTGTATGTAAATAGGTAGAGGTATTTTATATGAAAAATGCAGTTGTATATATACACGGAAAAGGCGGTTCTGCCGACGAAGCGCTTTACTATAAAAAGTTTTTTAATGATGATTATGAGCTTTTAGGTTTTAATTATAAATCGGAATTACCTTGGCAGGCTGATGAAGAATTTCAAAACTATTTTGATTCCATTATTCCGAATTATAATGAAATTTTATTAATTGCAAACAGTATAGGGGCATATTTTTCTATGTTGTCCTTATCGGAAAAACCGATCAAAAAAGCACTGTTTGTTTCCCCCATTGTCGATATGGAAAATATCATTTTACACATGATGAAACGGGCAAAGATATCCGAAGAAGAACTTAGACTAAAAAAAGTCATCAACATTCAGTTCGGCGAACCCTTATCGTGGGAATATCTTTCTTTTGTCAGAAAAAATCCTATAGCATGGAACATTCCTACCGGTATTCTTTACGGTAAAAAAGACGATATGACTTCTTTAGAAACAATAACGAATTTTGCGAATAAAATACATGCGGACTTAACGGCTTTTGATGAGGGAGAGCATTGGTTTCATACTGAAGAACAAATGGATTTTTTGGATACTTGGTTTAAAAGATTCGTTTGAAAAATCTTTATGCACCTGTTATGCCTCGACAAGTTCACAGATTGAATGCTGCATTAAGTTAGCTACTTTTCAATCTACCTCCTAGTGAGAAAATTAGAAAATTAATCAGAATTTGCAATCTCATCTGCATTCTCTTTCAAATAAACAAAGTCTAATTGTCTCGCCGCTTCAATATATTCGCTTAATTTATCTGATTTTATTTTATAAAGAACACTGAGTGCCATTATTTTTTGATACTCTTCAGCATAGGTATCACCCTTATATTTGTCTCTTTCCCAAAATTCAATCGCATACTGTTCTGCTTTTTTATAATCTATCTCACTTAAAGCACTTAAAGACATTCTCTGTGTATATTCATCATCTACATTTATATACTTGAATACCCAATCAGTAACTGAACTATCATCTTTATAAACTGGCAATCTTTTTACTAGCTGCCACTTCGCAGTTGTATAAATTGAATCTATACATCTTTCAATCAAATATTTAAACCATTCTTTATATGACGAAATAAAGTCAGCCAAATATTCGCATTCATTGTCCCTGGCTACACAATAAAGTATAGATTCTAAATCAGTTTCGGTAACATCTTTTACTTCTACATTCTTTACAAATGAGATTGCAGATTCTCTCATTCTATCAAAAGAAGGACCTAGAAATTCTCCATTATCAGTATCTTCAGTCATCTCAGAATAATGCTTATAAACCCATTCTTTGTATATTCTCACTTCTTTATTTAGTATTCGGCTGTATTTATTCAAACGCCCACCCCTAACATTTATTTGATATCACATCTGTCCAAGATAAACTAGGAAGTTAAAAAAGTCTGTAATTCGTGATATCACTAAGACTAATTTTATGCCTCTTTATTTCCTTATAAAAAGCCCGCATTGTGCCCGCATAATCAGTATCAAAAAGTAGATTACCGGTATCTCCTTTAATTAAAAAAGTGTTTGTATTTCCATATCTCAATTTATTTACAATCTCACTCACCCTCCACAACTTCTCATGTGTCAGCTAATAAATTTACTCGCCAACTTATACACTTGATTTATTCGTGCGGAGGGTTTAATACCCCGACGCTTGCGTCGTAACGAAGGGTATTAAAGCCGACTGCAACCACCTTATGAGAACAACATACCCCGACGCTCGCGTCGGGGTATGTTGATTCAAAACACCTTCAAATATAATCAGTATAAATTCTTTTTCCATAACAAATGAGCTTCCTAAAACAAAGTACATACCCACGCTAGTGCGGTGCAAATCGGAATATATATAATGTAATGCATAACATGTGTTTTCCAATTATATCCAAATAAATGCGGACCTACTATGTCCTTAACTTCCGGATAAAAATGAGGAAAGAAATTTGAATGACAGAGAAGAACCCAATCGAAAAACACAATATCGAAAGTTTCCATTCCGTAAAGCATAATTAAAAATCTTATGAAAAATTCAATAAAATTAAAATTATTATGAATTCCGTCCCATGCTCCAACTATAAATGCACCAAAAAGGATAAGAAAAGCAATTGCAATTATAATCCAACCGATTATATGTGCACCGTGAAATCTTTCTTTTCGGTCAGGAACAGCATCATAAACCTCTTTGGGGGCTGAAGAAAAAAACTTCTTGTTTTGAACAAAAGCCACTCCTCCATACAACAAAAGAAAATAAAACACCATCAGCATAAGAGTTGTTATCATTGTTATTGCCATTTGTTATACACCTTATTTATTTGTATATTTTAAATTAAAAAGCTAGCGGCTCTTTGAGCCGTCCGTCTAACTACCGCTTAACCTGCATTGCCTCAAAGGCAATGTCAGGTTGAAGCGGGTGTTAGAGCAAAATTATTTTCCTATAAAAAAGCCTTTATCACTAATACTAGACCATTTTTTATACATATCTTTATAATTTTCTTTAATAAATTTCTGAATTATATTTAGTTCTTGTCTGGATAAAATACCTGATTTTTGAATTTCACTATCACCGTTTTCTTTCACAAAAAATTTTGCAGAACCTTCTTCCGACAATTTTGAATCACTTGCATGAACATGAAATGCTTCAACAATACACTTTGCAGTAAAATATAAGTAATACCCGCATACTTTAAATTCATAATATTTAGGCAATTTCAGTCTCCATATATTTCCAACTGCGTTCTAAATAATCTCTTACAATGGAAACTTCAATATCATCCATTGTCGTTTCAAGCATTTCATTTTCTCTAGAAAAAACAGCTGCACGAATAGTGTCATTAAGATTTAAAACCCGTACACCAAGTTCATGCTTAAAAAAGGCGTATCCATTTACTATCACATCAGCTTCATCAGCAAGTCTTTTTACATCAAGCATCTTTCAATCTTACCTCTCTTATATGCGGTAAAAAATGTTCAGGGTCAATAAATAAATTGTTTAACATTGGAATTAAATCTATATATTCCTCCAATTCTCCGGTTGTATCGTAATCGGCAGTTACAACAAGATACCCATTATCCCAAGTTTTAATTTCAGTATATTTTCGTAGATGAGAAGAAGTTCTAAATCTGATCGAATATTCATTGAATTCAAATTCAGAGTATTTTCCGGAACAACTTAAATATGCACAGTTTTGCATCTTTACTCCTCCTAATATAGGTACTTCTTACACAATAATAGTAACTCAAAAACATAGTATTTTCTACCATCTGCTATATTTTATTATGTAGTAATTTTTATAACATAGGATATTTTTTATGATATAACAGCAGGCTTTGCCTGTCGCTCTAACATGGTTTTAAACCGCAAACGGCTTGACCGTTTGTCGGCTTTGAAAACGGT
>ERZ772967.1628-NODE-1628-length-15247-cov-6.967154_pt1 | contig 15247 bp, 19 predicted proteins | sample MGYA00511677_ERZ772967 | MGnify/ENA primary metagenome ERZ772967 (study PRJEB29015, sample SAMEA2737931) | human oral metagenome | biome: human oral; feature: human-associated habitat; material: dental | place: China | collected 2146 ...
TCATCCCTCCTGCATCTCCAAGTTCCCAACGGCATCGGACAGGCGTGCAAAATCCGCAAGGGAGAGCTGCTCCCCGCGCATATTCTCTGCAATGCCCGCCGCCGCGAGTCCCGCACGGCTCATCTCCTTGGTCAGTCCCGCACCTGTAAGCGCATTGAGGAGGGTCTTGCGCCGCTGACCGAATGCGGCGCGAACAAGGCGAAAGAAGAGTTTTTCATCGCGCGGCTGAACTGTTGGCACGTCCTGCACATGACAGGCAATGACGGCGCTCGTGACCTCAGGCGCCGGCAGGAAGGAGCGCGGCGGTACGTCCATGACCATGCGCGGCACGGTGAAATACTGCACGGCGACGGAGAGTGCGCCATAGTCCTTCGATCCGGGGCGTGCCGTCATGCGGACGGCGACTTCCTTCTGCACCATGGTGACGAGTCGCTCAATCGGCAGTCGCTGTTCAAGGAGTGTCATAATGATCGGTGTGGTGATGTAGTAGGGCAGATTCGCAACGACCTTGCATCGTTCCCCTGCGCGGAGTCCCAGAGTCTCAGGGATATTCAGCTTCAGAATATCACCCGACACGATGGTCACGTTGTCATAGCCCCGCAGCGTCTCAGCAAGTACGGCGGGGAGCTTTTTGTCCAGCTCGACAGCAACGACGCGCGCACCACTCTCGGCGAGCCCCTGTGTGAGCGTACCGATGCCGGGGCCGATCTCAAGCACAATGTCCGCTGGGGAGAGTTCTGCTGCGTCAACAATGCCCTGCACGACGCTCCTGTCCACGAGGAAGTTCTGCCCAAGGCGTTTGCTCGCACGCAGATGAAAGGCGCTGAGGATATGGCGCGTAACCTTGGGGTCGGCGATCACGGGGATACTTGCGTTCATCATAACTCCTCTATTGCTGTTGTAAATTCCTCGCGTGTGACTCCATACGTGTTGAGGCGTCGGAGAAAGGTCTTGGCGTTCGCAAAGCCAAGACCAAGATGGCGTCCAAGGCGTGCGCGGCGTACGGCGGCGTCATCTGTGCCCGTCAGTCCGTGCATCATCATGTCGCTCATTGAAAAGATCTCTGCGGGGGCATCCATCGGTGTCCGCACCTTTTCGAGCGCCGCACGGATCGCGACAGGACTTGCCTGCTCCACACCAATATCACCATCACTCACATTCGTTGCGTCCTCAACGGGGATGAAGGCATGGCGTGCGCGTGGGAACAGCTCCGTAAGACGCGCGCGGATGCGCTCACCGACGGTATCGGGGTCGGTGAGGACGATGATGCCGCGCTTCTCATACGCGGCGCGGATATTTTTGATGGCGGCGCTGCGCAGACGGAATCCATCCGTGATGATGCAGTCCGCCTCCACCGCACGCCGCACCGCCAATACATCCATCTTTCCCTCGACGATGATAACTTCTTTAATCACAATCGGCTCTTACGCTCCTCAGCCTGACACGCCACTGTATTCGCCCCTTCCACCACGCTTCGCGTGGTTCCCCTCCCCCGTTGCGACGGGGGAGGCCTAAAGGGAATTACGCAGATTCTTCTAGTGGATCTTTTGTTACGGGAGACTCATAGAGTGCACAGGGATCGATATCAATACAATTCTCGGGATCATGATTTCCCTCAACATCCCACGCCACCGTGCCATTCATCACGGTCAGTGAATCAACAAACACCTTGCGGTCACGAAGCTGTGTAAAGACACCGCCACGTGTTAAAAGTTTTGACATATCATAACACCGCACAGTTCCATCGTTGAAATAGGCATAGACCGTATTCCCTTCTCCCGCTACAGCCTGCAGCACCTCAGGCATAAACATAGGATTCATGGGTATCACCCCTTTCGCATCGGTGGAATAGGATGGGGTTCACGCCCACTCTTGACGAGTTCCCAATCCTGCATGAGTTCGTCCTGATACAGAACGCACCAAGCTAAGACGAGTTTTAACTGTCTCCCCGGCAAAAAACCTCGTAAGACACAAATATCCTGAATATCAATAAGTGCCTTATGCCCTGCATATTCTGCATGAACATGAGGAGGGTTGTGGTCGTTGTAGTAAATCGTGATGCGAATACCAAAGAACAGGCTGATTTCAGGCATATTACCCTCCCATACGCTTACAGAAATCTCCGCACTTCCCCATACAGGCTCTCATGAATCTCCGCGATCGGCAGCGGCTCCCCATCCACACTCGACGGAATCCGCACCCAACCGTAGCGCTTGGAAAGGAGGCGGTAGGCATCGTGGGCGCGTTCGAGGTAGGCGGCGTCGCGCTCGTGGATGTCGGGCGCAGCCCCCTTTGCCTCTGCACGCATGGCGATGAGACGCTCCGCCGCGCGCGGCTCCATGTCGAGGAAGAATACGGCATCGGGTACAGGCAGCCCCATCTTGCGGAACTCGAGGTCATAGAGCCAGTCAAGAAACGTGTCACGCTCCGCCGCATCCGTGATCTTCACCGCCTGATGCACCATGTTCGACGTGGTATAGCGATCGGCAAGAATAATGGCACCCGCCTCATAGTCGCGCCCCCACTTCATCCGATAGGAGGCATAGCGGTCGACGGCAAAGAAAGTCGATGCCGCATAGGCATTCACATCGTCCGCATGCGCACCGAAATCGCCGCGCAGATACATCCGCACGAGCATGGACGAATCCGCCTCATAGTCGGGGAATGCAACAGGTACAACGCGATGTCCCTCGCGCACAAGCCGCTCAGTGAGGAGGCGCGTCTGTGTCTCCTTGCCCGAGCCGTCTCCCGCCTCGATGATAAAGAGTTTTCCGTTTGCCATATCAGCCTTTCGCAATCACCATGAGTGTTCCGAGCGACGCATCCGCCGCTCCCACGACGCGCGCACCGATCGCCTTCATGGCACCGAGATAGCGAAGCGTCTCCGCATCAATCCGATCGCCAGGCGCAAGTATGGGAATGCCCGGCGGATAGAACACAATCGTCTCCGCCGCAGTCCGCCCCTCGGCGTGCTCCGCCGGCACACGCTCACCGCGTGCAAAATACGCAGCGCGCGGCGAAAGCACCGTCTCTGGAATCGGCGGCAGCGCTAAAAACGACGCCGCCCCACGCGAGGTACACAGCGGTGCGCACGATGCCGCCATATCCCGCAGCGCCGCAAAAATCCGCTCCGCCTCACGCGCTCCGTCTGCATAGGAGAGGAGGAGCAGCACATTCCGAGCATCGGCAAGCTCGCACGCAATATTGCGCCGCCGCAGCTCTGCCTCCGCCGCAAAGCCGGTCAGCCCAAGCCCCGTGACCTGCACCGTGATCTTCAGCGGATCAAGGGCAAAACGCCCTGCTCCGCCCATATACTCCGCACCGAACGACCAAAGCCCCGGGATCTCGTTGATGCGGCAGCGCAGCTCATCTGCGCAGCGGATTGCGGCGGCAAGGCGTTCCCGCCCATCCGCCGCCATTTGCGCACGCGCGAGATCTAGTGAGGCGAGCAGGATCTCATTGGGACTCGTCGACTGTACGATGCCCGATGCCGCCCGAATACGCTCCGCCGGCACACGCCCGCCGCGTGCGAGCAGCATCGATGTCTGCGTCAGCGAGCCGAGCAGCTTATGCGTGCTCTCCGCCGAGAGATCCGCCCCCGCCGCCATCGCAGACGGCGGCAGTTCATCGGAGAACGCGAAGTGCGCCCCATGCGCCGCATCCACAAGCAGCAGCATATCATGTGCGTGCAGGACATCCGCAATCGCGGATAGTTCCATCGCCACGCCGTAGTACGTCGGATAGACAAGGAGCACCGCACGCACCTCGGGATGCGTGCGCACCGCCTCCTCCACCGCCTGCAGCGATACCCCCATCGCAATCCCGAGCCGCGTGTCGATCTCCGGCTGCAGATACACAGGACGCACGCCCGTGAGGATCATCGCCCCCACGATAGAGCGGTGCACATTGCGCGGCACAAGCACAACATCACCGGGCACAAGCGACGCCATGAGCATCGTATGGATCGCGCCCGTCGTCCCGTTCACCATAAAGTACGCCGCATCGGCTCCGTACGCCTCCGCCGCAAGCTTCTCCGCCGCACGGATACAGCCCGTCGGTGCATGGAGATCATCCAGCTCCGCCGAGAGCGAGACATCGGCGCACAGCCCCTCCTCCGTAAAGAAGCGACGCAGGAGCGGATGCGCCCCGCGCCCGCCCTTGTGCCCCGGTGTATGACAGGGCAGAACACCGAGTCCCGCGTACCGGAGTACTGCCTCCGCGAGAGGCGCGCTCAATTCTCCTCCACCATGCGGTTCTGCACGCGCAGGTGTACCTTCGTCCCCTTCCCCGGCTCGGACAGGATCTGGATCGCCGCGCCGATGATCTTCGCGCGCTCCTCCATGCCGATCACGCCGAAGTGGCGCCCGCGCAGCCGGCGCTGCGTCTCCATGTCAAGCGCATCGTCCGATTCCTCCGGCTCCTCCGTCAGATGGCTGGGATCAAAGCCGACCCCGTCATCCGCAATCAGTACGGTAAGCGCCTGCGACGTATAGTGCATGCGCACGCGCACCTTGTTCGTCTTGGCATGATGGACAACATTGTTCAGCGCTTCCTGCACAATGCGGAAAATTGCAATCTCCACATGCTTGGGCAGCGTGTAATGCTCCCCCTCCATGCTGAACGTCCCGTGCAGCTTTCCGCGCTCGCCAAAGAGTTGAATGAGCTGTTCCACCGCCTGTGGCAGTCCCAGATCATCGAGCGCCATCGGACGCATATCGAAGATGATCTGCCGTACGCCCGTAAGACATTTGCGAAGCTCCTCGCGCAGCTCTGCGAGCGTCTTCTTCGCCTCTGCCATATCCTTGTCCATCAGGCGTTCCGTGATCGTCGTGGTGAAGAGGGCATTCGCGAGATCCTGCGCGGGTCCGTCGTGAATCTCGCGCGAGATGCGGTAACGCTCCTCCTCCGTCGCCTTGATGATGCGCGCGCCGACGAATTTGTCCTTCTGCACCGCCTCGATCTTCCAGAGCACGCCGCTGACCTGCGTGCTGAGGTAACTGAGCACCGAGCCGATGGAGAGTGCCATATGCTCCGCGCGCACCACGACATTGTGGAGGTAGCGCAGACGAATCTCGAGCTTGTCGCGCTCCACGCGCATGGACTGCTCCTTCTCGCGCTCGATCGCGAGATTGATCTGGATGATCGAGACCGTCTCGTAGGACTTGCGAATCTCATCCTCCGTGTGCTCGGCGAAATTCTGACTCACCTGTGCCAGCTTCTGTTTCGCCCGCTGCTCCTCCACCGCAAGGGCATCCACGCGCTCGATCGTGTCTGCGACACGCTGCTTGAGCTCCGCCAGACGCTGCCGCGCATCATCCACCTCATTGCGCGTATTCTGGTAGATATCAAAGATCTGCGTCTTATTGTCCTCGATCGTATCGATCGTATTGGTCAATAGTTTGCGCAGCTGCCCCTCTTCAAAGCCCTCTATAATTGGCTCGCCCAGCATGCTGTCGCTTCCTGACCGGAATCTCTCACTTGTACGCATCGCACCCTCCTGTCCTCTGACTGCGTTCATTGTACCCCATTTCACATCAAAAGTCACGCAGACTTCTCCCTTGCTTTTTCCTTAAAAAATCGGTAAAATGACGAAATGGAGAGAAAAGCGCACTACGCAAAATATAAACGAAAGCACAGGTGAACTCGATGAGCATCTTTTCACGCTTCCTGCCGAAGCGCAAACCGCCCGAACTCAAGAACAACATTCCGAAGGAAAAGGAGAACATCCGCAAGACCTTCGGTGTCTACTGCAAGAAGCACCACAGCCCAAAGGAAGGAAAGCTGTGCCCCTCCTGCACCGCCCTCCTTGCGACCGTCTTTACGAAGATGGATCGCTGTCCCTACGGCATCACAAAGCCGATCTGCGACCGCTGCGACCGCCCGTGCTTCGGCGCGAAGGCAACGCAGGAATTCCTCACGATCATGAACTCTGCGCAGCGCGGCATGTTCCTGCGCCACCCGATCATGACGATCAAGCACAAGCTCGCGAGCATGGGGGTCGACTACGCCAAGTACCAGCAGGAGAAGAAGGTCAGCGACAAGGCAAAGGCAAAGGAGAAGTCAGCGAAGGCACGCGCGAAGGAAAAAGAGAAGAAGAAGTAAACGGCATACAAAAAATCCCGCGACTTCGCGGGATTTTTTGTATGCCGTTACGATCAAGCAAGCTTCTTGATATAGTCCTTGAGCTCGTCCGCCGCACGTGTCACGCGCGAGAGGTTCGCGGTGATCTCCTGCGTCGATGCCGCCTGCTGCTCGCTGATGGAGCCGGTCGTCTCGATCGACTTCGAGATATCCTCCACGGCTCGGTTCATCTCGTTCAGCGTCACCTGAATGCGCTCCGTTGCCTCACGCGACTGCTCGGCGAGCTTGCGTACCTCCTCGGCAACAACGGCGAATCCACGCCCCTGCTCACCGGCACGCGCCGCCTCAATGGCCGCATTCAGACCGAGCAGATTCGTCTGCCCCGCAATGTTCGTGATGAAGTCGATGACTTTGATCGTGTCTGCGTTGCGCTCCTGCAGGAACTTCGCCTGCTTGACAGACTCCTGTCCTGCGCTCGCGAGCTCCGTCGCGCTCTTTGCGACCTGCTCAATCGCCTCATAGACCGTCTGCGTCGAGGTCGCGATTTGCTCAATCGCAACAAGCAGACGCTCGTGATCAATCTTCGTCTCTTCTGCCATATTTTCCTTCCTCCCTGATCTACCCGGCTTTGAATGATTCCGTGTATTCTCTCACTATGTTGCTAATTCAACGTATTTAAGAAAAACCCTTCTTTGGATAAAAATTTATCTCTCCGGCATCAAAATGATATTCACCGGCAGATTGGATGCACCCGGCGGCGAGTACTCGAACTGCACGGGCGACGCGCTCGAATATGTACCGAGATCGGACAGCTCCGTATACTGCGTCAGGAAGAGCAGTCCCTCCTCCCGCGCCTGTGCCACGTTCGGCGGCTCCGGCAGCGTCTGGTCGCCGAAATAGGGACGGGTCGCAGGTGTCTCAAGCATACGCCGCTGCGCCCCGCTTTCCGCACGCATCGCCCCCGCATACACGCCGCCGAGGGGACTCAGGAAGTAGCGCGTATTCTCGCGTCCCGTCGTCGGGATCTGGATCTGATAGAGTATGCCGTAGTTGCCGTAGTTGACAACCGCCGACCCATCCGTCGCGTCAATCCCATGGCGATAGACATCGTGGATGTTGTCACCGATGGGGAAGTAGACCGCGCCGTCCATCGTCGGGCGGTAGACCTTCTGTGATGTAATGACGCGGTTCATACCGCGAAACGTACCGCGCAGTGCAATCTCATCGCGCGGCAGAACATGTGCCGTACGCAGAAATGCAAAGGGATCGACATCCGCTCCGTACATGATGACGGAGACGCGCACGGGCAAATTCGTGTGGAAATCATAGACGCCGTAGGTGAGCTGCCCCGGTGCGAGCACCGCCACATTCATCGCGGGGGTCAGGAGGCGCGGGCGCTCCTTCGTCACATAGACACGCTCGTTCATCTCCCGTGTATCGAAATAGCCGATCTGCGTTTCCTTGCCGACGTGCAGATAGTCCGTACTCGGCGCAGCCGCCGCTCCGCGTGTCACCGTGACCGTCGCAAGATCCGCCTCCGTCTCAAGAATGACGGCGACCTTCTTCGGCTGCGGTGTATCGTTCAGATGATAGTAGAGAACGCGTGCATCCCCCGTTACGGTATCGCGGTAGAGGATCCCCGTCTCCTTGACATACTCCGGACTGTCCGAAAAGAGCAGCGTGCCGCCCGTATCGTAGGACTCCACCGGCCAGCGGTGCATGAGGCGCGAGGTACCGGGGGAAAAGATACGGTTGCGCGGCTCCTCCGTCGAGCCAAGAATGCTCGCAATACGGTCACGGATATTCGCCTGTGCCGCTCCGCGCTCACGCACAATCGTCGTCCCCGCTCCGCGCTGCGCCGCAGTCCCCGTCCCCGCCGTACAGAGGAGGGCGAGTGTCAGTGCCGCCATTTTTTGAAACAATCCCTTTTCCATGCTTTCTCTCTTACATTCCCTTCCATTTCTCAGTGTACAGTGTGCATCTTCGCCCGCAGTCCTGCGACTGCCTCACGCAGCCCCTCGGGCAGCTGTTGGAGCCGTTCGTCCAGCCGCGCGGCGAGATCCGCCTTTAAGAGGCGCAGACGGAATTCCATCAGCCCGAAATGCGGCGGCGGAACATTGACACGGCGCAGGAGATACGGATTCGTCGTAAGCGTGTTCAGCCCCGCCTCTCCTGTCACCGCCGTTAAATACTGCTCCTCCTCCAGCATGGCAACAATGCCGTCGTCATAAGCGCCGTTCGGATAGGAGAAGCTGTAGATCGTCTTCAGTCCGCGCCACTCAAGCATCAGCTTTGAGAGGCGCAGTTCATCGCGCTGCTGCTCGGGTGAAAGCGTTGTAAGCGGCAGATGATTCGCTGTGTGACCGCCGATCTCCATGCCGTGCCGCTCCAGATCAAAGAGGTTGTCCCACGTCAGGTAGCCCGGCTGCCCGATCTTGTTCGTCACCATATAGAACGCCGCCTTCATTCCGCGCTCCTCAAGCATGGGCAGGACGACGCGCCAGTTGTCCTCGTATCCATCGTCGAAGGTGAGGATGATGGGCTTTTCCGGAAGCTGCTGCTTCCCCTTGCGCGCACGTGCGTAGTCCTGCGGTGTAATGGTCGTATACCCCTGTGCAGCAAGATCGTCGAGCTGTGCGGCAAAGTCCTCGGGCGGCACCACGTACGGCTTTGCATCGGGGGACGGATGCTCCGTCACCATGTGATACTCTAGAATGGGAAATCCCGTCGGCGGCTCTGCGGTCAGAACCCACGCCGCAAGAGCCATGAGCAGGAGCACGGGTATGGGCAGTCCCTTCGAAAGCAGCCGCACAATTCTTCTGGTCAAACTGATACCTCCTCCGCCGCCGCACGGATCTTCCGCAGGCGATGGCTCATTCCTGACTTACTGATGTGGCAGAGTGCCGCGAGTTCCGCCATGGTGATCTCCGGATGGGCGCGGCGCATCTCTGCTGTCTCGCGCAGATCCTCCGGCAGAGCCGCGAGCCGCCCTGCCGCCGCAAGGCGCTCGATCGCCGCCAGCTGATCCGCCGCTGCATCCACGGCGCGCTGCAGATTTGCCGTCTCCACGTTGACAAGGCGGTTCACCTGCGCACGCACCTCCTTGAGGTTGCGCGCGACCTCGATCTCCTCCGCCGCCTCCTCCGCACCGATGAGCGCGAGGAAGTCCATGACCGCATCCCCTTCCTTGAGATAGACGACGTAGGCATCGTGCCGGTCGGTCAGCCCTACAGGAAAATGCAGACGGCGCAGGAGCGTATGCAGTGTCCGTCCCATCGCCGCACTCTTCGATGTGATTTCGAGATGACAGCTCGCCTCTGGGCGATTGACACTCCCTCCGCCGAGAAACGCGCCGCGCAGATACGCCGCACGACAGCATTTTCGGCGCAGGAGCAGCACATCCGTCCCCGCGCGCAGCGCCTCCCCGCCCGTGAGGAAGCCGAGCCGCGTGAGGAGCGGTGTGACACTCTCGCCGGCCGCGATATTGACGATGTATTTGCGGCGGCGCAGCTGCGGCGTACGCTCCATCGCAACCGAGGTCTCAATCGCCGCATCCATTGTACGCAGAAGGCGAATCACGCGGCGCGCAACGGCAGCGCTCGCCGCCTCAAAGCGCAGCCCAAGCCCATGCGCACCGTCCGTCACCATTGAGGCACCCATGCGCAGGAGCGCGGCGAGTTCCGCCGTCTGACAGCATGCGCGATCCGTATCCGTGCGCGAGAGCGCGTTCTTTACATCCGAGGCAAAGGACGGCATCTCAGCTCACCCGAAAATCGTAGATCATGCGCATGAGGTTGCGGCTGAGCTTGTCCGGGTCATGGCGCACGGCATCCGTCTGATTGATGATGTCTGCCGCAACAAAACCAATGCCGAGCGCATTGATCTGTGCCTCGTCCACCAAAACGGGTGCAATCCCCTCTGCCGCATATTTTTCACGCAGTTCTTCCGAGATCGGCGCATTGTTCACGAGCATAAAGTCGATGGCGCCGCGCCCCGCATGCTTGATGATTGCCTCTGCGTGCATGGACGCCGTATAGCCGTCCGTCTCACCAGGCTGCGTCATGACGTTGCATATATAGATCTTGAGCGCACGGCTCTTCCGAAGCGCCTCCGCCACCCCATTCACGAGCAGATTCGGCATAATACTCGTATAGAGACTGCCGGGACCGAGGACAATCGCATCTGCCGTGTGAATCGCCTCAAGTGCAGCCGGTACTGGCGCAACATCCTGCGGATAGAGGCGCACACTGCGGATGCGCCCCGGTACCTCTGGGATATGCGACTCCCCCTCAACGACGGTTCCGTCCTCCAGAATCGCGTCGAGGCGCACGGACTCCTTCGACGCGGGGAGCACGCGCCCCTTGACCGCGAGAACCTTCGAGGACTCGCGCAGCGCCGTCTCCATATCGCCCGTGACCTCTGCCATTGCCGCGAGGAAGAGATTGCCGAAGCTGTGCCCTGCGAGATTGCTGTGTCCTTCAAAGCGATGCTGAAAGAGTTTTTCCATCAGCGGCTCGGTGTCGGCAAGCGCGACGAGACAGTTGCGCAGATCACCGGGCGGAATGATGCCCAGTTCCTCACGCAGACGCCCCGAGGAGCCGCCGTCATCCGCGACGGTCACGACCGCCGTCACGTTGCTCGTCAGTTCCTTGATCCCGCGCAGGAGTACGGAGAGTCCGTGCCCGCCGCCGATCACGGTGACCGCAGGGCCGCGGCTGAGGCGCGTCTTTTCATACACGAGATCCACCAGACGCGCCGACGTGCCCTCCGGCATCAGCGCCGTTATGACGGAACGGATGATGTGCCGTGTCGCCACGAGCATGAGCGCCGTGCCAAGGAGCAGAATGAGTCCGCCTGCAATCGCCGTAAAGCCGTAGTCGTAGCTGCCCTGCCACGTATAGACGAAGCGGAAGATTGCCTCCTCGATGCTGTCGATGTATTTGTAGTTGAAAATGAGCGCGGCTCCAAGCCCCACCGCGAGCGTCCCGACGGCAAAGACGAAGAGCCATCGCTTGAACCCCATGCCGGGGTAGAGCCATTTTATGAGGTGCATACTCAGCCCTCGCTCACATGCTCATGCACTTCGTTCTTCATGAGATCGCGATGTTCGAGGCGCGCCGCATAGCTGCCTTTGATCCGATCATAGAGATGCTTGGCGATGAAGACGCTGCGGTGCATGCCCCCCGTGCAGCCAATGGCAATGACGAGCTGACTCTTACCCTCCTTCACGTACTGCGGCAGGAGGAACGCAATCAACCCATCAAGCTGCTGCTCAAACTTCTGTGTGACATCCCACGACTCGATATAGGAGGCGACCTGCGGGACGGTGCCGCTCTTATTCCTCAGCGAATCGACGTAGAACGGATTCGGCAGGAAGCGCACATCAAAGACAAGGTCGGCATCGAGCGGAATTCCGTACTTGAACCCGAACGAGAGGATATTCACGTTCATCTGGACATCTCTGCCGGGTGTATCGTAGTGCTGTCGAATGATGTCGCGCAGCTCGGCTTTGCGCAGGTGCGACGTATCGATCAGCTGGGTTGCACGCGCACGGAGCGGGGCAAGCTGCCCGCGCTCACGTGTCACCCCCTCCGAGATCCGTGCCTCGGGAGCGAGCGGGTGTGGGCGGCGTGTCTCCTTGTAGCGGCGTATGATCACGTCGTCGGACGCCTCCACAAAGAGCAGCTCGTAGGATACATCCCCCGCGTCGAGTTCGCTGAGGACGCGGACAAAGTCGTCGAAGAACTCGCGGCTGCGCGTATCCACCACAATCGCCGCGCGGCTGATCTGGCCATGCGTCTCACGGCAGAGATCGATGAATTTCGGAATAAAGACCGGCGGCAGATTGTCCACGCAGAAATAGCCCAGATCCTCCATATAGCGGGCGGCGAGCGATTTTCCGCCGCCCGACAGTCCCGTCACGATCACAGGGCGGAATTTCTCCGCCGTGCGCTTCGCCTCTCCCATTGCAGATCACCTCACAGTACAAATTTCTCAATCGCGAGCGCAATCCCGTTCGCGTCGTTCGATGCCGTCACATAGCTTGCTCGCTCCTTCGCCTCCGGCAGCCCATTCTCGGGAACGACGGAGAATGCGCCCATCTCAAGCATCTCATAGTCGTTGTCCGCGTCGCCCGCCACCATCACCTCATCGAGGCCGAGCCCCATGGCATCCGCGAGAGCCTTTACACCGACCGCCTTGTTCACTCCGGGGGGATTGATATCAACGCTTGTTCCCGTATTTTGCTGCGGCAGGAGCTGATCGCCAAAGTGCTCCCGTACCGTACGCACATAAGCATCGATCCCCGCGTCGAGTTCGCGCAGGACGAACTGCGGTACGTTCTCTGTGTAGCGCAAGTAGTCGTCGCCGACTTCGTGTACCATGAACCCTGCCGTTGTGCGGTAGGCAGTAAAATACTCCGCACGGTACTCCGGCGCGTAGATGTCCAGACCTCTGTACCAATTCACATACCAGTTTCGTTCATAGGCAAAGGTCAGGAACTCCCGCGTGAGTGCAGGGTCAAAATAACGTGCAAAGACCGGTGCTCCCTCCGCGCGTCCGACGTAGCCACCGTTGCAGCATACAACAGGTGCATCAGAGGCGAGGAGGCGCGTGAAATAGAGTGCTGAGCGCAGCATACGCCCCGTTGCGATGGTCACCGTCACGCCGCGCGCCATGGCGCGTGCGATGATATCCTTCGTGCGCGTCGTGATTTTTTTGTCCGATGTGAGCAGGGTCCCATCCAGATCGAGCGCGATGAGTTTGATTGCCATGATTCACCCCCTCGCCATCGGCACAGGTGCATCTGCCCCCATACCGAGTACATAGTGATAGATTGCCGCTGCAAGTCCGTTCTCCGTGCAGGTGAGCGTCTCGTAGTCCGTCACCTCTTTGACTGCGGGGAATGCGTTGCCCATTGCAATACTCTTGCCCGCCGCCTTCAGCATCGGCAGATCGTTGTAGGCATCGCCGATTGCCATTGTCTCCTCAATGGCGATGCCGAGCTTTGCCGCAAGCGACATGAGCGCCGATGCCTTCGAGACCCCCTTCGGCACGATCTCAATGAGGCAGTCCGCCGAGCGCGTCACATCCACATGGGCACCGAATGCGGCAAGCACAGCCTCCGCACGCGCAAGCGTCATGGAAAGCTCCTTCGTCACAAGCAGCAGCTTGCAGTTGCCCGCCGCATGAGCAAACAGCCCATCCCAGCCGACCGCCTTGCCCGCAACCTGCTGCGCCTTCTCGTAGAAGCGCGACTCATCGCACGCCTCTACATAGCGCAGAACCCCGCCGCTGTAGCATTGAATGTACCAGCCGCGTTCCTTGCAGAACGCGATGATGTCGCGCGCAAGGGCTGGCTCTATCGTATGCTCTTCATAGACGCGTCCGCTCGGGCTCTTGATGAGTCCGCCGTTGTACGAGATGATCGGTACATCCACGCCAAGTGCCTCCGCTATGGGCAGTGCCGCCTCGAACATGCGCCCCGTCGCGATTGTCACCGTGACACCCGCCGCAACGGCACACCGCACCGCCGCGATATTCTCCGCCGATACGACATTGCCGTCCGGCAGCATCGTACCATCCAAATCCGATACGAACAGTTTTACCGCCATTCCATCCACTCCTGTATCCCATTTCCATCAACTGCTGACAAAACACTTTCCCTTATGTTATAATACCCCGAAACAACGAGCACGCGGAAAGGAGGAGCACGATGCAGAATTTACTTCGGAAACTCCTCGTCCTCGTCGGTATGCTCCTCATCCTCGTCGGCATCTTCGGACTCTCCTACACCTACCAAATCGACCACCGCAGCGCGCGCAGCCTCTCTGCTTATGCACGCATCGACTTTCAAGCATCCTACACGGGCGAGGGACGGCTGGAGGGCGCGACCCTCGCGCTCTGGGACTATCGCTTCGATGAGGCAAAGCTCCTGCCCGACGTCGTTCTCTATACAGACGGTACCGCATGGGAGATGAAGGCGACGACCAAGTACTCGCCGCATCCCGTCCCCGATGCACCCAGCCCCTACAAAAACGAAAATAAATTTTTCGTGGAGCTCCCCCGCGCCAGCCTCCCCACCGTCCGCAAGGCAACAAGTATCCGTGTCCGCTTCTACTACGACAACGGACAGACCATTGACCTGCCGCTGAACGAGCCCGATCTTGCCTATTGGCAGCGCGAACTCGGAAAAGGCGTCTAACGTTTATTGTACTGTGATTGAAAACATTCGTCAAGGCAGGGAACCGTATGAAGAAAAACGACCTCGCTCTCATCGGCACACTTCTCCTCATCTGCGGGATCGGTGCCGTATTTTTTTTCACACATACAGAGAACGGTGTGCGTCATGCCATCATCACACAGGACAATGTGCAGATCTATGACATTCCGCTCACGGGACATACGGGCACAGAGGAAATCGTCATTGCGGACGAGGACGGCACGAACACAATCCGTATCGAGGGGGAAACAATCGCCGTAGTCGACGCCGACTGTCCCGACCATGTCTGCGTAAAGACGGGCAAGGCGTCGCAAAAGGGCGACGTAATCGCCTGTCTGCCGCACAAGCTGCTGATCGAAGTGAAGTAGTATGCAGCTGCACCGCATGACGCGCATTGCGTTCCTCACCGCACTTTCGCTCATCCTCTTTGTCCTCGAAGGATTGCTGCCCCTCCCGCTGCCCGTGCCGGGGGCAAAGCTCGGACTTGCTGCCATCATCACGCTGCTTGCACTATATACACTGCCGATGCACGACGCAGCGCTGATGCTCCTGCTGCGCATCCTGCTCGCCTCCGCGCTTGGCGGCGGCTTCGTGCCGATGCTCTACAGCCTCGCGGGCGGCGCGGCAAGCTTTGCGGCAATGGCACTGCTGAAAAGACACGGGACACTCTCCATCCTTGGCATCAGCGCGGCGGGCGGCTTCCTGCACAATATGGCGCAGCTCCTCACCGCTGCCGCCGTGATGCAGACCACGGCACTCTTTTCCTACGCGCCCGTGCTCGGCTTCGTCGGCGTTTTGACCGGCATCCTGATCGGTGTCACCGCACGATCAATTTTACAGAAAATATCAAGATAAATGTTCTCAATTTCATATTTTTGTGCTATACTCTTATTAGCAGATTTTTCTCTCTACTATTACAATTTTAAGGAGGACAATCCAAATGGA
>ERZ772967.1633-NODE-1633-length-15221-cov-4.960570_pt1 | contig 15221 bp, 13 predicted proteins | sample MGYA00511677_ERZ772967 | MGnify/ENA primary metagenome ERZ772967 (study PRJEB29015, sample SAMEA2737931) | human oral metagenome | biome: human oral; feature: human-associated habitat; material: dental | place: China | collected 2146 ...
TCGGTTGCTTTTTTTGTAATGTTATTTGCAAGTATATTCATTCCGTTATCAAGAAGTTGTATACTTATAGGTATACCGTTAAGCGGCTATTGGGGAACTTTGATAAAAGCATATTCTTGATTTTATTTTTAATGTTATGCAACTTCCTTGGGGTATCTTTTCTAGTTTCGTCGAAAAGATTGAGAAGTATTAAACTTTCCATTACTTCTGTTCATCAATAATAAGAAAGCGTTTGTTAAAGCTTCTACTGAATTATATGCATCGTGATTATTCTTTTTATGATGAAGTTTGTGAATCATTGTTAACAACCCATATATGGATGATAAGGGCTCGTGTTTAGCATCGTATTCTCTCTTCTGCATTATAACAAGAAATAAATGCCCTAATTCATGTGCTATACAAACTCTCTTGTCTTTATCAGGCATTTCTTTATCGTAGACTATATCAAAACTATATCGCTCATGATAAGTAGCACCGGCGAGACCTTTTAAGGCATCGTTACTTTCCGGAGTCGGCTCACAAGTTATGCGAAAAAATTGTGCATCTTTTACATTTTTTCGCACATAAGTTTCCATAGTCCTTATGATATGTGCAAGATATTGATAAGGAATATCTTGTATCAACTTTTGATAGTCAGCTATCAAGGCGTCTATAGATTCTTTTTTTATATCAAATCGATTACTAATAGTTTTTATTTCTTCATCGGTAAAATCAAACTTAAAACCGTCCATAAACTATAATGCCCTCTCTCTACATATTAACGAAAATTTCCATGACATAGTTAAAAACATTTGTATTGCTAATTCATACCTTTGCTCATCTGTTGGAGTCCCATTTGAAAAAAACACCTGCGGGTTCCCCATAGCTTCAAGCAAAAGAGAGATCTTTTCTGATAGTTCTGTGTGTTTAAATCTGCGAAAGACATCTTCAAGGTCTTTTCTCGTGGTACACTCCCTTAATGCGCCCACAATTATATTAGTGTTTTTTTTATTGTCCATGTTTATAACCCTCGCCCAAACGCTTCCTTGATATCTGTTGATATTCAGTTATCTTTTTCAGCACAATCACAAGATGTCCATATATAGTCGTATTATACTTTAAAGACACATATTTTCAAGAGCTAATATGTCAATTTTCCCTTAATTTAGTAAGATTTTGACCTAAAAACAAGTTTTTTATGTTTTTACTGCTTTTCTAAAACATTCTATTACCCAGCCTGACTATAGAGGTATGACTGAAGCTCTTACCATGCCCCCCCCCTGCACAAACCCGATACGTACCGGCGAGCTTTCCGTTTCAGTGCCTGAAAGAACAATACATTTAATTGGCGGTAATGCTGAACCGGTACATCCCGTATATTGCCGGTAGTGCTATTTATGGAGATTTATATGAAAAACACCGCAAAAAACAAGGCCTTTTAAAAATATACAGCAGTGCGAGCGAAGAACGATGGGTATCAAAAATCTCCGCGTAAATAAACAAATAAAAAACCTCTAAAAACAAATGTTTTTAGAGGTTTATCAAACTCAAAAAAAATTAATTGTCAGGCAACTTTAACCTTATGAGCTTACACCGTTACTTCGGGAATAGGAGCCTTTTTTTCAGTACCAAGCCCTAACTCACCCGCACGTTTTTTGCCGGAAAAGAATGTAATACAAGCGCCGGCAATGTAGATTGTCGAATATACGCCGCTCGTCATACCTACCAATAAGGCAAGCGCAAAGTCTTTCATGCTGCCGGATGTAAACGCATACAGCGAAATAGCCGCAAGCATTGTGGTAACCGTAGTGATAATGGTTCTGCTCAACACTTCCGTTTGTGCAAGATCCAGAACATCAACTAATGCAAGTTTCGGATTAAGCCGGATATTTTCGCGGATACGATCGAATACGACAACCGTGTCGTTGATCGAATATCCCACAATCGTCAAAATTGCGGCAATTGTCGTGGAATTGAATTCCATCTGCGTCCACACAATAAAGGTGATCATAATCAAAACGTCATGAACCAGTGCAAGCACGGCACCTAATGCAAACGTCCACTGGAACCGTACTAAAGCATAAATGAAGATTAAGAACAGCGCCCCGATGACCAGCAGTACCGCTTGCCGAGCAAGTGAACCGGAAAAGCGAGAACCGACAAAATCGGTGCTCAATACGGCAAAATTATCCGCTTCATAAGCACTCACCAGAGCAGTGTTTATCAGCATACGCAATTCAGCATTTGCATTTGTATACGTACCATTATCGGGTAAGCGGATCTGGAAAGTGCGATCACGTGCTTCTCCGACCTGCTGCACCGAAACCGAAGGAATGGAAGCAAGCGCATGACGCACTTCATCGGCATCAATCGCATGTATTTGATCGGGGATATAATGTGCGCGGAACGGATCCGCCGTAACACGCGAAGTTTCCGAGGTAATAAAGACGCTTTGCAATGGGGTATCAGCCTTGGCAAGCACTGTAGCCTTTATACCATCGACCTGCTGCTGTATAGCTTCGATAAATTGCCCGACGGTGGGATAGTCGGTGTACTTAAAAGAAATTACTTTATTTTCAGTATCAACCGAAATAACGGTAACATCAATTCCTTGTGAATTTTGTGCTACTTGTATATTTTTCTCGCCGTTATAGGTTAAAATAAATGCAGAAGGCGCAAAGCGTACTTTTTCGATAAACCCTGCCTGAAAATCGATACCGAAGTTAATCCCTTTGGTAAAAAGCCCTACAATACCGGAAATAACAAGAGCGCAACTTACAACAACCATAAGACCGAAAAGCTTGCTGAATTTTATCGTTTTTTTCATGCGATCGACCTCCACGTAATATGCAGCTTCTTCTGATGCAATGTTTCCGTACCGAAATCAAAAATAAGCCGTGAAACAAATAGAGCAGTAAATACGGAAGAAACAACGCCGATTGTTAAGCTGTAAGCGAATCCCTTAATCGGGCCGGTTCCCAGTATCGAGAGGAAGAGAGCCGCGATAAAGGTTGTAATATTGGAGTCCATAATCGCCCAAAACGCATGAGCAAAACCGGTTTGAATGGCAGCTTCTCTGCTTTTATGCAATGCGAGCTCTTCTTTAATTCTTTCGAAAATAACGACATTGGCATCGACCGCCATACCGATTGTCAAAATCATACCGGCAATACTCGGAAGCGTAAGCGTAAGGTTGAATGCCGAAAGTACACTAAATACGATATAAAGGTTTAGCACCTGTGCAATACAGGCATTAATACCGGCGGCGCGGTACCAAATCAACATAAAGGCCAAAACGGCGATTAAGCCCCATTGCAGTGCCCTTAAACCTTGATTAATTGCCTGCTCTCCCATACTTGCGCCGATAACCTGCTGGTTTTCCAGTTGGAGCGGTACATTAAGCCACGCAGTACGCAAGATCGTTTTAAGATTTTCCGCCTCGTCAGCACTAAAACCGCTGATCGTTCCGGCACCTCCGGTAATCGGTTCCTTGATATTCGGCGCCGATTTAATCTTATCGTCGGATACAATAGCCAGCCGTTTGCCTTGATTCGCGGTAGTAACGGTCGCAAATATATCAGCACCTTCTTTATCAAGCTCGAATACAACAAGCGGTTCATTAGTTTGGCTCGTAGTTGTACTTACCCGCTGCAGGTGCTTTCCTTCAAGTGCCGCTTCTTTCTTTACAGCAAGAAAACCTTGACGTTCATCCAAACCGTAAGCATCCTTGTTGTACACGCCAAGAACCATGGTATCTGCAGGAATAATAGAAGGATCGATAAGGTTATAGTCCGCATCAAAGGTGCGTGTCGGATTGTCATTATAATAAGAATAAAAAGCTTGAGTTGCATCATCGTCTACGATATGGAATGCAAGTAAACCTCGTCCCATGATGATGGAATTGATTTTATCGGCATCGGCAGCACCGGGAATTTCAACGTAGATACGATCTTCACCCTGTTGTCTGATAACAGGTTCCGTCAAACCGAATTTATCTATACGACTCGAAATAGTATCGATGGCCAAATTCATCGCTTCTTTTTTTGCCGAAGAGCCGGTTTCTCCACTATCACCGGTTACCGCACTTAAATCGGCTTTGATAATGATACTCATACCGCCTGAAAGGTCGAGTCCGAGTTTTACAGCATTTGCCTGCGCATTTTTAATGCTCAGTATCTTGCTGCGGTATGCATCTTCCAGAATAGGACTCATCGCCGAACGGGCTTTCTCTTCAGAGTTTTCGGGAAATGCTGCAAGTAGTGCTCCTGCCGTCCATACCGAAGGCTGTTCTTTACCGAGACTCTTTAAATTCTTCTTTGCCGCATTAATAAGCGGATCATATTTTGTCGAAACCGGATCGGGATCACCGTTTTTTGCAGATACAATTAATGCATCAATATCCGTTTTTGTCATATTTATGACATAATCTTTAATTTTTTCTCTGGAACCGAGCGCCAGTGCCTTATCGTCTTTATCTGTCCAAAAATACCATTTAAGGGTGGGATACAAAAACACAAAACAGAGGCCTAACACAGCCAGAACAATCACGAATCGAGTTCGCTTTTTCATGTCTATCTCCTCATCTAACGGAAACAAACGTTCATACTGGGGTTAGGCACAGCACGAACGATTTATAAGCTGATACGCTCCTATAATAATGGAACGCTTATTCCGCTCCGCCGGAAAAATCGGGTGGCTGTGGTTTTTCGGAGCCGGAATCTTCAGCTTTCTTTTCTTTCTTTTTAAAGAGAGCAGAAAACAGAGAAGTCTTTTCCGGCACATTTGCCAGACGGCTCGCTTTTGTTTTTTCATCCAATATCACGCTGCCGATTGCGGAACGATTCATTTCAAGCTTACAATTATCGTCAACTTTAAGAATAATCGTTGTTTCTTTTACGGAAGACACAACACCGTGAATACCGCCGATTGTGATGATTTTATCGCCCTTCTGAACCGCGGCAATCATTTCCTGCGTTTTCTTTTGCTCTTTCTTTTGAGGCCCGATAATAAAAACGTAGAAAATTACAAAGATAAGGCCGAGAGCAAGAAGCGGAATAAAACTACCTCCCGATGCGGCTTGTTGCAATAATGGAATAGCATTCATTATTTACATCCTTATTTATAATAAATATCCTTAAAATACTAGCACAAAAAAAATGCGTAGTCAATTCTTACGCTGTTGACGTACGGTTAGTTTACCGACAGCAGTTCGAGCTCAAACACCAAATAACTATCAGGAGGGATAACCCCACCGGCACCGCGCGAGCCGTATCCCAATTCGGGTGGAATCACAATTGTCCGCTTCTCACCGGTCGCCATTTGCAGTGCTTGTTGGTCAAACCCGGCAATGAGTTGCCCCGCTCCTGCAACAAACTTGAGCGGTTCATGCATATCGGAATCATCAAATACGGTACCGTCCAACAAAGACCCCTTATATTTCATAGTCAAGGTCTTGCCTGTTTGAGCTTTAACGCCTTTTCCTTCCTTTATAATCGTATAGAAGATACCGTTTTCAGTCTTAACGGCATTGGGGAACTTTTGTTTTATCAACGTCTCATACTTTGTCCGTTTTTGAGCGGCTTGTTGTTTTGCACGCTCTGCAGCTCCCGCAAGATAGGTATTAAAATCCTTTTGCGTCGCGGTAAACCTTTGGGCTTCGGCTCCCTTGCGGATAATCGACACGGAATTCATCCGATCGCCTTGCGTGATTTTATTAACAACATCCTGCCCCTTTACAACACGGCCGAATACCGTATGTTTCCCGTCAAGCCACGGCGTCGGTACATGGGTAATAAAGAACTGGGACCCGTTTGTTCCCGGCCCGGCATTTGCCATTGAAAGAATACCGGCGCTATTATGCTTGAGGTTATCGACAAACTCATCGGGAAAGCGATAGCCCGGTCCGCCGGTACCTTTACCGTCGGGATCTCCGCCCTGAATCATAAAATTTGCAATGACACGGTGAAAAATCAAACCGTCATAAAAAGGTTTTCCTTTCGCCGCATCCAAGGTTCCCTCGGCCAATCCGACAAAGTTACATACCGTCATGGGGGTTTCTTTATAGAACAGCTCCACAACAATATCACCCTTGTTCGTATCAATAACGGCATATACGCCGTCCTTTTGTAATTCAGCACTTATCGCGTTCATCTTTTTTCCTTTCTCAGAATCTCCCGTTAAAATAATTGCAGCAGCGGCCGCTGTCGCAATAATCAAAAAAGCAACCGGTAAAACCAGTACCGCAATTTTATTCAACCGCATAGCTCCTCCATCAAAACGTTAGGCCGTCTTCATACTGCGTAATGAACCAACCGTATACAGCCTCGCCTCGCGTTCTAAACGAATTTTGCACACGATCCCGAAAGATGGAAGGGGCGGTAAAATCGGCACGCGTCAGCATATGTACCAACAGATAGTCGCCGAGGTCGGTTACGGCAATCGACGCCTCTAAATTTTCAGGCTCCATCGCTTTAAACACCGAGTATTTTAATACGTCAACATTCGTCGAAATAAAACCGGCCGAATCGGCGTCCGAACAAAAACGATAACGATAGATGTTTTTACCGAAGGTTAAATCCTTTTGCAGCGCATAGACAGAAAAATCCGCGGAAGGATTATCAACCGGATCGGTCGCCCGTACTTTTGTTTTAGGATCGTCGATAATATACGACGTTTCATAGAGAGTCCGCATCTTCTTTCGGCTACTGGAATAATATTGCAGCCCCTCCAGCTTTGAAACAGAACGAAGAATACGGGATATTTTGTTTACATCCTTTATTCCGCCCTGCGCTTTTTTATGCAGATACAGAGCTTCTATCAAAAAAGTAGGATTTCCCTTATTCCAATTTTCGGCAAATGTTTGCGGCACAGCAAAAAGCGGTACAAGCCGCGGCACAGCGTTTTCTTTATTATACACCGATCGGAGCAAATACCCCTGTTTGAGCAGCTCTATACGTTGTTCCGCAGACAAAAACGAATCCAATGTCGAAAGCACCGATTCGGGAACATTGCCGATATCCAGTGCAAAAAGCGAACAGGTTATTGAAAGGACAAGAGGAAAAAGAAAGCGCCTCATTCTCTAAAATCCTTTATACAGTACACGTACTTGCTTATATAAACCTTCACCTTCGCTCTTTGTGTCCACATCCCTAATATCGGCAAGCGTACTGTGAATAAGTCTGCGTTCATAGGGGTTCATCGGTTCAAGCAAAACGGAAGACTTGGTTGTTACCACTTGATCAGCGGTAGTATAGGCAAGCCGTACCAGCGATTCTTCACGGCGGATTCGGTAATTTTCACAATCGAGTATAATCCGTTCGGCAATACCGATTTTTCCAGCATACACATTCACAATTAACTGGAGTGCATCCAAATTTTTTCCTTTCTTTCCAATTAAAATAGCGGAATCTTCGGAAGAAAGCCGTATAAGCAGTTTACGCTCTTCACGAGAGAGAATTTCAGCACTTGCCGCATACCCCATTGCACTGATAAGCTCACCGATAAATTTCAGCAACTCGGTTTCTTTGTCCGTAACGGTACCCCGAGAAGCACCTAACTGACGGGATGAATCGGCAACGGATTTCTGCACAGCCGCTTTATCGTCGATATGAACACGGATTTTTGCGTATCCTTTCTTAAAAAGCGAGTTTTTCTGAATTTCAACGATTTCCACATCAAATTGGTCGGATTCTACGCCAAGCTCGGCGATTGCTTTATCTATAGCATCACGTTCGGTTTTTCCTTCAAATTCATAGATCATTTCCGAACCTCCTTTTTCTTCATCATTGCCTTAATAATCATCTGCTGAACGAGCATTAAGAAGTTCGTGCATGTCCAGTATAACAGCAACCCTGCCGGTGCATTATAGAACATAAAGAAAAAGAACAACGGCATACCGTACATCATGATTTTTATTGTGCTGTTTTGCTGCTGATCGCTTGTAGGAGTTTGCGTTATTTTTCCGAATACCATCTGCGAAATAACGTAGACAATAGGCAGAATACGCAGATCCGTCCATCCGAGGAATGGAATCGGGTTGGGGAACTGCAAAATGCTGTCGCCGACCGATAAGTCGGGTATCCAATGAGGAATGAACATGGCGCCGCGGAATTCAAAATAGTTGTTAAACAACCGGTACATAGCAAACAAGATCGGTAATTGGATCAATATAGGCAGACAGCCGGAAAGCGGGTTATAACCTGCTTCTTTATAGAGCTTTGCCATTTCTTCGTTCAACTTTTGCGGCTTCCCTTTATACTTCGCCTGTAACTCCTGAATCTTAGGCTGCATCTTTTGCATTTGCTGCGTTGATTCCGAACTTTTCTTGGTAAGCGGAAAGAAGATCAGCTTTATCAAAATCGTTACAAGAATAATAGAAACGCCCCAGTTTGGAATAAGCTTATAGAAAAATTGCAACAGCCATTTAAGCAATACCTCAAGCGGACGCCAAATACCGCTTGAAACAGCTACGGTATCAATCCGCAGGTTATCATAGTTATAATTGTTTTTTGACGCGACGTTATAGGCACTTAAAATATTTTCGGAGCAGGGGCCAAGGTAAACACGATATACATCGGTTACCGTATTGCCGGTAATAACCGGACGCGAAAAGAACAGCTGTCCGTTTTGTACCGTATCCGCATTAGGCTGTGCGGCAGAATATAGTATCTGCTGCGCAGGAACGGATGGAATAACGATAAGGCTGAAATATTTTCCCGAAATACCGGCCCATGGAACGGAATCCGTAATCAATTTGGTCTGGTTTGATTTTAATGCAGTGTCTTTTTTCTTTCCATTTATATAAGAAAAAAAATGCCGGTATTCGTAGCGATCGGCTTTTGCATCCCAATCCGGTCCGATTTGGGGCATTGTCCTCAGCGTATAACCTGCATTATCAAAATTCAGACCTTTCATATCGGCACCACCGCTGATCGTAACAGCAAGTTCAAACATATAATCGTTAGGTAGAAAGGTATATCTTTTTGCAAGCGTAAATGAAGACACAGAACCGTCTTGGTTCTTTATCGAAATTGTCTTAAAAAAGCCGACAATCCGTTTTCCGTTTACCGTTTCTTCTTTGACATTAAAGAATTGATTTAACGCGGGAGCTTGAGCGCTGCCGAGTGCAATCGAAAACGCTCTGTTCCGGTCGGTCAAATTTTTTACCATTTCTACATAGGAATCACCCTTTGAATTATTATGTTCCAAGAGTTTATACGAAATGATATCGCCGCCTCGGTTCGTAAACGTAATCTCCGCAATATCGGTTTTAACCGTAATGATTTGTTCACCGATAACGGTTTCATCAGGGGTTTCCAACACTCCGAAATCGGCAGGAGCAGTTTCCGCTACAAAGGTATTTTGCGGAACTTCTGCCTGCTGCTCCGTGGTAGAAGCTGATGCCGCGGCAGGCTGTTGCTGTACCGGCGCAGGCGGAAAAAATTTGTATTGCACAAACATCGAAGCTGCAATGACGAGGCCGGAAAGCACCATTGCAATAACTGTATTTTTATTCATAAACGAATCTCCTAGGGAACGGGGTCATACCCTCCCTTGTTAAAAGGATGACATCTCAAGATTCGTCTTACCGCTAAATACCCTCCCTTAACAGGCCCGTATTTTATTAGGCTTTCAAGGGCGTAATGAGAACAGGTGGGATAATATCTACAACAAGGCGGGAATAAAGGAGAAATACATTTTTGGTATACCTTTATGCCCGCGCATAACAAAAGCAAAAAAAAATGCTCAATCTTTTTCAGACAACTGTGTTTCATATTGTTGAGATCGAATAGAAAACATACCCGCTTTTTTAAACAAACAGTCCAGCTGTACCGTACGCAGAGAAAAAGTATCGTGACCCGGAAATACAAGCAAAAGAATATCCTTCCCTATTACAAGCCGGGATTTTATTTGACGATATACTTCTTTTGATAAACGGCGAGCTTTATTTCTTTGTACGGCGGAACCGTAATGTCGCTTAAATGTACAAACAAAACGATTATATGGTAATTTATTCGGTAAAACGAACAACTTTGCGCCGTCGCAGCTATAGCGGTGTCCTATTTTAAACATATTCCGTATCCGCGCGGCGCCGCAAAGACGCTCTTCTTTAGGTAAACAAGAGCGCTCCATGTGTTAAAACTCTTAGTAACTCTTTTTTTCGTCGGACACGGAAAGCTTATAGCGTCCTTTTGCACGACGACTCTTTAAAACCGCGCGACCTCCGCGTGTTGCCATACGCGCACGAAATCCATGACGGCGCAAACGTTTTGTTCTGCTCGGTTGAAATGTCCGTTTCATAAAACTAGACTCCTTCTATATATAGTTATCAGGCGTATCACCCGCCTAAAAGATCTCAGGATAGCAAGGAAAACAAAATCTTCCTTATAAAATACTAGACAGAGGACTATACTATAGCACTATAAAAAAGTCAATCTATCACCTTGGAGCTAAAAATATTTTTAATACGGTTACCCTGATAGCGTTTAAACAATAGCCGCAACCTTACCTCAGCGATAAAAAAAGGCATCCCTAACAGGATGCCTTTTCAAATTTTAGCAGGGGTAGGACTTGAACCTACGACTTCCGGGTTATGAGCCCGACGAGCTGCCAACTGCTCTACCCTGCGATGTATGTGCATAAAGTAAACTACAATTAGGAAAATGTCAAGCATTTTCTTAAAAACTGCTTAAAAACAGCTGCCTAATTTAAACAGGAACCCGACGCGCAATACCGAGGATAGTCAAGTCATCGTATTGAATGTCTTCTTTTACTTGTTTATAGTAAAAATATTCATCGTAAATGGGATGAGGAGCTTTATCACAACAGTAAACATTGTATTGTAAGAAATACTTGCTCAAGAAGGTATCGATTTTCTTATCCACTTGTACGCAGTCAAAAGGCTGGGCGGAACTGTCTTTATATATTCTAAAGACCTTCTCAACCGAAATAAGCGCCAGAACGGCATCTTCGATTGTTCCATTACAGGAAGAGAAATCAAAATCCATTTGTTCGTAAATGAGGTCGCTCTGTCGTTTTTTTAGCGTAAATTTCTTTCGGGCAAAAACAGCCTCAATAATCGCTTCGACCCTATCCTTACCCAATGTTTCGCTATCGATATCCATAAGATGATTGTCTTTATCTTCCATTGACATAGAACCGGAATCATCTTTCGACCTAGAGATCGGAACACGGAGTTTCCGTTTGGATTCCTCGATACCGTCGGTGTAGAGAAACAATATATCTCCACAATTTAAGTGTATTTTTTTCACCGGATACCCGCCGTTAAGGCTTATCATCTCGGAAGAGAAAGCACCGGCTGCGGAACCGGAATGCAGCGTATAACTTTTTAATCGCTTTGACTGTTTATCGTAAATATGAACAATATTATCGCCGGCATTACAGAAATAGGCGTCACCGACACGCATATTGATAATACAAAGGCTGAATGCGGCAAAACGACCGATAAACCCGTGCGATTCGATCACATCATTAATTCGCATAACAATGCCGCTGAGGTTATAACCATCACGTTTATAGTTCCAATTCCGAAAATAATTTTGGAACAAAGTCGCCACTTCTACCATAATAAGGGCAGCGGGAACCCCCTTCCCTGCGACATCGCACTTTATAACGGCGTAATGGACGGCATCCAATTTTATATAATCAAAATAATCACCCGAAACACCGTGAGCGCCTTCGTAATAACCGAAAAATTCGGAATAGATATCACGATAGCTGCCCGTTGTCAACTTCCTGCCGGAGGAACTAAGATCCAGCGGGATAAACATCTTTTGTATTTCTTTACCGACCTTTAAATCTTTAGAAAGGGCAGCGGCGGCAGCCAGTCTTTCGGTCATATCGTTAATCGTCATGCCAAGCATTCCGAATTCATCTCTCGATGTAATTTGAACCGACTTACCGGCCAATTTTTCTTTATCGTCGGTATCACGGATTAATGCAACATGCGCCGCCAAAAGACCGAGCGGACGAACAAAAAACGAACTGAGAAGCCAAGCTGCAAAAATCCCCGCAGCCAAGACAACCAATGAAATTTCTACAATAAGACGAAGCAGTCGGGCTTGCTGCTCATTTATTTTTTCCAACAACCCCTCAACCGAAGTATTAACAAATACGATTCCTTGTACGTTGTCATTAGGATGTTCGGCATTATAATAGATAATCGGTTTATAGAATAAATATTCCACCCGGTTTTTTGAAAGATTCTGCATTGAATAATCGGGATACGAGCCGAAAGCTTGATCTGCCAGAGCCGAAAGCCGCGCTTGCAGTCTTGCTTCAAGGTGTCTAATATTTGCCTGAATTTCGGTTTGGCGTTTGAGTGCGTATGGATTCCGCTTCAATTCAAGTTCTTTCATTTCATTAGTAAGCAGCTGAACCGAACCGGTATGCTCCCGAACTATCGCAGCCGCTTCATTATTAATATATGTCAATTTTTGCAAAATTTCATCAATTCCTTCGGGACGAAATTGGGACACCCCGGGAATATATCGATGAGTATCAATAACTTTATTAATATCCTGATAGTCCGTTGCTAAAATATACTGAAGTCCTTCTTGCGTCAACACAGAGCTTCTACCGGTAACAACAACATATTTTGCTTCGGGAAAGGTAACGCGATTTAACATTAAAAGGTCAAAATCCTCTTGACGAGGATTTAAAAAATGGTTTTGAACCCGCAATTCAAGATTATCAAGCAGTATTTTTGTTTGCAACAAGAGAGTGTTTGAAAGAAGATTTTTATACGGACGAATAATAGCGATTGCGAGTGCGGTCGCCACGCTGGAAATAACAACAAGCAAAATAGTAACAATAATAACCACGAATTTTATGCGGACACTGTTCCATAGATTTACCCTTGGTCTGTATTTTTTTATGTGATCAAGCGTCTTTTTACCTGCTTCCATGCTCACTCCTGCTGAACTACTCCGGTATTTCCGTTGGTATCCTCTAAAACTTCAATGGCTATTATTATATAGTAAATAGTAAACAAACGAAAGAGGGTATCTATAAAAAAAGAGGTAAAATTTTAGTAAAAACTTTCACACAAAAGGAAGACACTCGGCGGTTATATCGGTTATAATAAACCATCTATGAAACGGCTGTTGATTGTTTTAACATGTATAACTGCGATGTCGGTTCATGCGCAGGATTTCCTTTTAGCCGGTACACAGGACGGATTATATAAACTTACCTCGGTGTCCGCACAAAAGATTTGGAATACGACTGCAGTGCGTAAAATTATCAGAAACGGGAATACATGGTTTTTCCTCACCGATAACGGCATTGCGCGGTCGGATAATGTAACGAAGTTTGACTATATCAACGACGGTCTTCCGATAAAAGTGATAAAAAAGATAACCGGCGGCGAAGAATCCTTTATTAAAAAGCCCCAAATGTTGAAAGATTTGGAAGCGCATCCCTCCCGCCCCGGAATCATTATTACCGCAACAAACAACGCCGTATTTTTAAGCGAAGACGGCGGACGGCATTGGCGCAACCTCGGCTGCCACACTCCGGTCAACGGATTAAAGGCTGTCTGCGTGCTCGATTTGCCGGATGCGCAGGGAAATCCGCAGCTGACTGTTCTGGCGTCGCATTCCATCTACGGAGCGGCATGGAAGCAACCATCCGTTTCCGACACATGGCAGCCTTTAAGCGAAGGGCTTATCCCCGGTCCGGAAAGCGATGAAGAAATCTCCGATATTGTCGTGTATACCCACCGGCAAAAACAGGAGGTGTATGCTGCGCAAACATTTACCGGTAAACTGTACCAACTCGATTGGCCGACAAAGCGCTTTAATGCCGTTTCGGACTGGACGGACAGTATTGCAGGTACACGCTGTATCGACGGACTCAGCCCTGCTGTGATGTCCATCGTCGGCACTAAAAACGGCGGCCTATTTGAAATACCGCTCGTACTGCCGGCGCCCGCTCCCAACCGGCTGAAGGGAATAGAACTTACCCTTAAACGCATTGCCTCAAAGCCGCTTTCGGCGTGGATACCGCAGCGGATGACGCGGCTCGGTAAAGCGGTGAGCCTTTCGGAATTGTGGCTGTTCGACGAGGGAGACAAAACACGGAAAACGGACTATCTCCGCCGCGCTGCGGGACGGAAAGGTGTGTATCTACCGGCGCATCAGGCGAGGACAGCCGCCGGTTTGCAGCGCTACTTTGACTTGCTTGAACAAAATAAGCTCGATACGCTCGTTATCGATATGAAAGACGATTTCGGTTTTGTCCGCTACGACTCACAGGATGAAGAAATACAGGCTGTGGGGGCGGTGCGACCCTTTATTGAGCTTGAAGATTTTACCGCAAAGGCGAAAGAACGTAACGTCTACCTCGTCGCCCGCATCGTTGTGTTCAAGGATAAACAGCTGTATCGATACCGAAAAAATGTATATGCGGTAAAGGATAAAAACGGTAAGCCCTGGCAGGGCTACAAAACCGTTGACGAAACAACAGAGCCGATTGAAGAATATTGGGTAGACCCCTACAACGAAAACGTGTGGAAGTACAATACGGCAATTGCCCAAGAACTGATCCGGAGAGGTTTTGATGAAATTCAGTTCGACTATATCCGCTTTCCCACCGATGGAGAAAATCTCTATGCGGCGCGATACCCTGCGCAGGAACAGGGTATGGATAAGGAAAGCGCAATCATGTCCTTTCTTGCCTACGCCCGGGAAAAAATCCACGCACCGATTTCAATCGATATTTACGGGGCGAACGGATGGTACCGCACCGGAGCGCGCACGGGGCAAGAGGTAGAAGTACTCGCCGACTACGTGGATGTGATATGTCCGATGTTTTATCCCAGCCATTTCAGGCAAAGCTTCCTCGCGCAAAAACCGGCAGAGGAACGCCCGTACCGCATTTATCAGCAAGGCTCCTACCGGAATAAGATTATTGCGCACAATAAGGTGATTATCCGGCCGTGGACACAGGCATTTTATATCCCCGTGTCCTACGATAAAAAGTATTATAATGAAGATTATGTGCAGCGGCAGATTATCGGCATCAAGGATTCCATTGATGAAGGCTATGCCTATTGGAATAATTCCGGCCGTTACGCCGACATCCGCCCCGACGGCCTTCCGCTCCCGAAAAAATAGCAGACTTCTCCTACCGTATAACCACATCAGAACTATTTTTGGCGTTTGCTTTCCTTTTGTGCGAAATTTTGAATAAAATTTCGCACAGTTTATTCAAAGAAAGGC
>ERZ772967.1636-NODE-1636-length-15211-cov-2.482911_pt1 | contig 15211 bp, 3 predicted proteins | sample MGYA00511677_ERZ772967 | MGnify/ENA primary metagenome ERZ772967 (study PRJEB29015, sample SAMEA2737931) | human oral metagenome | biome: human oral; feature: human-associated habitat; material: dental | place: China | collected 2146 ...
ACGTTGTGCAGCAGCCCCGTGGCGCGGGCAATTTCCTGCGCGCCGAAATACGCGGCAAAGCCCGCCGCCATTCCGCCCACATTGCACGCATGGCTTTCCATCGTCTGCCAATGTTCGTAGGGCAGGTTTTCGGCGGAGTGGGCGTAGTAGGTGGGCATGGGGCGCTCCGGTTGGGGTTGGAGCGTTATGGTAGCGCCGCTTGAGGGCGCTCTGCATAGGGTTCTGTACGGTATCGCACCTTATCATAGATATCGCTATAGCCCTCACCCCAACCCCTCTCTCGCTTGCGCGAGCAATGCTTGTCCCAAAGGGAGAGGGGCTTATAAACGGCGCTGCGGCGCCGTTTTTTTGTGCCTGTGCACTGCCATTCGCTGTATTTGGCTATTTGTCATGTTGATGAGAGTGTGAATTTCACACGGTAAACGCGCAATATTCACGGAAAAACGGCATCGCCGGGCACTGTCGCCGGACAAGAGGGGGTAAATTGCCGTTGTCCGAAATTTTTGGCGGCGGTGTTTGCCGGAGCAGGATGCAAAATTTGTCCGTTTTTTGTCCGCCGTGCCGATAACCGTGCGTGTTTGTCGCTCCTGTGCGGAAATGTTTGTGGATTTGTGAATTTCACATGGTGGCGGTTCCTGATTCACAGCGGTGGTTACGGTGGCAGCCCGTATACCGCAATCGCATGCCATGCCTGCATTTTCAGCGGTTTGCGGGGCGAAAACGCGACGGTATTGCCCCGGCGTAAAAATTTTTGTGAAAAAATATTGTGAATAAATACACGTTGTTAAGCGTGAATAGCTGTGAAAAATCGTGGCTCGCTGTGTGAAAAGATTGACATCTTCTGTGGATAAGCCTAAGATTTGCTCATCACAAAGATTGAAAGGTCTTTATGAGATTTGCCCGGCAACGGGCGAAGTTATCCCGCATGACACAGTCATGATGTGGTTTTTTTTAATCCGTACAGGAGCTTGGCCATGAGTAACTACTATCCGAAAAAATACCCGGCAGAACCGTTCAAAATCAAAGCCGTTGAACCGATTGCGATGACCGACCGCAAACAGCGCGAGGAATACATGAAGAAAGCGGGTTACAACACGTTCCTGCTGGATTCCAAAGATGTTTACATCGACCTCCTGACCGACAGCGGCACCAACGCAATGAGTGACTACCAGTGGGCAGGCCTGATGATTGGTGACGAAGCCTATGCCGGCAGCCGCAACTTCTACCACCTCGAAGAAACCGTGCGCGAATACTTCGGCTTCAAGCACATCGTCCCGACCCACCAAGGCCGTGGTGCAGAAAACCTGCTCTCCACCATCCTCATCAAACCGGGCGACTATGTTCCGGGCAACATGTACTTCACCACCACCCGTGCGCACCAGGAACGCAATGGTGCGACCTTCCGCGACATCATCATGGCGCGCACCCGACGGGCGGCCGACCCCGCCGGCTCCGCGGAGTACGAGAGCGCCAAGCAGTACTGGGCCGAGGCGATCGAGACGATGCGGGACAAGCCCTCGCTGCCGCTCGAGCATGCGTCGGCTCCGAGCGACGACGAACCGGCGCGCTTCACCAGACGCGTGTGGAAATGCGGACCCGAGGCCTGGGAAGCCTTCACCCGCCGTGCCGGCAGGAACGGCGTCACCCCGTCCAATGTGCTGCTGACCGCCTATGCCGATGTCATCCGCCGGTGGTCCTCGAGCGGCGACTTCTGCGTGAATGTCACCTCGATGAGCCGCGATCAGGCCATCAAGGGGGTTGAGCGGATCGTGGGCGACTTCACCGAGGTGGTCGTCCATGCCTGCCGCCCCCGGCCGGGATCCTTCCTCGAGCGGGTCCGCGCCACCCAGAAGCAGCTGTTCGACGAGCTGTCCCACGCCGCCGTCCCCGGGGTCGAGGTGCTGCGGGAGCTGGGGCGCGCCAAGGGCGCGCCGGCCATCGTTCCGATCGTGTTCACCAGCGCCCTGGGCGCCGGTCTGCGCCATGATGAGGGACAGGCGTACGAGCTGGTCCACGGCGTCAGTCGAACCCCGCAGGTGTGGATCGACTGCCAGGCCTTCGAGGACGACGCGACCTGCAACGTCAACTGGGACGTGCGCGACGGCGTCATCGCTCCTGAGATCCTCGACGACATGTGGGCGGCGTTCACCGGCCTGCTCGACCGCCTCGTCGACGACGAGGAGACCTGGCACCAGGACGAGGTGGTGAACCTGAGCTCCGGGACTCGGGAGATACGCGCGCGCGTCCACGACACCGCCCAGGAGCGCATCGCCCGCTGCCTTCAGGACGGCTTCTGGGGGCAGGCGCGGCGCGCCCCCGAATCCCCGGCGCTCGTCTGGGGGAACACCACCTACAGTTACGGCCGGCTGGCGGCCCACGTCGAGGCGCTTCAGGCCCGGTTGCCGGGCGTCGGCCGCGGGGATCGGGTCGCCATTGTCCTGGGCAAGGGCGTGTGGCAGGTCGCCGCCGCCCTCGCCGTGGTCTCCGCGGGCGCCGCCTACGTGCCGATCGACCACGATCAGCCCCCTGCCCGGCAGCATCGCATGATCTCGCTGTGCCGTCCCGCGGCGATCATCGCCGACGGCCTCTACACCCCGTCCCAGGGGCACCCCGCGGTTATCGACGTGGACGCCCTGGAGGCGGGACCCTGGAGCGGGGCGGTGCCGGAATCCGGTCCCGTGGACGACACCGCCTACATCATCTTCACCTCGGGAAGCACCGGGACGCCCAAGGGCGTGGTCATGACCCATGCGGCGGCCATGAACACCATTGACGACGTCAACGAGCGCCTCGGGCGCGGTAGGCCCCGCACGGTGCTCGCGCTGTCGAAGCTGTCCTTCGACCTGTCGGTCTACGACATCTTCGGCGCCTTCGCCGGCGGCGGCACCCTCGTCCTGCCGCTCGAGTCGGAGTCCAGGGACCCGAGCCGCTGGATCGCCCTGATGGCGGACAACCGCGTCGACACCTGGAACACCGTCCCTGCGCTGTTCCAGATGCTCCTGCAGGAGCGCGAGGCGGCCGGGCAGCCGCCCGACCCCGGCATGGACCTGGTCATGCTGTCCGGGGATCTCATCGCGCGCACCCTGCCGGCCGCTGCCGCACCGCAGTTCCCGAACGCCGAACTCATCAGCCTGGGCGGCGCCACGGAGGCGGGCATCTGGTCGATCTTCCACCCGATGACCGATCACGCCCCCGATGCGACCATCCCCTACGGCACGGCCCTGTCGAACCAGGGCGTGTGGGTCCTCGACGAGTTCGGCCGCGAATGCCCCGACGGCGTCCCGGGCCGCATCCACATCTCCGGCGACAGCCTCGCCACCGGGTACTTCGACGACCCGGAGACCACCGCTGCCAAGTTCTACGTCTCCGACAGGTCCGGCATCCGCGTCTATGACACCGGAGACATCGGCAGCTACCGCGCTGACGGCGTGATCGAGTTCCACGGACGCGCGGACCACCAGGTGAAGATCAACGGCTACCGGGTCGAGACCGGTGAGATCGAGTCCGTGCTGGAGAGTCATGAGGGCGTGGAGCGGGCCGTCGTCATCACCCAGGACGTCGATGGGCGCAAGAGGCTGCGCGCCTTCGTGACCCCGTCCACGGTCGAGGGGATCGGGGCCGGTCCTCAGAGCGGGGAAAGGCGGAGCGAGGAAGGGCGGGGCGAGTACGAGAGGCGGGGCGAGAGTGCTCCGGCCGGGGAGTCGCTGCGCGCCATGCTGGAGCGCCGCTGGGCGCCCGCCGACGCCTCGGCTGACCCGGCTGACCCGGCAGACCCAGCAGATTCAGCAGATTCAGCGACCATCGCCGAGTGGACGCGCGCCGGCAATGAGGCATCCTTGGCTGCGCTGCTGGCGGCATTCCAGGGGGCCGGGGTGTTCCTGGTGCCCGGCAGGCGCCATGACCTGGCGGAGATCACCGAGAGGATCGCCCCCGACGACGAGTACCGCGGCCTCGTGGGGCGCTGGCTGCAGATCCTGGTCGCCGAGGGGCTCGTCGCCTCCGACTCGCAGGGCTATTCCATTACCCGGGAGGCTCTGGACGGGTTCCGCATCGAGGAGTGCTGGGACAGGTTCGAAGAGCTGGAGAACCGAGTCCGCAACAGCCCCGTGCTCTTCGCCTACCAGCGACATGCGGCGACGACCCTGCTGGGCCAACTGCGCGGCGAGGTCAACCCCGTCGATCTGTTCTTCCCCAAGGGCGACACCGAGAACGCCCGTGCCATCTACGGAGGGAACAGGATCAGCAAGGCGATCAACGCCGCGGTCGCCGAGGCCGTGGTCGGGATCGCCTCATCCCGCGGTGACCGTCCGGTGAGGATCCTCGAGGTGGGCGCGGGCGTCGGCGCGACCACCGAGAACATCGTCGGGCGCCTGCCGGGCAACGTGGTCGAGTATCGGTTCACCGACATCTCGACCTTCTTCCTGCGCAATGCCAGGCAGACCTATCGGGACCGCGATCTCGCGGACTTCATGACCTACAGCCTGTTCGACGTGAACGTGGACTGCGCCTCCCAGGACATCGAGCCGGGCGCCTATGACGTCATCATCTGCGCCAATGTGCTGCACAATGCGGTGAACATCGAGGAGGCCTTCGCCCGGCTCGATCAGCTGCGGCGCGGAGGCGGTGTGATCGTGATGGTCGAGCCGGTCATCGAGCTCTACGCGGCCCTCATCTCCATCTCGATCAAGATGAGCCTGGTTCCGTTCACCGATCACCGCGCCGATTCGCACAAGGTGTTCATCGACGACGCTGAGTGGGACCGTGTGTACGAGGCGACCGGCCTGCGCCGGTTGGCCGACTACCCGGCTGAAGGGGATCCTCTGCGTGAGTGCGGTCAGCGCCTGATCGTCGTCGGCGACCCCGCCGACCCCGCCGACTCAGCCGGCCCTGCCGGCCCTGCTGGTTCCGTTGCCGTTACTGTCCCTGCTGCCTCCACGGTCGATGAGGACGACCTGCTTGCCCACATGCGGGCCAACCTGCCGGGCTACATGGTTCCCGCATCGGTGCGGATCATGGATGAGCTGCCGCTGAGCGCGAACGGGAAAGTCGACCGCAGGGCTCTCGCCCAGTCCTACGAGTCCGGGGGCGCCGTCGAGGACCCGAGGGCCGCTCAGCCGCTCAAAGGTCTGGAGAGCCGGATCGCGGAGGTTTGGAGAGAGGTTCTCGAGGTCTCTGAGATCGGTCGCGAGGAGGACTTCTACGCCGCCGGCGGCGACTCGCTGCTGATGGCCGAGGCGGTCACCCGTATGCGCCGGGAGGTGCCCGGCCTGCAGGATCGGACCTGGGACTTCATCATGCGCGAGATGCTCAAGCATCCCACGATCGCTGGAATCGCCGAGATGGCGGGCTCCGGCGCCCCGGCGCCCCGGGATGACGAGGCTCGTGAGGCCCCTGCGGATACGCCCGACCGCGTCGAGGCTCCTGAGGCCCCCGCCCCGATGCCGGCCCTGTCCACCATCGCGAGCGGTTCCCCGAATGGTTCGAAATGCCTGCACATCTACCGGATTCCGCAGGGGGCGCGATCCTGCCGGGTCATGTTCCACGCCGGCACCGGGCGCCTCAAGGACTACGAGTTCCTGGTCCCGGAGCTGCTCGACAGGGATCCGGGGCTCGCCCACGTCGGGTTCACCGCCGGCGACTCCGACGACTACCTCGACTGCCCGACCCGGTCACTGATCAGCGACCGGGCCCGGGTGTACGCCCAGGAGCTGCTCGCCCTCGACATGGACAGCTACGAGCTGGTCGGTTACTGCATCGGCGGGTTCTTCGCCCTCGAGACCGCGAAGGTGCTCACCGAGCTCGGCCGCGAGGTCGGCAGGGTGGTGTGCATCAGTACCCACCTGTGCCCGCACCGCGTGGCGAACGAGCTGCTGTGCGAGTTCGCCTACGGCTGCGTCTTCGACGCCGACCTGCCCGCGATGGGGGCCGAGTTCGACTTCCCGACCCTCACCGAGGGCCTGTACCACATTCTCGACGGGGTCAACCGGGACATCACCGACGACGAGCTGTGCGCCCTCGACGGCCGGTTCGCAGCGGTGGGCAGGTTCTTCGCGACGATGTCGGAGCTGTCGCCGCGCGCCCGACGCAAGAGGATCTACTCGGCGATCCGCGGCTTCGACGCAGTGGCGGAGTCGGCCCGGGCGATGCTCGACATCCTCTACGACGTCTTCCGCCACTCGCTGCGGGGAACCATCGGCTACGTGCCCGACATCTACATGGGCGACGTGCTCGCGCTCCAGCCCATTGGGGATGTCCAGGGCTTCTACCCGCAGATGGGCGGGGACGTCGATTGGCCCGCCACCGCGTTGGGCGGGCTGGAGGTGCGCACCATCTCCGGAGCCCACGCCACCTGCCTGCTCGAGGAGAACTACCGCTCCCTGCTGCCCTTCTTCGAGCGGGGGGAGTGATCATCATGATGACGGTCGGACACATCATCTACAAGGCCGATGATCTCCAGGCGGCGGTCGAGAAGTTCCGCGCGCAGGGATTCGAGGTCGAGTACGGGCGGGCGAAGAATCCCAGCAATGCGCTGATCTACTTCTCCCAGGGGCCCTACCTGGAGATCCTGGCCGAGGTCACCATGCCCGCTTTGATCCGCCGCTACCTGCGGTTGATCGGACATGGGCGGATGGTCGATACCAGTGATGCGGTCGCCGGCATGCCCGAGGGCTACTCCCGGGTCGTCTTCGAGGCGGATCGCGAGGACTTCGGCCGCTTGAAGGCGATCTGCCAGGAGCGCGGGGTCCGCACCGTCACTGCGCGGATCGCCCGGAAGGACCCCCATGGACGCAGGCTCGCCTGTCGGTGCCTGTGCCCCGACGACTGGGCGATCCCCATGTTCGTCACCCGATTCGCCGCCGACACGCACCGTGACGCCCCGCACCCCAACGGGATCACGAGGATGGACCGGATCGAGTTCGAGGGCACCCGGACCGCGGTGGAGATCTGCCGCTCGGCGGGAGCGGACGGTCTGCTTGCGTGCAGTGTCGGCGCCGGCGCCATCCGGGCGGAATTCGTCTGAAGGAGCGCTACATGGACATCGACACCGGCACCGTCTTGACCCGGTACGAGGACAGCGGTCACCTGGCGCGCAAGAGCCTGTGCCAGGAACTCCATGAGGCCGGTCTGCGCCGCCCCGACCACCCGGCCGTCGTGGCTCATGACGCGCGATTGACCCACGCGGAACTCGAGCGGGCGATCGCCCGGTTCGCCCGGGACTTCACCGCCTGGGGTCTGGCTGAGGGCGACCAGGTGCTCGTTCAGCTGCCCAACAGCGCCGCCTATGTCGCGACCCTGTTCGCGCTGATGCGCATCGGGGCGGTCCCGACCCTCATGCTGCCCTCGCACCGACAGGCCGAGGTGCGGGCACTGGCACGTGAACTGCATCCGGTTGCCTACATCGGCGGTCGTGACCAGCTCGGGTTCGACTGCGTTGAAATGGTCGAGCAGATGGACCTGGACGAGCTTGGGTTCCGGATGATCTGCGCCGACGGCGGGCAGCCCCGCGCGGGCGCCGTGCCGCGGATACTGCTTCCCGACCCGGGCGCCGTTCCTCAGGAGCCGATCGCCCCGATCACGCGGTGGCCCCACCACAGGGCCGTCGCCCTGAACCTGCTGTCGGGCGGCACCACCAGTGAGCCGAAGATCATCCCGCGCATCCACGAGGCATACGCCTACAACGCCAGAGCCGCCGCTCGGCGTTGCCGGGTCGGGCCGGACACCGTGTACATGGCGGTGCTGTCGACCTCCCACGACCTCCCGCTCGCCCAGCCCGGACTGATCGGCACTCTGCTCGGCGGCGGCACCGTCGTGATGTGCCTGAGCGCGGCCTTCGACGAGGCCTTCACCGCGATCGAGGCGAATCGGGTGACCCTGACCGCGGTCGTCCCCGCAGTCGCCGAGGTCTGGTACGAGGCCGCCGAATGGTACCCGGCCGACCTGTCGTCCCTCGAACAGATCATCATCGGCGCTGCGAAGCTCGACGAGGACCTGGGCAGGGGGCTGATGGACAGGCTCGGCGTGATCATCCAGCAGGGCTACGGCCTGGGCGAGGGGATCACGACATTCACTCGTCTGGACGATCCGACCCCGGTCGTCCTGAGTACCCAGGGGAAGCCGATTTCCGACGCCGACGTCCTGCGCATCGTCGACCCTCAGGGACATGACCTCGGCCCGGGGGAGCCGGGCGAGGTCATCGAGAAGGGCCCCTACACCTTCTTCGGGTACTCCGGATCCCGCGCCGGGGACGACTGCTTCACCGAGGACGGCTTCTTCCTCACCGGGGACCGGGGCTATCTCACCGAGGACGGGGATCTGGTCATCTGCGGACGGGTCGTCGAGCAGATCAACCGACTGGGGGAGAACGTGTCCCCCCAGGAGGTCGAGCAGCTGCTGCGGCAGATTCCGGGGGTCCGCGGGGCGGCGGTGTTCGCGATGCCGGACAGCGCCCTCGGGGAGCGGACCGTCGCCGCCCTCGTTGTCGAGAGGGAGATCGATCGCGGGGCCGTCCGAGAGGAGTTCATGGCCAGGGGGGTCGCCCGCTACAAGGTGCCGGATCAGGTGTTCGTGGTCGATGCGATACCGCTGACCAACATCGGCAAGGCCGACAAGAAGCTGCTGCGTGTGATGGCCCAGGCGCGCGCGGACGACCGACAGGACTGAGGAGAAGGACGTGCTCACCAAGGAAGAGATCCGTGACGAACTGCTGGGCGCTCTCAAGGAGATCGTCGGCGGGCGGACCGAGATCGCCGAGGACGACAACCTGCTCGCCCTCGGCCTCGAATCGCTGCCGACCATGCGGCTGCTCGCCGGCTGGATCAAGCAGGGCTACCGCGTGTCCTTCGGCTCGTTCATGCGGCGTCCGACGGTCCAGGAGTGGGCGACGATGCTCGCCGAGGCGGCGCCGGATGCGCCGGAAGCACCTCACGACGTCGGCGGCTCAGATGCCGACCCCGCGAGCGACGCGAATACTCCGATGGCCGAGGCTGGGGATGCCGGAGAGGCCGGGGAGGCCGACCTGCCCGCGGGCGACCACGAGCCCTTCGACCTGACCGACGTCCAGTACGCCTACTGGGTCGGCCGCGGGCAGTCCCTGCAGTTCGGCGGGGTCGGCACCCACGGCTACGTCGAGGTCGAGGCCGGCAGGCTGGACGTCGCCCGGCTGCAGGACAGTTGGATGACGATCCTGCGCGCCCATCCGATGCTGCGGTCCTGCTATACCGGCGACGGCAAGCAGTACGTGCTTCCCGAGCCGGTCAACGCCAGCGTCGAGGTGCACGATCTGACCGGCCTGGACGACCACTCCCTCCAGGAGAGCCTGGCCAGGATCAGGGAGCGCCTGTCGCACCGCCTTCTGGCCATCGACGAGGGCCAGGTGGCCTGCCTGCAGGTCAGCCGGCTCTCCGCGGACCGGGCGATCATCCACTTCGACATCGACCTGCTCGTGTGCGACGTGCAGAGCTTCCAGATCATTCTTCGCGATCTCGCCCACCACTACGCGACCGGCGAGGCCCCCGATGTCGACCTGTCGTGGAGCTTCGCCCGGTACTTGGCGGGAAAAGCCCGGGAGAACGCCGCTGCCTTCGAGCGGGACCGGGCGTACTGGCGCGACCGCCTGGAGGACCTGCCCGCCGGTCCTCGGCTCCCGTTGCGCAGAGGGGCCGACGCGGGCGGCGACCCCCGCTTCGTGCGCCGGGCCCACACCTTCGACATGCGGACATGGGAGGCGCTGCGGCAGGTCTGCGAGGCCCACGGCACCACGCCCTCCATGGTGCTGCTGACGGCCTACGCCCGCACAGTCGGGCAGTGGAGCGAGGACAAGAGGTTCCTCATGGCCGTCCCGCTGTTCAATCGGGATCCGGATCCGGCGATCGAGAACGTCGTCGCGGATTTCACTACGCTGACTCTGACCAGCATCGACCAGACGCGGCCGCGCACCTTCATCGAGGATCTGCGCGCGATACAGGACTCCTTCTACGAGGATGTCGCCCACTCGCGGTACTCGGCCGTGCGCGTCCTGCGCGACCTGCGCACCCGGCGCGAGGAGCAGGTACTGGCTCCGGTGGTGTTCTCTTGCAACCTGGGCAGTCCCCTGGTCGATGAGGAGTTCATCGACGCCTTCGGGGAGATCGGCTACATGATCTCCCAGACCCCGCAGGTGTGGATCGACCTGCAGGTATTCAGCACCGTCGACGGTTTCATGATCATCTGCGACGCGCTCGAGCAGCTGTTCCCCGAGGGGCTGCTCGACGACTTTTTCGGCGCGCTGGTCGCCGAGATCACTGCGGCCGTCACCCACGACCTCGCCATCCTCTGCCCGGTCGACAGTCCCGGGGTGATCGCGCGTCGTCGGGACCGGGCCGAGGCGGCGACCTGGCGGTTGCCCGACACGACACTCGTGGACCAGGTGCTGGCCGCCGCCGAGCGTTATGCGGATCGTCCGGCCCTGCGAACCGCGGATGGACGGGTCACCACCTACCGGGAGCTGGTTGCCCGTGCCCGTGCCGTGGCCACCGGCCTGGTAGCGGCGGGGGTTGGCAGGGGAGAGCTGGTAGCGGTCATGGTCTTGAGGGGACCCCGGCAGGTCATCGGGGCGCTGGGCGTCATGATGGCCGGAGCGGCATATGTCCCGATCTCTCGGCAGCAGCCCTCCGAACGGATCGCCGCCATCCTGGCCTCTCCCAGGATCGGGCATCTGCTCACCGATGATGACTCCGGTGCTTGGGCCGGAGCCCCCGTGCGGGTCGTCGACATCGACTGTGCGTGCGATGGCGCGGACGGGTTGGCAGCGGTGTCGGCGGCAACGGCGACGACGGAGCTGCCCCGGCTGGGACCCGAGGACTCCGCCTATGTCATCTACACCTCCGGGACCACCGGTACCCCGAAGGGCGTCGAGGTGTCCCACGGCGCCGTGTGGAACACCATGGCCGAGGTGAACCGCCTACTCGACATCGGCTGCCAAGACAGGGCGCTGGGCGTGTCCTCCTTCGACTTCGATCTGTCGGTTTACGACGCCTTCGGCATGCTGACTGCGGGGGCCGAGCTGGTGACGATCCCGGATGAGAGCCGCCGTGACGCCGAGGCCTGGCTCGAGCTGGTCGCCTCCGAGGGGATCACCGTCTGGAACTCCGTGCCGACCCTGTTCGAGATGCTGCTGGCCGGCGCCGGGGGAAACTCCGGGCGGCTGTCGAGTCTGCGCCACGTCCTGCTGTCCGGCGACTGGATCGATGTCGGCCTTCCCGCGCGGATGCGGGCCGTGATGCCCCAGGGCCGCATCCTGGCGATGGGTGGGGCCACCGAGGCCGCGATCTGGTCGAATGCCCTCGAGGTACCGCAGGAGGTGCCCGCCGACTGGGCGTCCATCCCGTACGGGCGCCCGTTGGCGCGGCAGGCCTACCGGGTGGTGGGCCCTGACGGGCGGGACTGCCCGGACTACGTGGTGGGCGAGCTGTGGATCGGCGGCCTGGGCGTGGCGGCGCGCTATGTCGATGATCCCGAGCTCAGCGGGCGGAAGTTCGTCTCCTCGGAGGGCGGCCGCTGGTACCGGACCGGCGACATGGGTCGGTTCTGGCACGACGGGACCATCGAGTTCCTGGGCAGGACCGACAATCAGGTGAAATTGCGCGGGCACCGCATTGAGCTCGGCGAGATCGAGGCGGCCTGCGAGGCTCTTCTGCCGGTCGAGCGCACGGTGTGCGTCGCCTCGCAGGGGCGGGCCTCCACATCCCTGGTGGCCTTCGCGCAGTTCGCCCCGATCACCGAGATCACTGCGATCAACCCGATCGCCGCCTCGGATGGTCTGGGTGATGAGGACTCGCAGTGGTCGGGCTTCGATCTGGCCTCGAGCATCCAACCGGTCCTGGCCGATGAGCGGCTGCGTGCCGCCGTGGACCAGGACGAGGCCCTGCAGCGCTCCTACGCCCTGCAGACCATGCGGCGCTGGGAGGCCGAGCTCTCCGCGCCCTCCGCAGCGAGTGACCGGGACCACCTGTCCGCCCTGCGGCGCACGTGGCGCGGGCGGCTCGCCGGCGAGCGGGGCGGTGCTGAGCAGTTCCCCGGCAGGGCCAGTATGGAGCAGACGGATCAGATCGAGCAGCTGGACCGGTTCGTGGCCCCCTTCGAACATGCTTTCGTGAGGGCGACGGATGCCCCCACGATTGCTGAATTCGTCCAGACCCCGGACTTCGTGCCGGTGGAGGATTTCCTGGCTTCCCGTCCGCTCGGTCGCCTCGCCCACGATGCGCTGCGCGAGGTGGTGGGCGGCCTGAGCCGGGCCCACAACGGGACGGTGCGGATTCTCGAGGTCGGGGCCCGGCGCCCCGAAGAGTCCGCCGACTACCTGCGTGTCGCCACCCCGAGCTCCTACGTGCTCGCCGACCAGTCCCGTCATCATCTGGATCTGGCCGAGCAGAGGGCTCCCGGCCTGTTCGAACAGCTTCAGCTGCGCACGTCCGGGGACCAGGGGCCGACTCCCCACATCCTCGAGAGAGCGGATCTGGTGGTCTGCAACCAGACCCTCCACCAGTGCGCCGACGTCGATGCGATCCTGCGGGAGGTTCGGGGCCTGGTCAAGCCCCGAGGCCTCATGGTCCTGGTGGAGACGACTTCCGCCTCGCCGCTGGCCGATATCAGCGCCGCGTTCATCGCTGGGGAGCACCGCGACCTTCGCGCGGACACCGGTGAGATGCTGCTCAGCGCGCCCCAGTGGAGTGACGCCCTGCGGCGCAACGGATGGAACCCGCTGGAATGCGTTGAGATCACGGATTCCATGGTGCTTGTCGTGGCCGCGAGGGCGGGCGGCGACGAGCCCGAGCCGCTGCCCGCGGCCGAGTACGACCGGGCCGCCGGACTGCTGTCCGGCAGGCTGCCCGAGTACATGATCCCGAAGCGGATCGTGGAGATCTCACGTTTCCCGCTCACAGGGAACGGGAAGGTCGACCGCGAGGCGCTGGCGGGCTTGGTGCCCGAGGAGGCCGACGACAGCTCCCCGGAGGCTCCCATCGCCGCCACCGCCCTGTCTGCCACCGAACGGCGGCTTGCCGAGATCTGGGACGAACTGCTTCAGACGAGCGCGAGCGCCGACTCCGATTACTTCCGGCTGGGCGGCGACTCCCTCATGGCTACGAGGCTGCGGCGGGCCATTGAGGAGCGCTTCCAGGTGGAGTTCTCTCTGGAGAGCATTTTCGACTCGCCCGTGCTGCGCGATATGGCGGCCAGGATCGAGGAGCTTGCGGAGATCGCGCAGATCGAGGGGGCGGCATCCCGGGCGGGAGTAGAGGCCGGTCTGCCCCCGATCGCGCACGGCGAGGACCAGTTCGCGCCCTTCCCTCTCACCGAGGTCCAGCAGTCCTATCTGATCGGCAGCTCGGGGGCTGTCGAACTGGGCGATGTGTCGAGCCACTGCTACTTCGAGATGGACACCCCCGTGCTTGATCTTGGCCGGCTCGAGAGCTCCTTCAACGCGCTGGTCGAGCGTCATCCGATGCTGCGCGCGGTCGCGTGCGAGGACGGACTCACTCAGCGGTTCCTCCCGCAGGTGCCGCACTACGAGATCGCATGCCTGCGGTGCGCCGCGCCTGACGGCGACCAGCGGGTGGCGGCGGCTCGTGACGAGATGTCCCACCAGCGGTTCGACCCGACGCAGTGGCCCTGTTTCGACATCCGGTACGTCGATCGCGCGGATGGTGGGCGCCTGCTCCTGAGCTTCGACAATCTGTTCATCGACGGCTGGAGCATGTTCCGTCTCTTCCGGGAGTGGAAGCGGGTCTACGAGCACGGGGCCGACTCCCCGGCCTCCCCGACATCCCCGACCGACGCACTGCCGTACTTGCCGTACTCCTTCAAGGACTACGTCGAGGCGAGCGCCGAGTTGGCGCGCAGCGAGACCCATGCGAGGGATCTCGCCTACTGGGAGTCCTCCCTGGAGTCGATCCATCCCGCGCCCCAGCTGCCGGTCTCCGGGCTCGACCCGGCGGGCTCCTCCGAGTTCGTCAGGCACGAGGCCCTCGTGTCCGCGGAGCTGTGGCGGGCGGCCAAGCGACGCATCCGGGACGAGGGGCTGACCGACGCGGTGTTCCTCGCCGAGGTGTATGCCGAGGTGCTGGCGCGCTACAGCGAGGAGCCGGGGCTGAGCATCAACCTGACCCAGTTCGACAGGACTCGTTTCGCGCCCGAGGTCGACGCCATCGTCGGCGACTTCACTAGTCTGTCGATTCTCAGCGCGGACACCCGGTGCGCCGTGACGTTCCGGGACCGGGCCAAGGCACTCCAGCGGCGGATGTTCAGCAACCTCTCCCACGCGAGCGTCTCGGGCGTGGCCGTGGAGAGGATGCTCAACAAGCAGCGCAAGGCGCAGGTGACCATGCCCGTGGTGTTCACCTGCGGCCTGGGCGTCGTCGAGCACACCGATGACGACAGCCCCTACCTGGGCATCATCGACTACGGCCTGTCGCAGACCCCGCAGGTCTGGATGGATCTCCAGGTCTACGAGCACCATGGCGGGCTGATGCTGAACATGGATGCCGTGGAGGCGATCTTCCCCGCCGGGATGGTCGATGAGATGTTCCGCGCCCTGGTCGCGGCGATCGAGGACCTGGCGGGCGCCCCGGACCTGTGGCGGGCGACGACCACGACGGTCGCGTCCTCCTTCAACGAGGCCGCTATCACCGAGTTGAACGACACCGACCGGGTCCTGCCCGATGGGGAGCGGACACTGCTCGACCTCTATCTGGCGGGGGCGCGCGCCCACCCCGATCGGGTGGCGGTCGTCGATGCCACCAGGAGCCTGACCTACTCGGAGCTGGATGAGGAGTCCGACCGCTGGGCGGAGCTGGTGCTCGCCGCCGACCCCGGGCCGGGGGGCCTGGTCGGCATCCTCATGGGCAAGTCCGCCCGCCAGATCAGTGCGGTCATCGGTGTCCTGAAGGCCGGGTGCGCCTATCTGCCGCTGAGCATCGACCACCCGCCGGCCCGCAACCTCGGGATCATCCGCGATGCGGGCGCCCGCGTGGTGCTGGTCGATGACGACGGCGAGGCGCCCCGCGAGGTGGAGCGGGAGTGCACCGTTATCACTGCTGCCAGTGCTGCCAGTGCTGCCAGTGCAGCCACCGTTGTCGTCACAGCGGATCCGGCCGGCTCCCCAGCCTCTGAGGCCGACCGCGACCCGGAGGACCCGTCGGTCCCGGCAGGTCCTGTGGCCGCAGCTCCCGGTCCG
>ERZ772967.1637-NODE-1637-length-15207-cov-4.759570_pt1 | contig 15207 bp, 9 predicted proteins | sample MGYA00511677_ERZ772967 | MGnify/ENA primary metagenome ERZ772967 (study PRJEB29015, sample SAMEA2737931) | human oral metagenome | biome: human oral; feature: human-associated habitat; material: dental | place: China | collected 2146 ...
CGTATAAATTTGCAGGCACATTCTGCTTCGTTGCCATCGCTTCCCCTCGTTTCGCGCGCTTTTGCGCGTCTAAATTTTAAGCTCTATAAAATCGTAAATTTAATCCGTAGCCCCGGTACGCACTTTTGAAAACCGATGCGGCTTTGAACGCTCGTCGCGGCCTTGGAACTATCGCGGCTTTGAAAGTTTTACGCTTCCGCGAAACTCGAAACTTTGCTGGCTCAAAATCTCGCTAAATCAAACAGCTTGCGATCTTGAAAGCTCGAACGATTTTGAACCGCGGCGCTTTTGGAACTTAACGCTTCCGAAAGCCGCGCAATTTTAAGCCGCTGCGCTCTTATGCCGCACACACCGCGGCGATTTAAGGCTGCGCTCAAAGGCTGCCGCGACGGATTTAAAATTTTGAAATTTCATAGAGCTTGAAATTTCGCTAGGGCTTATAATTTTTTAAAATTTTAAGCCCACCCATTAAAAATTTGGCGCCTAGCGCTCGGGCGCCAAATTTCATGCCCGCTCCGTAGCGAGCGAATGTTGCTAAATTTAAACCGAATGTCGCGACTTGAAATTTCCCAAGCGCCTTAAATAGTGGGCCGAAGCCGCGGCATTTAAATTTAACATTCGCCCGCTGTTTCGCAAAACAGCATGTCCGGCGCTTACGCGGCTCATCTAAGCGCAGGAGCCCGCACGGCTGTCGTGAGCGTGAGCGCATTAAATTAACGCGACTGGTCTTGAACGCCGAATTTTAACTCTACGCAGCCGAGCCCTACGGTTTAAAATTTTGCACCTTAAAATTTCGCGCGGTAAATTCTGCGCTATGAAATTTCACTCCAAATCGTGAGATTGAAATTTTAAAACGAAATTTCAAGACGAAATTTCAAAGCCAAAATTTTAAACTCAAAAATCTAATACGAAATTCCAGCACTAAAATTTCAAGCCCAAAATTTCAAACCAAAATTCCAAGCTATATTCCCAAAGGCTCAAATTTAAAAGCGCCGCCTTAAGGATAAAATTTTAAAATTTCACGCCAAGACGCGCTGTACCGATGAGCCGGGCAAGCCGCGATGAGCCCGAGAGCGCCTTAAAACGCCGAGCAAACTACAACTAGCCCGAGCGCGCCGAAATTCAGAGCCGAGCCGCCCAAGCCGCGCGTCATATTAGCTTTAACCAGCTAGGCGCCCCATAGCTCTCACGCTCCTTCGCGAGCCCGCACCTCGTCCTCGACCTCTTGCAAAAACCGCTCCACGAGCTTGCTCTCCTCGAGTTTGGCGACCACTTCGCCGTGGCGCATCACGATGCCGCGCCCGTTGCCGAACGCGATCGCCACGTCCGCGCCCTTCGCCTCGCCGATCGCATTTACGACGCAGCCCATGACGCTGATATTTAGCGGCGTTTTGATATGCGCGGTTTTTTCTTCGACGATTTTGATCGCGCTTAGCAGATCGCTTTGCAAACGCCCGCAGGTAGGGCACGAGATGATATTGACGCCGCTTTTTTGCACGCCCGCGTCCTGCAGGATCGCGCGCGCGACGCGGATCTCCTCCTCAAGCTCGCCCGTGATGCTCACGCGCATCGTATCGCCGATCCCCTCCATCAGAAGCGTGCCCAGCGCGATCGCGCTCTTGATGCTCGCGTGAAATTTCGTCCCCGCCTCGGTCACGCCCAGATGAAAAGGATACTCGCATAGCGGGCGCAGCGCGCGATACGCAGCCACCGTGCTCGGCGCGTCCGAAGTCTTAAGCGAGATCGCAATGTCGCTAAAGTCCTCATCCTCAAGCAGCGCGGCGTTATACAGCGCGCTTTGCACCATCGCCTCCACGCTGCGGCCGTATTTTTGCTCAAACTGCTCCTCGAGTGAGCCCAAATTTACGCCGATGCGGATAGGCAGGCTGCGAGCTTTGCACGCGCGCACGACCTCTTTGATACGCTCCTTGCCGCCGATATTGCCCGGATTGATGCGGATAGCATCGACAAACTCCGCGACCTGCAGCGCCAAGCGAAAATTAAAATGGATATCCGCTACGATGGGAAGCGGCGAGCTTTTTTTGATGCGTGCGAGCGCGTCTGCGTCCTGCTTATCGAGCACCGCGCAGCGCACGATGTCGCAGCCAGCGAAATACAGGCGGTTAATCTGCTCTAGCGTGCCCTCCACGTCCTTGGTTTTAGAAAAGCTCATCGACTGCACGGAGATGGGCGCGCCGCCGCCGATTTTGACGGAGCCGACGGAGATTTGGCGGGTCGGATAGCGATTTTTCAAATTTAAGCCTTTAGAATTTTTTGCGCTATTTTATTCAAAACGGGGTTAAAATTTAATAATTCGCACTCGCTAGCCGCCGTAGAATTTTGCTTACAGGATTATAATAAAAGCCGCGATGAGGGTAAATAAAAAGCATAGCAAAGCCGTGATTTACGCGGAATTTATTATAGTCCGCGCAAACAATGGAACCTAACGATTAACAAAGCACCATTTGACCGTCGCTAGAATTTCGCCTACATAATTTCACTCGCTAAATTTTACTTTTACGCTTGCAAAAAATTTCATTTCGTCGCGAAATTTGAGCGAATAGAGTCTATAAAATTCCGCCATCTAATAAAATTCTAAAAATTCCGACAACAAATGAAACTCTACAAAATTTGATGGCAAGCGAAATTTAATAAACCACGCAGCCAAGCAAAATTCCGCAAACTTGGCAGGCAAGCGAAGTCCTGCGACGTAAAATTACAAAATTAAGCTTTTGAAATTTCCGCGAAATTTTACCCACAGTATCGTCGCAGCGCTCACTCGCGCAAAACGAGTGCAGTCTGGTTTATCCTAGCAGCGCGGCATGCAGCCGTGAAATTCAAAGCAAGTAGATGAAATATGAAAATTTTATTTTTAATTGCAGCATTAGGGCATTGTTTCGCACGGCGGCAAAGCCGAAAAAACGTCAGCCGTTCGTGTTTGCACACCGCGCCAGTATCGCGATCTTATAGAGGCAGCAAAATTTAAACCGCCTACGCATATAAATTGCGCCGGCGTGCCGCCTAGGCTAGCGCACTAGCTCCATATTCACCTTGACCCTGCTCATCTTGTCCTGCAGCATATCCATCACCGACTCATTGCGCGACGAAGCGTCATCCGTCGGGGCTTCGTGCTGCTGCCACTTACTTTTCGGCGCGGCGGGGCCCCACTGCGACGAAAATATCAGCCCGCGCTTTTTCTCGGTCTCAGGCGCAGGCTCATAAGGCTGTGGAGCGGGCTTCGCCCAACGCTCATCATAACGCATCGCAGCACCTTGCCCTAGCGCATTACCCCGCTTTGGCGACGGCATCCTACCAAGCGCGCTACCGCCAGAGCGCCCTATCGCACGGCTAGAGCGAGCAGATGTGGGAAGATAGGGCACGCGGGCATTTTGACGAGCCGTATATTTCGTGGCGCTCGAATGAGATGCAGCTGTATGCTCCATAGTGCTAGAACGAGTTATACTATAGCCGTGGCGAGCTTGCGGCTGTGCAATTCGAGTCGTCGTTAATTTGCGAGCTTGTGCGTCTACGATTTTGCCGGTCTGATCATCCGCGCCTCCGTGAGTTTGCGCGCTTGCATTTCTCCGCATATCTGCGCCTCTGTAAGTTTGCTCCGTATCGCGGGCGTTTGGCACCTCATCCTCATAAATACGGGTCTTTGGCAAACGCATCAGCGTCGCAACTAAGCTCTTGCTAGCTCCATTCTGACTGCTTGATTGATTAGCTGGGCGCCTAGATGCTTTATTTCTCGCAGAATGCGATGCGAAATTTTGCCCGGGATTTTTAGTAAAATTTTTCGCACTTTTTTGCGTGGAATTTTTAGCAGAATTCCCAGATGCACGTGTATTTTTTGTGAGCTTGGAATTTGAAAGACTTTTAGCATTTGCAGGTTTTTTAGCATGTGGCTCAGCAGAGGATCTTGCCGAGGTATTTTTACTCGAATGATCTTTGGCTCGCAGATTTTGAGATGAAATTTTAGATTTATGGTTTTGCTGCGCAGCAAAAATGCTAGAGAAGCTCGTCAAAATGAACGCAATTAAAAAAATACGAGCTAAATTTTTCATCGTTTTCCTTTCCATGGATTTTAGGCGAAATTTAGCAAAGCTTAGATTAAGCCGCGTTAAATTTAATGAGTGAGGCTATGAAATTTCAGCTCTAATTCCAAGCCGTATCGCCAAACAAAAGGCTAAGCTTTAAAAATTCCGCAGCTAGGATTCTGTTTGGCAATAGAATTTTATCACACTAAAAATATGACGTCACGGCAAAAATTTTATCTTGTAAGCGTTTAAGAAGGAGAGCTGAAAAATTTTAAAGCTTTGGAATTCTACGATTAAATTTTGAGTGGCAAGTCAGAATTTAAGGTAAAAAGCAAGCTCAAATAAAGTTTTTAAATTTAAAGGATAATGCGGCAAAACCGTAAATTTGCGGTGAGATACGAAATTTATAAGATCATGCAGTGACTAAAAATCACACCGCTTAATCGCTAATTCATAATAAATCGCCGCGCCTTAGACATATCCAAAACGCGGCACATCTCATTTTACGGCGCATAGCAAAAGCATCGCCGCAAAGGCATTGCAGGGGCACCGTAAAATCTCACCACGCCGTTGTAATGGCATAGGAGCGCCGAATGACGCTCCTATGGGGCTACATCATTCCGCCCATGCCACCCATTCCGCCCATATCAGGCATTGGAGGCATTGCAGGTTTCTCCTCTTTGATCTCGCTTACGGTCGCTTCGGTCGTTAGAAGCAGGCTTGCGACGGAGACCGCATTTTGAAGCGCGATGCGCTCAACCTTGACTGGATCGATGATACCTGCCTCAAACATATTGACGTACTCGCCGTTTGCGGCGTTGAAGCCAAATTTTTTGTCTGAGCCCTGCTCGACCTTATTTGCTACGACACCCGCGTCAAATCCCGCATTCTCTGCGATCTGGCGAAGTGGAGCGAAAAGCGCGCGCTTAACGATGTCCGCACCGATAAGCTCGTCGCCGCTTAGAGCTAGCTTTACGCTAAGTCCAGCTCTGATTAGCGCAGCGCCGCCGCCGATTACGATACCCTCGTCTACGGCTGCTTTGGTTGCGTTTAGAGCATCGTCCACGCGGTCTTTTTTCTCTTTCATCTCGGTTTCGGTCGCAGCGCCCACCTTTATAACCGCAACGCCGCCGCTAAGCTTAGCCATGCGCTCTTGAAGCTTCTCTTTGTCGTAATCGCTCGTAGTCTCGGCGATTTGAGCTTTGATCTGCGAAACGCGCGCGTCGATATCTTTTTTCTTGCCCGCGCCGCCTACGATAGTGGTGTTGTCTTTGTCGATCACGATGCGCTCGGCTTGTCCAAGATCGGCCATAGAAGCACTTTCTAGCGTTCTGCCAAGCTCCTCGCTGATGACGGTGCCGCCCGTTAAAATCGCGATATCTTCAAGCATCGCTTTTCTGCGATCGCCAAATCCAGGGGCTTTGACCGCGGAGATGTTTAACACGCCGCGAAGTTTATTTACGACCAAAGTTGCAAGCGCCTCGCCCTCGATATCCTCGGCGATGATTAGAAGAGGTTTGCCGCTTTTTTGAACCTGCTCCAAAACCGGTAATAGGTCTTTTAAATTTGTAATTTTTTTGTCAAATAGAAGCACTAGTGGAGAAGCTAGCTCGACTAGCATTTTCTCGGCATTTGTAATGAAATATGGGCTTAGATAGCCGCGGTCAAACTGCATTCCTTCGACTACGTTTAACTCATCGTTGATCGATTTTGCTTCTTCGACGGTTATAACGCCGTCCTTGCCGACTCTTTCCATAGCGTCTGCGATCAGATCGCCCACCGCGCTGTCGTTATTCGCAGAGATCGTAGCAACCTGAGCGATCTCTTTTTTGCCACTTACTTTTTTAGAGGATTTTTTTAGCTCCTCGATGATTGCAGCGCTAAATTTATCCATACCGCGCTTAACTTCGATCGGATTTGCGCCCGCAGTTACGTTGCGTAGGCCCTCTTTAAAGATCGCGTGAGCTAGCACGGTCGCAGTCGTAGTGCCGTCGCCTGCCTGATCGTTGGTTTTACTCGCTACTTCGCGCACCAAAGAAGCACCCATATTCTCTAGCGTATCTTTTAGCTCAATCTCTTTAGCGACGGTTACGCCGTCTTTTGTGATCGCAGGAGCGCCGAAGCTTTTTTGGATTAAGACATTGCGACCGCGAGGTCCCATCGTAACTTTTACAGCGTCGTTTAGCTTCCTAACGCCCGCGTAGAGTTTGTTTCTTGCGTCGTCTGAAAAAATAATCTCTTTTGCCATTTTCAATCCTTTTTATTTAATTATGCCTAAAACGTCTTCTAAATTTAAGATAAGAAATTTCTTATCGTCTAAGCTAATCTCGCTGCCTGCATATTTTGCAAATGCTACGGTATCGCCATTTTTGACGCCTTCACATTCGCTGCCGACGGCTACGATTTTGCCGGTCGAAGGCTTCTCTTTTGAAGCATTGTCGGGGATGATGATGCCCGAAGCGGTCTTTTTAGTTTCCTCCTCGCGCTCTATTAGAACGCGCTTGCCAAGTGGTTGAAATTTCATTTCAGTCCTTTCTTTGATTTGTGATTTCTAAAATTGGCACTCAATGCGTTTGAGTGCTAAGATTATATGCAAAATTTAAAATCTTGTCAATAGTTTATGAAAAATTTTTATAAAACTTTAGTGATTTAAACTCAAGTATTGAGATTTCAAACGTTAAATTTTAAGGGCTATAATACCCTCAAATTTTAAATTTTAAGGGGACGAAATGAAAATTTTCGGCATAATCGCAGGAATTTTAATCCTGCTTATCGTAGGCGCGGGCTGCCTATTTTTCAGCGATTTTGGAAACAATCTAGCTAAGCCTTACATAGAAAATTTGATCAAAGAAAAAAGCGGCCTTGACGTGAAGCTTGAGAAATTCGATCTAAATTTCGGCGATCTGGACATCAGCGCCAACGTAAATGACGCTGCGAACGTAAACGTAAAGGGCAAATACTCGCTTTTTGCGCGCTCTTTCGATCTTAGCTACGACGCAAACGCGCACGATCTAGCCAAGCTCGGCATAAAAACGAGCGAAGAGCTAAGCCTCAAAGGGCAAATTTTAGGCGATCTTGACAAATTCGGCATCAACGGCAGCGGGCGGATTTTTGATAGCAACGTAAAATTTTTGGCAAATTTAAAGGACCTCAAACCGCTTGATCTGCAAATCGACGCTAAAGCTCTAAACGTCGAAAAAACTCTTGCCGTGGCTTCGCTGCCGATCTACGCAAAAGGAAATATCGACGTGCTCTCGGACATCAAGGCTAACAGCGGCGGCGCAGAGGGCAACGCGAGCATCAAAAGCTCAAATTTGATCCTAAACGAATCTGCGTTTAAAGATATGAATATCTCCATCCCAAAGGGCGTGCAGATCACGCTAAACTCGGACATCACGGCGCAAAATGACGTCCTGCGCGCAGCAAGTAAGATCGATTCGACCCTGGGCAAGATCAGCGCCGAAAAATCGGAATTTGATCTGAAAAACAAAACTTTAAACTCCGATTTTAATCTAAGCTTGCCCGATCTAGCGAAGCTCGAAAGCCTTATCGGGCGCAAAATTTCGGGCGACGTTAAAGCAAACGGAAATTTAAAGACCGATTTTTCTACGCTTGAGCTTTCAAACTCGCAAATTTCAGCATTTAAAGACGCGCTTAAAGCGGATGCGGAGGCCAAATTTGACCTGAAAAACAAAAACGGCGAGCTGTCCGCAAAGCTAAACGCAAACGATCTAGCCGCGCTGCAAAACGTCCTGGGAGTGAAGCTGCAGGGCAAGGCAAACGGCGAGCTTAACGCGGCTCTAGCGCAAAATGAGCTTAAAAATCTAAGCTTAAATCTAAACGCGATGGGCGGCAACCTGAATGCGAGCGGAAATTTAAACGATCTAAAGCTTAAGGCGAGCAATCTAAATCTGGCCGTGCTTTCGGCTCTGTTTTACGGCAATGCGATCGGAAACGGCACGATAAACGGCGATGCGAAGTTAAGCTTAAAAGACGGCATCAACGGCACGGCGCAAATTTCGCTCGCTAACGGCGTGATTTTTAAGAAATTTTTAGACGGCGCGACGGGCAAGAACTTCCCAAGCGATCTGAAAGCGGACGCGCAGGCGCAGACAAATATCAAAAACTCCGTCGCGACCTTTAGCGTAAGCGCAAACTCCGATCTGGCGCAGCTTCAGAGCCTAAACGGCACCTACGAGCTCAAAAACAAAGCGCTTAAAGCAAACTACGCGCTGCTGATCCCGAGCCTGCAGCGACTAGAATTTTTCTTAAATCGCAGACTAAACGGCAAGATTGCCGCGACGGGCGAGCTTTCGCACGACGGCAAGAGCCTGTTTGCGACCATAAATTCCAAGGTCGCGGGCGGCGAGCTGAACGGACAGATCGCGGGCGATGAGGCAAATTTTAAAATTCAAAATTTCATCGTCAAAGAGCTTACGACGCTTCTAAATATCGATCACGTTTACGACGGCACGGGTAACGCAAATCTTACGTATAATACAAACTCGCACAGCGGAAAATTCGACTCGATTATCAACAACGGCCGCCTTCCTAGCGGCGGATTGATCGATAAAATCGGCAAAATTTTAGGCCGTGATCTAGGCGGCGAGGTCTATAACGACGCCAAAGTAAATGGCACGATCAAGCAGAATTTAATCAATTTCAACGCCGATATGAGCGCGCAAAAAAGCAAGCTAAACGTAACGGACGGCACGCTAGATAGCAAAACGGGTGCGATTTCGGTGCCGGTTAAAGCAAACATCGAAAAGACCGATCTTGAAATAAACATCACCGGCACGATCAAAGAGCCGAAATACAATATCCAATCGGATTATCTAAAGGGCAAGCTCGACAAGCAGATCGGCAAGGGTATCGACAAACTTTTCGGCGTGAAAAAAGACGATAACAGCAGCAAAAACGACGCGAAAAAGGAGAAATCAGACGCGATTAAAGGGCTGATAAATGAGCTATTTTAGCCCATTTGCTCCCATTTGGCGCTTAAAATTTATGGATACTGCTAAACGAGAGCGAAATTTAAAATTTTGAAATTTTGAAATCTCGCGCAGTTTAAATTTTAAAATTTAGCGCTAGCTGGCGCAGCTAGAGCCGCAAAATTTCAAAACTCGGCGCACGCTATTTATCAAAATTTTAAATCTCGTTTCGGTCTGTATTTTAATGACGCTCTGAATTTATCGCCGTAAGCTTATCCTGCTTGCGCCGCCGCTATCCGCAATGAAATGCACGCCGCAAGCCTAGCGCCTTTTAAAATGCTTCGTATCGATACTGCGCGCCGTGTTTTCAGGCTATCCGATGCTACTTAAAATTTCGCGGCGCAATGTTTATTGCAGTTGGCGCCATGCTTGATAAAATTTACCCGCCATAATCGCAAGAAAAATGAGCGTCAAAGCTCCAAATATCGTAGCTGTAAATTTATCATCCGTCGTAGCGTATTTGTCATATCTGAATTTCATCAGATACTCGCGCTGCGGCGGATCGACGCTCGCATTATAATCCAAAAATAAAACTTGATATGCCGTGCCGCGACCCTGAAACGGAAACGGACGGCTTTGATACCAAGCTTTAACTCGCTTGCCTTCCAGCCATTCGTATGCGATTAGCGAGATAGAAGGCTTGATATTTACGCCTTGCCACTCGTCCGCTCCTGAGCGCTTAAAATTAGCTTCAGCAATTGCTGCATTGAGCAAAATTTTATTTTTATAAAAAGAGGTTAAGTTATCCGTATCGCCATTTAAAAAGACTTTGATAAATTTGCGCTCATCCGTAAAAATCTGCATATATTCGCGCCCATCATCGCTTCCGACATCCATGATTATTCCATTTGCGATTTTCAGATCATCTAAGCTTTTAGGATTCAAGCTAAAAAGAAATCCGTACCACATCGCCGCCAAATAAAATGCGATCATAAATAGATCGAACTTGCGATCTAAGTTATACCAAATTTCGCCGAGCTTCATCGATCATTACATTGTAAGTTTCGCTGCAAGATACGCAATTTCACGGCTTTTATTATCGCGGGCTATGCTGCATCGCTAGCGCTTCCATCGCTCCTATGGGTATGTAAAGTACCGCTCCCACGATTACCACCGGTATAGCCACGATTACGCCTAACGTATCCAATAGGACGTTGCCCTCGCAGCGTTCAGGCCTAACCTCGATGTGAGCGGGTATCGGAGAGCGCAGCCTATCGCTTGGCTTCATTATTTCGCTAAGATTTTTGATCTGCACTACTCGCGCATCAAAGTTAAAAATAACTTCGATCTCGCCTTTTTTCTCATCGATTTCGATGCGATTTGCTAGAGCTTTGATTTTGGCGACATCTGCACCGGCTGCAGAGTTTAAAAAAGCACTGAAGCTACCGCGCGCCTCGCCGTTTTTAGCATCGGTTACTTCGATCTGCACAAACTCGCGCTTAAGCCCCTTGGCGTATCCGCCATCGTAAAATTCCGAGATTTTCTTAAGCGACGAGCCATCCGTCAGCACATAGCTGAGCTTCTCGCCTACGATGTATTCCTTGCCATCGTTTATGAAAAATGCCGTTATCTTTTCGGGCGTTTCGTTCGCTCCGGGCACTACGTTTTGTTTGCACTGGCATCCCACAAGCAGCACGGCTAGTAAAACCGCGATAAATTTTTTCATGATGATCCTTTAAAATTTTAAATTAGCGTATGAATTCCGCAGCCAAAGCTCTATCTCAAAAAATTTCAGCGGTGAAATTTTACGTCGATACAATTTAGCCGTAGCCGGACTTAAATTTAACTCCAAACGCAGGCTACTTCAGTGCCGCTTTGACCGCCTCGCTTAGGCGCTTGCCGTCCACGCTTGAGCCGAGCGCTTCCTTGGCGGCTTTCATCACGCGCCCCATATCCTTTGCGCCGCTCGCACCGAGCTGCGCGATTAGCGAGCCAACCGCAGCGGCAAGCTCGGCATCGCTTAGCTGCGCGGGCAGATAGGACGCGATAATCTCGATCTCGCCCTGCTCTTTTTGCACCAGATCGTCGCGACCGCCCGCGCGATACTGCTCCACAGAGTCGTTTCGGCGCTTGATCTCGCTTTGAAGTATGCTAAAGACGCGCTCGTCGCTAAGGCTGATGCGCTCGTCCACCTCAACCTGCTTAAGCGCGGCGTTAAGCATCCGCAGGCTGTCTCTGCGGAAGTGATCGCCGCTCTTCATCGCCGTTTTAATGTCTTCTAAAATTTGCTCTCGCACACCCATTTTCTACTCCTTGAGATTGAAATTTCGGTGGTAATTGTAGCAAATTTAAAATTTGGCTCGGGTAAATTTAAGAGGATGAAATTTTAAAATTTTAAAGATTTAGCGCAATTTGCGGCTAAGCTTAAAGCTCGCGCGGCTACCCTTTGCGGCAAAGACTCGCGCGCAGCTCCCCTTTGCGGAAAAAAGCTCGCGCAAAGTGCGCTAAATTTAAAAAGCCCCGCAAGAATATAAAATTCCTGCGAGGCAAAGCGAGTAATTAAAGCTCACAAAAGCTCTATTTAGCGCGTAAGAATATCATTCGCACGATTTGAAGCAAGAAGCACATGCTTCCAACCAAAAAGATCGTATCGCCGATGATGCGCGCCCAGCGGAGCCCGTAGAGGCTGTCTTTTTGCAAAAACTCCGCGCTTCTTGCATACCACATACCCACGTCGATCGCCGCGAACGCCTGCAAAATTCCGACAGGCAATAGCGAAATCAGCACCATTAGAAGCAGACCCGCATTTAGCGCCCAAAAGCCGATCTTCATCAGCGTATCATCAAAGTTTTTGTCTTTGTAAATATACAGCGCCACGAGCCACACGAAGCCGAGCGCCAAAAAGCCGTATACGCCAAATAGCGCCGTATGCGCGTGCACCGCGGTGGTGTTTAAGCCCTGGATGTAAAATAGCGCAAGCGGCGGGTTGATCAAAAAGCCGAAAACGCCCGCGCCCAGCATATTCCAAAACGCTACGGCGATGAAGCAGTAAAGCGGCCATTTTAGACGCTTGGCCCAATCCTGCGCGAATTGAAGCTTGTAGTAATGAAACGCCTCCGAACCCAAAAGCACCAAAGGCACGACTTCAAGCGCCGAAAAGCTCGCACCCACAGCCATTATCGGCGTAGTGGTGCCCGCAAAATAGAGGTGGTGGAAGGTGCCAGGAATTCCGCCGATTAGGAAAATCGACGCGCTAGCAATCGAGGTGTAGGTGGCAAATTTCTTGCTTACTAAGCCCAAGGATGCGAACACGAACGCCAAAGACGCCGTCGCGAAAACCTCGAAAAATCCCTCGACCCAAAGGTGCACGACCCACCAGCGCCAATACTCCATCACAGGGATCGGCGAGCGCTGTCCGTAGAATAGACCCGCGCCGTAAAAAAGCCCCACGGCGATAACCGAAGCGGTAAAGATCGCCAATAAATTCTTATCGCCCTCGGCTCTAAAGCCCGTGATAAAGCCGCGAAGCACGAGTACCATCCAGATCACAAGGCCCACAAATAGTATCAGCTGCCAAATTCTACCGAGATCTAAATACTCGTATCCTTGATGTCCGATCCAGAAACTGCTGCTTGGATCCATCTTACCCGCAATCGCCATGTATTCGCCCGCGAAGCTGCCGACGACCAAGAAAAGAAGCGCGTAGAAAAGCACGTCCACGCCGAGCTTTTGAAATTTCGGATCCTTGCCGCCGTTGATGATCGGAGCTAGAAACAATCCCGCCGCCAAAAAGCCCGTAGCGATCCAGAAAATGGACGCTTGCACGTGCCAGGTGCGCGCTAGCGAGTAAGGGATATACTGCGAAATATCCAGCCCGAAAAAGGACTGACCCTCGATCGTATAGTGCGCAACAAAGCCGCCGATGAAGGCCTGAAATGCAAACAATGCAACCGCTACGAAAAGATATTTGCCAAGCGCCTTTTGCGACGGCGTAAGCGCCAAAGCGGCGATCGGATCGGCGCTAAGCTTCGCAGGAGCCTCGAAATCCTCGTCCTTTTTGCCGTAGAAATTTCCAAACCACACTAAAAGACCGATGCCGGTAAGCAAAATAACAAGGCTTGCGATCGTCCAAACGACGTTTTCCGTGGTAGGGACATTGTCTATTAGCGGCTCGTGCGGCCAGTTATTGGTATAGGTCGCCTCTCCGCTCGGACGATCCGTAGAAACCGCCCACGCAGTCCAAAAGATGAAATCCATAAGCTCGGAGCGATGTTGCTCGTTTGCGAGCGTGTTTTCCTTCATCGCGTAATCCTCGCGAAGCTTTTTAAAGCGCGGATCGTTTCCGAAAACGCCCATGTACTCGTCTTTTACGACCGCCATAGCCTTTAAGCGATCATCGCTTAGCTTAACGGTGCCGTCTTTTACGGTGTTAATGCGGTACTCGGCCTTGGTAAGCGCCTTAATCTGCGCCTTTTGCTCATCGCTTAAAGCGTCAAATTTCGTGCCGAAGCGCTCCTGTGCCTTGATATCCATAAATGCAACCAGCTCCTTATGTAGCCAATCCGCGCTCCAATCGGGCGCCTGATACGCGCCGTGACCCCAGATAGAGCCCACCTGCATACCGCCGATGCTCTGCCAGGCCTCCTGCCCGCGGTAAATGCGCTCGGTGCTGATTAGCTCAGCTCCGCTAGCATCGGTAAATTTTACCACCGGCGGAGACTGCCTATACACCTCGCCGCCGTAAAAACCCAAGAAACTAAAGCCCACGATGAGTACCGCTACAAGCGCCATCCAGAGCTTCTTAAATTCTGCCATTTTCACTCCTTTAACTGAAATTAGGAGAGAATTTTACCTATTTAAATTTCGATAAGCATTGAGGTCCGTCAATAAAAAGATAAAATTTATCTGCTTAAGCTGGAATTTATTAAAATATACTTGGAAGGAGTACGAAACGATTGAGAAAATATACGCATAAATGGCGTAAAGATACGGTAATTAAATAGCGCCGAATTGGTTGGTTTTAAATTTAAATAATCAAGCAGCATGGCGGCACGATGCACGCGCAACTTAAAGGCAGAAAAAGATATGCAGCAGGTAAATGAGGGGCGAGGAATTTTCCTCGCCTAATTTTACTTAATTACTCCAGCCGCTTGCGTAAATCTGTGCGATCTGCTCATTGGAGCGGAATTTATCCTCACCGAAATTTACAAATCCTTTATCGCTCGCATAAGAATTTAGATCCTCGATGATCTTTGAAATTTTATCGCTAGTGATGTAATCTCCATCGCCAAGCTCTATTCTCTCTACCGCAGATTTAGAGCTGAACTGGTTTTCTATGGTTAAGCTTTTGCCTGCGTAACGCAATACTAAATCCTTGCCGAAAACCCCGCTTCTGCTAAATGAAATTTCATCCTTGCGAGCGCCTTGTAGTTTTAACACATCTTTGCCGCCGTCTTTTAAGCTTAAATACTCTTTATCTCTAATCAAGACGCCGTCTAAACTCGCAGATACGATGTATGTATCATCGCCGTCCGAACCGATAAGCGTAGCGCGATTTGCAGTGGCTATCAGCGTATCGTTTCCCCTCTCACCGTTTGCTATATCGCCCTCCGCCGCAAAGATTACATCGTCACCCTTACCTGCATTGATATGGTTAAATTTACCAAGGCTAATGATGGTATCGTTTTGCTTCGAGCCGTTTAGGATGTTTTTATCACCGGATGAGACGATGGTACCTGCCGTTTTCAAAGTAGCCGTCTTTTTGAACTGATACCATTTCTTGCTTGGAAGCGTCAGGTTAGAATTTGAGATATTTATCTCAGTGCCGCCGTCAAGAAGAATTTTTCTAAGTTTCATATCTTTTGAGACGAAATAATCCTTAAGCGTCGTGTTCGATCTACCGCCATTAATGATCAGATCATTACCCGATCTTGCAAATTTAAGATCCGCCGCCCTGCTTGTAGTCAAATTTAGCGTATCACTTGCCTTACCGTCGATTACTATATTTTCGCTTCCGTCATTTATATAGCCGAGGTTTTTAAATTTAAGCGTTTTGGTAACCGAGATACCACCATCGCTAACTTCGATTTTAAATTCCTCTTCGCCTGCGGATTTTGAATTATAAAGATAACTTCCGTCGGAATTTAGCTTTAAATTTTTACCGCCGCTAATAAGCTTAAATCGAAGCACATCGCCGTCTACGTCGCTAGCTGCTATCTTACCCGCGTAGCTGAAAGTAT
>ERZ772967.1638-NODE-1638-length-15191-cov-5.137024_pt1 | contig 15191 bp, 10 predicted proteins | sample MGYA00511677_ERZ772967 | MGnify/ENA primary metagenome ERZ772967 (study PRJEB29015, sample SAMEA2737931) | human oral metagenome | biome: human oral; feature: human-associated habitat; material: dental | place: China | collected 2146 ...
TGGAGGTGATGGCCACCTCGAAGCGGACCTGATCATTGCCCTTGCCGGTGCAGCCATGGGCAATGTAGGCGGCACCGTGGTGGTGCGCCGCCTCGACCATGTAGGCCGATATCATGGGACGGGACAGGGCAGAGAGGAGCGGGTAGGTCCCCTCATAAAGACCGTTTGCGGCGATTGCCTTGGTCAATATCTGGTCGGCATATTCGCTGCGCATGTCAACCGACTCGGCGGCGACGGCGCCCATGTCCAAGGCCTTCTGTTTGACCCAGCCCAGGTCCTGGGACTCCTGTCCCACGTTACAGCAGATCGCAACGACATCGAGGCCCTTCTCGACCTGAAGCCACTTCACCATGACAGAGGTGTCCAGTCCGCCCGAGTACGCGAGAACTACCTTTTCCTTGCTTGAGCTTGCCATTGCCGCCACTCCCCGAAGGTCGCCGTGTTTGACGTATGCCCGTCCCGCCCGGCCAGGGTCTCCTGATCGGACGAGTGGTATGCTGCTCGTGGACCCCAGGGCTCCTCCGGGTCAACAAAAAACCCGGCGATGCCGGGTGTCGTCGCAGTCTAGATGTATGGGTGAGAACGAAGCGTCTCGGTGACTAGGACAACACGCACTGGCGTCGCAGCAGGATTCGTCGAGCCTGACGTCGCTGGGCCAGCGCGAGCTGAATGCTGTTTGCCATGGTGCTTCCCTCTTCTCGATGTCACGGGCCACAAGGTGGCATGTCTGGTTGGGGGTACTTTAGCTCCTGTGCTCGACCACGCAAGCCAAAACTGCCACTGGTCACAACACCGAAACAAAGTGACGTTCGCAATCGCGGCGGCGGAGGCGGACGTGCCGCCCTGACCACCATCCGAACGATCGAGGCTGTCAGCCCCTCTCCGTCAGCACCTCTCCCCCACTGCCAAACGTCACCGTAAACACGGATCCCTGTGGCTGGTTCTCGCCTACGGCGACGCGAGCACCGTGGCGGGCAAGGATGGTCTTCACAAGCGAGAGGCCTATGCCCGCGCCACCAAACTCGCGCGAGCGCGACTTGTTGACTCGGTAGAAGGGTTCGAACACAAGCTCCCGTACGTCGGGCGCAATGCCCACGCCCGTGTCGGAAACGGTGGCCACGGCCCCTTCCCTTGACGCGGAGAGCTGCAGCTCGACTTTTCCGCCATTAAAATTGTAGCGGATGGCATTCTCGGCCAGGTTGTAGAAGGCACGGTAGAGAAGGCTCGCGTTGCCCATGACCGAGACGGGCTGGGCGTGGCAAGAGAGCGAGACGTTGCTCTCGTGGGCAAGGGGACCAAGGTCTGCTGCGACATGGGCGAGAACCGAATCGAGGGACACGCGCTGGACGTCGGGCAGCTCCCCCGTGTCCGTGAGCTCGAGGAGGTTGCCGACGAGGGAGGAGAGTCGGTTGACATACGTCTCCATCGTGTTGACCAGCTCGTCATACTCAGTCTGCTGCCTCTCCTTCTTCCTGAACACGTCGATACGCGTGCGCAGCACGGCGAGCGGCGTCCTCAGCTCGTGCGCAGCGCTGGCGGAGAAGCGCCTCTGCATCGCGAACGCTTCATCCAGCTGGCAGGTCATCTGGTTGAACGATCTCACGAGCTCCTTGATCTCCTCGCCGCCGTCGACCTCGATCGGTTCGGAAAGGGTGCTTGGCTCGATGGCGCGCACGCGTGAGGAAAGCTGCTTGATGGGCCTCGTGTAGCGTCCTGCCAGAAGATACGCCGCCCAACTGCCGACGACAACCACGAGGGCCAAGATGGAAAGCGTGTCGGAGAGAATCGCCCGCTCGATGCCGTCCACATCGAGGATGATGGAAAGGTTGCCCCGTTGCAGGGACTGAGTGGCCGCGAGCTCGAGCAGCGCGGAGGTCGATCGGTACACGAGCAGGGTCAGCACGGCGCAGCAGCAGACGAGCAGGGCGACCATGAGGAGGGTAAGCTGCGTGCGCACCGAACGCATTGCCTTCGCCAGGCCGCTAACGCCCACCATGGTCGTCCTTCTCCGTCAGATAGTAGCCCTCTCCGATCTTGTTGGATATGGGGTCGCACCCGAGCACGGATCGCAGCTTCTTTCTGAGCGAGCAGATGTGCACCCTCACCGAGTTGCTGAACGGGTCGACGCTGCTGTCCCACGCATGTGACAACAGCTCCTCGCTGCTTACCACGCGGCCCTTGTGGCGCATGAGGTACTCCAGTATCGCGGTCTCCTTCTTCGTAAGGCTGATCTCGACGCCCTTAGCGCTGAGCCTGCGGGTGGTCGTGTCAAAGCGAAGGTCCCCGCAGTCGAGGAACGTCTCCCCCTGCGTGTACTCGCGTCTCAGGAGGTTGCGCACCCGGGCCTCGAGCTCTCCAAAGGCGAAGGGCTTCACAAGGTAGTCGTCTGCCCCTGCGTCCAGGCCAACGATACGGTCGGAGACCGCCGAGCGAGCGGAGAGTATGAGCACTTTGGTCTCCGAATGCTGGGCCCTCAGCGTCCGTAGCAGTTCGAGCCCATCGATGCCAGGGAGGTTGAGGTCCAGCAGGATCAGGTCATAGGGCTCTATCTGGGCCATCTCAAGCGCTTCGGTCCCATTGTCAAGGAGGTCGACGTAATATCCGTCTATTCTGAGACCTTCACCGATAGACTCGAGAAGTTCACGCTCGTCTTCGACCACGAGGATCTTCAAAGTTGTCACTCCCCCTCAAACGCCTATGCGAATCGCGCCCCGAGCCGGACGGCACGAGGCGCGATCCCCTCTGCAAAAGATACTAGCGAACCGGAGATACCCGATGTCAGACGATCCCCGACGCGTGTCGTTCCCGCACGGGAGGCCTGGTTGTCCCTTGGCCTAGTTGTCCTTCGCCTTGGCCAGCGCCTCATCGACGCGCTTGAGGAGCTCGCTTCCCTCGAGCTTGTTGAGGCCACCGGTGATGGGGTCGCCGACGAGCTTGCCGTCCTGGTCGATGACCATCGTGGTCGGGAAGGCCGTGAGGCCCTCGATCACCTGGTTTGCGTCGCTCTTGGAGTTGAAGGCGATGTTGTCGTACGTGATCCCCTGCTTCGAGAGAATGTCCTGTCCCTCCTTCTTGGCGTCATCGGTGAACCCAGCCTCGGCGTTGACCCCAAGGACGCTGACGCCCTGGTCCTTGTACTTGTCGCTCAGCTCCTGGAGGAGCGGCATCTCCTTCACGCAGCTCGTGCAGCCGTTGAACCAGAACGACAGGACCGTGACCTTGTTCTTCTTGAACACCTCGTTGGTGACGGTCTCGTCGTTGGAGATGTTCGTGGCCTCGAAGTTGGGGAACGCGTCGCCGCCCTTGAGGTGCAGCTTTGACGCCGCCTCGGGCGGGACGTCCGTCGATCCGGACTCGACGGCCGCCGCCGCGTCTGGGGCCGTTTCCGTCGATTGGCTCTTCGAGTTCGCTCCACAGCCGACCAGGGAGATGGTCATGAGGATTCCTGCGGCAGAAACCAGGGCCTTCTTCGTAACTTCCTTCATAGCGCTTCCTTTCTGAAACATTTCCCACCGTACGTATGGCTGCCGGCCTCACGGCCGGTGCATAACCGCTTTCATCGCCCCCGATACCGGATACCGCGGCCTACGCATGCTTGCCTGCGGAGGCGTCTGGCCGAGCGAGCTTGGCCTTGACAAGGGTCAGGTCAACCTCGATCGCTTTGACGGGGCAAGCCTTGGCGCACTCGCCGCAGCGTATGCACTCGAGAGAGGAGGAGTTCTTGGTTATGTCGACATCCATCTTGCAGACACGGGCGCATTTGCCACATTTGACGCACTTGTCCGCATCGACATGGTATTGCAGGAGAGAGACCTTGTTGAACAGCGAATAGAAGGCCCCGAGGGGGCAGATCCATTTGCAGAACGGTCGATAGAACATGATGCTCAAAAGCGCAATTGTCGCCAATATGCTGAACTTCATGGTGAAGAGGCTGCCCAACGCGGCCCTGATGCTCGCATCGGCAAGGGACAGCGGAATGGCGCCCTCAAGTATGCCCTGCGGGCATACGTACTTGCAGAAATACGGGTCTCCCATCCCCACGGAATTCTGGATGAGGGCGGGAAGGGCCCAGACCATTACGACCAGGATGCCATACTTGAGGTAACGCAGGCCTTTGAGTCTCCTCGTGCTGAGCTTCTTGGGAAACGGGATTTTGTTGAGCAGATCCTGAACCCAGCCGAAGGGACAGAGGAAACCACATACGAGCCTTCCCAGAAGCGTTCCTATGAGGATCAGAATCCCAGTTATATAGTAAGAGAAACTGAACTTGGAGGACCCGACAACCGCCTGGAACGCCCCGACTGGACAAGCCCCTGTGGCCGCAGGGCACGAATAGCAGTTAAGTCCCGGGACGCAGACCGACTTCGCCGTACCGGTGTAAATAGTCCCCTCGAGGAAATTAGGGATGTGGGGGTTGGTCAGGAAGGCGGCTATTGCCTGTACGGTCCCTCTCCTGCGCAGGAACGCCCCGACACGCGAGAGCATCGTCTTCATCGTATGCACCTACCCGATGCCCACGCACTCGAGGCATATCCGTATCGCCTTGGCGAGAACGGTATGGACCTCTCCTCGGTAGGCCCCGTAGGCGACAAACGTGCCACCGAGGACCACCAGCAGCATAGGTGTAACCCTTATACGACGAAAGCTCAGGACGCCAATCGACCTTGTCTCCATGTGCTCCCCCTTCTTCACGCTGACTAGTACAGCAGAGAGGATGTTAAGTCCTCATTAAGAACGCTAAGAGCGCGCCGTCCACATCCCCCTGGCTTGCTGTCCCCCTAGTGCATCCTGTTCGGCATCCTATCCGCACGCCCCGTGCACGCAAATCGAAAACGTGTGCACAGAGCCCTTCGCAACCTGGGCAAAGTCCGATGCCATGCACACGTTTTGAAATCGTGTGCACGCAGCCGCAACCACTTTCTGCCGCGTGCCTCAGCCGCGTGCCTCATCAGGGGCTGCGGGACGACGGCTTGTCACAGCACATGCGACACGGGCCAAGTCCACGAGAAAAAACCCAGGGGCGACGATGCCCCTGGGCTACTTTTCTATGGTGGAGACGATGGGGATCGAACCCACGACCTCAGGCTTGCAAAGCCCGCGCTCTCCCAGCTGAGCTACGTCCCCGCGTGAAAGACAGACATGACTTGCCCCATGGGCAATAAACACCCCAGCGGCGACTCGGCTCACGCTGGGGTGTTTATTATCAAAGTCTGGTGGGCCCGACAAGGTTCGAACTTGTGACCTCCCGGTTATCAGCCGGACGCTCTGACCAACTGAGCTACGGGCCCAACGCAGAGAAGTATATTACACGCGTTGAGCCGATAGGTCAACTGTTTAGTCAGGAAATTCTCAACTTTCTTCGCTCTACAAGACCACTCCTTGCATTGTGCCGCCATACGTGTACCATGTACCAACGAAAGTGGCTTAAACAAGTATGGATGGGGTCTCTTAAAACCCCAGGGGCATGGGTGATGGGCTTATGGTACGCATGGACATTCAAGCCATCATGGTCGGTGCAGGTCCGGTGTCTTCACTCATCGTGCTGAGACCACGAACTGCGCACAAAGATGAGGAGAGTATAAAGCTTCCCATTCGAATTGGCGTCGTCGAAGCGACAATCATCTCGACCGGTATAGAGGGTGCACCAATCAAACGTCCCATGACTCATGACCTGCTACTCAGCTGCATTCATGAGATGGGCGGATCTCTCAATTCCGTCGAGATAGTCGACGTGCGCGGGACTACCTTCTACGCTCGCCTCAACATCAGCTGCGAGTCCGGTCGCCACATCGAGATAGACGCACGCCCCTCCGATGCCATAGCCCTCGCAGTCAGGCAGGGTGTACCTATCTTTGCCGACGAGCAGGTGCTCAAGATGGCTACCATGCCTGACTTCGAGGCTGTCGAGCGTCAGGAGAAGGAGCATGAGATGGAGGATTTCCACGATTTTGTGGAGAAACTCTCTCCCGAGGACTTCACGTAGACTTACTCCACCTTGCATCCTCCCGTGCGTGCCCGAGAATCTGCCGGGCACGTACGAAAGGACGTTTGCCCAGCTGGCGTCAATTCTTAGGTACCCCAGAATCTGAGGGGAACGTACGGGGGGTACTCCCGCTCCAAGACTCGGACCTTGAAGCGGGGCGCCCGAAGCTTACTCTCCCTCGTCCTCGATCATCGAATCATCCAGCTCTTCCTCGCCACCTATGTCCACAGCCTCCTCGTCGACGTCCTGGGTACCCGCAGTGTCAAGACCAAGGTCAAGGGAACTCTGACCCTCGGCCTGCCTCGATGCCTTGGGTGCCTTCTTCTTGCGTGCCACCATACGGGCCACCGCGCTCACACGGTCGTGCTCGCCCATGTTCATGATCCTGACCCCTTGGGTCGCACGCCCGAGGCGTGAGATGTCCGTCGTCTTCATCCGGATGACGACGCCCTCCTCAGAGACCATCATGAGCTCATGCTGTGGGCCGACCACGCGACACGCCACGAGGTCACCCTTCCTCGCAGTCATCGAGATGGTCGAGACACCCTGGCCACCACGTCGTTGCTCAGGATACTCGGCAACGGGCGTACGCTTGCCATAGCCCCTCTCAGTCACGACAAGCAGGTCTCCCTTGCCATTCGATATCTCCATGCCCAGCATCCTCGCGCCATCCTTGAGGGTGATGCCGCGCACGCCTGAGGTCGCACGCCCAGTCGGGCGAATCTCCGACTCGTCGAAGAGTATGGCCTTACCCGCCGTCGAGCACAGGATGACCTTCTCGCCCTGCTTGACGCGGCGCACGTTGACCAGCTCGTCTCCCTTCTTGAGGTTGATGGCGATGATGCCGTCACGACGACTCCTGTCGTAGTCGCTCATGGCCGTCTTCTTGACCATACCGCTTGTAGTGGCAAAGAACAGGTGTTCGTTTGCGGGGAAGTCGCGTGTCGTGATGACGGCGGTTGAGTGCTCGCCCTCCTCGAGCGGGATGACGTTCACCATGGCCGACCCGCGGGCATGGCGGCTGCCGATGGGAAGCTCATGCACCTTGACACGGTAGACCTTCCCTTTGTTGGTAAAGAAGAGCACGTAGTCATGGGTAGACGCCACAAAGAGGTCCTCGACGAAGTCGTTGTCCTTGAGCGAGAGGCCCTGGACGCCCTTGCCGCCGCGCTTCTGCGAGCGATAGGTCGAGACGGGCAGGCGCTTCACGTAACCCGCGTGAGTCACCGTGATGACCATGTCCTCCTCGGCAATGAGGTCATCCACGTCGAGGACGACGGGCGCGTCAGAGATGGTGGTGCGGCGCTTGTCGGCAAACTTCTCCTTGATCTCGAGCATCTCGGTCTTGATGACGCCCAGGATCTTCTGCTTGTCCGCCAGCAGCTCCTCGTAGTAGGCGATGGCCCGCCTCAGGCCGTCGAGCTCCTCCTGTATCTTGTCTCGCTCGAGGCCCGTCAAGCGACGCAGGCGCATCTCGAGAATGGCCGTCGTCTGCTCCTTGGTAAAGGAGAAGCGCGCCATCAGGCGCTCGGAGGCCTCGCTGTCCGTGCGCGACGAACGGATGATGGAGATGACCTCGTCAATGTGGTCGAGGGCCACAAGCAGGCCCTCGAGGATGTGGGCGCGCGCCCTCGCCTTGGCGAGGTCAAACTGCGTCCTGCGGGTCACGACGTCCACCTGGTGATCGATGTAGTGATGCAGTATCTCGGGCAGGGTCAGTAGCCTGGGCACGCCGTTCACGAGCGCGAGGTCGACGATGCCAAACGACGTCTGCAGCATCGAGTGCTTGTAGAGGTTGTTGAGGACGACCTCGGGAACGGCCCCCTGCTTGAGGTCCATAACTAAGCGCAGGCCCTTACGGTTGGACTCGTCGCGCATGTCGGAGATGCCCTCGATACGCTTGTCGTTCACGAGCTGGGCTATCTTCTCCTGGAGGTTGCCCTTGTTGACCCCATAGGGAAACTCGGTGAAGACGAGCTTGTTACGCCCGCCCTTTGAGGACTCCACGTGAGCCTTCGCACGAACGGTGAGGATGCCGCGTCCGGTCTCGTAGGCCTGCTTGATGCCCGCAGAACCCATGATGACGGCGCCCGTCGGGAAGTCGGGACCGGGCATCACGCCCATGAGCTCGTCCACTGTCACATCGGGGTTGTCGATGGCCATGCAGGTCGCATCGATGACCTCGCCCAGGTTATGGGGGGCGATGTTGGTGGCCATGCCAACGGCGATACCCTGTGAGCCGTTGACAAGGACGTTTGGGAAGCGAGACGGGAGGACCTGCGGCTCCTGGAGCGACTCGTCGTAGTTGGGGATCCAGTCCACCGTGTCCTTGTTGAGGTCACGGAGCAGCTCCATGGCCGGCCGCGCAAGGCGGCTCTCGGTGTAGCGCATGGCGGCGGCTGAGTCGCCGTCGATGTTTCCAAAGTTGCCATGACCGTCCACGAGCGACACGCGCATCGAGAACCACTGGGCCAGGCGCACCATGGCATCGTAGACCGCTGCGTCTCCGTGGGGATGGTACTTGCCGATGACCTCGCCGACCGTCCAAGCCGACTTCTTGTGAGGCTTGTTGGGAAAGATACCCGCCTCGTTCATGGCATAGAGGATGCGCCTGTGCACCGGCTTCAGACCGTCGCGCACATCGGGCAGGGCGCGCGCCGTGATGACCGACATGGAGTACTCGATGAACGACTGCTCCATCTCGTGCCCGAACTCGCGCATCTGGAGGGTACCGCCATGGATGTCGGTCTCGTCACCGCCTCCCCGCTCGTCGTCCTCGGCGAGCCCTAGCCCCTCATCGTCGTCCCCATCGACCTCATCCTCGTCCTCGTCGCCATCCAGGCCCGCCTCGTCCTCGGCGTTGGGATCATAGACGGGGACATCTGAGTCCTCGAGGTCGCGCTCGGCGCGATCGAGCAGCTCGCGCAGGTCGTCGGGCATGCCTGTAGAGCTGTCTGCGCCAGGCTCCGTGGATTCACTGTAGGTATCGTCTGCCACGTGGCTGTTTCCCTTCACCTAGATGTCAAGGAAGCGGGCGTCCTTCGCATGGCGCTCGATGTAGTCGCGCCGATAGGCAACCTGCGTGCCCATGAGGCGCGACACGGCGAGGTAGGCCTTCTGCCCATCCTCTATCGAGATGCGCTGCAGGATGCGGCTCTTGGGGTCCATGGTCGTGTCGGCCAACTGTTGGGGGTCCATCTCGCCGAGGCCCTTGTAGCGCTGGACGGAGTACTTGCGCTGCTTGCCCTCGGCGTCCGTGGGAACGTGTCGCTCAATAGCCTGGGCGAGCAGGGTCTCTTCGGAGGTCTTGCTGTCGGGATAGACGTAGTGGATCTTCTTTCCCAACTTAACCCCAAAGATGGGAGGGCAGGCGCTGTACACGTAGCCCGCATCGATGAGGGGCCGCATGTACTTGTAGAAGAAGGTCATGAGCAGGATGCGGATGTGGGCACCGTCGACGTCGGCATCGGTCATAATGATGATCTTGTGGTAGCGGGCCCTCTCGATGCTAAAGTCGCCGCCCTCGCCACTGCTGTTGGTAACGCCCGTGCCGATAGCCGTTATGAGTGACTGGATGGTCTCGGACGAGAAGGCACGGTGATCGCCCACGCGCTCAACGTTCAGTATCTTGCCGCGCAGGGGCAGGATGGCTTGGATGTCACGACGGCGCCCGTCCTTGGCCGACCCCCCTGCCGAGTCACCCTCGACGATGAAGAGCTCGGTCATCTTGGGATCGCGCACCGAGCAGTCAGCGAGCTTGCCCGGAAGAGACGCGCTCGCCAGCAGGCCCTTGCGTCGTGTGGCCTGACGGGCCTTCTGGGCGGCAAGACGGCCCTTCGCGGCCTGGGAGGCCTTCCTAAAGATCTCCTTTGCCTGATTGGGGTGTTCCTCAAGATACTCAGAAAGTCCGGTCGAGACGACCCTGTTCGTGAGGGCACGCATGTAGGAGCTGCCGAGCTTGATCTTGGTCTGGCTCTCGAACTGCGGGTCGGGAAGTTTGACCGAGACCACGGCGGTCATACCCTCGCGGATGTCATCGCCTGTGAGGTTGGGTTCCTTCTCCTTGAGGAGCCGGTGGTTGTGCGCGTAGTCATTGACCGTCTTGGTGAGGGCCGTGCGAAAGCCCTCCAAGTGCATGCCACCCTCCTCGGTGTAGATGTCGTTTGCAAAGCTCATGATGATCTCAGAGAAGCCGGCGTTCCACTGCAGGGCGACCTCAACCTCACCTTTCAGCGAGACGGGCGCGTCTGGCTCGGAGCCCCCTTCGATGTAGATGGGCTTGGAACAGCCAGGGAGTATCTCCTTGCCCTCATTGAGGAACTTGACAAAGTCAACGATGCCGCCAGCAGAGCAGAACTCCTCGACCCGGGGCGTGAGCTCGCGCTCGTCCGTCAGGATAATCTTGAGGTTCTTGTTCAGAAATGCGATCTCCTGGAGCCGGTCCCGCAGGGTGTCGTAGTCGAAGATCGTGGTCTCGAAGATGTCGTCATCGGGCCAGAAGGTGATGGTGGTGCCCGTCGCCTTGGACGTGCCCACCTGCCTCATCTCCTTTGTGACCTTACCACGCGAGAGCTCCAGCTCAAAGATGTGCCCATCGCGCTTGACCTGGGCCACCATCCTCTTTGAGAGGGCATTGACGACCGAGGAACCCACACCATGGAGCCCACCCGAGACCTTGTAGGCGCTGTTGTCGAACTTACCCCCCGCATGGAGTATGGTCAGCACAACTTCGAGGGTGGGCCTGTGCTCGGTGGGATGCATGTCTGTGGGAATCCCGCGTCCGTTGTCGGCGACGGTGATCGAGTTGTTGGCATGCACGGTAACCTTGATCTTGGTGCAGAAGCCCGCCATCACCTCGTCGACGGAGTTGTCTACTATCTCCCATACCAGGTGATGGAGGCCCGTCGTCGACGTGGTGCCAATGTACATCGCCGGCCTCATGCGTACGGCCTCAAGGCCCTTCAGGACCTTGATCTCGCTCCCGTCGTAGCTTTCGTTGCTCGTAGCCACGGACTTCCTCTCTCGCATCCTATGACGTGATGTCAAATGTTCAGAAGCTCTATTGTATACGAAGTTGGCAGCATTTCCAATGGTATACTTCCGTACCATAGAATTACTGCGTATACGATACGAGAACTACCCTCTCTGCGGCCATCAAAGGGTGTTTTTAGGGCTAGGGACGCCTTCAGGCACTACCCCCATTAGCATCGGTGTTGGATGCATGAAGATCGCGACTGTATTCATGTTGAAGCGAGAGGGTCATGGCCCTCTCGACCCGCTGTCTGAGGCCATCGGGAAGTTCTGCGCATGCATCACGCACATGCCTCTCCTCTTGAGGAGAGAGTGGTGGTAGCTCGGGAGCACCGGTCCCAGATGCATGCCTGCGCAGTTCATTGCCCTTATGCAGTATGCCGTCCTCTTGAGGGGCGGGCCAGCGGGTAAGCCGAAACTCTATGCCAGATACCTCAAGTCCCACTCCGGCAAGGCGTGTAAGGTAGATCTCCTTGTTGGCATTAAAGTCAGAAAGACGGGCATGCGAGTCAACATAGACCCCAAGCACCGGCGGCAGGCTCTCGCACGGGGACTTGCGCAGATAGACTCCAGTGGTGTGCGCCCGCTCGACGTCGCCATTGGCCGTCCTCCAGAGGGACGCGGCCCGTTGGTTGGCACTCATCCCCTGTCGAACGCCAGTCGGAATAGTCCTTCTCAAAAGTTCTGCCATACCCACGGAACCTCGCTCGCAAGGGTTGAGACCCAGAACCTCACGCAGCACGCGTTCGCTCCTTGTAAACGTAGCCACTTGGGATCGAGCTCCTTGTGTGTAAGGGCGAGCCGCTGCCACTAGACACGACCCTCATGACGACGCCAGGCACCTTGCAGCCCTCTCAGCCTCGTGAGGGGCCTCAACATGGTATTACCCAACCTGAAGCTTGTTGATTTGCGCAATTCCTCAGCTTCCTTGCGTGCACTGGTAAGATCCTCCTTGCGCACTTTAGCCTCATCGTACAGACGTTCAACCTCACCAGAGAGCTCCTCAACACGACTGCTAAGTCTCTCGGCCTGATAGTGCATGTGGGAGTCCACAAACTGTAGGCGCATGCAGTCAACATCGATCGTACGAAAGAGTCCCATCAGATATTCTGCGGGAGACGTTCCGTCCCTCATAGTCCGCAACAACTCGAGACATTCAGGACTCTGGTACTCATCCGCCTGGAGACTGTCCAGTCCAAGCTCGTCGATGATCTCGTCTCGGATTTTCTCATACACCATCGAGAAGGTCTCAAAGCCATTAAGCGTGTCCAAGTTGTACTTGCACGCATTGATGGCCCAGTTAGTGTATGCGACCCTAAGCTCGTCGAAGTATCCGCTCTTCTCAAGCCAACTCTTCAACTCTCTAAATGCTGTATAGAAGTCAAGTGGATGGGCATCCTTGAAGGACATGACGTTCGTGCTGATACCCACACGATGATACACGACATGCTGCCGCAAGAAGCAGATGCGTTGTGCACACACGAGGGCAGGTGCCATGAACATGAGGTCCTCGGTAAGAAAGATCTCTTGGTAGCGAAGGTCGTTCTCGCGAACAAGGCTCATTTTGAGAAGCTTGTTCCACGGGTAGTTCTGAAGTGCTCTAAATATCCAGTCGGGGTTATCCCTCCAGCTGAACACGTCTTGGGGAAACTTGTCCTCGAGGATGAGCCATGGCGCCGCGCGCAGAAGCGCACTGGTTCCAAAGGCCTCAACGATGGGGAACACGACGATGTCGGCCTCGCATTCCTCGGCACGAGAGACGGCACATTGCACAAGATCATCTGCCATCCAGTCGTCTGAGTCAAAAAAAAGCAGGTAGTCACCGGTTGCTCGGTCCAAGCCACGGTTTCGGGCCACACCGGCCCCACGGTTTTCCTGTGTCACGTACAAAAGGCGGGAATCGGCCTTGGCGTAGGCATCAAGAATCTGGACAGTCTCATCCGTTGAGCCGTCGTCGACACAGATGATCTGAATGCTGCGATATGTTTGGCCGATGATGCTGTCAAGGCACTGCCTGAGATACTCGGCTGAGTCATGCGTGGGGACCACGATGCTCACGAGACTCTGCTGCCTAGACATGCCTTCCTCTTCCCTGCAGCCACCATCATATATTGTGGGCAAGAAAAGAACCCGTATACCCACCTGTTATGTGGGACTGGTCTTTTCGAGCATCATTTCGCAAGCCGTAAGCAACAGGACCATATGACGGCGGACGGCGGTGAGTCACCTACTTCTATAATATTGTACTGTACCCGCGAGGGGGAGGCAAGACTCGGACAAGGTGGACGCGAGTGAGGCGCAAGACAGAGAGACGGTCCTCTTTAAGAGACAGAGATAGAGCGAGGGGAGCAGGTCTCCAGAACCTGTCACGTAAAACGCAGCTTTGATAGCTTGAGATCGTGGAGTGGATGCTTCGTCCATGAAGCGAGTTGCAGAGTGCGCCTTTCCGTGAGAGCGTCGAGCCAGAGTGCGCCTTTCCGTGAGGCGATGCCGCGTTTGCCCAGGTGAGGAAAAGCACACTCTACGGAAAAGCGCATTCTGCAGCCAGCGTGTCACGGAAAAGCGCATTCTGCAGCCGCTCGCTGCGCAATAGTGTACACAAATGACTCAAAACGATGCCGAGAGGTTATTTTTGCCAATTTGTGTACACTCCTGCGTTCCCACGTTTGCCCAGGTGAGGAAAAGCGTATTGTGGCTCCGACGGCAACCTTTGAGCGTCACGCACAAGCACATTTTGTACGCGTGCTGGTGGTCAGAGTACGCCTCTCTGTGAGACACACCGCGGAAAGACGCATGCCGATTCCCGTACCACCCAGTAGTACCAGCTGACAACCCGGCGCGCCGAGGGGCTACCGAGGGACCATAATGGCCCGACGGCAGCAGAGGCCCAAGGCGAGGAGGGCAAGACAGCCGCAGGAGGCGTGGTGGAGGAAATGCGGGACAGGCCGAGAGCATGCTCAAGACGCTCGGCAGGCTCGTGCGCAACGGGCTCGTGCGCGTGTAGGACGCCGCCGCCTCGGCGGGGGTGGACGCCGACGAGATCAGGCGCGCCCTCGCGGCGGAGGAGTGAGGCCGGCCGCAGATGGGTGACGGCCAGCTGGCTCGCCCAGCCCACCCGTGGTCGGGGACCGGCGAGACCAGCGAAATCGGGACGCTCGCCTCGAGCGCCTCCTAATCGTCCGCCTCTATGTCCACTTCCCCGGCAATGTCGGCCATGGCCGGGAGGTCCGACTCGTCCTGTATCGTGGACTCGCCACTCTTTGAATAGCTGAGGCTCTCCTCGCGGAAGGGGTTCCCCTCCTCGGGCGCGATCTCGTCCGCCCTGACGCCCCCCTCGACCTCGAGCCGCAGCATGATCCGCAGGAAGTCGGCGTAGATCTCCCTCACGAGGTCCCTGAAGGAGTCGAACGCCTCCCTCTTGTACTCCACGAGCGGGTCGCGCTGTGCCAGGCCGCGAAGGCCCATGCCCTGCTTGAGGTGGTCCATGTCCACGAGGTGGTCCACCCAGCGCTGGTCGAGCGAACGTAGGAGTGCCCGGCGGCAAATCCCGCCGAAGGCCTCCTCGCCCATCGCCTCCCTCCGGGCGTCCCAGCGCTCGGCGAAGGCTGCCTCGATGCCGTCGGCCAGCTCGCCCGCGTCCTCTCCGAGCTCAGCCGCATCAAAGGATTCGTCGCCGGTCATGTCGCCCACCCAGGCGTTGAGGCCATCGACGTCCCGCTCCCCCTTGCGGCGCGCCCCCCGCAGGTCTCCTCTACGATGGCGCCTATGGTGTCGCGGGCATGCCCGGCACAACATGGTCATGCCCGATAGCGCACCCCTCAGCTGGAGCGACGGACCAGGTGGTACCGCCGCCCCCCGTCGCGTCTCCCGCGCTCGCTCACGGCACCCAGCGCGCTGGCGACGTAACCTACACAGAGGGCCTATAATGGTCCCGACGGCGGTGGCGGCCACGGACGAGGAGGGCGATCACATGGCCCACGCGAGCGGGGTCAGGGAGGCCGTCGCCTCCCTGAGGCCCATAGACGACCTGATGTTTCGGGTGATGGCGAGGGACCTCGCCTTCTGCCGGGAGCTCCTGAGGGTGCTGCTCCAGGACCCGGGGCTCGAGGTGGTGAAGAGCACGCCGCAGTCCGCCGTCACGAACACGCGGGGGCGCTCGGCGGTGCTCGACGCCCTC
>ERZ772967.1641-NODE-1641-length-15160-cov-6.339358_pt1 | contig 15160 bp, 18 predicted proteins | sample MGYA00511677_ERZ772967 | MGnify/ENA primary metagenome ERZ772967 (study PRJEB29015, sample SAMEA2737931) | human oral metagenome | biome: human oral; feature: human-associated habitat; material: dental | place: China | collected 2146 ...
GAATTTGCAGCAATCGGGAGAAGATGTATTTTCGCCAATTTTTTATCGCTTGCTTGCCGAATGGCAGCCATGCTACACGGAGGCTCTTCGCTCCCTTCATCGATATTATCTCGATTTGCCATTAAATTTACGTGCATCTGTTTTGGAAAACGGATTAAGCCCACAAATTTGTCTGCACATAAACGAATTATCGGAACCATAACCGCAGCGTTTCTTTCTCTATGGATCGAAACAGAAGCGGCTAAGTGCAGAATTGGGGAACTTCTATCCGGATGATTGTGACACAATAAGGAGGCATACCGCCATGAAACGAGTATTCATTTTTCTGCTTATAGGCTCCGTTCTCTCCCTGGGAGGAATGATTGATCTGCTTAACGGAGGCTTTCCTCTCTCCCCTTTGGTTGTTTTCCTTGGTTTTTATATTGCTTTCTTCCCTTGGAGCGTTCCTTCCCATTTAAGAACAAGCGACTTTGATATCTATAAAACAGAAAATACGACAGCGACACATGAGCCTTTGTTGCTCGCAAGGTACTTTATTGCCATGAGTATGATTTCTCGGCGCGAGGGCATCCTTTCCTTGTGGGAGAAAAATTTTGACACACACTACAAAAACGGTCTTTACCGCATGGGAAAAAACATGATGATTGACGGTATTGCGCCGGAATTTGTTCAACAAGAATTTTCTTCTGTCTCTTATGCGTTACGTCAGCGTTACCGTGAGCAGATCGGACGCATCTTACAAACGGGAAAATACCTCGCAGCAGTCACTGTTATTAGTTGTGTTGGCTGTGGCAGTATGCTTTTGTTGCGTGGCGATGCAGCCTTTGACCTTCGCTGCGGTGTATGGATTTGCACGACGCTAATTAGTGCAATATGCGCCATATCTGTTCTTTGCTTGCTTCCTGGCAAAATGTGCCATATTCTGTATCGCCGTAATCTCATTGATCGGCAAATACAGATCGGATTTGATTGCATCCAGCAAGGGAAATCCCCGATCGCTACGGCTCTCAGCCAGATCCCTTATTTAACAGTGAAAGAACAGGCGCATTTTTCTCAAATGCCTCTGCCTGAAGATATCGGAGAAACACAACCTACAGATGACTTTTCCGACGTCGCAGAAAACATCGGGAAATCTATTCGCGAAATTTGCCATTACCAGCTATGATTGGAACGATGGCGGACATTTGATTTTTGCTTTTCTTTGCATCCGCTCCTTTAACAAAGAACGTCCGGCGTATACGCTTGGATACCTTACGCCGAAGCAGTATCGGGAACGGTTTGCACCTAAGCGAGAGCATGCTGCCCAGACCATCGCGGGTAACGTTTGAAAGGTTTCTATCGGTATTCCGAGTACCATATCTTCGATGGAACTATATGATATTCAAGGTTCCATAGATAATTTTTAGATTTTTGTGTCCAGTTTTTGTTGACTAGTACAAACCGACGTTTTTGTGCGTGCGCCCCCTCCCCGATCCAGTAATGGCGCGGTTTTAGAGATTTGACCGCCCCCTGGGGACAAGAATGTGTTGCATTTGCTTCACTTTCGCGTTACAATAAACAAAAGGAGGTTATGCACCATGTCCAAGACCGCAACAATCAATATGCGCATCGAACCGACAATCAAAGCGCAAGCTGAAACCGTTTTTTCCAGTTTCGGTATCTCCGTGACCGACGCCATCAACATCTTTCTGCACGCATCCATCATGGAGGGAGGCTTCCCCTTCCAACCGAAACAGCCCCGTTATAATAGGGAAACACTTCTTGCCATGCAGGAAGCACGCGACATCATGGATGGCAAAATCGAGCCGAAGCGTTATCCGTCGCTGTCCGCACTGATGGATGATCTGGATGCGGAGGACGCTCATGCTTGATCTCGTCACCACCACGCAGTTCCGCAAGGATTTAAAGAAGCTGCGTAAACGTGGAGCAGATATGCAAAAGCTGGATGATGTCCTGCAAATGCTCTGCGCGGAAAAACAACTGCCCGAAAGGTATCGGGATCATGCTCTGGTTGGTGACTACATTGGTTTTCGTGAATGCCACATCATGCCGGACTGGTTACTTGTGTACGCCATCGACAAAGGAAAACTGATTCTGACCGCTTCCCGCACGGGCTCGCATAGCGATCTCTTCTAGCCGATTCATTGGAGTCGGCTTTTTATTTTGGAGTTCTCCGCCGGTGAATCCGCTCATGGCACGATACGCAGAGTGACATCACATTGTCTTCATCATGTGTGCCGCCCTCCGAAATCGGTCGGATGTGATGCACAAGCGTTGCGCGAACGTATCTCCCCCGCTCTTTGCATCTCTCACAGAGCGGATGCCCCGCCAAATGTCGGTCACGAATCCTGCGCCATACGCTGCCATACCTTTCATGCTGATCATAGCCGCGCGTGAAGTGGTCGTAGTGTCGCTGCATCGTTTTCTCGTGCGCCTCACAGTAGCAGCTTTTTCGGTCTGTAAGGTTCGGACATCCCATCATGCGGCAGGGACGTTTTGGTTTTCTCGGCATCACGTTTCTCCATCAAAAAAGCCCTCACGGAGAATTGCTTCTCCGAGAAGGCTGATTCCATATCCTATTCTTGCTGAGTCTATCATATCACTGTCAAGGTAGTGACATCAAGACGACATCGACTGCCATTTAGTGACATTTAGTGACATCGGAGAAATATTTTTCAGTCCAACGCCATGCAGACGGTAGATTTGACGAAGACCAAGTTTCATCTCCGTCGCAATCTCTGCCCACGAGCGGTAACCCATATAACGGAGATACAGGACACGCCGTGCCTCTTTGTCCTCCACCTGCTGTATCGTTTCGTAGATTTCGGAACGCAGGTCAACGAGCCGATCAATCTCAGCGTCGATCTTTTCTTCACGCTCGATGATTTTTGCAATGGTGTCGGAAAGCTGGGACGTGTTCCTCGTTGCATTGCTCGGCATTCCCGTAATGACGGCAGTAGTCTTTTCTGCCATGCTGCGAAGAACAGCGACCTCCTCCAACATACTCTGGATTTCATTGTCGATGTTCCATGCCTGACTGAGATACTCTTTTGCTGTCACACAAATTCCCCCTCTAGCTGTTGAAGAAGCCATTCTCCGTTTATACTCGTCAACTGTCCGAACCATGCGAAACGAAAGAACCGCTCCGTGTCGCTGCGCATCGCCATCGCCTCGACATTCTCTGCCGCTTTGCGAAGAACCGTCCGCGCCCACCGATAATCCTTTGCCGCCTGTTCGATGATTGCATTGGCAAGAACCTCACAGTTCATCATGGGATGCCACCTCCAGATTCGCTTTGACGGCATCAATCAGAGCCGTCTGTGTCTTGTCCTTTCGTTCAAGAGCCTGCATAACATTCTCATCAATCGTCCCTGCCGTGATGATATGGTGGATAACCACAGTCCCCGTCTGTCCCTGCCGATAGAGACGCGCATTGGTCTGTTGGTAGAGTTCCAAACTCCACGTCAGACCAAACCAGATGAGCGTCGAACCACCGAACTGAAGGTTGAGTCCATGTCCCGCACTCGCTGGATGAATCACGGCGACCGGAATTTTTCCCGTATTCCATTCCGCAATGTCTGCACTCGACCGAATCTCTCGAACGGACAGTCTATCCTTGATCCTCTCAAGGTCATGGCGATACCAATACGCGACGAGTACGGGCTTCCCGTTCGCACTCTCGACAAGATCCTCTAGCGCATCCATTTTACGGTCGTGCAGATGTACGGATTTTCCGTCCTCCGTATAGACCGCTCCGTTCGCCATCTGAAGGAGCTTCCCGGAAAGTGCCGCCGCACTGACGGCATCAACCTCCGTACCACCAAGGGCAACCACCATGTCCCGCTTCATTCGGTCATAGAGTTCCCGCTCATGCTCATCCATAGAGACACGCATGCTATTTGAAATGAGCTGCGGCATTTTGAGATAATCCTTGGAACGCATGGAAATCGTAATGTCCTCAATCCGGCGGTAGATTTCATCCTCTGCACCCTCGCGCGGCTTGTAGCTGAACACCATCTGTTGATTCCGTTTGTCGGGAAGGAAGAAGTCATTGCGGTAATGGGAGATGAATCTACCGAGCCGCTTGCCCATATCCAAAAGACGAAACTGTGCCCAGAGATCCATGAGTCCGTTTGCCGACGGTGTTCCCGTCAGCCCCACAATCCGTATGACCGAGGGACGCAGCTTCAGGAGCGAGCGGAATCTTTTCGCCTGATGAGATTTGAACGATGAGAGTTCATCAATGACGATCATATCAAAATTCATCGATATGCCGCTTTCTTCGATGAGCCACTTTACATTTTCTCGGTTGATAATATACACATCCGCACGCTGCGCGAGTGCCGCCGTCCGTTCCCTCGGTGTTCCCATAACCACAGAGGCGCGGATGTTTTTCGTATGCTCCCACTTTACGATCTCCGACGGCCATGTATCCCGCGCCACGCGCAGCGGAGCGATAACGAGTACCTTGCCAATCTCGAAGAAGTCATGCAGCAGTTCCTCGATTGCCGTAAGAGTAACGACGGTCTTGCCAAGCCCACAATCCAAGAAAATCGCAGCTTCCTTGTGATGAAGGATAAAATCCTTGGCGTATGTCTGGTAGAAATGCGGTTCATAACGCATTGATAATTCCTCCGATTTCTTCTTTTCCATCGACCACAAAGACCTTGAACCCAAGCGCACGCAGCTGCTTGATGCGCCGCACCTGCAAGGGGCGTGGCTTCCTGCCCGGAGCCTTGAGTTCCATAAAGCACATCTTTCCGCCCGGCATGAGCACAAGGCGATCCGGCACACCCGCATATCCAGGAGATATGAACTTCAGTGCAAGTCCACCGTGCGATTTTATAAACATTGTGGTGTATCTTTCCAAATCACGCTCTCGCATTGACATTCCTCACTTTCAAGTCATGAAGTGATGGTTGCCGCCTATATCTTTATATATATAAATATTTTTATTTTTTCTTTCTTCCTAAGTTTTCTTTTTTTCCTATATATAAAAGATAAAAGAACTGTCACTACTATCACTTATGTTCCGTAATCCAAATAATGACAAGGGGTTGAGCCAGTGACAGTTCTTTGCTTTTACTGTCACTGAACTCTCACTGCTGTCACAAAAAATCTTCTTCCGATCCGTTGTAGGGCACTGTGTATTCGCGGACAGCATCCTCATTCAGAATCAGATCCTTATACACACTGCCGTAGCTTCGACGTATGGTCATTGAGCTGAAATCGGTCTTGTAATACCGAGCCAGTGTGGTTCTGAACTCCCGTGCGGTCTTGGCAAAGCCGTTGTTGTTGTCCCTGCACCATGCCTGATAGATGCGGTAGACCTTGCCCGTTGTGACCTCGCTGCATTTTGCACCTTCGGGACGTTTCATCATGCACTCTGCATGGAAGGCAAGCACGGAGTTGTTCTCGACCATATATTCCTCTCTTGCCGACAGAACCGACTGCGGCTCCGTAAAGCGGTAACCATTTTGGATGACCGCACGCAGCGCATGAATGGCTTTGCGGACGATCCCGTCACGCTCGGCATAGAGCTTTTCTCCGAGAAGCCTGTCCTGTTTGTCGATGGGAATGGCATTTTTGCAATGTACCTGCATGATACGGTCATGCCCCCACTGCCCGTCATCGCCGCCAAACCTCGGCAACTGATTCATGCAGAACCAGAACAGCCCGTTGAAGGTGAACTCAAATCCGTTCTGTCCCTTGAATTCCGCGAAGATGCTGTCCCCGCCCGTGCATTTCTTGAAGGTCTTGAGTTCATCCACGGTAATGAAGCTCATATCCGAGCTGCCCGCAAGGCGCATTCCGTAGATCAGCCCCGTACCAAACCGCGCCTCGATCTCACGCAGATCAATGCCGACGTAGTTTCCTCTGCCAAGCAGCTGCTCCACCAGATATTTGAGACGGGATTTTCCCGTATCCCCTGCTCCGTACATAAAGAGCGCCTTCTTCATACGCCAGCCTTTGACGTTGGATAGACACGCACCGATGAATTCAAGCAAGAGATGCTCAATCTCGATCTCTCCATCTGTGAGTGTCTGCATGAATGCATCGAACACAGGTGTCGCAATCTCTTCACGCGCCCACTCGCACGGGATTTGTATGGTGGATAAGAGATCGGGTCTGTGCTCGGTCAGTTCCATCGTGGAGAGATGGAGAATCCCGTTCTGGAAGTTGATGATGTCCTCGTCGGCATTGAGGTCAGAGTCCTTGATGTAGTTCAGATCCGTTGTGAGGATGCGAAACGTCTCATCCACCTTTCGCATCTCAATCATCTCGGGATCGTAGGCGGCGATGCAGTTCTTGATGAGACCTTTCAGCATATCGTCGGCATAGAGGCGGTACACGCCGCCCTCGTAGACGTAGCGCAGGACACCGTGCCGCGCACTGCCCCGAACGAAGATGTAGCTTAGATGCTGCCGCATGTAATCCGCAAGAGCCGGGCAACTGATGACCGGCTGTCCTTTGGTGTTGAAGTGAATAAAATCTGGGTGATCCATCGCCGATGCATGGAACACGCCGTGACAGGCTTCCACGCCGACGCGGATCGTTGCTGCCTTGTAGTCCTCGCGCTCCCACTTCCGGCGGTAAAGCGCGGACTGGCGAAAGACAGCATCGATTAGGGCTGGATCGTCACCTGTACGAAAGGCAATCAGGGCACAGAGGGCGGCATCTGCTTCCGAGGCACTGCCGTACTCCGAGATGTCACCACGGTCGAAGAGCCGTGCAAACTTCCCACCGTTCTTCGCTTTTCGCAAAGAACAAACGATGTCGAATACGGTGCGGTCGCCATCCTCTTTCGGACGGTAGTTCACGGGCTGCTTGCGAAGCATATCCTTCTTGAGTGTGGTAAGTACAGCTTCCGTTCCGTCATTAAGAGGCGCATCATGGAACACATCGCCCGTGAATACCGCAAAACGATTGGTCAGTCCTCCGACGTAGAGTTCCATTTTGTTGTGCGGATTCTTGACGTAGAATTTCGAATCGAGTTTTTCCTTGCCGTCCTTGTCCTTCGTTTTCGGAATGCGGTCATAATCACAGCAGCCATAGATGTGGATTCCGTTTCCGCTGACGGACTTCTCGGCGTAGGTGTCATGTCTGCGGATCTGCAGCTGCACCATCGCATCCGCTTCGTCCCTGTGGTCAATGTCCAAGAAATACATTCCCTTCGGGATAATGAAGCCGACACCGCTGTAGGACGATGCCTCCGCCGCATGCCGGGCTTCCTCGAACGTCACCCAACTTGCCCGAAATGCATGATTCGATCCCGTGATACCGCCGTCTGCGGCACAGGGCATCTTCGTTCGATTGCCATTCTGCATAGCATAGTTCCAACAGATCCAGATTTTCTGCGCTTTGAGTTCGTCGATGGTCATCCCCATACGACCTCCTCGCACTTGGTGTTGTAATAGCGCACCGGAATGCAGAGTGATCTTGCCTTTGCAATCTCCATCTGCATCCCCTCGGTAATTTCCGTGCCAAACGCCCAGAGTTCCTTGCACTGACGCAGGAGGACAAAGTTCATACGGATGGCAAGTTCGCGATCCTGTACCTCGGACATGAACTGAGGAAACAGAAGATGCGGAGCCAGAGGGATGCATCCGCGCCGCACGGCAAAGCGGCAATACTCCCGCGCCCGCATGACATTGACGCGTGGATTGTTGCGATATGCCGAACAGATGTAGATGATTGGGAAAGCGGCGTTCATCTCCCTCTCGAGAGTCCTCATTGCCGCCCCCGCCGTCGGATCCGGATAGTGAGATTCGTTGAAATGCTGCATAAATTTCTCCTTTTTAATCACGGGGAAATCACATCCCCTTTTCATAAGAGTGCAGACAGAAAAAGGGGAAGTGGTCACCATTTCTTAAAAGTTTTTTCAATCAAATTTATTTTGATAAATACATATGCTTCGGATTCCTTCATAGATGTTTGCAGGAAAACTTGTTTGTACACGCGAATATTAAAACGAATAAAGGAGGAGGCAGATGGTACGACCTATTGTCAAAGATGCCATGTTTCTAGGGCAGCCCTCGGAGGAAGCGGCAAAATCCGATCTCTCCATTGCAAACGACCTGATCGACACACTCAAAGCTCACGTCGGACATTGCGTCGGACTTGCGGCCAACATGATCGGAGAGAAGAAGCGCATCATCGCTGTATGCGTTGGAAAATCTCATCTTGTTATGCTGAATCCGGAGATTGTAAAATCGTCCACGGAACAATATGAAGCAGAGGAAGGATGCCTGTCCCTCCCTGGACAGAGAAAAACGCTGCGGCGTGAATGGGTTGAAGTCGTATACCGTGATATAAAGTTCCGCAAACAGAAAAACAAGTTCTCAGGATTTACGGCACAGATTATTCAACATGAGATTGACCACTGCAATGGCGTCTTGATATGAAACCCTCGGGCTGCGTTTATGGCAGTCCGAGGGTTTCAGCTTCATTGATACTTTATTGACTTTCTTGCTTGTTTATATATATAATACAAGCAAAAAAGTTTATAGGAGGTGGTTCACATGACGCAGAAAACGACTATTATGAACCTCATCCATCAAAATAATGGTATGCTGACAACAGCAAAAGCTGTGTCTTCCGGCATATCCCGCAGCATGTTGGCGCATCTCGTCAAACGGGGACAGTTGCTCCGTCCCGCCCGTGGGGTATACACACTGCCCGAGATATGGGAGGATGAGTTTCTCAATTTGCAAACACGATTCAAACGTGGCATCTTTTCACACGAAACAGCTCTCTTCCTCTGGGATCTGACGGATCGAACGCCGATCGCCTACCATATGACCTTCCCAACGAACTACAATCTGGCGAATCCGAAAAAGGAAGGCGTTCACTGCGCACAGGTGAAGGCGGAACGGTATGCACTCGGCATAACAGAGATAAAATCTCCTGCCGGCAATTCGGTGCACTGCTACTCGATAGAACGGACACTCTGCGACATTCTGCGCCCACACCACGCTGCTGATATTCAGATCACCGCAGAGGCGTTCAAACGCTACATGGACAGTCCGCAAAAAAAAATTCCTCTGCTCTCCGAGTATGCGCAGCGTCTCGGCGTAGAGAAAAAAATACGGACGTATTTGGAGGTCCTGCTTTGAAGAATGCCATGCAGTTAAAAGCGGCCATCAGCAAAATGGCAAAGGAAAAGCACATTCCTGCCCAGCTTGTGATGCAAAATTATATGTTGGAACGCCTGTTGGAGCGCATCTCCCGTTCAAAATATCAAGGGAACTTCATCCTCAAAGGAGGACTGTTGATCGCCTCAATGGTCGGTCTTCATTCGCGTGCCACAATGGATATGGATGTCACCATCCGAAATCATCCCGTGAACGAGAACAGCATAAAAACAATGTTCGAGGAGATCGTCTCCATCCCCATCGACGATGATATAAGCTTCAGCTTCCAAGGTGTAGGAGAAATCCGAAAAAACGATGCCTACGGTGGATACCGCATCTCACTGACCGCAAACTTTCCCCCTATGAGAGTTCCTCTGAAACTGGACATTACAGCCGGCGACAAGATTACCCCCAAAGCAATCGAATACAGCTATCCGATGATGTTCAGCGACGGTACGTTGGAGATTTTCGCGTACAATCTTGAGACGATCCTTGCCGAAAAATTGGAGACGGTAATCTCTCGCGGCGACCAAAACACACGTCCAAGAGATTACTATGACATTTTCATCCTCAGCAAGCTGAAAGGACATGAGATTGATCGTGACACTTTACATAAAGCACTGTCCGAAACTGCGCAAAAGCGCAATTCCGGTGACCTAATCCCGCAGTATCACAGTATCATGGGGCAGATTGTAAAGAGCAGTGCAATGCAGCAACACTGGAAAACATATCAGCGCGATTATGAATATGCGAGAGAAGTCGAATTTTCCTCGGCCTGCGAAACCATTATCAAGATTATGGATTCACTTCGTTGAACCGAAAAGCAAGCGGCATCTGTCAGTCAGGCAGATACCGCTTTTTCAGTCTTTCCGATAGTACTCACACTCATACCCGTCCGCTTTGAGCGGCAACCCCTTCGCCCACGGTGGATTCTCTGCCATGATGGAGCATATCTCTTCAACCGAGGAGACTCCATGCGGCACTTCGAGCACGATTTCATCATGAACGTGCATCACAATGTCAAATCCCCTGTTTCGAAGCTGTTTCATTGCAAAAACAAGCAGATCACGAGCTGTTGCCTGTGTAATATTCTCAACAAGTTTCCCGCCGAAGGTTTCAATCCGCTCCCACTTCTTTGTCATACCAAGGCCTTCATAGGTGACGGATTCCCCACCGAATCGATTCTCTCCGATGCGCGGCTTCACATACGCGAGTTCTCTGCCGCTCGGCAATCGTATAAACAAAACGCCGCTCTTATACGCACAACGAATGCCATGTGTTTCTACTTCAACGCGCCGTTTCACACAGGTCTTGACGGCACGATCCACATCCCACCAGAATTGCACGATATGTGGATTCGATGCACGCCACAAATCCACGAGCGGTTGAAGTTCCTCCTCCTTCATGCCGGACTCGACCGCGCCCATCGCAATAAGAGCACCGACGGAGCCGCCGTATCCACAACTCAAAACCGCCTGCTTTCCTTTCTGGCGCAGATCTGCATTCTCGCCATGCTTTTCGACCTTGCAGTGAAACATCCGAGATGCCGTTTCACAGTAAATGTCCCCATGCTTTCGGAACACGTCGAGCACCCACTGCTCCCCCGCAAGCCATGCGAGGACTCTTGCTTCGATGGCAGCGTAGTCGGCAACAATGAAACGGCAGCCGGGGCGTGGTACAAACGAGGTACGAATAAGCTGAGAGAGCACATCCGAGGTGCTGTCATAGAGCATATCCAGAAGGTCGAAATCACCGTTTTTGACAAGGGTGCGAACCTCCTTCAGTTGCGCGAGATGGTTTTGAGGCAGATTCTGTAACTGAATGAGCCGGCCAGCAAAACGCCCCGTCCTGCTCGCGCCATAAAACTGAAACAATCCACGCGCACGGTGATCCGCTCCCGTGACTGCTTCCATCGCCATATATTTCTTTACACTCGTCTTGGCAAGCCGCTGCCGAAGTTCCAATACCTCCCGCACGTCTCCCACGGCCGTTTTGAGCATTTTGCTCACTTCGCTTTTTGCAAGAGATTCCACCGAGAGTCCTTTCCCGCGCAGCCAGTCCATAAGCTGCAGCGAAGAGTTCGGATTTGCAAGACCAGTGAGATTCTGCGCCCGCTCAAGACAAATTACCTTGCTGCGCTCATCGCAACGAATCGCCTGTGAGACAAATGTGGTATCTACCGAAATTCCACGGTCATTGATTTCTTGGTCGATGACGTAGTTCTCCCACTCACTCTCCGATACGGGAAATTTCTGTAGCCGTGCTTGAATTTCCATCTCCGTTTCCACGTCTCGTTTGTTGTATGCCTTAAACAGTTCCCACTTTTCCGAGGCGTCCATAGGAAGATTGCGTGTCCTGCCGCCGTTGCTCTTGGTCGCCTTGCACGGGACACAGAAATACCGTATGAGGTCTTTCCCCTCCTCCAACTTCTGCCGATCAAGCCGCAGCACAGCCCCTACGTCTTTTAGAGATAACGGCAATCCAAGTGTCGCCGCCCATATCATCGAGCAACGCCATGCGTTTGGTTTCAGGTGAATGCCTAGATGTCGTGAAAGGCACACACGCTCAAACATGGCATTGAATGTCCATTTCCTTACAAACTCATCCGTCAGTGCCGCAAGAATCTCTTTCGGGATCTCTTCCCCATTCGCAAGATCCACAATCTGCACTTCTCCTCTATCCACAGAATATCCGAACAACAGGATTTCAAAATCCTCCGATTCCGCATACTTATATACGCCCGCCTTGGCAAGCGGTACGCTTGAAAATGTCTCAATATCGATACTGATGGATTTCATCTATCTTCTCCCATAAAAACAGGCAGCGGCTTACGCCGCCGCCCATTCCTGCAAAATCCGATTGGTCAGCTGAGGAAATCCTCGTCATCGCCGTCAAGGCTCTCAAAATCCGATGCTGCCGATGAACGCCCGCCGAGGGGGTCGCCATCCTCGAGTTTCTGGATGTTCCCGAGTCCGCAGGCGATGCCCTTGTTCCCGTTGGAGTTGAATGCATAGAGCGTAATGCTCACACGCGCATAGCAGCCGGAGTACACCTCATCGCGATCCAAAATTGGCTGAACCTTGCGGTTCACGATCTGCGGAGCCGTCCGCGCATTTGCATTGATGAAGTATGCATCCTTGTAGTTTTCGTCATCGGGACGCTCAACATCGCCGTCGCGCAGCGGCAGCTTGATCGAGGCCTTGTTCGGCTTCTTTCCACCGAACTTGCCGAGTCCTGCGTCGATGGCAGCATCCACCGCCGCTTGAATGTCCTTGATCGTCTTGGTGTCCGATTTCGGAATGATAAGGCTGACGGAGTATTTCTCCTCGCCGCCATTGATGGATACCGGCTCCCACACATGTGCATAGGAGAGACGAACCTTGCCTGTGATAACCTTCGTGTTGTTGTTTTTCATTGCCATGTTAATGTACCTCCGTAATCGCTGTGAATTCTGACTGAGCACTGCCTGTATGAATCGCCGGACGCTTGTCCGATACCGGGACGAGGGTCGGCTTTCCGGGCGGCTTTTCGATAAGACCGTCAAGAATATCTGTAAATGCTTTCTTTCCCATCAACCTTTCCATCTGGGTCAGTGAAATGAGTTTCTTATCGAAGATGTCCGTATACCCTGCCGATTCTGCCTCCCTTGCAACGACATCCTCATCCTTATACCTGCGGACGGAACGCCCCTCCACAATCTTGAAGCCCATCCACACCTTGCCGTGGTTGACCGCCGCATCCGTCGCATAGGCGAGGATGGCATTTGCCCACTTGATGAGTTCCGGGATTTCTCCGAGAACGTCCTCAATCTCCTCGTCCGTAATAAGCGGTGGATACTTGAACTCCTCTTTGGCAAGCCGTAGTTTCTCCTCCGCACGCGCCCTGCACCGAACAGCTGCACGGCAGAATGTACACCATTCGCCGGCGCGGTATTCTCCCTCACCCATATAGGCGAGACGCGCTTTCTCCACAAGATCGTCCCTCGCCCAACGCAGAAGCTCTTCTTTGGGGAGTGACCATGTGCATACATTCTCCCTGCGTGGTTGGAAGATGCTCATGGAGATCGTCTGTATATCATAGATTCCGTCGAGAAGTTCCAATGCACCGAGCGCGTAGAGCATCATCTGCGGATTGTGCTCCGCCTCCACAAGCACGCCCATGCCATACTTGAAGTCAATGACATGGAGCATATCCCCGCCGACAATGATGCAGTCCGCCGTCCCGAATGCTTCCGGGACATAGCGTGTGAGATCGAGCCGCTGCTCAACCAGCACCATCGGGGACGGGATGTCTCCCATCTGCTCCTGCACGAATGAAACATACGCATCAGAACAGCGGTCCATCTCATCGTCCTCGAAATCCGAGTGCGGTCGTTTGCTGCGCAGTTTTAGAAACTTACGCAGCTTGTGCTCACAGAGCGCATGCGCCGCTGTCCCTTCAGCGGCGGCTTCGCTCGACGAAGATGGAAACTCGCGCTCAAGGCAAGCAGACGGTGGACAGCGTATCCACCGATGCGCCGCCGACGGTGAGAGCAGTGCGTGCGCCCCCATCAGAGTGCCTCCGCTTCCCGGAGAAGAGCAACGAAGGCATCGGGTGAGATGTCGCTCAGACGCTCCGCTCCATACTTTGTGATAAGATCCTTGACCGCCTCGCGTTTTCCCTCCGTACTCTTACGGACGAGAACAATACGGACATCTTCGAGCCGCACACCTTCGTTTGGTTTTTCAAGCTGCGGGATTGCAGCTTCAAGTGCATCTGCTGCCTCACGCAGCATTTTGGAGATTTCGTTCACATGAATCATATTCATTAGTCCCTTTCATAAACAGAATTTCTTTCGGCAGTTTGGCAATCTGTCTGATTGCCAGAAGATTAGCTGTGAATTTTAACTCACATTCTGCTTCCCCCCTTTCACTAGGGTGCAGACAGAATGTGATCATTTGGTCACCTTATTTCAAAATATTTTTTGAAAATCTCAGATGTTTGCTTTCAGTACCACCTTTCAACTGATTCCGTTTCTCGGAATTGACGGCAATCTGTCTAATCGCCGGAAAATCAACTGTGAGTTTTACCTCACATTCTGCTTTCCCCCTTTCACTAGGGTGCAGACAGAACGGGGCTTAATGGTCACCGTATTTTCAAGTTTTTTTCGGAGCATCACGAAGAGTTTTTCTTTCCTCTTGTGGATAGCCGTCTTTGATCTCCCACCCATAATTCTTGCAATCTCACGTTCCGACACAGCTTCGCCAATTAATTTAAGGAGGAGCTGATCCATCGGAGCAAGTTTATTGACTTCAGTGATGAGTGCTTCAATCAGCAGCCTCTTTATGCAAGTAGTCTCCAGCGACTCTGAAATGAATATTTCTTCTTTCACAACACCAACCCACGATTCTCGGTACACAGGATGTGTACAACTCTCGCAGTTGTGGTCGCACATATTCTTGCGATTCTTGTATATACACGAATACTTTGCTCGACATTCTTGCTGTTGTTCACGTAATACTGAACGTTTATAGAACGTGAAGACCTCGTATGTAGCTAAGACTTTCACGGCCTGTACCCTACGATTACCGATCCGACACCACTCAACTTCATTGCGGAAAATACCATAATCACGAATTGTCTCAGCAGTGACTTCCATTAAAATAAATTCTTTCATCGTCGTATCCTTTCTGACAAGACAAGGTCAGCGGGATACAACGAAGGCCGATGCACTTGACGTACACCGGCCGCAATTACCTAAAAATGGACATAGCGGTAAACGGTGGGACATCGAAGTGCCGTATTCATTGCATTTTTTTGCAATGTGGTCTTCGTATGTTCCCGCCGCCTTTAATGGCCATCTCAAGGCTTTGAGGTTTTAAACTGAATCACTTGATATAAGAATTTACGACCTCATTATTCTCTCCTCCTCAAAAAGACTTCCCCTCTCCTACCTTAATTACAATTGAAGGCCGCGAGTTTTTGACAAATAAATAAATATCCACCCGCATAGCGGGTGGTTTTTCATTTTCGGGCATAGCCCTTAT
>ERZ772967.1649-NODE-1649-length-15131-cov-8.792916_pt1 | contig 15131 bp, 15 predicted proteins | sample MGYA00511677_ERZ772967 | MGnify/ENA primary metagenome ERZ772967 (study PRJEB29015, sample SAMEA2737931) | human oral metagenome | biome: human oral; feature: human-associated habitat; material: dental | place: China | collected 2146 ...
AGATCGCGCACCCACTGGCGCAGGGTGTTGGGGTGCAGGTCGCTGGTGTCGATGGAGGTGCCGATGTCCTCGATCTCGGCCATCAGCTCGCGCTCGCGTTCGATGGATTCTTCCAGCGTGGGCGCCAGCTTGGGATCGGCGCCGTGGCTGGTGTTGTTGCTGCGCCCGGGCAGGGTGAGCGGGTGGCGGCGGCGGGTCTCGGAATAGCGCTGCACCAGGGAATCGGTGCGGGCGTTGAGAAAGAGCACCTTCACGTCGTGGCCCTGGGCGCGCAGCTGGCGCACGGCGTCGCGCAGGCCCGTGAGGCGCGTGCCCACGCGCACGTCGATGGACATGGCAACCTTGGTGTGGCCTTCCTGTTCCAGGGACAGGGCGACTTCGAGGACGTAGCGTACCGGCAGGTTGTCGATGCAGAAGTAGCCGGCGTCTTCCAGCACATGAATGGCCAGCGATTTGCCGGAGCCGGAGATGCCGGTGACGATGATCAGTTGCATGGTGGGGCAGAAGGCAGGATAGGCGAAAGGGAGGGCGTATCGGTCGTGTCGGGGCCGGCCGGAGCCTGTGGCGCCGTGGCCAGGCCGGTGACAGGGCGCGTGCACGACGGCGTCTCGACAGGGGACAGGGGGGATTCCTCGGCGGTGTCGTTGGGCATCATCGTGAGCGTGAAGCTCTCGGGGGCCCAGTCGGGATAGGCGGCATCGCCGGGGCTGGGGTCGGCCAGGTGGGTGTCCATCTGGCCGATGGGCAGCGAGGAGGCGTTCCCGGCGGGCCCCAAGGCGTCCGGTGCGTGGCTGGACGGGTGATGGGGCGTTTCGCTCTGGTCGAGGATCAGGGCCTGCTGGCGCCGGGCGAATTCGCGCGTGGTGTCGATGCCGCGCAGCAGCAGCACCGTGGTGCGCACGGCGGTCTCGGTGAGCACGGCGATGTTGCGGCCGGCCGCCACCGGGATGGCAACCTTGCGCACCGGGATGCCCAGGATGGTCTCGGTGAGCGCCTGCAGCGGCAGGCGCTCGTAGCTGTCTTCCATCGTGCGGCGGCCCACCAGGTGGACGATGAGCTTGATGGGCATGCGGCGGCGCACGGCGCTTTCACCGAAGATGGTGCGGATGTCGATGAGACCCAGGCCGCGGACTTCCAGCAGGCCCTGCAGCAGCGCCGGGCAGCGACCGACGATGGCGTGCTGGCTGACGCGCTCGATGTCGACCACGTCATCGGCCACCAGGCCGTGTCCGCGGCTGATGAGTTCCAGGGCCAGCTCGCTCTTGCCCAGGCCCGAGTCGCCAGTGATGAGCACGCCCATGCCCAGCACGTCCATCAGCACGCCGTGCATGGAGGTGTGGTCCTTGTGGGCCAGCGCCTGTTCCAGGGTCTCGATGAGCGGGCCGGCGGCCAGTCGGCAGCCCAGCAGCGGCAGGTGGTTCCGGTTGCAGAAATCCACCAGGGCGCTGGGCGCTTCCTGACCGTCGGAGATGATCAGTGCCGGGGGACGGGCGGCAAGAAGGGTCTGATGCAGCCTGTCGCGCCGATGACGATCCAGCTTGCGGTAGTAGTCCAGCTCGCGCAGACCGAGCACGGCGATGCGCTCGGCGTGCATCAGGTTCAGGTAGCCGATCTGATCGACGGCGTGGACGCCGGCGCCGTGCAGCGGGCGGTCACCGCCGGACTGGCCGGCCAGCCATCGCAGGTTGGAGCGTGCCTGTTGCGAGGTGACCAGGTTCTGGACCGTCATGGCCATGGGCGGTGTCTCCGAAAGGGAAGGGGCGCTGCCGGTGGCCGTGGGCGGGCCGTCAGGCAGCGGGGCGGACCGGTTCCCAGGTGGCCAGCGTGCGGTAGACCTGGGCAGGGTCGGTGGCGGTGAGCAGGGTTTCGCGCAGGCTGTCGTCGGACAGCAGCTCGGCCAGTTCGGAGAGGATTTCCAGGTGTTCCTCGGTGGCGTGCTCGGGCACCAGCAGCACGACCAGCAGCCGGACGGGTTCGCCGTCGGGGGCGTCGAAGGGAATGCCGTTTTCGCCGCGCAGTACGGCCACCAGCGGTGTCTTGAGGTTGCGGATGCGGCCGTGCGGGATGGCCACGGCCTTGCCCAGGCCGGTGGAGCCCAGCCGCTCACGGGCGAACAGTGAATCGAAGACCTTCTGCCGCTCCAGGCGATGCTCGTTCTCGAACAGCAGGGCGGCGTGCTCGAACAGCCGCTTCTTGCTGGTGGCAGGGACGTCGAGCAGGATGTCGCGTGCTGTGAGCAGCTTCGAGATGCGGTTCATCCGGAATTACCTGTATCTGGTGCAGCGGGACTGTGATAGAACTTTGCAGCGGTTGGCACAGGGGCGAACCGGCGGGAGTCTGTCCCGCGATGCTGTCATTATAGGCGGCTTCGCCGGGCGGGGGCAGCCTGGGCGAGCGCGGCTCAGGGGCGTGCGCAGGCCGCGATGCTGCGGGAAAGGATGGGCATGCAAGCGGTTTCCGTTTGGATTCAGTGGCTTGCGTGCTTTTCGGGAGGGGCGGGCGATAGAGGCCGGGACGGCTGCATGCCGTGCAGCCAGGGCGTGCCAGAGGCGCGCCGGGGTGAAAAAGCGGCATGCATCGACCGGAGCCGACCCATGCCGCAGCGCCTGTCAGGCCGGTTCAGGTATGCGCTTCAGCGCGCTTCCGCTGTAGTTCTGCCGCTTCTGCTTGTGCTTGATGACCTGCCGGTCGAGCTTGTCGATGAGGGTGTCGACGGCGGCATAGAGGTCGGTGTGGGTGGCTTCGGCAAAGATCTCGCGTCCGGCGACCAGCAGCTTCATTTCGGCGCGCTGCACCAGCTTCTCGACCGAGAGGATGACGTTGACGTCGATGACCTGATCGAAGTGGTGGCGGATCCGGCGCAGCTTGGTGGTGACGTACTCGCGCAGGGCGGGGGTGACTTCCAGATGGTGTCCACTGATGGAGAGGTTCATGCCTGGTACTCCTTGGGAGAGGGTTCCACACACGGCCAGTGGGCGGTCATCGGCTTCTTCGTTGCGCGGCAGGAAGTATCTTGAGGGATTCCCGGTATTTGGCAACGGTTCGGCGCGCGACCTGGATGCCTTTCTGGCCAAGCAGTTCAGTGAGTTGGCTGTCTGACAAGGGCTGGTTGGTATCCTCCTGCTCGATGAGCTTCTGGATGAGTGCACAGACGGCGGTGCTGGATGCGGCGCCGCCACTGTCGGTAGCCACCTGGCTGCCGAAGAAATACTTCAGCTCGAAGGTGCCGAACGGGGTCCGGATGTACTTCTGGCTGGTGGCGCGGGAAATGGTGGATTCGTGGCGGCCGACGACTTCGGCGATGTCACGCAGGACCAGGGGGCGAAGCGCCTCGGGGCCGTGATTGAAGAACGCCTTCTGGCGATCGACAATGGCCTGGGCCACGAGCACGATGGTGTCGCCGCGCTGCTGGACGTTGCGTGCCAGCGTGCGGGCTTCCTGCAGCTGGTGCAGCAGGTTGTGTTCGGGAGCGGAAGGTGACTCGGCATGGCTGTCTTCCGTGACCTGTTGCTCCCATTCTGCCCCAGATCTGCCGGTTTGTGCGGGTGATGGCGCGGCTTTTCGGTGGTTTTTCAACAGCGCCTCGTACTCGTCGTGCACGCGCAGCGAAAGTCGGGCTGAGGGGTTGGGTTCGGCACGCCAGCCGTGCGCGGTCCGGCGCACGATGATGTCGGGAATGATGTAGCGGGAGGGCTCGGCATCGAAGCGGTTGCCGGGGTGCGGATCCAGCGACTGGATGAGGGTCCGGGCAGCCCGAAGCTCGGCCGGCGAGCAGGACAGGCGCTTGCAGAGCAGGGCGTCCTCGTGTTTTGCCAGCAGCGGCAGGCAGTCGTCGCTCACCAGTTGCAGGGCCAGGGCGATGAGGTCGGTGGACTCGGGTGATGGCTCGGTGGCAGGGCTTCCGGATGGGGAGCCGTGGGCTGATGCCGTCCGGTGGGAGGCGTCGGCGCGGTCCTGCTGCAGGTGCAGCAGCTGCAGGCGCAGGCATTCGCCGGGTGTGCGCGCAGCCACGCCGGGCGGATCGAAACTCTGCAAGGTCTGCAGGGCGGCTTCCAGCTCGGCCGAGAGATCGGCGGGGGCAGGCATGTCGGTGGTGTCGCCGGTGTCCTGGCCGCCGGGAGTGCCGGCCATGAATTCGTCGGCCAGGGTCTCCAGGGAGAATCCAGCCGGCAGGTAGCCGTCATCGCCCACTTCCCAGATGAGCAGATGGATGAGCGCGCGCTGGCGGGCATCGCAGTGGGTCTCGGCCAGCTGGTCCAGCAGGTGTTCGCGCAGCGAGGGCGATGCGGTCAGCGTGCTGCCGTAGGGTTCGTCGTCGTCGCCCTCGGGGGCCGGTCCGGCGCTGCGCGTGATGCCCCAGGTGTCGTCGCCCCCCGGGCCGCTGTCGAGCAGCGTGATGTCGGGCCGCTCGTCGGATGAGGCGGTGGGGTCGTGCTCGCCGAAGGTATCGGCGCCATGGCTGGCCAGGTCGACGTCCTGCCGGGCGGTGCCTGCGTTGTAGGCATCCGCGCCGACGTCCTGTGCGGATGCTGCCGAGCTGCCGACGGGCGGCCAGGCGTCGGTGCTGGACATCCGTTCATGGCGCAGACTGCCGTCGGCGTGCAGGCTGACGGTGTCGTGGCGAGGGGGCTCCACCCGTTCCAGGAAGGGGTTCTGCTCGACGGCGCGCTCGATCTCCTGCTCCAGGTCGGCCGTGGACAGCTGCAGCAGGCGGATGGCCTGTTGCAGTTGTGGGGTCAGCAGCAGCTGCTGGCTCTGGCGTGTCTGAAGCGCGGGCTTCATCGGGGCATCGGGTCCGACGGAAAGGGCAGGGCAAGTGAGGTCCTGCCGTGTTTTTACCATCGGATGCCCGGCTTGCGCGCACCTGGCTGACCAGTGGTTTCCCGGATGCCGGTTGCGTCAGGCCGGCGGCAGCCGCGTGGAGGCGGATGCCACAGCGCGCGGAAAGGGGGTGACGCGCCCCGTGCGGCGAGAACGCCGCGGCTTACATCCGGAAGTCTTCGCCCAGGTAAGCCTTGCGGACGCGCTCGTCCTGGATGATCTGGTCGGGGCTGCCCGAGGCCAGCACCACGCCTTCGTTGATGATGTAGGCGCGGTCGCAGATGCCCAGCGTCTCGCGGACGTTGTGGTCGGTGATGAGCACGCCGATGCGCCGGTTCTTCAGCAGGTTGACGATGCGCTGGATCTCGATGACGGCGATGGGGTCGACGCCGGCGAAGGGTTCATCCAGCAGGATGAAGCGGGGTGAGCTGGCCAGCGCCCGCGCGATCTCCACCCGCCGGCGCTCGCCACCCGACAGCGAGATGGAGGTGTTGGAGCGGATGTGCTCGATCTGCAGTTCCTTCAGCAGCGATTCCAGCCGCGCCTTCTGCTCGGCACGGCTGATGCCGCGGCCACGCTTGTCCACCTGCAGCTCCAGCACGGCCAGGATGTTCTCCTCGACGCTGAGCTTGCGGAAGACCGAGGCTTCCTGTGGCAGGTAGGACAGTCCCAGCCGGGCGCGGCGGTGGATGGGCAGGTGGCTGATGGAGTGCTCGTCCAGGACGATGTTGCCGCCGTCGGTGGCCACCAGCCCGGCGATCATGTAGAAGCAGGTGGTCTTGCCGGCGCCGTTGCGGCCCAAAAGCCCCACGACCTGGCCGCTGGAGACTTCCATGGACACGTCCTTGACCACCACGCGGCCGTTGTAGGCCTTCATCAGGTGCTCGGCCTTCAGGCGGCTGATGGGTTCGTGCTCGTGGTGCAGGATGTCGCTCATCGGTCGAAATGCGGATCAGGGTTTCCGGGAGGTCGGCTGGGCAGGGGTGGGCCTGGACAGGCTCTTCTCGGGCTGCAGGGGCAGGGGCGAGCCGGGCTTGCAGGGCTGGTTGGCGGCCTTGCCACCTTCCTGGGTGGTCTGGGGCTGGATGACGATGCGCACGCGTCCCGGGCGTTCGCCGCGCTGCTGGCCGTCCACCGAGAAGGTCTCGGTGCTGGCGCTGTAGACGATGTGGCCGCCGGTGATCTCGTCGACCGGCTGGTTGCAGTTCTGGCGCTGCAGCCGTGCGCGGCCGGTGAGCGTGACCTGGTCGGTGCGGGTGTCGTAGAAGATCTGGTCGGCCACCCCGTGGATGTACTGTTCCATGCCGTCACGTTTCTGGCGGAAGCTGGCCTGGGTGCCGTTGACCCGGGCCGTCTGGGCGTTGCGGCCGACCTGGGTGAGCACCATGCGGTCGCCCGTGATGCGGATGGTGCCCTTGGTGAGCACGACGCTGCCGATGAAGGTGGAGACCTTGGTGGCGTCGTTGTATTCCAGCCGGTTGGATTCGATGTTGATCGGCTTGTCGCGGTCGGCTTTCTCGGCGTGGGCGGCGGGTGCAAGCAGCAGGGCCGACAGGGCCAGCGCCAGGGGCAGAAGGGACGAGTGGCCGGACAGCGGACGGGCGGGGATCATGCGGTTCTCGATCGGAATCCAGAAAGGGCGGGCAGTGGGGCGCAGGCCGGACAGCGGCCGGCGGCATGTGCCGCCAGGGTCGGTTTGCAGCGTGCGGATTGTCTACCGCCCAGGCTCCCAGGGTGATCCTGCAAGTTTAGCGGGTTTTGGTGTCATCGCCGCGTGTGGTGGCGGGGAAATGACCGCGTACCCGGCTCTTCAGCTCAAGCTGGTGATCCTGGTCGCGGATTTCCATGCCCACGCCCTCCAGCCGGTTGTCGCCGGCGTGCATCTGCACCGGGGATGCGGTGGAAATGACGTTGTGCACCATGTCCACGCGGGCGGTCTCGGTGGTCAGCTGCATGGGAGGCTCGTCGGCCGTGGCTGCACGCAACACCTGCACGTCTTCCTGCAGGTCGGCGTAGTCGCCGCTGTCGGGCGCGGAGCCCTTGCGGGAGGTGATGGTGGTGAGCGGCTGGGTCTCATCCAGCGAGATGATGCGGGGTCGGGTGAAGGCCATCCGCTGGTCCAGCGGGTAGTGCAGCATGTGGTCGGCCTCGACCCGCACCGAGGGGTTGCCGTTGGCGTCGGCCCGCATCAGCGTCATCTGCTCGACGAAGAAGTCGGGGTCGGGCCGTCCTTCGACGGCGGGGGCACCATGGTTCTGCTCGGCCTGCTTGGCGAAGTAGTAGCTGACCATGCCCAGGCCGATGAGGATCAGCACCGAAGCGGTGGCGGCCAGGCGGTCGAAGAGGCGTGGGCTCATGAAACGGGCGGTACGGGCAGGCGGGAGGGGGGATTTGCGGGACGGCCTGAAAGGCCGTCGTCAGGACAGGCGATGCGGCGGGCTCAGGGAAGGATCATGCCGTCGCATCGGGCCGGGCGGGGGCCAGCCGGTAGCGGGCCAGAAGTCCGTCGCGCTCGCCACGGCTGGCCAGCAGGAAATCGGCCAGCTCGCGCAGGGCGCCGTTGCCGGCACGGGACTGGGCCACCCAGCGGGCAACGGCCAGCACCTCGGGCACGGCGTCGGCGGGCGCCGCCGGCAGCACACAGGCCTGCATGGCGGCCAGGTCGGGCCAGTCGTCACCGATGAAGGCCATTTCCTGCAGACTGATGCCCAGCCGGGCACCCAGTTCCTTCAGCACGACCAGCTTGTCGGGCACGTCCTGAAAGACATGGCGGATGCCCAGTTCCTCGGCGCGCCGGGCCACGATCTCGGAGCGGCGGCCGGTGATGATGGCCAGCTCGATGCCGGCCTTCTGCAGCAGCTTGATGCCGAAGCCGTCGCGCACCGAGAAGCGCTTGGCGCATTCACCCTGCGGACCGATCCAGATGCTGCCGTCGGTGAGGGTGCCGTCGATGTCCATGGCCAGCAGGCGTACCTGCCGGGCAGCGGCGAGTAGGTCCATAGCGCTCTCCTTCAGAGGGGGACGGGCTCACACCACCTTGGCGGCCAGAAGGTCGTGGAAATGCAGCGCGCCCACCAGGTGGCGCTGCCGATCGGTGACCAGGATCTGGGTGATGCGACGTGATTCCATGATGCGCACGGCCTCCACGGCCAGCGCCTCGGCCCCGATGGTGATCGGGTTGGCGGTCATGACCTCGCCGATGGTGAGGCGGGTCAGGTCAGGCTGGCTGCCGCTGAACACCCGGCGCAGGTCGCCGTCCGTGAAGATGCCGGCCACGCGGTTCTCGTCGTCCAGGATGGCCACCATGCCCATGCGCTTGTGGCTGATCTCCAGCAGCGCGTCGGTGAAGAGGGTCTGCGGCCGGCAGGTGGGCAGCTCATCGCCCTGGCGCATGATGTCCGAGACGTGGGTGAGCAGCCGGCGGCCCAGTGCGCCACCGGGGTGCGAGCGGGCGAAGTCCTCGCTGCCGAAGCCGCGTGCTTCCAGCAGTGCCACGGCCAGCGCGTCGCCCAGGGCCAGTGCGGCGGTGGTGCTGGCGGTGGGGGCCAGATTCAGCGGGCAGGCTTCCTGCCGTGCGCCGGCATACAGGTGGATGTCGGCGTACTGGGCCAGCGGCGATTCGGCATCACCCGTCAGGGCGATGAGGGCTGCGCCTACGCGCTTGACCTGCGGCACGATGGTCATCAGCTCGTCGGTGCGACCGGAGTTGGACAGCGCGATGAACACGTCCTGTGCCGTGACCATGCCCAGATCGCCGTGGCTGGCCTCGGCCGGGTGCACGAAGAAGGCCGGCGTGCCGGTGGAGGCCAGCGTGGCGGCGATCTTGCGGGCGATGTGCCCGGACTTGCCCATGCCGCTGACGATGACGCGACCCTGGCAGGCCAGCACCTGGCGACAGGCACGGCAGAAGCTCTCGTCCAGTGTCTCGCGCAGGTGCTGCACCGCATCGGCCTCGATGGCCAGCACCTGGCGGGCGCGGTCGAGCAGGGCGTTGTCGTCGATCTGGGCAGGATGCAGGGAAGTCATGCGCGGACAGGGAAATGAAACGGGTGATGGGGCTACCGACAGTTGGCTTTCAGTATAGAGCGAGTGGTGACGTTTGGGGTCTGGCGGCGGCGGTGCGATTCCATGCGCGGCATCTGGCGGCGTGCAGCGTCGGGGGCGGGCCGTCGATGCCGCGCGGGGCATGTGCTGTCAGGGGCAACCCGCGCGCCCGCACCGCCGTGACATCCTTGCGGGGCATGCGGCAGATGTGGGGTGCTGGAAGGTGGGGAAGGGTGTCGCAGGATGGGGCATCTGGGTTATACTGACCCGCCGTTCATTAAGAGCGCGGCAGACGCAGGGCCCGACCCTGTTGCAGGCGGCGCAAATGAGCGCGGGGCGCGCCCCGACAGAGGGGCGATTCAGCATCAATGAATGGCGAATCGGGCGCCCGATTGTGTGTTTTTGCGGTTGGCGGGGTTTTTTCGTGTTAGCTTGCCAGCTGCCTCTTCCCCTGACAGGACTGATTTGGATAAAGATACCCTTCTGTCCATCGAATCGCTGAGCTTTGGCTATACACGCGATCGACTGATCCTGAACGACATCTCGATGACGTTCAAGCGCGGGTCGGTGGTGGCCCTGATGGGTGGCTCGGGGTCTGGCAAGACCACGGTGCTGCGCCTCATCGGCGCCCAGGAACGCCCGCAGAAAGGCCGCGTCCTGCTCAATGGCGTGGATGTCCACAGCCTGTCCAAGCGGGAGCTCTACCGGATGCGTCGCAACATGGGCATGCTGTTCCAGTTCGGCGCGCTGTTCACCGATCTCAGCATCTTCGACAACGTGGCCTTCCCGCTGCGCGAGCAGACCGATCTGCCCGAATCGATGATCCGCGACCTGGTGCTGATGAAGCTGCACGCGGTGGGGCTGCGTGGCGCCGCGCACCTGATGCCTTCGGAGATTTCCGGCGGCATGGCGCGCCGGGTGGCGCTGGCCCGCTCGGTGGCGCTGGATCCCCCGCTGCTGATGTATGACGAGCCGTTTGCGGGCCTTGATCCGATCTCGCTGGGCACCATCGCGCACCTGATCCGCACGCTGAACGAGGCGCTCAATGCCACCAGCATCCTGGTCACGCACGACGTGCAGGAAACCTTCGAGATCGTCGACTATGCCTATGTGATGAGCCGCGGCCGGATCATCGCCCAGGGCACGCCCGACGAGCTGCGTGCTTCCACCGATCCGCAGGTGGTGCAGTTCCTGAATGGTCGCCGGGACGGGCCCGTGGCCTTCCATTATCCGGCCGGCCCCATCGAGAAGGAGCTCGGACTATGATCGGCATGCTGGCTCGACTGGGGCGCTGGGCACGCCGCGTCATCAACGACCTGGGCTTTGCCGGGCGTTTCCTCATGCAGCTGCTGTGGGCGTCGCTGCTCTCGCTCAAGCGGCCCCGCCTTATCAGTGAGCAGGTCTACTTCGTGGGCAACCGCTCGCTGTCCATCATCCTCATCTCGGGCCTGTTCGTGGGTTTCGTGCTGGGGCTGCAGGGCTACTACAACCTGGAGCGCTACGGTGCCGAGTCCTCGCTGGGCCTGCTGGTGGCGCTGTCGCTGCTGCGCGAGCTGGGACCGGTGGTGTCGGCGCTGCTGTTTGCCGGCCGCGCCTGCACGTCCATCACGGCGGGTATCGGCCTCATGAAGAGCGGCGAGCAGCTCATCGCCATGGAGATGATGGGCGTGGACCCGATGCAACGGGTGCTGGCGCCGCGCTTCATGGCCGTGATGATCGCGCTGCCGCTGCTGGCGCTGCTCTTTTCGGCCGTGGGCATCGTGGGGGCCTGGGTCGTCGGGGTGCAGATGATCGGGGTTGATCCCGGCTCGTTCTGGTCCCAGATGCAGGGTGGTGTCAGCTTCCGGGCGGACGTGCTGAACGGTGTGATCAAGAGCTTCGTGTTCGCGCTGCTCTGCGGTTTCATTGCGCTGGTCGTCGGTCATGAATCCGACGCGACGCCGGAAGGCGTGGCCCGCGCCACCACCACCACCGTGGTGATTTCCTCGCTGGCCGTGCTGGCCAGTGACGTGCTGATGACCGCGCTGATGTTCGGCGGTCTGTGATCCAAGACAGGTTACTTCGATGGCAATGCAACGCAAATCAATGGACGCGCTGGTGGGCTGCTTCGTGCTGGCGGGCATCCTGGCGCTGGTCTTCCTGGCCGTGCGCGCTTCCGACCCCAACTCCACCAACATCCGTGGTGGCTACGAGCTGGAAGCCAACTTCGACAACATCGGTGGCCTGAAGGCCCGCGCTGCCGTGCGCAGCGCCGGTGTGGTGGTGGGGCGCGTGACCGACATCACGCTGGATCCGCAGACCTACCAGGCCAAGGTGATCATGCGCATGGACCCGCGCTATCACTTCCCCAAGGATTCCTCGCTGAAGATCATGACGGCCGGCCTGCTGGGTGAGCAGTACCTGGGCATGGAGCCGGGCGCCGACACCGAGGAGCTGGAGGACGGCGGCAAGATCGAGATGACCCAGTCGGCCATCGTGCTGGAGAACCTGATCAGCCAGTTCCTGTATGGCCAGGCCGGCAAGGGCCAGGAGAAAGGCCAGGAAGGGGGTGCGCAATGACGGGTGAGGCACGGCCGGACGGCATGACGGCGCCCGTGCATCTGCGGCTGGCCGGCATGGCGCTGGCGCTGGGTCTGGCGGGCTGTGCATCGGTGTCGGGCACGAACGGTGGCGATGCCGCCGGTACGGGTGCTGCGACCGGCAAGGAGGCGGCTTCTTCGGCTGCCTCGGCGTCTGCTGCCCAATCCGCTTCGGGGGCCACATCGGCGTCGGCTCTCACCTCGGCGGCTGACTCGCTGAAGTCGGCCGTGGGTAGTTCAGGAAGCGCGGCGGGTGATTCTTCCGCCGGTGCGGCTACCTCTGCTGCGGGTGACGCAGCGACCTCTGCTGCCAGTGGTGCAGCCACTTCCACAGCCGGTGATGCTGCCACCGACGCAGCGACGTCCGCGGCCGGCGATGCGCTGAAGGCGGCCGGTGTGCCGACCGATCTGTCGGCGGACAACGTGACGGGCGGCGTGAAGCTCTCGCACCTGACCACCTATGATCCGAAGGATCCGCTGCAGGCCTACAACCGGGTGATGTTCGCCTTCAACGAGCGGGCCGATCAGTACGCGCTCAAGCCCGTGGCCAAGGCGTACCGCTTCATCACGCCCAAGCCGGTGCAGTTCGTCGTGGGCAACTTCTTCTCGAACCTGGGCGACCTGTGGACGGGCTTCAACAACCTGTTGCAGGGCAAGGGCAAGGCGGCGGCATCCGATACGGCGCGCTTCTTCGTCAACTCCACGCTGGGCTTCCTGGGCTTTGCGGACGTGGCCACCGAGATGGGGCTGGAGAAGCACAACGAGGACTTAGGCCAGACGCTGGGCTGGTGGGGTGTGCCCTCGGGACCGTATTTCGTGATCCCGCTGCTGGGGCCGTCCACCATTCGTGACGCCACCAGCCGCCTGGTGGATGTCTACGGGCAGCCCTACATGTGGCAGGATGGTCACGAGGCATTGAAGTGGTCGCTGTGGACGGTGGACAAGGTCCACACCCGCGCCAGCCTGCTGGATGCCGAGGGGGCGCTCAACGATGCGGCGCTGGACAAGTACACGCTGATGCGTGATGGCTGGCTGGCCCGCCGTCGCAACCAGGTGTATGACGGCGATCCGCCGGATGAGGACGATGCGGCCGATCCCTACGGTGATGACCCGTATACGGACGACCCCTATGCCGACGATCCGACGCAGGACGAATCGGACAGCGGCGCCGCCGATGACGCATCCGCCCAGAGTGCGGCCGACAAGGCGTCTGATGCGGCTTCCGATGTTTCGGACAAGGCGTCTGATGTGGTCGACAAGGTGAAGGAAGTCACGAAGAAGAAGGCTGGCAAGGCAGCCGGCAGCGGCTCCTGAGTACACCCGGCAAGGCCGGTGACCGTTGATGGACACTGGTTCCGCTCCGACCGGGCGGCTCCTTGCCCGTGAGGCGGGCAGGCCGTCGGGGACGGGGTTTCGATGAACATTGATTGGCGGGGCCATGCAGGTGCCCCCGATCTTTCCAAGAAAGGATTTCTCATGAAACTGAAACTGATTTCGCTGGTCTCGGGCCTGTTCCTGGCTGGTGCGGTCTGGGCGCAGACGGTGCCGAACGACTTCGTGGAGAAGCTCTCCAACGAGGTGCTGACCGAGGTGCGCAACGACAAGCAGATGAAGCAGGGCGACATCGGCCGCATTTCGCAGCTGGTGGACCAGAAGCTGATGCCGCACGTCAACTTCGAGCGCATGACGGCGCTGACCGTGGGGCGTCCGTGGCGTCAGGCCACACCGGCCCAGAAGGAAGCCATCATGAAGGAGTTCCGCACGCTGCTGATCCGCACGTATGCGAACGCCTTTGCCACCGTGAAGGATCAGAAGATCCAGATGCGCCCCTTCCGCGGCGAGGCTGACCAGAAGGACGTGGTGGTGCGCAGCCAGGTGGTGCAGCCCGGTGGCGATCCCATCCAGCTGGATTACCGTCTGGAGAAGCACGGCGACGACTGGCGCATCTATGACGTGAACGTGCTGGGCGTGTGGCTGGTGCAGACCTACCGCAACCAGTTCGGTCAGGAAATCTCGGCCGGCGGTCTGGACGGGCTGATCAAGAACCTGGCGGCCAAGAACGCCCAGGTGGCCAAGGGCGCCAAGAGCTGAGCGGGCCATGGCTGAAGCAAGCATCGAAGCCGGCAAAGGCAAGGTGCCCGATGGGCCGATGATGGCGGATGTCGGTGACGGCACCACCGCCATCACGCTGCCTGAGCGGGTGGACAACAGCAACGTGCAGGCCGTGTTGCAGTCGCTGGAAGCCGAATGCAAGGCACGCCGGCTGACCAAGGAAAGCCGCGTGCTGGTCGATCTGGTTCGGCTGAAGGAATTCGATTCCACCGTGCTGTCGGCGCTGCTGGAAATGGGGCGCTACGCCGGCAAGCCGCTGGCGGTGCACAACCCGCCCAGGAAGCTGGTGTCGCTGGCCGAGCTGTATGGCGTGGCGGATTTCCTGCTGGACGACCATCCTGAGCTGCGCCGCATGCGTCAGGAAAGGGAAGAGAAGGGGCAGTGACCGACGCAGGCAGCAGGGCGGCCTCCGGGGCGGAGGGCGCAGCAGCCGCGGCCGCCCGGCCCGGCGTATCCACCCCGTCCGGTGTGGATCCCATCGTCGTCGAGGGCGTGACCAAGCGTTTCGGTGACTTCCGGGCACTGGACGGCATCGACCTGCGCATCCGACAGGGCGATTTCTTCGCCCTGCTGGGCCCCAACGGGGCCGGCAAGACCACGCTCATCTCGATCATCGCCGGGCTGGCGCATGCCAGCAGCGGTCGCGTGTCGGTGATGGGGCACGATGTGGTCAAGGACTACCGGCGTGCCCGCGCCTCGCTGGGCGTGGTGCCGCAGGAGCTGGTGTTCGATCCGTTCTTCACCGTGCGCGAGACGCTGAGAATCACGGCGGGCTACTACGGCGTGCGCGGGGCCGATGCCTGGATTGATGAGGTGCTGGAAGGGCTGGGGCTGACCGACAAGGCAGAGTCCAACATGCGGGCACTGTCAGGCGGCATGAAGCGGCGGGTGATGGTGGCGCAGGCGCTGATCCACCGTCCGTCGGTGATCGTGCTGGACGAGCCCACGGCCGGGGTGGACATTGAGCTGCGCCAGTCGCTGTGGCGCTTCGTGCGCAAGCTCAACCACGATGGCCACACCATCGTGCTGACCACGCACTATCTGGAAGAGGCGCAGGCGCTGTGCAACCGGGTGGCGGTGATGAAGGCCGGGCGCATCGTGGCGCTGGATGAAACGGACGCGCTGCTCAAGCGCTTCTCAGCCGGGGCGCTGCTGCTGCGGATCGCGGGTGGAACGCTGCCGGCATCCCTGCAGGCACGTCGGCTGCCGCCGCTGCCGGAGGATGATCGCTACCGGCTGTCGCTGGACGATTACGCCGAGATCGGGCCGATCATGGCGGCCATCCAGGCCGAAGGGGGCACCATCCAGGACATGGAAGTCACCCAGCCCGACCTGGAAGACGTGTTCCTGCGGCTGATGCAGGAGAACTGATGCAAGGCTTCCTGACGCTTTTTCGCAAGGAGCTGATGCGCTTCTGCAAGGTGGGTCTGCAGACCATTGCGGCGCCGATGCTCTCGGCGCTGCTGTATCTGCTGATCTTCTCGCATGCACTCAGCGGCCATGTGGCCATCTATCCGGGCGTGGCCTACACCAGTTTTCTGGTGCCGGGGCTGGTGATGATGGCGCTGATGCAGA
>ERZ772967.1650-NODE-1650-length-15123-cov-10.037696_pt1 | contig 15123 bp, 12 predicted proteins | sample MGYA00511677_ERZ772967 | MGnify/ENA primary metagenome ERZ772967 (study PRJEB29015, sample SAMEA2737931) | human oral metagenome | biome: human oral; feature: human-associated habitat; material: dental | place: China | collected 2146 ...
CGGATACGACCGCCAGGACGGGCAGGATGAGGGCGACCACCCACACCGATGAGCGTCGCAGCTTGAGAGCCTCGACCGCGATGAGCGCAGTGAAACCAGTGAAGGCAGTATGCCGGGGTCTTCCGGCCGGTTCGGTGCGGAACCGGTGAGAATCGGGGACACGGGTCGCAGATGCAGGATTCATAGGAGCCACAGGAGTCATATCAGTAGTCATGGGAATCACCTCTCGATCCGGTCGAGCCGCCGAGTTGCCGCGATGAACAGGACGGCGGCCAGGATCAGGAAGGCGACCACCCATCCCAGAGGAGGCATGGTGTATTGGGCGTATTGGGTGTTCGTGTCAACCCGGGCGCAGGAGATGACCGCGTAGTAGCCCCAAGGTGCCAGGCGGGCGACCCAGGCGGGCGCCAGCAGCATGTAGACGGCGACGAAAGAGCCGAGCAGACCGACTCCGACCCCGATGAGCTGGTTCTCCTTGACCGCCGCCAGCCACACGTGGAAGGCGCACAGGGCCAGGTCGACGGCGATCAGCCCAGCGGTGTACAGCGCCCACGGGCCGGGACTGAGCGGGACGGCGACTCCCGCCAGGCGCGCCGAGCCGACCAGGGCCAGGCTCTGGCAGGTGATGGCGGGCGCGATTACCAGACTCAGGGCCACCACCTTGGCCCGGCACAGCGCTCCCGGGGTGCGCCCGGCGGTGGCGAAGAGCGTCCATCCCGCCCCGGAGTGCTCGATGTCGGTCTGGCGGCTGGCGAGGACCGCGGCCAGGATCGGCCCGGTGATCGCGGACATGAGGGTGTAGTTCAGGAGCAGCTCCTCCCAGACGCGGGAGTCGGGGGAGGAGAAGCCTGCGCGCGCGGATGCGGAGAACAGGTTCGCCGCCGACAGGGCGACCGTTGCGGCTGCGAGTGCCGCGGCCACCGGCACGGTGCGCAGGCGCCGCATCTTGCTCAGCTCGAGTCCGATGGAGGCGCGCCGCGGGTGGTGCCCGAGGACAGGCGCGGCGGCGTTCGTCCCGGTGCTCATTCCGATACTCATCACAGCACTCCCGCCCCACCGGTCAGATCCATGAAGATGTCCTCCAGGCTCTGGGATTCCCGACGCACCTCGTGGACTGTTACTCCCGCGCTCACAAGGCGGCGAATGAGTTCGGCCGCGCCGTCGGGACTCAAACCCGGCACGCGCACGCCCTGGTGGATGCGTGTGGCGGCGCTCGATCCGCTCGCGGGCACGAGTCCTCCCAGGATCTCGATGTTCAGCACCGCCTGGGGCGTAGGGGTCACCACCAGCATGTCGGGCACGGAGCGCTCCATGAGCTCGGCCCGCGTGCCCTGGAAGACCAGGTGTCCGGCGGACAGGATGCCGAGCATGCCGGCCATGCGGTCGATCTCGTCGAGCAGGTGGCTGGAGACCATGACCGTCACGCCCTCGGTGGCGAGCTCGACGAGCAGGCGGCGGATCTCCTCGATACCGGCGGGGTCCAGGCCGTTGGTCGGCTCGTCCAGCACGAGCAGCTCGGGCTCCCGGGCCAGAGCCATGGCGATACCCAGGCGCTGCTTCATCCCCAGGGAGTAGGTGCGCACGAGACGGTCCTGGTGCTCTCTCAGACGCACTTGGGTCAGGGCGCGGTCAACCTGCCTATCGGACAGGCCCAGCATCTTCTGCACGATCCGCATGTTCTCCGCGCCCGTGAGGTGCCCGTAGCCGGGAGGCTGCTCGATCATGGAGCCGGTGCGCGACATCAGGGCGCCACGGCTGCGGCGCTCCAGAGGGGTGCCGAACAGGGCGATGTCGCCGCTGGTGGGGGCCAGGAGGCCCAGCAGCATCTTCATGGTCGTCGATTTGCCCGAGCCGTTGGGGCCGAGGAAGCCGTAGACGGCGCCGCGGGGCACGAGCAGGTTGAGCGAGTCGACGACGGTGCGGGTGCCGCGGCGGTCGCTGAAGGTCTTGGTCAGGCCGCTGGTGGTGACGATGGCGGCACCGGATACCGAGGGTGACGAGGGCGACGAGGATGCTGTGAAGGGCGCCGCTGCGTAAGTCGGGTGTGCCGGAGACGTCACGGATGGTGCGGAAGGCCCGGAGGGCACGGATGACGCGGAGGACGGGGCCTGAGGCGATGCGTGAGGTGGTTCAAGGCGGGTGGTGCTCATGACGCAAGCCTCATCAGGATCGGGCGCCGGGGCGTCAGGCCGCGGCCTGATCTCTGCACGCCCTGACGGAGCCGCCCTCGTACCCGGGTATGACGCGCTAGCCGCCCGACCGCCGATACGGTCTGGTTATGAGCAGGCCGGCCATGACACGCCCCGTCGGGCGATCCAGGTGGCTACCCGACGGCTGGGAGCGCCCCGGTGTGGCAGACGTCCTTCTCGCCGTCCTCCTGGGGTTCTTCTCCATGGCGAATCCGCTCGGCACGGCGAGACTCGGCGGGTCCGAAGGATCCAACGGGTCCGCGGCAATAGTCGTCTTCTACGGCATCACCGTCGTGTGCGGCACGGCGATTGCGCTGCGGCGCCTGCATCCGCTCGCCCCCGCCTACTCCGTCTGCGCGATCGGGGTGGCCCTGGCCGTCCATCTGGCTGTTTTCAGCGAAGCGTCGGTCTTGGCGCTCGTGTCCTGCCTGCTTGCCGCCGAGACTACGCAGAGTCGCATACGCCAACCTTGGAGCCTCGTCCTGCTCGCCCTGATCTACGTCGGCGTGGTGCCGGCCGTGTGCCGTGCCGGTGAGACCATTGATCCTCAGGCGGTAGGGGGCTCCGTCAACCGTCTGATCATCCCGATCGTCTCCGGGTGGGTGCTGGTCTCGGTGACGGCGCTCGTCGGCGCCTCGCGGCGCCGGGCGCGCGAGCGCGTCGAGCGGGCCTTGGAACGGGCTGAGATCCTCCGGGCGCAGCAGGACACTGAGCGCCGGCTGGCCGTGGTGCAGGAGCGCCAGCGCATCGCCCGCGACGTCCACGACCTGGTGGGACACTCCCTGTCGGTCATCGGCATGCAGGCCGCCGGGGCCCGGGCGGTCCTGGCTTCCGATCCTGGCGCTGCCGACGCCGCACTCGCGGTCATCGGGGAGATCAGCCGCCGGGCTGTGGATGAGGTGCGCGCCCTGGTCGACGTCCTGCGGACCGATGAGGATCCTCCGCCCGCCGTCGAGGACACCAAGGGCATCGAGGGCATTGAGGGCATTGAGGACGTCGACAGGACGACGGTCGCGGTTCGCCCGGGCGCGATGCCGGTGGGTAGAGATGCTGAAGCGGTCCTCGCGCCTGTCGGCGAGGCCTCGCCCGGGCTGGAGGAGGTGCCCGTCCTGATCGCCCGCGCCCGACGAGCCGGCCTGCCGGTGAGCCTGTCGCTGTCGCAGACGGGCGACGTCGCCCCCGAGGTGGGTCGGGCCGTCTACCGCGGCGTGCAGGAGGCCCTGACCAACGTCATGCGGCACGCCGCCGGCGCCCCTACCACCGTTGCGCTGACCGTGGGCGACGCTCTCGAGGCCGTTGTCACCAATGAGAAGAACGAAGAGAGCTATTCGGATGGTGCTGTTGGTGCTGTTGGTGCTGCCGATGCAGCCTCGCCCGGGGCCGGGCTTCATGGGGACGGCGAGGAGCCTGCGGACACGCACCGCGGGGGCCGCGAGGGTCGTGAAGGCACGGGCCTGGCCTCCATGGAGGAACGGCTCGCCGACGTCGGCGGGAGCCTGGAGGTCGGCCCCACGCCCACGGGCGGATGGCGGGTGCGCATGAGCGTGCCGGCGGCCGCTGCGAGTAGAGGGGATGCGTGAGCATATGAGCGTGATCCGCATCGGCCTGACCGATGACGAGCCGCTGCTGACCGCGGGGCTGGCCATGCTCCTGGGTGCCCAGGCCGACATGGAGGTGGTCTGGCAGGCCACCGATGGATACGAGGCCCTGCGGCGGACGCAGAGCGACCCTGTGGACGTGCTGCTCCTGGACATCCAGATGCCCGGCCTGGACGGCCTGGCCACTACGCGCCGTCTGGTTGAGGCTGGAGCTCAGGGCCGCATCGTCATCCTGACCACCTTCGACACCGACGGCTACGTACTGGGCGCTATCGAGGCCGGGGCCGCCGGGTTCCTGCTCAAGAACACCCCGCCTCCCCGACTCATCGAGGCGGTGCGTACCGTGCACGCCGGGGACTCGGTCATCTCGCCCGGACCGACTCGCCGGCTGCTGACCGCCATGCGCTCAGGTCGCATCGGAGGGAACCGCGAGGTGGGCGCGGCACGGACTGCCGGTGCCGTGCAGCCGGCAATGGACCTGACCGGGCGCGAGCAGGAGGTGCTGCGGCTGGTCGCCGCGGGCCTGACCAACCAGGAGATCTGCGACCGGCTGTGGTTGAGCATGCCGACGGTCAAGACCCACGTCTCCCACCTGCTGGCCAAGACCGGTTCGCGCGACCGCGTACAGCTCGTCCTGGTGGCCCTGCGCGCCGGTGCTGTGACGCTCGACGACGTCCTGACCCGCCCCTGACGCCGAGATCGGTCGAGTTCCGCCGCGAGATCGGTCGAGTTCCGCGTCGAGATCGGTTCGGGCGCGACGTGGCGTCCTACTGGCCGGCCGGGCGGATGGCCGCGGCCTTCATCGCGGCGACGAAATCGCGCAGTTCCCCTGTCAGCGCCTCCAGCTCGGCGTCGTGCTCGGGCGAGCCAGGCCTGGCGGCGAGCAGCGCCGGGGCATGCGCCTCGACGATCTTCACGGTCGCCGAGCCGCTGATCGCCCCGTCCGCACCGGCCGCGATCGCCTCGGCGACCTGCTCGGGCCTCGAGATGCCGAAGCCCAGCATGACCGGGGCCGCGGCGTCGGCACGCAGCCGGGTCACGGAGTCGGCCAGGCCGACGGTGGAGGACGCCTGCTCGGTGCCCGTCACGCCGACGCGCGAGACGGCGTAGACATAGCCGCGCGAGGAGGCGGCCACCGCGTCCAGTGTTTGGTCAGACGACGACGGCGGGGCGATGTAGACCGCGTCGATCCCGGCCGCCTCGGCCGCGGCCGAGAAGTCAGGCGACTCGCGCACCGGCACGTCGGGCAGCAGCACCGAGTCGATGCCCGCGTCCGCGCACCGGGTGTAGAACTCCGCCAGCCCCACGGCGAAGGGCACATTGCCGTAGATGAGCATGCCGATGGGAAGCCCGGGGTGGCGTTCCCGCACTCGGGAGACCACCTCCAGGCAGGCGGAGAAGTCCGCGCCCGCTTCAAGCGCCCGGATGTGGGCGCGCTGGATGGTGGGCCCGTCGGCCACCGGGTCGGAGAAGGGGATGCCCAGCTCCAGGGCGTCCGCGCCACCATTGATGAGTGCTTCAATGACCGCTTCGGAGATCGCCGGGGTGGGGTCGCCGACCATGACGAAGGGCACGAAGGCGCCCTGACCGGCGTCGGCCAGGCGCGCGAACATCTCGGGATAGCGGGACATCTCAGCCCTCCTGCTTCGTCATGGCCAGGTACTCGGTGCGCTTGCCCATCTGCTCGACCATGGCCGCGGCCCGTGCCACCGCCGAGTCGGAGGAGAACGACCCGCCCAGCCGCATGCGGACCTGATCGAGGTCCTTATCGCCCCGCCCGGACAGGCACACGAGCAGGTGCGGCGAGGGCGCGTTCGACGGCGTGGCCCGGGCGATCTTGAGGGCCTGGGCCAGGGCGTGGGCGGATTCGAGGGCCGGAATGATCCCCTCCCAGCGGCTCAGCAGCCGGAAGGCCTCGACGGCCTCGTCATCGGTGATGCCCACGTAGCGGGCCCGCCCGGTGTCGGCCAGCCAGGCGTGCTCCGGCCCGACGCCGGGGTAATCCAGGCCCGCGGACACCGAGAAGGACTCCTCGACCTGCCCCTCGGGAGTGCGCATGAGGTAGGAGCGCGCCCCGTGCAGAATGCCGACGGTGCCGTTGTTGATGGGCGCGCCGTTGCGGGGCGTGTCCAGGCCCTCTCCGGCGGGTTCGACGCCGATCAGGCCCACGCCGTCATCGTCGATGAATTCGCTGAACATGCCGATCGCATTGCTCCCGCCGCCCACGCAGGCGATGACCTCGTCCGGCAGGCGACCGGTCAGGTCGAGCATCTGGGCGCGCGCCTCGCGCGAGATGCACCGGTGGTACTCGTGGACGATGGTGGGGAAGGGGTGGGCGCCCGCGGCCGTGCCCAGCAGATAGTGAGTGGTGGCGAATGAGGCCGTCCAATCGCGCAGCGCCTCGTTGACGGCGTCCTTGAGGGTGCCCGCGCCGGAGGCCACGGGCACGACCCGCGCCCCCATGAGTTCCATGCGCTCAACATTGGGCGCCTGGCGCACCACGTCCGTGGCCCCCATGTAGATGGTGCACTCCAGACCGAGCAGTGTGCAGACCATGGCGGTGGCGGTGCCGTGCTGTCCCGCCCCGGTCTCGGCGATGATGCGGGTCTTGCCCATGCGCTTGGCCAAGAGCGCCTGCCCCATCACCTGGTTGCCCTTATGGGCGCCGCCGTGCACGAGATCCTCGCGCTTGAGGAAGATGCGGGCATTCCCGTGACGAGGGAGGTTGTGCAGCTCGGTGACGGGGGTGGGCCGCCCCAGGTAGCGGGTGAGGAGCTCGTCCAGCTCGGCGGTGAAGGCTGGGTCGGCCTGCGCCTCGATGAAGGCGTCCTCGAGCTGGTCGAGCGCCGGCACCAGCAGCTCGGGCACGAACTGTCCGCCGTAGGCGCCGAAGTAGGCGGGAAGCCGAGGGTGGCTATGGCCGGCGTGCTCACGCGCCTCCCCTCCGTGCTCTGCTGCTGTTGAACCCGGCGCCGTCGGGGCGGAACTGCCCTCAGCAATGGGTACGTCCTCGTCCTCGGGCTCGAGGCTCCGGGCGGTCCTGCTCCCGGCTCCTGCGGCCGGTGAGTCGGGCGAGCCATCGGGCGCGGGCACGGTAGTGGCGAGGCTCCGGGCGACCGCTGCGGGGTCTGGGGCGCTGGACAGCGCCGAGCCGACGAGCAGGGCGTCGATCAGCCCGGCCAGACGGCGCACGTCTCCAGCCGTCTCCACGCCCGACTCGCCCACCAGCACCACTCCGGGGGGAGCCAGGGGCGCGAACTCCTCAGTGCGAGCGATGTCGGTGGCCAGTGTGCGCAGGTCGCGGTTGTTGATGCCGATGACGGCGGCGCCCAGGCGGGCGGCCCGGTGCATCTCCTCATGGGTGGAGACCTCCGTGAGGACGTCCATGCCCAGTTGCTCGGCGAGTTCCGCCAACTCGGCGTAGACATCGTCGGGAACCACCGACAGCATGAGCAGGATCGCATCCGCACCCAGTGAGCGGGCGGCGAGCACCTGGATGGGGTCGACGATGAAGTCCTTGCACAGCACCGGGACGTCCACCACGGCGCGCACCGCCGCCAGATCGTCGAAGGATCCGTTGAACCGGTCCGGTTCGGTCAGCACCGAGACGGCCGAGGCCCAGGGCGTGTAGGCCCGGGCCAGCGCTGCCGGGTCGTAGGCGGAGCGAAGCGTGCCGCGCGAGGGCGAGGCGGCCTTGCACTCCATGATGAGAGCCGGCTGGGGCGCGGCGCTCGCGCCGCTTCGGGTGCGCAGGGCTTCGGCGAGGGAGCGCTCCGAGGGGGGCAGGTCCGCCTGCCTCAGGTGGCCGAAGCGCTCCTGCATCTCCGGGATGCGCCGGCGGCGCGCCTCGACGATGGAGTCCAGGACCGTGCCCGACACGATCAGGCGCTCGTCGATCCTCCGGCGCTCGGGGCGCCCGTCCGCGGAGGTGCCGGGGCCGGTCATCGGACCTGCTCCTGCGCGCCGGCGGTGCTGTCAGTGCTGGTGGCCGCTTGGCGAGCATCCGTGCTCGTCGCCGGGTCCTTGGTCACCGGTACCCCGGGCACCTTGGTCATGGCCTCCAGATGCTCGGCCACACGACCACTGGCCAGCTGCTCCAGAGCCATGCGAGTGCCGTCGGCCAGATTGTCGGCCGGTCCCGCCAAGTACAGCAGTCCGCCGGCGTTGACGGCGATCGCATCGCGGTGGGCGGGCTCGCCGCCCCCGGCGAAGACCTCTCGCAGCAGGCGGGCGTTCTCGGCCGGCTCCCCGCCGAGCACGTCGGACAGATCCCAGCGGCGGACTCCCAGCTCCTCGGGCGTGATCTCATAGGCCTTGACGCCCCGGGGAGTGGCCTCCCGCACCACCGTGGTTCCGTGCACGGCGATCTCGTCGGTGCCGGCGCCGTGGACGACGAGGGCGCGCTTGCGGCCCAGGCGCACCATGGCCTCGGCGATCATGTCCAGCATGGCGGGGTCCCACACTCCCATGAGCTGGTAGGTCAGGTGGGCGGGGTTGAGCAGGGGGCCCAGCACGTTGAAGATCGTGGGAGTGGCCAGCGCTCTGCGGATCGGCGCCACATGCTTCATGGCCGGGTGGTAGGCCTGGGCGAACAGGAAGGTGAAGTGGTCTCGGGCCAGGATCTCCACCGCCTCCTGCGGACTCAGATCCAGGGGCAGCCCGAGCGTGGCGATCACGTCGGCGGCGCCTGTTCTGGACGACACGGCTCGGTTGCCGTGCTTGGCCACCGAGATCCCCATGGAGGCCGCCACGATTCCGGCGCCGGTGGAGATATTGATGGTGCCGGTGCCGTCGCCCCCGGTTCCCACGACGTCCACCAGCGGAAAGGCCACCGCCGGGAAGGGGCGGGCGGCATGCCTGAAGGCGCTGGCCGCCCCGGCGACCTCGTCGGGGGTCTCCCCGCGCGAGTGCAGGGCTGCCAGCAGGGCGGCGGTTTCGGCCTCGGACAGGTCGCCCGCGCCCAGGGCGGCGAAGACGACGCCGGTCTCCTCCTGAGTCAGTCTCTCGCCCTGAATGACGGCGCGCAGCAGGCGGTGCGCGTCCTCGGTACCGGCCACCGGGGTCGTCGCACTGCTGTCAGTACTTCCGGTATGCCTGGTATGCCCGGTATGCCCAGTATGCCCAGTATGCCCAGTATGCATGGCGTTGTTCTCGGCGGGTGCGGGGGTCATGGTCTTTCTCCTCATGGCTTCAAGGCTGGTGTGATCCGTGATGATTCGCGGCGACGAGCGTTCAAGGCCGCGGCTCAGGTCGTTCGGGCGCGGGCGGCAGCGAGGTCGTCGGTGACGGCGCGCAGAATCCCCGGACCGTAGGGGGTGAGCACGGACTCGGGGTGGAACTGCATGCCGACCACCGGGGCCGTGGTGTGGCGGGCGGCCATGACGATGCCCGCCCCGTCCATCTCGATGGTGCGTGCCAGACAGGTGAGGGTCGGCGGGAGCTCGCGGGTGCCCAGGGAGTGGTAGCGGGCGACGTCCAGGGGCTCGCCCTGCAGAACGGCGAAGGCGGCATCGGCGCGCCCCGCCTCCGTGAGCGCCACGCGCACCGAGCGCCCGTGGACGGGGCCCACCCGGTCCACGTCGCCCCCGCAGGCCTCGACGATCGCCTGGAACCCCAGGCAGATGCCGAGGGTCGGGATGGAGTCGGCCAGGGCCGTGATGACCAGTTCCATGAGGCAGCCGCTGGTGCGCGGATGCCCGGGCCCGGGCGACAGGGCCAGTACCGGCCGCTCCCCGTGAGCGGATTCCTCACGGGTGGGCTCCAGGGCCTTCAGGACTCTGGCGGCGGGCACCGTGTTGCGGTAGACCTCAATGCCGGCACCGAGCACGGCGAACTGATCGACGAGGTTGTAGACGAAGGAGTCGCGGTTGTCGAGCAGGATGACGCGCATCTCAGGCCTCCCTACCAGCAGTGGGCACGGCCGCTCCGGCGATCTCGCCTCCGGCCGCCCCGGCGATCTCGGAGTCGATGACGAGTCGGGCGCCCTGGGAGGCGGCGATGGCGGTGAGCACCGCACTGGCCTTGTGAACGCTCTCGGCGGCCTCCATGGCGGGCACCGAGTCCGCGACGACACCGGCGCCGGCCTGCACGAGTGCCCGGCCCTCCGATACGAAGGCCGAGCGGATGACGATGCAGGTGTCGAGTTCGCCGTCTCCGCGGATGTACCCGACGCTCCCGCCGTAGGAGCCCCGCCGCACGCCCTCGGCGGTGCGGATGAGTTCGGCTGCGCGCAGCTTGGGGGCGCCGGTGAGAGTGCCCATGGTCATGGAGGCGCGGAAGGCGTCCAGCGCATCCAGGTCCGGGTCGAGCTGTCCGCTGACCTCGGAGACCAGATGCATGACACGACTGTAGCGGTCCACGCGCAGCAGGTCGCCGACCTTGCGAGTGCCGGGCACGCTCACCCGGGCGACGTCGTTGCGGGCCAGATCGACCAGCATGACGTGCTCTGCGACCTCCTTGGGATCCGTGCGCAGTTCCAGCTCCAGGCGGATGTCCCGCTCATGGTCGATGCCTCCGCCGGGCGCCAGGCCGCGCGGCCGAGTGCCCGCGATGGGACGGATGGCGACCTGTCCGGTGGCCGCCGAGTGCAGCAGGGCCGACTCGGGGGAGGCTCCCAGCAGCTCGAAGCCCGGGGCGCCGATGTAGAACATGTACGGGCTGGGGTTGGTCTCGCGCAGCTGGTGGTAGGCGGCCAGGGCATCGGGACAGGGGAGGACGAGGCCGCGGGAGGGCACGACCTGGTAGATCTCCCCGGCGGTGATCGCCTCCTTCATCTTCTCCACCGTGGCGGCGAAGCCGGCGTCGGAGACAGTGGGAGCGGCGTGCATGACGGCACCCGGAGCGCTCGCGGGCGCGCCGGCCGGCCGGTCGGAGTCGGTGGAGTCGCCGACGGCGGCAGCATTGATGGCGGTGGCCAGTACGTCCATGCGAGAGGCCAGGTCCTCCGCATCAACGGAGGCCCCCACGAGGGTGGCCTCGCGCGTGGGGTGGTCGATGACCAGGATGATGCGCGCGTCGTAGAAGAGGTAGTCGGGGCAGGTGTTGGCCCCCATCGCCACATCCGGGAGGGTCTCGAAGGTGGCCAGGTAGTCGAAGGCGACGACGCCGGCCACCAGCGGCAGGTGGGGATGGTCCACCTGAGCGTTCGCCAGGATCTTGAGCGGCTCAATGGTGGAGCGGGCCGTCAGGCGCTCTCGTTCTTCCAGGGAGCGGTCGTCAGGAGCAGCGGGAATGCTCAACGTGAGGGCCGCCGGGGTGGTCGATGAGGCGGGGACGTCGCTGGTGATGCACTCGCTCAAGGCGGCGCGCAGGCGGGCCAGGGCGGCCTCGCCATCGGCGGCCGCCTGGGGGAGGGGCTCGATGGTCACGGTTTCCCCGGTGCAGGTCAGTCGAGTGGATGCCTCCAGGACGGCGATGGTGGTGCGCGAGGTCTTGGTGGCGATGTCGGCGCTCTCCAGCAGGACGGCGTCCAGGGGGCGCTGGGCGGAGGCGTGATCGGCGGTTGTGCGGATGAGGCCGTTGCGGGCGAGGCGCTCGAGCAGCAGTCCGCCGTCGCCGTGGTAGCCCACCGGGCGCGTCAGCACCGTAAGCCCTGTAAACCCAGTAGGCCCAGTAGGCCCAGTAGGCTCTGCCGGTCCTGCCGGCTTCGTCGGTGGAGAGGATGTCATGGGGTGCCTTCCCGTTGGTGCCACCAGGACTCGCCTCCGAACACGCGAAGAGCCCGCCTGATGGCGAGCTCTGAGGATCGTGTTCCGCTCACGCGGCGCGGGTGGCTCGCCCATCGGGGAGCCACCACCACTGGGGGGTGCAGAACACTCTCAACACGGTCATGGTGTGGAGCGTAGAGCGCTGTGCTCCGGCGTCCAAAATCTGCTCTGGATGTGAGACGGCGCGACCCGCGTACTGATCGCGATGAATGAAATGAGGGAATTGAATGCCGTGCGCGGGGTTTGTCACGCTACCCGGAAGGGCTTGAAACCGTGCGACTCTTCGAACCGGGGTTCGCAGGCCTCCGGCGCCTGCGGTGCATCACCACCAGTGCCGTGACCACGGCGAGGAGCAGCAGTACAGGCGGCCAGTGCCCGCCCGTCTCCAACCAGGCCAGGATCACCGCCATCCCGATGGAGCCGTAGATCAGTGCCCATATGGCACTGCCCAATGCCACCGCCGGAAGGTAGCGGCGCAGGGGCATCCGCGTGACCCCGGCGGAGATCTGGACGAAAGTCTGCACGCCCACGGTCAGAAAGCTCAGCGGGACCGCCAGCACGCCCCAGCGTGCGGCCATGGCCTGGGCGCGCTGGTAGAGCGGAGAGTCCAGGAGCTTGGCGAAGCGCGACATGGAGGTACCGGCGGCGATGCCCCGGCCGATCCAGTACGCGCCATTGGAGCGAGTCATCGCCAAGCACCAGAAAGCGAGAAGGGTCCAGCCCAGGGGCAGATCGGAGAGTCGGTCCATCACGCCGCTCAGGTTAGCCTCACCTGGATCTCGCGTGAACTGATTTTCACGTGCATAAGGGAGGCCCCCTGGAGCGCGCAGGCCCTCAACTCAGGTGATCGCGCACCTCGTCCATGTCCTTGTCCCCGCGGCCCGACAGGTTGACCAGGATCAAGAGCTCCTTGTCACGGTCTGCATGGTCTGTATTGCCTGTGTTGCCTGCATCGTTGCCGGCGCTCGCGTGCTCGCGCGCCATTTTCAGGGCCTGGGCGACGGCGTGGGAGGACTCCATGGCCGGGATGATGCCCTCGTGCCGGCTGAGCAGGCCGAAGGCCTCGACCGCCTCCTCATCCGTGACGCCCACGTAGGTCGCCCGGCCGGTGTCGGCCAGATGGGCGTGCTCGGGTCCCACCGAGGGGTAGTCCAGGCCGGCCGACACCGAGTGCGAGGGCAGGACCTCGCCGGTATCGGAGAGCATCACGTAGGAGCGGGTGCCGTGCAGGACTCCGGTGCGTCCCGCGCAGATGGGTGCGCCGTGGAAGGGCGTGTCCAGGCCTTTGCCGGCCGGTTCGACACCCACCAGGGCGACCGCGTCGTCGTCGATGTAGGAGGCGAAGGCGCCGATGGCGTTGGAGCCCCCGCCCACGCAGGCGACGACGGCGTCGGGCAGGCGGGAGAAGCGCTCACTGACCTGCCGGCGGGACTCCGCGGAGATCACGGCCTGGAAGTAGCGCACGAGCGTGGGGAAGGGGTGCGGGCCGGTGGCCGATCCCAGGACGTAGAAGGTGTCCTCCAGCTGGGTGCACCACTGCGATAGGGCCGCGTCCACAGCATCCTTGAGACCGGCGCTGCCCTGAGTCACGGGTGTGACGGTCGCACCCATGAGCTCCATGCGCTCCACGTTGGGGCGCTGGCGGGCGACGTCGTGCGCGCCCATGTAGATGGTGCACTCCATGCCCATGAGCGCCGCCACCATGGCGGTCGCAGTGCCGTGCTGTCCTGCCCCGGTCTCGGCGATGAGGCGCTTCTTGCCCATGCGCTTGGCCAGAAGCGCCTGTCCCAGGGCGTTGTTGCCCTTGTGCGCGCCGCCGTGCACCAGGTCCTCGCGCTTGAGGACGATGCGGGCTCCGCCGTCCAGCGGCAAGTTACGGCACTCGTAGATGGGGGTAGGGCGGCCCAGGTAGGTGGCGCGCAGCTCATCCAATTCGGCGAGGAAAGTGGGGTCGGCGACGGCCCGGGTGAAGGCCTCTTCGAGTTCGTCGAGGGCCGGCAGGAGGAAGTCGGGGACCTCCTGGCCGCCGAAGCGTCCGAAGAAGGCTGGCAGGATCGTCTCGCGCGGCATGTCCTCGCCGGGGTTGGGCGCGGTGTAGCCGGGTGCGTCGGGTCCGAGCGGGCCGCTGGGGACGCGGTTGGCGGTGGGGGCGGAGCCGGGCGGTGTCGTCGTTGTCGTCACTCCCGGGACGGTAGGGACGGGTCGCTCCTGACGCAAGTCGCAGGCTGTGGTGCTGCGCTGTGGCAGGGCCGCAGACTCCCCGGCGGTGAGCGCTCAGGAGCCCATGGCGGCATTCAGGCCGGCCAGCCAGCGCTCGTACTCCGGGCCCGCCCAGCCCTGGCCCGCAGGGGCGGCGGGGTCGCGCTGGAACCTCGCCGGGTAGGAGCCGGGGCCCATTGCCAGGACCTCCTTGAGTCCGTCCGGCAGCGTGATGCGGAAGGACCACTCCGCGGTCTGGATGCGGTTGGCCACCTTGTTCGGCCTGCCCATGTTCTTGCCGGCGAAGCGCCCCTCGGCCTCCATGCGGGCCACCTGCAGGCCCAGCATCGGGGTGGAGAACCAGGAGAGGTTGATGGTGTGCTTCTTCTTGTGCACGTCCCTGACCACCACCGTGTGCTGGTGGGGCATGTAGTAATACTGGGGCATGTAGTAATACTGGGTGATCTCGTTGTGACGCAGTTGGGTCTCCCGGCCTCGCCAGTCGGTGAGGATCGTGACGTTCGGTCCGTCCACCAAGGAGCAGTTCCGGTAGCACTGCAGTACGTACAGGCCGACTGCCGCCGTCAACAGGCCGATGAGCACCATGCCGACCTTGGCGATGTTGTCCGGAATGAAGATGCCGATGAGCGCAAGGACGACGGCCGGTACCAGGAAGTAGGTGGACAGGCCCATGACCAGGCCCGACGGGCGCTGTCTGGCCACGTTCATGGTCTGGGCTGCCTGTGCTGGGCTCCCAGGGGTCCCAAGAGATGCGGGCTGGGTGATCCGGCCGGCCTCAACTCGCTTGGTCCTCTGCAAGAAGTACGTGACGAGGCCGCCGATGAGAGCAAGAATAACGAACATGACCATTTGGGCCAGGAAGGCGGTCACGGGGTCTCCTCAAAAGGGCGGGATAGCAGGCGCAGACGCGCGTATGCGGGGTAGCGAAAGCCGGAGCGCTGGAAAAATCTCGGTGCCATCGTCGGGTGCCGCGGGCGCCACGTCAAGCGGTCCCGGTCCCACGGGCTGGGGCAGGGAGCCGGCTTCGTGGGACACTTGCGCCCAGACCCACGCCCCTTGAGGAAGAGCCAGGAACCGATTCACGTGCCACCGATCCCCACGCCAGAGCAGATGAGCAGCATCCAGCCCGCGGCGACCGAGCAGGCGCGCCTGCGCAACTTCTGCATCATCGCGCACATCGACCACGGCAAGTCCACGCTGGCCGACCGCATGCTGCAGGCCACGGGAGTGGTCCAGCCCCGTGACATGCGCGCCCAGTACCTGGATCGCATGGACATCGAGCGCGAGCGCGGGATCACCATCAAGTCCCAGGCGGTGCGCATGCCCTGGGCGGTCGAGGACGCCGACGGCGAGCAGCGCGCCTACGCCCTCAACATGATCGACACCCCCGGGCACGTCGACTTCTCCTAC